>Ga0209203_1002252_pt1 | contig 13050 bp, 11 predicted proteins | sample AD_UKC109_MetaG_FD_184423 | JGI IMG/M metagenome (GOLD analysis project Ga0209203, IMG submission 184423) | Active sludge microbial communities of municipal wastewater-treating anaerobic digesters from Hong Kong - AD_UKC109_MetaG (SPAdes)... | ecosystem: Engineered > Bioreactor > Anaerobic >...
AGAGAAGCACGTGAATGAGCAATGTTCTTTTTGACTGAAAACGGGTCGGCAATATCTATTTCAGGCAGGTCCAGGGATAATATGTCAAGGCTGTTGTCCCTGCCCCTTTTGTTCAACTCCCATCCAAGCTGTCCATTGCCGCCGACTACAAGAACTTTCATATTTTATTCCGCCAGCCTTCTTTATTATACCCGCCGATTGTCATAATTCATTTCAATCCATTTACGGTAGTCTCCGCTTCGAACCGACTCGACCCATCCCATATGTTCCAGATACCAGTCCACTGTGGCTTCAAGCGCACCTTCAAAACGGTATTTTGGAGACCATTCCAATTCTTCCCTTATCTTGGTGGAATCAATTGCATAGCGCCTGTCATGTCCGGGCCGGTCCTGTACAAACTGAATCAGTCTCCTGCTTGAGTTATCGCCTGAACGATTAAGTCGCCTGTCAAGTATGTCGCAGAGGAGATGGACGATTTCAATATTCTGACGTTCCGCACCGCCTCCTATATTATAGGTCTCGCCCTGTCTGCCTTTTTCAAGGACCCTTATAATTGCATCGCAGTGATCAATAACATAGAGCCAGTCACGGATATTCTTGCCGTCGCCGTAGACAGGTAAAGGTTTTTCTTCTTTGATATTCAACAGCATCAAAGGGATGAGTTTTTCGGGAAACTGGTAAGGGCCGTAGTTATTCGAGCAGTTTGTGATCAGAGTGGGAAGGCCGTATGTCCGGAAATATGCCCTTGCGAAATGATCCGATCCCGCCTTTGATGCTGAATACGGGCTTGACGGGTCATAGGGGGTCCTTTCCGTAAAATAACCTTCAGGTCCGAGGCTTCCGTATACCTCGTCTGTGGATATGTGAAGGAAACGGAATTGCCCGGGTTTACCTTTTTCACGCCAGAATTTAAGTGCCGCATCAAGCATTCGGAATGTGCCTTCGATATTTGTCTTTACAAATGCCTCAGGCCCGAGGATGGATCTATCAACATGTGATTCAGCGGCAAAATGGATAACACCGCTGAAATCCTCTTCCGAAAACAGGCTGTCCAGCAGGGATGTGTTGAATATCTCTCCATGGACAAAGCGGTATCGGTCCGCCTGATCAGGGGCAAGATCTTCAAGATTGGCAGGATTGCCCGCATAGGTAAGGGCGTCAAGGTTTACTATCCGCCAGTCCGGCCTCACTGTAAGGGAATGTCGAATGAAGTTTGTTCCGATGAATCCGGCTCCGCCGGTAACAAGGTAGGTTTTCACATTAAATCCTTTTCAATTAAGTCTGAAATAAATTAAATAAGGGAAAAAACATAAAGTCGATACACTCATAAAAAGTCTAAATTACTCTTCTCCGTCATTCCGGCGGAAGCCGGAATCCAGTAAATTCAATATGTTCTGAATTCTAAGTCAAGTCCAACATAACAATTTCGAGACTTTTTACAAAGCCTTCAATTTTCAAAACAAAAAAAAGATACCCCACACCAACCAGCCATGTCAACATGGATTATTCCCCCTGATTCACCATCAATGCATCATCTGGGGCGTTTATCCGCCTCTGGCAGATTAATATTTAAACGTTATCTGGTTAGAAAACATACCAAATCGCCTTTAAATAATATGTCAATGGCTCTTCAAATGTAATGTTTAGCAGAAACAATATAATAACTTGTTATCTGAGGATGACTGAGGATGACTTGACAAATATGCATAAACGATGCATACTGATGCATCCTAATTATAAGAGGTAAGGCTATGAGAACAACACTAAATATCGATGATAATTTGATAGATAAGGCATCCAAGATGACAGGAATAAAGGAAAAAACCTCCCTCGTCAAACTTGGGCTTGAGGCACTTATTGCCAGAGAAAGCGGTAAAAGGCTTGCAAAACTGGGCGGGACTCAAAAGCAGTTGAAAGATATACCAAGAAGGAAAGGTGAATGACAAAAAATGGTTCTTGTGGATACATCGGTTTGGGTTTCACATTTTAGAGATGGAAATGCTGAGCTTGCTAAATTACTCAATGAAGGGAAAGTGCTATGCCATCCATTGATTGTAGGAGAGCTTGCATGCGGGAATCTTAAAGACAGAGAACTTATCCTTTCGTTTCTGCAACAGCTGCCTATGAGCATTGAAGCCGAACATTATGAGGTCTTATCATTTATAGAAAATAACCTTTTAATGGGAAAAGGGATGGGCTATGTGGATGTCCATCTTCTTACTTCTGCTGTATTGACGGGCATTCCTCTATGGACATTTGATAAAAACCTGGCACAAGCTGCAGATACCTTTCATATAAAATTTTAAATACCGGATAACATTCCACTGGTGCGGACAGAAAAAGACGCACTGCACAGTTCAACCTTACATGATCCCTCCACCTCTGTTTATTGACTACTTGTATATTCCACACCAGTACGGATAGGGATTCGAAGCCAAGGCGGATAACCCCGCCATAGACACTGGCAGGTAAACCCTCCACAAACATTGGCGGGTAAACGATCGCTCCTCCCTTTTTAAACTTTAATGATACAGCGTAAGCTGCTTGTCTTTGATTTTGAATGTTTTTATTTTTTTCTTGCAGTTTTGCTATGAAATGGCGAAGATTTGACCTGTTTTATGGCAGGTAATTATATTTATTGCAGCAGGTATTTGGGGAATAGGTATTTATCCTGTTTTTCCATTAAGATTAATATTTGATGAATTCGCAAAAAGTCAAAAAGTGCCATTTTCCGTAATTCCGACCCCGAATCAAATGCGGGATAAACTCCAGCCTGTCCCGGATTCCTGTTCGGGGTTGGAATCCAGTGTTTTTAATTAGTTACGCAGTATCTGGACACCCTTTGAAATTTATCAGTCTTTGACTGGCCGGTGTGACAACTTTTTTCGCGTCCATCAGTATTTGAATGTTCCGCGCGATTGTGTCACGATTAGCTCACATAATGATCAAGGCTTCATATGAAGGATAAGTATCGGGAACAATGGGAAAATTTGGGAAATCATGATCCTTATTGGGCCGTATTAACCAACCCTGACAAGAGGGGGGGCAAATGGAATAGTGCCGAGTTTTTCAGTACCGGGGAAAAGGAAATGGAAAATGTCCTGCGTAAGATAAGCAAACTAGGTTCTGAAATAAATAGAGGCATTGCATTAGACTTTGGGTGTGGCGTTGGTCGAATTTCAAGGGCATTAGCAAACGAATTCCGAAAAGTAATCGCAGTTGATATATCCAGTTCAATGTTAAAAGAAGCTCAAAGGGTCAATCATGACATTATAAATATCGAATTCATCCATAACACGGCCGAAGACTTAATAATTATTCCAGAAAACAGCATAGATTTTTTATACAGCAATATTGTACTACAACACATGCCGAAAAACAGGCAGATTATATACATCAGGCAATTCTGCAACGTATTAGCCTCTGGAGGAATCCTTGCCATTCAAACGCCGTCCAAGTGCAACCTGATATCTTGGAAAGGATGGCTGTACTTCGTTATGGGGAATAATATTCTGAATATAATCCGTAGGTTTAAGTATGGCCCTGCTGGAGTAATGGAGGTACATACTTTGTCAAAGGAAGTTGTAATAGAAACCCTTAAACATGAGGATATGGATATCATCCATGTTGAAAGATACGATTCTGCCGGTCCAGCATTCGAGAGTTATATGTATTTTGCAAAAAAAAGATAACCGGCAAGATGCACTCAGACAGCAATTATGTATGTTATGGGGTTACGGAGTCACCCATATAACTAAATAATAATAAAATAGCAACTAAATATCACCCATTAATTATTAAAGATAAAAAGATAATAGGGTGGGTTAATTCTGATTTTGGATGGTTTTTATTTTGAAAAGTTAAAAATGAGGAATTGCAACAGACTACCTTTTGCTTACAGGGTATTACATATATGGAATTAGGAATACATTATCTTCACCGGAATTACAATCAAGAGAGGAAACGTGACAAATTTAAACGTATTCCACCATTAAACTCCCTTGAACCTTTTTTCGCCGTTCCTTTGCAAGCTTGATTAAGATTTCTCTATTATGAGACCTGTGGGTGATGTGCCATATTTGCCCTGGGATGCAATAGCTTTTAGCCTTAGCCTTTAAACCGTAAACCAATACCGGGAAGATATTTAATAATTCAATTTATTATTGTTCAAGTGAATAATTACCTGCTTTTCTGATCATTTCGCCCCATTCAACGGAAACACTTATATTCCCTTTGCTTAATTCCAGTTTTTTTGCCAACACTGTATGGGGGGCACCTAACTCCCTCGACGCCCAGAAGCATAAAAGGCTCCTTTAATCCTTTTTTAATAAAGGATACATATTCTTTTTTTGCGTCCTTCTTATTTTTTCCAAAATATCCAAGAAGATATTCTGTATCCTGCCACTCATTCCCTCTGCTTATTAATACACTATGACCGCAATATTTATAGTTATTAAGTTCATCAAGGGTATGAACAATTCCTGCACGAATCGGATTAAGATGTATATACCGTACCAGTTCAAGAAGACAGGTGTCTTCCTGACATACTATTGATTTATAACGATTCTGAAACAACTGTCCCTGTCGCCTGTGTCTATTGTTAAATGAAATAACATATCCGGTAAGAAGTCTTCTCATTAATGTGGACAGTGGTTTTTGTCCGGTTCGGAAAAGGAAGTGGGCATGATTAGACATAAATGCCCAGGCATAGCAGGATACCTGCATCTCAGGACATAGTGTTTCCAGCCTTTCAATAAAGTCATCACGGTCTTTATTGTTCCGGAATATCTTTTTACCTTCTATTCCGCGGATCATTACATGATGTAATACTCCGGGAGCATCCAGTCTGGCTGTCCCTGGCATTCAATGAAAATAATCAGTTTCGGGAGCTATTTCAATTGAATTATTAAACATCGTCCCGCTTTATAAATCTTTTGATAGCATTTCCATTAAGATATTTTTAGAAAAATGGCATTCTGGCATAAATATTGCATTTATTTATAATTTCTGAATTTCTATCTGATATTGCATTATGGCCAGTTTGTTTACAAAAGTATCATAACGATTAACAGATGTGAGGAAATCTCATATGACTGCCAATAAACACCTGATTCATATTTACGGGCACAATTCTTTGCAAAATGAACTTCTATCCCGGTACCTTGAGATTGAAAATGGTCTAACTTGTACTCATAGCGTCGGAATAGCTAATGCTAAAATAAACAAATTCTTAATAAAACGGCCGAGTTTGATTTTGATTGACTGTTTGGGTCTTGATCGTAGCCAAATTTGGTACCTGCTGGAAATCGATACTGATTTAAACCAATATCAAATCCCGATTGTGCTCTTTAATATCATTAGGGACAATAAAGTCGAGGATGAAGCATTAAAACTGTCAGTTCGTGGTGTTATTTACGACGACGATCAATTGGATATGTTCATCAATGGTGTAAAGGCTGTTTTGAAGGGAGAAGTTTGGTATCCAGGGCAAACCTTGGCTAACTTTATTGGCAGACAAAGAAATATTGCCGTATTGACGAAAGATACCATTTCTTCCTTGACCTCAAGGGAAAATCAAGTGCTGAAAAAAATTGCCTCAGGTGCATGCAATAAGGAAATAGCCACTGATTTAGGTATTAGCATACATACGGTCAAGTCACATGTAACAAAAATCTTTAAGAAAATTAAAGTAAAAAACCGGCTTCGGGCAGCTCAGTTTGCAGCCAGACATTGTTCCTCCCTAAGAATTGTCCATACAGAAATGAGGGAATTTGTGCAAGGGCAAGGAAGGCGAAAATTATAACCGCAGGAATAGATAGAAGTATTTCCAGGATTAATCCGCCTCCGGCGGGTTAAAATTTGAGTTTGACGCCGAGATTGCGAAACCGGGAACCCACCTTACCGGTGCCAAGAAAATTGGCCATTTATGTATAGGCACTACTTAAGATAAGATAGTTTTGTTTCAGGCTTCACCAATATCCATCCAATAATTGATTGAACCTGCCAACAGGGCCTCTGATCCTATAAGAATGCCCGAATTTCTATATTAACACCAAAGTATTAAATTTATCTAATACCAGCCTTATTTCTTAATACCTTTTTCCTACGAAAAAAAATTTAAAAAATAATGCCAAAATACTACCTTTGGGCGATTGACTTTATTATCTCTAATTCATAGTTAAATAAAGAAATCTTTCATTTCTTATTGAGCGATTAAGATATGCCTAAGGAAATAACGAGAAGAACTTTTATTAAACAAGGGTTTACCGGTACTGCGGCATTTAGCATTTGTGGCCTGGGTATCGGATTAGGAGACAGCTTAAAGTTAGAAAAAACCGTCACATGTAAAAAATGCGGAGGTGTAAATCTGTTTTCCAGATCATTCTTATCATCCCTGATATCTCTTATGGAACCTCAATATTGCAGGAACTGCGGAATAAACATTAATTCCCTGTTATTCGATATTGAGTGCAAGGATTTGCATATCTGTTCTATGGAAATGACGACTGGAAAATCAGGCCCAAAGACCCTCGCATGCTGTCAAATACCGTTTCCAAACAATGTATATCTTAAAAATGCAAATAAACCTGATTTTTTATTAAGCAATTTAAAGTTTTGATACCGGGGCTGTAAATGTTAGAGTTTGAGCATAGTGCTACGCTATGCATGCGCGTCGACTTGCTTCGCACGGGGCGGCACTTTGCCGCCCCGTATGTATTGAGTAAAACATGCCCCGGTATCAAATTTGATAACCTCTTAGAAAGTCTTGAACCATCATTCCGGGCTTGACCCGGAATCCATCAAATCTATCTTATGAGCTCAAGATGTCGGACAAACTTCACTGTAAGGAAATAGATGCCTTTATTAGGAACCTTCGATTGATTAATCATAGGGCCGGAGTTCAACCTGGGATTATCGATCTGTTGGAGGCATATGCCGGACTGCGATTAGAACGGGATGACGAAGTCAGTTTCTTTGACAATGACATTAATATCAAGGACAAGGAGATAGAGGCATTTCTCAGTAAAAACAGTCACCTTGACCATAGAATATTGAACTTTCTGGCCTCCTATTTTATGGAAATGAAAATAAGGGGCCTCAAATGCATACTCACGTCTTCCCACCTTGCCCACCTTCTCAACCTGTCCGCCGATGAAATGAACTGGTTGGCTAATGACCGAAAAAATCATTATCGCCATTTTACAAGGAAAAAGCGAGACGGCAGCACAAGAGATATCTTTACACCAAGAGCGCGCCTGAAAGAGGTGCAAAGGCGTATCCTGGACGACATTTTGTATGGAGTAAGATTGAATTCCCACGCACATGGATTTCGAAAAAAAAGATCCATAATAACTAATGCCGCCCGCCATATTGACAAAAACATAGTGATCAAGATGGATGCAAAGGACTTTTTTCCCAGCATCACCTTTCAAAGGGTATACGGTATGTTTGCGTCTCTGGGCTATCCACGGCAAGTATCCGTATTATTGACAAAATTAGTTACACACAGTGGTAGACTGCCGATCGGCGCACCTACAAGTCCCGCCATATCCAATATAGTATGCAGGCGGATGGATAAAAGGTTTGCAGGGTTGGGAGAAAAAATGGGCTTTGACTATTCCCGTTATGCTGATGACCTTACCATTTCAAGCAATAACAATAAAATTACTAAGCTGATTCAATTCTTTAAAGAGATAATGCAGGAAGAAGGATTTGAGGTAAAAGAAGCAAAGATGAGAATATTGAGAAGCAGCGGCAGACAGAAGGTCACGGGCATTGTCGTGAATAAAAAGCAAAATATTGAAAGAAAAGAGATAAAGAAGCTAAGGGCCGTAATACATAATTGCACAAATAAGGATATACGCAAGGAGGCGATTAACTGGGCCGAAAGAGAGAAAGATCTGAATAATCCGACTGCATATACCCTAATCCGGTTCAAGCATTCATTAATGGGGAGGGTTAATTTCGTGAAATCGGTAAATCCTGAAATTGGTGAAAAGCTGCTCCTGCAAGTTAGAAATTTAGAGTTTTCATATCAGGGAAACATGGGATGAAATACTTTAGGAGCACTTTATTAATATTGATTCTTGTTGTCATATCTATTCAATACAGTTATGCCGATGTCGGAATAATCGTTGCTTCGAATACCAATCTGGAATCACTTAAAAAGGATTTAGAAATAAAGGAAACCAACAAAAAGGCAGGGAGGGTCTTTTATTCAGGGAAACTGAAAGGCAAAGGAGTTGTCCTCGTAAGGTCCCCCATGGGAAAGGTTAATAATGCCATAACCTCTCAGGTGCTTTTGTCGAGCTTTACCGTTTCATCCGTTGTTTCCATAGCCCCGGCCGGGGCGATTCAGGAAGACATCAATATCGGCGATGCCGTAGTTGCAAGAGAGGTTTATCAGCATGATTTCGGCACGATCAAACCCTACGGCTTTGTATGGGGCAGGGTGCCTGATGGAACCGGCTGGGATGAGCCTGGATGCAATCGTTTAGATGTATTTTTGACAAGCCTTGCCCTCTCTACTGCCAGAGATGTCTGTGAACAGCAAAGCAAGGTCATTGAAGGAGTTGTTGTGACAGGAGATCAATTTGTCTCTTCTCAAGAGAAGAACGAGTGGCTGTCAAACAAATTTGGGGCTGCAGCTGTTGACATGGGCGCCGCTGCCATTTCTCAGGTATGCTTTGCAAACCAAACCCCTGTTTGCATCCTTAGAATAATAACAGATAAGGCCAGGATAACCGCCCGGACCGATTTTGAAAAGGCGATCCCCTCACTTAAAACAGGAATAGATATTGTCAGATTTGTAAAAGGAATAGTTCAAGGGATACCGGACAAATGAATCGAATCATAAAAATATCATTTCTGTCAGCGTTATGTATCCTGGTTTTTGCTGCCAACGCTTTTTCATTAGACAAATACTACCTCCTTAGAAAAGGCAACCTGGCCGCGGCCGAAGGCAAAACCGAAGACAGTGTGCAATACCTCACTCAGTATATTGAATCCCACCCGACTACGATCGGGACGCAATCCAAACAATATGTAAAAAAAAGGCAGTATTACATGAGGAATCTGCTCATAGCATATTCAAATCTGCTCGATATCTTAAGGGAAGAGGGAGATTTGAGGCGGATTGATATCTTGATGAAAAAACTCAAAAATACTTTCATCAGCGCCGATTTCGGATCAAAAAATCTGTATACTCTGGGTAGCATATTTTGTGAGAATAATCACGCGGACGAAGCAGTTGTTATCTTTGAAAAGATAATCAGCGAACAGAAGACAAATTATCATCCTTACAACATCAAGGCTGCGTTACGAGCCGGTTCAAAGCTTTTGGAATTATATCAATCAAGGCATGAAAATAAAAAAATATCTCTATTGCTTGAAAAATTAAAGTCAATATATCCGAACTCGGATTTTGATCCAATTGATAAGTATACCCTTGCGACATTATTCCTTGAAAACGGTCTGGAGCCCAATGGGGAAGACCTGTTAAGGAAGATAGTCGTTGAAGAAGATCTTGATTCCGGCGGTTCTAATTCAGCCGTCCTGATAAAGACGTATTGCAAATTATTAACCATCTGCCACAAGAGAAAAGATGCTGCTCAACTCGAAAGGCTTATGGGGCAAATATCAAGGGATATCCGGATTGGAGACCTCTCACCTGGCAACACCTATAATCTCGCTGTAAGCTACTTGAAATGTAAAGAAACAACTCAGGGCTTAAAACTTCTGATGACGATTATAGACCGCTATTCACAAACTCACTTTGGGAGAAAGGCCCTGTTTCTGTTGGGCAGGGAATCCCAGGCCCTTGGAGATTGGGATTCCGCAATAAAATACTTTGCCGAATATATTGAAAAATATCCCTCTCCGCCATTCTTTGCGCTCAAGGTATATTCAAGGCTTATAGATTCATACTGGGCGCGGGATGCGGACACAAAATTCGTAGAAGATGAAGCAAAAAAACTTGCCGACATTGTAAACGGAATATCAGACTTTGAGACCCAATTAAATCTGGCAAGGGATTTAATGTGGAAGGGATTTGATGAACTTGCATCAGCCACCTTCACCCTGGGGCTGGCTTCAGCAAAGGGATTTATCTCTGAAAATGAAGGTACGTACGCAGCATTAAGGACGCACTGGCTTATAGAAAGATACGCGGTTGAATTGGATATGCCGGATATAGCCGAAGCAAGCGCCAAGCGGATACTTGAGACTGCCGAAGATCAAAAGAATGATCCTTCAAATGCTGAAAAGATCGAAAACATCGAATATATAAGGTCTCAGACATACCTATGGCTTGCCGAAATTTGCAAAAACAGGCTGGATTTTGCGGGGTCAGAAAGGTTTTTAAATATCTTTATCAAAGCCTATCCGGCTCACAGGGACATTGCCTATGCAAGATATAAACTGGGAAAGGTTTATGAGGCTACTGAGCGGATTGATGAGGCCATGAAGGAATACTGGATGGTTGAAGGGGACAATATGTGGAAAGAAAAGGCAACGAGAGCTGCTAAGGGATGCGTGGATTGAAAAGATATTGTGTTATAAATATAATTGTATTTTTTCTATCTCTGATTTTCTGTGCGTCCATTTATGCCTGGGAGTGTGATGTTATCTTAAGCGCTCCAGATGTTATAAAGGTTGGGCAAACAGTTACCCTAATTGCGGAGGGCACCCCGGAAGGAGGATCGTACTCCTGGTTTAAAACTCCGGGGCTTGTGCCTTATGGCTCTACCGCCCGGTTAACTGGTTATAAGCCCACATATTCCGAATACATCCTTGTCGGAGTCAGGTACACCACTCCTGAGGGCAAAGGATGTAAAGATAGAAAATGGATATGGGTCTGCATATGTTACGTAAAGATAAGCGGGCCTGATGAGACATGTGTCGGCGAACCCATAACATTGTCCGCTAAAGGAGACCCGTCAGGCGGCGCTTATGAATGGACACCAATGCCGGGGCTTACAGCTAACGGCTCAAGCGCACACTATATTGCCGATAAACCTGGTGAAGTGACATTTCAGGTGGCATACACCCCGCCCGGTGCCGACGAACCGTGTTATGATACGCATACGGTAAAGATAAAGGGAGAGTGCAACGTAACCATAACAGGGCCGACAGTTATTGGTATAGGCAATTTCATTACCTTGAATGCATCAGTGAGTCCTGAAGGAGGAACATTCGACTGGACGCCCTTGCCGGGCTTAATACCAGGCACATCATCAGCAGATTTCCAGGGAAAGACTCCCGGCAAGGCAACGATCGAGGTAACTTATGAAACCCCTGATGGTGGGATTTGCAGTGATACTCATGACGTAATGGTTTTTGATATTAAGTCATTTATCCCTCCCTTATGCACTAACTCGGGTACAACCTTAAGCAGTGCTGACCTGAATATAGTTACTGAGCCCGCAGGTTTTGAATACATGGTGGCAGTCAAACCTATTTACTTTGAAGCACTATTGCAGTCTGAAGATAATGATATTTCAGCCTGCACAGGGTCTTCCGCAGCATCAAATTGTATAACCAAATCTATTTCCATTGTTAATAGCAATGTGAAGACTACCAAGTCTATTTCTTTTGAAATTCCTAATTATATAAAAAAACCATTGGAATTTATAGGCCTTGCAGATAAGATCAATCTTTCTATAGAAAACAATTTTGATGACTTTAAGGAATGCTGTGTGTTTGGAACAGCCGAATCCACAGACGGGAAAACAACTGTCGGTTTAAGTGTAGTCGCAGGACCTTTTACTGTTTTTGGCTTTCCATTACCAGGTATTGTAAAAAAGTACGTAACATTAGACGCACTAAATGTAACCCTATCAGGCTCAGGAAATGTCGAAATAAATGGAAAATATGCAGCCTGCGAGGATAAAACGAACTGGAGCGGTGGTGGAAGCCTTAAAGGCGGAATTGAAACTGCAAGCGAGGTTAAAGCAAAATTATCAAAATATATTGTCATTCAAGGTAAATTAGCGGGTTCCACGGGTGTAACCGAAACGCTCGAGGTACTCATAAGCGAAATTAAGGTTACATCTAACTGGGATGGTCTTACTGCCGCTGGGGTAATAATCATAAAAACGAAATGGGGAAAAATAAAGCCATATAAGGTGAGTATAGATGTTATTAAAGGCCAAGAGCTTCCGGTTTTTTACTTTTCTCTTCCCTCTTTAAAATAAGGTGAAAGTTGAATCAGGAGAATAGGTATATGAGAACAGCAAAGGCATTGAAATTTAAATATTCATGGATATTTCTTTGTATACTGATCGTTGTACTGATAAGTGGAAATGCCTATTCAGATTCAAAGTACCCGATAAGACTGGAAAGAATCGATAGATCTCAAGCGCGATACGATACCCCGGAAAATACCCTTGCTGCTGGAATCTCTGCGCTATTAAAAAAGGATCTTGAATGGTATTATGAAACATTAACTAAAGAGAGCGCAGCATTAGAGAAAAAAATTTTTAAAGATGCCGGTATGGATCCGAGAAAAAGTTTTGAGATTGTCGATGAAAGCGATAAAGACTTTATCATTAACAAAATGCTGTATAAAAATGGTGTTATCCTGGTTGGCAAAAGCATCAGCAAAGATGGTTCTATCTTAATTGGCCCGGCGGTTTTCATAAAAGAGAACGGGCTATGGAAACAGACAATCGAATATAATACTGATGAAGAACTTGAGCAATACGAAGATGTTATTGCACCCGAAGAAATCCTATCATCCACCATAAAAATACAGCCTAAAACATGGAATATTGACCTCTACAACTGGATAAATGAAAATCTTGCAACAAGCAGGTTAGCACAACTTCTTGCAGAAAAAATGACTATACTTACCATTATCAAAGACATGAAAGACAAAGAAGGAAACTCTTATAACACAAATGACATAATATTTGATTCAATCCGCCTAAACGGAATTGTTCCTCCTCAGACGTGGAAAGTTATGGGGATGGAAAAGACAGCAATAGTCCAGGACTCTGAATTGAACGAAAAACTTAAATTGAAAAGGGGATTTGACGAATGGAATAGAAA
>Ga0209203_1002253_pt1 | contig 13050 bp, 12 predicted proteins | sample AD_UKC109_MetaG_FD_184423 | JGI IMG/M metagenome (GOLD analysis project Ga0209203, IMG submission 184423) | Active sludge microbial communities of municipal wastewater-treating anaerobic digesters from Hong Kong - AD_UKC109_MetaG (SPAdes)... | ecosystem: Engineered > Bioreactor > Anaerobic >...
CACCGTGGGCCTGGGCAACGGCAGGTTCGGGAAGCAGCCCCTGGAAAGGTCCGGCAAGGGCGTGGAGGTGGAGCTGTTCTCGGACCCCAAGCAGTGGTGGGACGATATGCAGGTCTTCGCGGGCGTCCAGTTCGCCCCCTCGGAGAGGTTCGCCCTCATGGTGGAGTACGCGCCCATCAAGTACGAGAAGATGAGCCTGTACGACGTCTCCACGGCGGAAATCCACTTCGACGAGCCCGTGCCTTCCAAGGTGAACGTGGGCCTGCGCCTCAAGCCCCTGGACTGGACCGAGATCGACCTCAGCTGGCAGCGGGGCGAGCAGTTCGGCGTCAACTTCGCCCTGGACTTCTCCATCGGGGAGCCGCTCATCCCGATCTACGACGCGCCCTACCGGGAGGAGCCCGCAGCGCGGATGTCCCCCCTGGAGGGACGGATCGCCACGGCCCTTGAGCACTCCGGCTTCTCCAACATAAGCGTGGCCGTCGACGGGGACGACCTGTGGATCGAGGCGGGCAACGACCACTGGTTCTTCCCTACCCGGGCCGTGGGCGTGGTCCTGCGCATCGTGGACGAGACCTGCCCGGATACGGTGAATGGCGTCTCCATCACCCTCACGGAGAACCGCATCCCGGTTTCGAGGTTCACCGCGACCCGCTCCGACATCGGCGAGTGGCGCTCCGAGCGGCTCACCGCAGGGCAGCTCATCTGCCTGTCCCGCCTGGACACGGATGTGTACGAGAATCTCCAGGCACCCGTAACGGGCAGGAGGTACTTCAAATACGGCTTCATGCCCTCCATGCAGACCTTCCTCAACGACCCGTCCGGGTTCTTCAAGGCAAGGCTCGGCCTCCAGGTGTGGGGGAGCGCGCACCCGTGGAGGGGGGCGTCGCTGGTGGCAGGGGTCGAGGGCTACCCGGTGAACAACATCTCCACCACCAACGAGCCGCTGTCCATCCCGGTGCGCAGCGACATCGCCCTGTACAAGGAGCAGGACGTGGCCCTGGCGAGGCTCATGGCGGACCAGGTGGTCAAGGGCCCGTACGGGGTGTACGGGAGGCTCTCGGCGGGCATCCTGGAGCTCATGTACACGGGCTTCGACGCCGAGGCGGCCGTGCCCGTCCTCGACGGAAGGTTCTTCCTGGGTGTGAGCGGGAGCGCGGTGAAGAAGCGCGACCCGGACGACGTGCTGAAGCTGAAGGAAGACGACGTGAAGGACTGGTACACCACGGCCTTCGGGAACATGCGGCTGAACGTACCCGAGTACGACGCGTGGCTCGACGTGAAGGCGGGCCGGTTTCTGGCCGGGGACAACGGGGCCAGGTTTACGGTGTCGAAGTTCATCAAGGGCGTAACGATGTCGGTGTGGTACGGGGTGACGGACACGTCGGTGTTCAGCGATGAGGATAACAGGGGATACCACGACACCGGGTTCATGGTGACCATCCCCATACGGCTCTTCAAGGGCGAGGATTCAAGGACCTCGTACTGGTACTCGCTGTCGCCGTGGACACGTGATGTGGCGCAGGACATCAGCCACTACAACAACCTGTTCGACCTCATCGGGAGGAACACGAAGATCGGGTTCAAGAGGGATGCCGGGGAGATGGGGGAGTGAGGGGGGAGTATAATCTCTGCTGGGTTAATTCCTTACAGCTCGCTACGGAGCAATTCATTGATGCATAATTGCCAAAGAAACCAAGTAGTTATTTTTGACCTGATCGAATAAATATATATGCTAATATTCCGCAATCTTACTTTATCAGGGCAACTTCTTCGCATTTCCGGATGGTTCAGAGACGATATATTCCGCAGGTTGTTTTTCAATGCAGGAAAGCTGTTAGGTGGGAATAGCATCGCAACAGGTATTGCACTTGTCTCAACATTACTAACAGCTCGTGCGCTTGGGCCACAGAACTATGGTATACTAGCTCTCGTCCTTGTTTATGAACTAACCATTGGCAAGCTTTTAACTTTTAATGTCTGGCAAGCATTCATCAAGTTTGGTGGTGAGGCATTACATATTGGCAATCATGATGATTTGCGCCAGTTGATCAAACTCTGCTTTTGCCTGGATATCAGTAGCGCTACTGCTGGAACAATTTTAGCTATGTTGCTTAGCGGCCCAACGATTAAGGTCCTAGGGTGGAATCAAGATATACGCTCACTGTTGGTTCTTTATAGCATCTTAGTCATTTTCAGTATTAATGGGACGCCCATTGGTGTGTTGCGATTATTTAACCGATTTGATTTGTTGAGCATCAATGCAGCCTTAAGCAGCCTTATTAGATTTATTGGTGTTGTTATATGTCTTTGGCTCAAGCAAAATCTTTATGGTTTTGTTGTTGTCTATTTGATAACCGGTATTCTAGGCCAATTATATCTCTTGATATCTTCAATATGGGTACTCAAAAATAAAGGTATCCATGGCTATGTGTTTCAACCATTGGTAAATATTCAAAAGAGATTTCCAGGTATTTGGAATTATGTTTGGACAACCAATATTAACTCAACACTTGCAATGATCCTCCGTGAAGGTAGTACTCTACTTATTGCAGGACTTACTGGTCCATCTGCGTTAGGTCTCTATAAGATTGCCCAACAAATAACACAAACGATATTAAAATTGTCTGATCCACTCAATCATGCTATTTATCCTGAGTTGTCAAAGCTTTTTGCAATGAAGAGAATCCACGAATTTTTTTCATTAATTAAGCGGTCCGCTGTTATAGTTACTACAATTTCCATAAGCATATGGTTCGTGTTTGTTGTATTGGGTGAAAAGGTGATCATCTATGTTCTGGGACATATATACTTGGGCGCATATCCAATAGCTGTAGTATATATTCTTGCAGCTGTTGTTGCGATGAGTGGTTTTTCGTTTCAATCAGCAATGCTTGCAATTGGATGGCCACATAGATCAACTATTATATTGCTGATAGGGACAGTTGTTTATTATTTTTTATTATTTATCTTGGTACAATATATTGGGATTATTGGGGCAGCCTACGCATACCTTGTGTTTTGCAGTATATGGTTAATTCTAATGTTTATGAATCTCAGGTCCTACTTTATTTATTATACTAGTGAATATCATCTACAATAATTATAGAATTATAAGGATATGATATGATAGTAGGATTAATTCGCAAGGTCATTTTATTTATATATGGTTATGTAATATTCAGAAAAAAGATAAGGGTGCACGGTTTTTTTAAGGTTGAGAATCCTAGCAATGTTGTAATTGGTGATAGTCTAGGCATTAATCATGGAGTATTTATTCAAGCACGAACTAAAATAGTATTAGGTAATAATGTAACACTGTCCCCATATTCTATTTTAATCGACGCTGGTCTCGACTTTGAATATAGTAATTCGAGTCTAGGGCGAAAGAAGAAACATATCGAATCAATAATAGTAATTGGGGACAATGTATGGATTGGCGCTGGAGCGATTATTTTACCAGGAGTAACTATAGGAGATAATTGTGTTGTTGGAGCTGGAAGTGTGGTTACAAGATCTTTTCCTCCAAACCTAGTCATTGCTGGTAATCCTGCCAGAGAAATAAGAAAGATTGTCAAACGATGATAATAGACAAGAGATTCAGACTTGCAAGGATCTGGTCTAATCAAGAATTAAGTAAACTGGCACCATTATTTGATGGGGATGTAGTGAATGTGTCTGCTTGGGATGATAGGGACAAGGAGGGGCGATCTTATCGAGATTATTTTATTAATGCGAAGAGTTATTCTTATACTAATTATATTGGGTATCGCGGATTTCAGGGATTGCCTAATGAATATTATTTAGATTTAATGGAAGATGTACCCGATGAGTTAAAAAGAAAATTTGATGTGGTGTTTAACCACACAACTTTGGAACATATTTTTGAGGTACAGAAAGCTATTTCAACTATATGTGAACTAACAAGAGATATTGTTATTGTAATAGTCCCTTTTGCACAAGTTCAACACGAAAGCGAATCATGGCAAGACTATTGGAGATTCACTCCCTCATGCCTTCGAAGACTTTTTATGGAAAACAATCTGTCTGTTATTTATGAGTCCGAAAGTCCCCATAAGCGAGCTGCAATATACTTAACTGTTGTAGCATCTCGAGATCCTGATCGTTGGAGAAATATTCTACCTAAATATAAACCAATAAACAATGCAGGCTCATGGATAGGTAGCAATATTTTATTACGTGCATTCAGCGCTATGTTTTCAATTCTAAAGAAATAAGTTCATGACAAGAGATAGTTTATTATCATTCCTATTGTACGGGCATATAATAGAAAAAAGTTCTTTCCCAATAAATATACAAGATCAATATACCAACAAGGAGTTAAATTATGATCAACCATTTATGAAATTAGTAAAAATAGGAGTAAAGATATGGAAATCAGTGATTAAGGAATGCTTGGAAAAATATGGGGACGCAGTCATAGTCCCTTTGAGTGGGGGGTTGGACTCAAGAGCAATTCTATGTGGATTGTTAGACTGTCTATTACCATCTGAAATCATTACTTATACCTTTGGGGTTCCAGGGGCTTATGATTTTTTGATTGGAAATAATATTGCAAAAAAATATGGTACGAGACACTGCACATTTGACTTAACCTATTACGACTATACTTTTAATAAGTTACTAGACATATCACGAAGAGTTAATGGGAAAACTGCCCTTTTTCACCACGCACCAATTAGTCTGATACAAAAGGATATTCCCTGTAATGCTTTTTTTTGGAGTGGTTTTATGGGAGAGGCTCTTTCTGGTGCCCATCTACCTGAACAAGAAAGCTTATCTTGGGAGCGGGCGAAAACACTATTTGTTAGTCGGAACGTTTTCTCCCGATCTATCAAATTAGTGCCTTTGGGTTTCAACTCTGAAGCTCAACTACCTCAAATACCATGGTTTGGCTCCGAGATTTTGAGTTATGATGATCAATTGGATTTTGGAATACGTCAACAATTTTATGTGAAGCCACTGGTGCTGATACAAGGCTTTAATTACTGCACACCGTTTCTTCATCCCAAATGGGTAAACTTTATTCTGCGCGTTCCTAGAAGATACCGAAGAAATCAATACTTATATAAAGAAATATTAAAGACCGCTCATCCAAAACTGTTTTCGTTGCCAACTAAAACAAATAATGGATTGCCGTTGGCCGCACCTGTTTGGAAAAGGGTGCATCAAACAGGAAAAATGTGGCTACGATCTGCAGCGAAACGGTCTATGCCATGGGCTAAATGTGGTGTTTCCCCACATGTTAATTACATTGATTTTGATGATGGTTTGCGTGAACGTGATGATTTAAAGAATATAGTTCATGAAAATATACAGGATCTGATTAGTCGAGGTATTATTGATTGGATTGATCTAAATGATATCTGGAAACGCCATCAAAGAAGGCAAGGTAACTTTGCCGACGCTTTAACACTTCTTGCATCAGTTGAAATTTGCCTGAACTATAGTGGCAGAGGATAAATCATTGAAAATCGCTTATCTGGCCAGCTCTATTATTCCATCATATTCAGCAAATAGTATACAGGTTATGAAAATGTGTAATGCGTTCGTTGAGATTGGGAATGAAGTAACATTAATCGTACCAAATAAGAAAGCCAAGGGTCTAGAATTAGTTGATAGTTTTGACTTTTATGGAATTAGACCAAATTTCAAGATTGAAAAAATATCACTTCTGAACATTAGAGGGCAATCGATTCTGTATGGTTTCAGATCAGCATATAGAGCAAAGTGTTTTAACCCAGAGCTTGTGTATGGTCGCAATGTTATTAGCTGCTCCATAGCATCATTATTGGGTTTAAACACGATGTTTGAATCCCATAGTCCCATTGCTGATTCTGGTTTTGTTAGTAAGATTATGTTTCCAATTATGATTCGGCGCCAAAATTTCAAAAGACTAGTGGTGATATCTGGAGCTCTGAGAGAGTTTTATTCTGAACATTACCCCTCTATTTCTAATAACACAATAGTAGCTCACGATGGTGCTGATGCGCCTCATTCCCCAATATTATATGATCATAAAATTGTTTCAGATAGATTACAGGTTGGTTATGTTGGAAGCTTATATAGCGGAAGAGGTCTGGAACTGATTAGCTCCCTCGCAGAAAAGTGCTCATGGTGTGATTTTCATGTAATAGGAGGCTCTAACGATGAAAAAAATTATAAGCAGCAGCACATCCCCCATAATCTTACCTTTCATGGGCAAGTACCACATGGGAATATTAAGCATTGTTATGACAGATTAGACATATTATTAGCGCCATATCAGCGTCAAATAGCAACTCAGGCCGGTAACAACACGGTACGATGGATGTCCCCGCTTAAAATATTTGAATACATGAGTGCAGGAAAAGCAATTGTCTGTTCAGATCTGCCTGTATTGCGAGAGATAATGAGACATGGGGATACAGTCATTTTCTGTGCCCCAGACATAGTAGAAGATTGGTGCAACGCTTTAGTTGCATTGAGAGATAACAGAGAATTACGCATGCTCTTGGGTTCAAATGCACAAAGAGAATTTCTAACCAACTATACATGGTACAAAAGGGCAAGGAAAGTCCTTGAAAATATTGGTCTGGATGGAATTGTATTATAAATATAATAAACGAGTATAATCAGATGGCTTTAATAGGCTATTTAACGCTGGCGTTTCTGATATTAATCGTAGAGTTAAAAAGGAAAAGGCCGTTACCTTTTGACTTTGTTTTCATGTTTAATCTTTGGTTTGCAGGCAGTTATTCTATTATACCTATACTTATATTACTCTTTGAGCCAACCATTAAAGATTATTTTCTAAGTATTAATTATACTTTCCTATTTGGCAATTGGTATACGCCTTGGTTATTGATCGCGTCATACATTATATTTTTATATGGATATTATTCTGTTATTAATAATATATTGGGTAAAATATACATTAAAAACCTAATTTCGGAAAAACTTATTGTATATATTATTGCATTTTCATATGCTTTACTTTTGCTTATAGTTACAGCTTATTGTATAAGCAACGGTGGTTTAACCAAGTCCATTACGATTGGGATTCATTCCCGTCTATCAGGTGCTGAAGCCGAGATCAGTAGGTTTGCCTTTCTAAAGCGTATATTTGTATCTCTATCACCGATCTTGCTCTATTTTACATTCTATAAATCTATAATTCGCAAATTCAATTATAGGTATATTTATAGATTCTACTTTGTAATTGGCTTGTGTGCTTTTGCTATTATTGCTTCAATAAATGCTGGTCGTGGATATATTGTTTTTACAGTAATTGGACTTTATTTTCTCTATTGTAATTACAAACGCAGAATACTTAAAATGCCGCTCGTTCTAATGGGCCTTCTCCTTTTAATTTTTATTGTTTTCGGGAAACCGCTCATTGGAATAATACCATTTTTAATAACTGGCCAATATGGTTCAATTGAAAGCTTTCTTGATGTTAAACACGAAGCACTTGCAGATCGTGGTATTCTTGTCGAACTTATTCGAAATGCTGTGCACCCTATAAACTCTTTTCAAATTTCCTTGAGTTGTACTGATAGATATAATTTCCGGCTCCTTAAAGATATCGTTAGCGCTGCCATTCGACTTGTGCCGACCTCACTATTGGGGATAAGGGACATACCTTTTAATACTGTTACATTTATTAACTCAAAGATAATATCACCTTATGCAGATGAGGGAATTCCACCAGGACTTATGGGGGGGTTTGTCTATACCCTATACATTCCAGGTTTGTTTCTCGGGAGCTTTTTATATGGATTAATAGGGAGAACTATTCAAAATATTTTAATTAACTCCTTGCGAATCTCGAGCACCGCTTTAGTGCCTCATTACTTATTAATGACATCATTCGGGCTTTTTGTTTTTAATGGCGATATATCAATATTAATACCTAAAAACATTATAACGTGTTTATTAATAGTTATAATATTGATGAGTTCTAAGATAATTATCGCCCGAAGAAAATCTATTAAGATTTGAAAAGCTCTTATTGCCCTTGATAGGGAAAGGGGAATTGCAGAATGAAAATTGCAGTGATAAGTAATAATTATCCTTCTTCAAGCCGACCTTATAGAGGGACATTTGTTTATAATTTTATGCAAGAAATATGTAAAAATAATGTTGATGTAACTGTTCTTGCGCCAGAACCTGCGCACCATTATTTATTAAATAAAATAAAGAATAAAGTCTCTTATGGTCAAGAACTAGCACAAATATTTCGATTTCCGTATCTCTCTTTCTCGAATAAGTTCTCATACAGAGATTTTTCGGCGGTATATTGGGGAATGAAATCAATGGCTCTTTCAGTTAGGTTCAACACGCAGAGGTTTAGAATAAAGACCGATCTCGTTTATGGTCATTTTTTTTACTCTGGATTGGCAACCCTCGAATTGGCTAAGAAGCTAGATGTTCCAGCAGTATTAACTATTGGTGAATCAAGGATTGGAGAACATACTAAGTATGTAAGCCGTGAATTTATCATTCAACAGATGAGTCGTTTTAGTGGAATAGTTGCTGTCTCTCAGGAAATAAAAAAAATTCTGATAAACAAGTATAATGTTCCCGAAAGCAGAATTAAATGCATTCCAAACGCCTCTGATTCGAGTTTGTTTTATCCACGTGATCGTATTGCAATGCGTATAAAGCATGGATTACCTTTAGATTCTTTTATTGTCATATTTGTGGGGCATTTTAATGAGTGGAAAGGAGTTCATAGACTGATTGGGGCATTGAATCTAATAGACAATGTTTATGGTATATTTTTAGGATCGGGATCTCCGCTCGGTTCTAATAATAAAATACTGCTAGCAAAGGCAGTAGCTAATTACCAAGTTCCTGAGTATTTAAGCGCAGCAAATCTTTTTGTTTTGCCATCCCGAAACGAAGGATCATGTAATGCAATTTCAGAAGCTCTAGCATGTGGACTCCCAGTAGTATCATCAGATGTGCCGGCAATAAGAGAGCAGCTTGATGAAGACGTATCATTATTAACTGACCCTCTAAGTGAAGAATCAATAGCTTCTTCTATACAGACGCTATTAAAAGATAAACCATTGTACGATAAAATGTGTGTGGCTGCTTTGAAAAAGGCGCAAATATACTCTCTGAGAAATAAGACTAAGGAAATGATAGGATATTTTGAGGAAATAATAAGACGATAGTGTCTGTAAATATTTAAGTTATTAGACTGTTATTATGGTCTTTTGAAAATGGGTCACTATGATACATGAAAATCTTTGTACAACCCACCGGCGATTAGGAACAGATCTGGATCTGATCTTCTGCGATAATGATCTCTGTCGAAGGTCAGGTACAAGATAGAGCAGTACTTTGGGGTTACGGCGCTGCACCAAGATGCTGGTCGTGCCCGTGTCAATGTCATAGCGTTCAATATCAAGAGATCGTATTGTGCGGAGTTCAGGAATCCGATTCCTGTTCCAGTGGCCTAGGGACATGTGTGCCCGTGTTAAGGAAACTGCCACAGGGCAGACGACAAAAGGGGAAGATCAGGCAGTTGATACAGCTCGAATTGATGATCTTTGAATGAAAAATCATATAGAAACAACGGCCCGACTCTAAATCGAGAATATGCAAAGGTCTCATCGAATCGAACAAGATTCCAAGTTAATACATGGCAATAAGCTGATTTTATTCGAGCAGGGTTAGGAAAGTAGCGCCTTCTTATCTTATTTGAATAAGAGTGATAAGTTCATGTCTAAATATCCACAACCTATAAAGATACTCTTTATTCATAAGTTAATCTTTGACTATCGCCTTTCGTTCTATGAAGAGTTGGCGATGATACCTAGGTATGAGATTACTGTGCTTCATTCTGGAAAGCCAATGAGAAGAGAAGATAGCAAATTTCAGGAGATTATTGTTTCTCAGAAATCGTTCTTTGGGTTTTTATGGCAAAGCCGAAGCAGATCATTGGCAGGCAATCATGATGTGGTTGTTGCGCTTTTTGATGTGCATTATTTGTCGACTGTATTATTAGCACTTCTTCCTCGCTCGTTTAGACTTATATTCTGGGGTATTGGCTTTGGCAAGAGTTCTTTGGCAAATCGGTTACGTACATTTCTTGCTCACCGTGCAGACGCCCTTGCCTTATATATGCCTGGCAATAGAAGAAATTTCATTCGTGCGGGGGTGAATGAAAATCGCATCTTCTGTGTGCGCAATACCATTCATATAGAGAAACCGTTTTGTAGCACAGATGCTAGCCAAAAGATTTCATTCCTCTTTATTGGGAGTCTGGCGCCAAGAAAACGCATCGATGAACTTGTAAGAGCTTTTGCCAGAGTTGTTGAAAGGTGTTCATCCAAAATCACATTGGAGATAGTGGGAGATGGAGAGATGCATAACGATCTCCGGCTACTTGTATCTGAACTCAAATTGAACAAAAGAGTACGGTTCATAGGTAAAATAACGAATGAAGCAGCACTGGCCCCTTTCTTCAAAAGAGCTATTGCTATGGTATCTCCTGGTCAAGCTGGCCTATCGATACTTCATAGTTTTGCATGTGGTGTACCTGTAGTAACCAATAGACATGCTATCTCAGGAGGTGAGATTGAAAACGTTATTGATGGAAAGAACGGGATCCTCTATGAAGGTTCGACGGATGAATTAGCGGCAGTACTATTACGATTGGCGGTGGATATTGAGTATGCATTAACATTGGGTCGAAATGCTTTTAAGTACTATAACCAGTCGATGACATTAAAACACTCAGTTCGTGAGTTTGAGCGAGCGATCGATTTTGTATGTTCATTCAATCAATGTCAGGATAGGTTATAAAAATGGATTGCCCCCCTCTTATGATCTATCGTTTCGGGAATCTTCTACATAGAGTTGGAATGAAGCGAGTCGCTTTGCTTATCTCCTGGGTCAACCGTGTTCTATTTGCTGTATGGCTCCCCTGCTCCTGCCAGATAGGGAAAGGGGTGAAGTTGGGGTACTGGGGTTTGGGAATTGTAATACACTCTCAGGTACGAATAGGAGATCATTCTGTCATAGGTCAGAATGTTACTATAGGACGTAAGGAAGGTGAAGAGTCGGTGCCGATCATTGAATCCGATGTATATATAGGAGCCGGAGCTTCTGTGCTTGGCGGAGTAGTTATTGGGCGTGATGCTATCATTGGAGCTAATAGTGTTGTGCTCCATACTGTACCTGCTAGAAGTATTGCTGTTGGTGCACCTGCAAGGATCTTGAGATACCGAAGTGATGATGAGATACAATCTTGGAAAAGACGTAGGTTTAGCACATAATTATTATCTGCTATAGGCTTTCTAACTTATTATATCCTGACTTGAAGTCAAGGGTAACATCGATAGAATGCATTAGGGATACTATGCTCATCGACCTCATCGCCGGCGCACGGCCCAACTTCATGAAGATCGCCCCGATCATTGATGCCATCAAGGCTCAGCAGCAGAAAGGTGCAGGCATTAGATATCGTCTTGTTCATACCGGACAGCATTATGATTACAACATGAGCGCCAATTTTTTTGAGCAGCTCAGTATCCCGGACCCCGAAATCAACCTGGGGGCCGGAGGCGGGACACAAGCCGAACAGACCGCTGCGATCATGACCGGGTATGAAAAGGTGTTGCAACAGGAACGACCGGACTTGTGCATGGTGGTCGGAGATGTGACCTCCACCATGGCCTGTTCCATCGTTGCCCGAAAGATGATGGTGAAGGTGGCCCATGTGGAAGCGGGTATTCGTTCCGGGGACTGGACCATGCCGGAAGAGATCAACCGTATTGTTACGGACAGCCTGACCAATATTTTCTTCACGACAAGTGAGACCGCTAATGAGAATTTGCGGAGGTGCGGTGTTCAGAACGATAACATATTCTTTGTCGGCAACACTATGATCGACACGCTCTTAAAAAACATCGGGCGGCTTCGAAGACCAGATATATGTGACAAGGCAAGGCTGAGAAACGGTGAATACCTTGTCATGACATTACATCGCCCTGCCAATGTGGATAGAGAGGGTCAGTTGAAGGAAATGGTTCAAGAGATAGTCCTGCATTCAAGGAATGTTCCCTTGGTGTTCCCCGTACATCCTCGAACGGAGAGGAACCTTCAGAAGCTCGGAATCCAAGCTCCCAATCTGCATATGATCGAGCCCCTCGGTTACCTTGAGTTCAATTATCTTGTTCAGTATGCCAGAGCCGTAATTACCGACTCAGGTGGGATTACCGAGGAAACCACGGTTCTGGGTATCCCGTGCATGACACTGCGGGATAATACAGAGCGTCCGGAAACGATCACCATCGGTACGAATGAATTAATCGGAACAGATCCAAAAAACATTGCAACAGCCCTGGATACACTTTTCTCTGGTGAATGGAAAAAGGGTGATATCCCGGAAAAGTGGGATGGGAAAGCATCAGAGCGCATTGTAGATATCCTTATGCAGAAGCTCTCGCAGTAAATATGTTCGCAAAAGTCATATATTCACGACAGATGATCCGGCATTTCGGACCAGGCTGGATTTTCAGAAGGATCGGTTATCTTGCATCTCAGAAGGCCAGTTTACTTGAGCGGCGTATGAAGCCTGTGCAGTGGGATGATGTACCTCTCGAATCGTTTCTTCAGGACATCACCTTGGCAAAATCTGAGGAGTATCTTGCTTGGAGGCGTACAGAGCCAGCTCCGTTTTTTTTCAGATCAATAGACTGTGAGGCCTACCGTGCATTCTTTGATCAGTGGGACCGGGATACAGAAGATCCTGTACGGGCGGCGGCGGATACTGTTCGCGGTGTGATGAAATTCTTTGGTCATCACCTCATCTCCACCGGATTTCCACCTGACTGGCACAGGAACCCCATGACATCTGAGCGGGCACCCTCCTCTAGACACTGGAGCCGGATAAACGAGTTTGCCTATGGTGATATCAAAACAATCTGGGAGATGAGTCGATTCGCCTTCGTCTACCCTCTTGTCAGGGCCTACTGGCGCTCGTGTGATGAGATCTATGCCGAGGCATTCTGGACGGCTGTGGAGAGTTGG
>Ga0209203_1002255_pt1 | contig 13047 bp, 12 predicted proteins | sample AD_UKC109_MetaG_FD_184423 | JGI IMG/M metagenome (GOLD analysis project Ga0209203, IMG submission 184423) | Active sludge microbial communities of municipal wastewater-treating anaerobic digesters from Hong Kong - AD_UKC109_MetaG (SPAdes)... | ecosystem: Engineered > Bioreactor > Anaerobic >...
GTGACTCGGATTCCATAAAATCGTAAAATTTATCGAGTTCGCGTGTGTATTCTTTGATAGTTGTCGGTGAATAATGCTGTAATTTCATCCACCTGGAAAATCTTTCCAAGTTCTTTCTCATTTTGAACCCCCCATAAAACAGAAATATCTATCAACATGGCCACTCCCTTTTTTGTTTGTATAAAAGAATAAGTCGACCTGTTGATCCCCACGGATAAAAAGATTCCAAAATCAGCCATTGATTGACGATATATCCTTCCGGCACTTTCAAACAGCACTCCCTTGATGTCTTGAGAAAAACGTTGCCATTTCCAGTACAGCCGGTCGAACGTACGCCTTTCAATTGAATCATAGTAAGATATAACCATGCTCCAATCTAAATGATTTTCGAGCATATAGCCCGAAAACAGCGTTGGTGCATTTGAATAAACCAATTCCTTCCAAAGCGACCCCCAATGTCGCTTATCGTATTTCAATAGTTCAAAACTAAACGATGTTAAATCCTTTACCTTTTTCAATTCTCGTTCTCGTCTTCGCCTTCTCGCCGGTCCAGGTATTGCTTCAAATCGTTCATGTTGAAGTTATTGATGAATGATCTGAATTCCTGTTTTTCTCGGTCTTCTTCCTCGGAAATGTCTGTGGTAATTGAACCACTCATTGAAGCCTCTAGTAGCACTTCACTGGTTACATACACCGGAAGTTCCAGCTTGTTGGCGATAACAAGACAATCGGAAGGCCGGGCATCCAACTCAAGGTATTGATTGACCCTTCCAGATTCTTGCTGAGTGTCGTTTTTTTTGATCACCAGGTTGGCTAAAAAAGTTCCGTTTTTGATAGAGTGTATCACCACATGCTCGAAGATACCTCCCATTGTTTCTACAGCTGATATCAACAAATCATGGGTCATGGGTCGAATGAGATGAAAATTTTCAATCGACATAGCCAGAGCCCATGCTTCACAGGCTCCGATCCACAGATAAATCTTTTTGTCTGTTCCCTCTACGTTTAACTCCAGAACAGGCGTGTTGTTGTTTTTATCCATTAGCAGTTTTCCAATGGTTGCCTTTTTCATTTTTTCACCACCATCATCAGCTTCGTTTAAAGTAGGCATCTAACTGTGAAAACGAGAGCTTGTACTTCACAGGCCTGCCGTGAGGGCAGGAAAACACATCATAGTCTTTCATATCCTTCAACAGGTCCCTGGCTTGCTCTAAAGTGATAAAATCACCCGTTCGAAAGGCATGGTGACAAGCGATCGTTGCATAAATATGATCATACACCTTGCTTTCCATTTCCAAGTCGGTTAATCGAAATTCATCGATGATTTCACGAAAGACGTCAACGGCATCCTGTTGTCTGATAATATTGGGTATTCCCGTTATTTTAGCCGATCTACCATTCAGTTCATAACTGAATCCCAAAGAAGCAAATGATTCCATGCGCTCTTGAAGAATTTGACCTGTGGCCAAATCTATCTCTATGGTAATTGGTTCAAGCAGCTGTTGTATCAATAGCTTTTTTTCACTTTTTCTGATCTTTTCATAAAGAATTCTTTCGTGGGCGGCGTGAAAATCAACCAAAACCAAACCCGTTGAATCCTCCATGACGATATAGCACTTGTTGGCAATGCCTAATATCTTATCGACAGAAAAGATCGGTTGTTTATCCGATTCAAGCTTGCTGCCAAAATACGGATGATCGAGAATCGGCTCGGATATACTGGAATTTCCTTGATTTTTATGCAAAGGAATAGAGGCGTATTCATTGATGTGGATGTCTTTGACGTATCCGGCACGGTATTCCGATTGCTTGTCTTGTAATACAAATGATTTGGCCGGGCTCTTTTTATCGGTTGGCTGAAGGGTTGAAAAAGCCTCTTTAATCTGCATGGATTGGTTCGAAAAAGCAGATTTCAGGGCATTTTTGATCAAAGAATAGACAGCACTGCTCTCGGAATACTTGACCTCGAGTTTTTGAGGATGCACATTGATGTCCACTTCAGATTTGGGGATATTCATAAACAAAACCGCTACGGGATATCGCCCTTTTCCCAGTATGGGAGTGAAAAAATCACGTACAGCTGCGTAAACAATGGGGTCTTTTACAAACCGTTCGTTAACAAAGGTTGTGATACCCGTCATATTGGGCCGGCTGAGTTCGGGTGAGCTGACAGCTCCAACCACTGAAAAAGCACCCTGCTGGTGGTTGACATCCAACAACTGATCGGAATCATTAACTTTGAGAACAGTTTGAATACGGGTTTTGAGAGATTCCTTCGAACAAGCACAAACACTATTGCCATCACGAATCAATTCAAACGCCACATCAGGCTTTGATAACAGAAATTTTTCAAGCACTTCCAACACATATCGTGACTCCGAAGCAGAAGTTTTTAAAAATTTCCTCCTGGCAGGAACGTTAAAAAAAAGATTTCTGACTTCAACGGTCGTTCCTCGATTCATTGGAATCCTTTTTTCTTCTACCAACTGACCTCCCCGGTAAAACAACGACACACCTGCATCAACATCCTGCGTTTTGGAAGACAGATAAAATTCCGATACCGAAGCAATTGACGACAAAGCCTCTCCTCGAAAGCCAAATGTTTCCAAATCCAGAATATCATCCCACTGCTCTATTTTGCTGGTTGCATGAGGTTGAATGGCTAAATGAATGTCCTGTCTATTTATGCCAACCCCATCATCTGACACTTTAATTGTATCCTTGCCACCGTTTTTAATTTCAAGACGAATGGATGTCGCTCCGGAATCAATCGCATTTTCAATGAGTTCTTTAACCACCGAACCAGCTGAAGTGACCACTTCACCGGCTGCTATTTTCATGTAAACTTCTTGAGGCAGTTTTTTTATGGCCAATGTCCTCATCACCTTTTCAAGGCAACTGAAAATGCTAGTATTCCCACCGACACTGACAGATTGAGAGAATCCATTTCACGCTTCATGGGGATCGATACCGTAACATCGCATTTTTCCTTCACCAATCTCCGGATTCCCTTGCCCTCGTTACCAAACACCAAAACACTTTTCTGATCCCATTCTATCCGGTTGTAATCTTCTCCGTCCATGTCGGCTGAATAGATCCAAAATCCCGAAGATTTAACGTTATCCAAAAAACGGGAAAGATTCACCGTTTGAATCACCGGCATATTAAAAACTAAGCCTGTGGATACCTTGATCACAGTAGGATTGACCTGAACACTGTTATCTTTTGTGATAACGATAGCATCAGCTCCTGCCCCATACGCTGTTCTGATGATGGCACCAAAATTCTGCGGGTCGTTGATCTGATCCAAACAGATTAAAAATCCCGTTTTCTCCAGGGCTTTTGACTGTATATATTCATCTTCACCAAGGTAGGTGTATTCTTCAATATCCGCAAAAACGCCTTGATGACTAACCCGCTCTCCCAATAACTGATCAAGCGTTTTTGAAGGTACCAGAGAATAATTCAATCCACACGCTTTAAGATCTGTCTTTAACGCTTCAATCGACCCCTCAGCTTCTTTTGATATGAAGATATTCTTGATCAAGCGTCTTTGATCACTCATGAGTAATTCTTTGATCACATTTCTTCCATAAACTTTCAAGCAGTTCCCCCCTCGATATGCTATTTCTATTATAACACTTCTTGAGAGGTAGAAATAAATGAACCGGGTTTGTGTATAATATACCCAAAGGAGATGATTAGGATGCAGAATTTTAATGTAGATATTCATTTTGACTTGATGATGTTTGTTGAAGAACGCAGAAGAAACGGTCGAAAAAACGTTATTCAAGAAGATTTTATACCTGCTTTTCGGGAAGGGGGGTTCAGGTTGATCGTTTCCTCCCTCTTTATTGATGACATCTTTTTGCCGGAGATGGCCTTGAGAAAATGTCTGGATCAAATCAGTTGTTTGTATCAGGAGATTCAAGAATCCGGTGAAGAATTGACGCTAATCAAATCCTATTCGGATATTGAAGCACTGAAACAAAGCAATCAAATTGGCATTATGCTGGCTTTTGAGGGCGTAGAACCCCTTTTCGATGATCTCAATCTTTTGGATATCTTTTACGAGTTGGGCGTGAGGATCATGGGGATCAACTGGTCCAGAAGAAATTATGCGGCTGACGGAAGTTTTTTTGCCCCAAAAAGAGAAGGCAAAAAGGGTGGCTTAACCCCATTTGGCGTAGCATTGATAGAAAAGGCAGAAAAACTGGGGATGATCATAGATGTGAGTCATCTGAATGATGAAGGATTTGATGATGTCGTTCAATTCACCCAAAAACCCTTTATCGCCACACATTCCAATTCCAGGACGCTGGTGGACAGCATGCGTAATTTAACGGATGATCAAATCCGGACGATCGGCAAAAGAGGCGGTTTGATTGGAATCAACTCAGCTAATAAGTTCGTTAGCAATCACGATGACACATCCAATATCTCTGCTTATGTGGATCACATTTTAAAGATAAAGGAGCTCATCGGAATCGATCATGTTGCCCTTGGATTTGACATCTGTGACTTTGGCATGACAGAAGATTTTAAAAAACAAATGACGGTTAAAGGAAGGGCCTTTTTCAACGTCGTCAGGGGACATAACGATGTGAACAGAGTGGAGAAGGAATTGCTCGATCGTGGCGTGAACTCTGAAGAAATCCAACAGGTGTTTTCCACAAACTTCATCAACTTAGTCAAGAATTATTTATAAAAAAATACCGCAGTTCTTAATGAACTGCGGTATAAAGTCCGGTTTGACCCGGTTTTATATTAAGGCTTCTTCGGTGCTGGGATCAAAGAGTCTCATCTTTTTAAGATCAAAGACAAGATCCATTTCGAGACCTGCATCTGCTCCGGTTTCCGGCAATACACTGGCCACAAATTTGCTGTCTCCGATGGTTGCGTGAATGAGTGTTTCGCTTCCCAAAGGCTCGGTTACATCAACTTTGATTTTAACAACATTTTCACCCTCAATGGCATTTTTTGAGAATACTTTATCGTAGATATTTTCCGGTCTGATACCAAAGATAATATCTTTATCTACAAACTGATCGACGTTTTCAACATAGTCTTTGGGTACAATGACTTTAAAGGCACCGGTCTTCTCCTGAACCCAAAGCCCCTTTTGGTCTTTGATGATCTTGCAATCTGCAAAGTTCATAGGTGGTGTTCCGATAAATCCCGCAACAAAGATATTGGTAGGATGATTATAAATGGTGTAAGGATCGCCTACCTGCTGAATCAAACCGTCTCTCATGATAACAATCTTATCCGCCATGGTCATGGCCTCAATCTGGTCATGGGTAACGTACGCAATGGTGGCGTTTAATCGTTGATGGAGCTTTTTCAATTCACTTCTCATCTGTACCCTGAGTTTTGCGTCCAAGTTCGACAGGGGTTCATCGAACAAGAAGACTTTGGGATCCCGAACGATCGCTCGACCAACGGCTACCCTTTGTCTTTGTCCACCGGAAAGCTGTTTGGGCTTTCTATCCAACAACGGTTCAATGCTCAGAATCTCAGCGGCTCGCTTGACCCTCTCTTCAATTTCAGCTTTAGGAAATTTTCTCAGTTTCAAGCCAAAAGCCATATTGTCATATACCGTCATATGGGGATAAAGAGCGTAATTCTGGAAAACCATGGCGATATCCCTGTCTTTAGGCTCTACATCGTTAACAACTCTATCGTCTATCTTGATGGTTCCCTTAGTAATTTCTTCCAATCCGGCAATCATTCGCAACGTAGTGGTTTTACCGCAGCCGGACGGGCCTAGTAAAACGACAAATTCCTTGTCTTCGATGGTGAAATTATGATCTTTAACCGCTTCAACTTTTCCGTCGAAAATCTTCCATACATGTTCTAAACTTACTTGTGCCACTGTTTACACCTCCTGATTATGTTCACTTGAATCATCGATAAAAAAATCCAGATTCAACTCTTTTATCAGCTTTACATCTTCATCATCGCTCATTTCCAACAGATACAAATCCTTTACTTTGGCGAGAAAATCCATAAGCTTCATATACCTGGAATAATCCATTACCACCGAAACAGGCTTTCCGTTTTTGGTAACGATAATCTCCCTGTCGGCACTTTCGTTGATCACGGTTGAGAATTTCTTCTTGGCATCTGCAAGGCTGTAAAAATCAATTTCCGAAAACTTTCTCAAACCCCTCACCTCTTGACCATAATTATAGTCATTTTTTTAAAAATAATCAAGCCTTTTATGTAACGGTTTTGTAAAAGAACTGCTGTTCCGTGTATGATGCCCCTTTATAAAATCACATAGAAAAAAACGGTGATAAAATGGCAAACACTTCCGGCTAAAACAAACAAATGCCAGATGCCATGGTGCAGGGGAATTTTACGGATGATGTAAAAAGGGGTTCCCAAGGTGTATAAAACTCCTCCCATAACCAGCCAAAAGAGGCCGTTGGGCGAAAGATTTTCAGCCAATGGTCCCATGGCAAACACAATCAACCACCCCATGAGGATGTAAATGAACGTGGAAAAGACGACAAATTTGTTTACGAAGAAGATTTTGAACACAATACCTACAAGGGTTAATCCCCAAACGATTCCGAATATCGTCCAGCCAGACGGGCCTCTCAGATTTACCAGTGTAAACGGGGTGTATGTTCCAGCAATCAGCAGAAAAATTGCCGAATGATCTATTATTTCAAATACGTCTTTGACCTTTCCTTTTGGAAAGGAGTGATACAAGGTGGAAGCTAGAAAAAGGGCAACCAGGCTGACTCCATAAATCACACCACTGACAATCTTCCAAGCGTCCCCTGTTTTTGCGGCAAAAACACTGACCAAAACCAAAGCGGTAATGGCAAAAAGAACTCCGGCACCGTGGGAGATGCTGTTAAAGAGTTCCTCTTTCAAGTTAAAACGCTCGTTGTTTTCCATTTTTTGTTCTCCTTGTTTATCCGTTTGCGATAAGTATATCAAATTCACATTCTTCTCGCAAACCACCAGTATAAATTTTCAATCTCGTAAAATCAGCTTTTTTAAGGTTTGGAGAACTTGTGGGTGATCTTTGATTTGTGCATGATCTAAATTCTCAAAAAGATAGATGTTTTTCGAATCGATTTTATTTTGATGAGCGGTTAATCGCTCGCTCCATAGTGTGACAAATCCGTCATTCATACCGTGTAAAGGATCATCAGCACTATTGCCCAATCGTTCCATAATGAGTGATAGGGCTCTTTGACCGATAAAACGAACATAAGGTATGGATAGGATTTGCGCCTTTTCTTGTTTTGTCCCTTGAAAAAGTCCCTGAAGATTGAAACGATTGGAAAGGGATATCATTTTATCCAAAGTTTCTTTAGCTTCTGAAATAAAAGAGGTAAACAAAATTTGTTTTGAATAAAAACGGTCGTCTTCATTTAATCCAAGCAATAGATGATTAAGAATGTAAGTACCTTTTGGAAAGGCGAGTGTTTTTTCCAATTGCATGAGAAAATCTTCCGATGTGTACCGCATGGAATTCATGCCCCGAAATGGGATGATTTGGCCGCCAATAAAGGGAATATCATCGCAGCTGATAAACATCACATTGGCCAGTAAAGGATTCGTTTGGTAGAGTTGGATAAATCGCTCAAGAAACGTCATCATGATGGTAGGATCAAAGGCATATTGTTCAAAATGAAAGAGGATATTCAATGTCTCAATAAATTCCGTCGCTTCTTCAGTCGAATTAACCGTTTCAAACAACTGAGGAGCCTTTTCAGCAGGGCTTTGTGTGAGGCAATAATCCACCAGGTTGGTAAAGAAAGTACCCTCCAAAACGCCGCCGATTAAAAATGTTTCCCGTATATAATCACCCAGATAGCCTCCCAATTGTGAGATGGGTGTGTTCAAAGCGTATCTTGCAACAATGGTCCCCATACTATAAGCCACTAAGTAGACTTGCTGATAGGCTTTTAGAATTCCGGATTGCTGAAGGATTTGACTGAGGGTTTCCCCATAATGTTGGGCTGTTTCAAACAGGGAATCAAATTGAAACTCGAAATAATCAACGTCATCAAATTGGTAGTGGTTCATCCAGTACTGCCTTAAATCCTCATTTTTCCAATCGTCATGAGTTGGGTTTGAAAAGGTTTCCAAGATATTATGATATTGACCGCTTTGAATGCCATGGATGAAGATGATGGCTTTGGAATGAGTCGTTGTTAATGGCTGTTCACTGCCATTTTTATAATCTATGTTAAACGTATTGATAACAGACCTTGAACGAGTTTCCGGTTGGTAATCCACATGCAGCAGCATCGAATAGGGATGAAAAGGCGGTTCATACTGATAAGAAACAAGAATATGAGTGTGTGGATCCATATGAGACTCTTGATTGAGGCCAATAGTCCAAATAAAGTGGATAAGTGAAAAAGGAACGCCCGTGAAACTTGAGAGAATCGGATAATGGGACTGATGCGTGAGTCGAGAAGATCCGTTTGTAACCGTGATGTTCGCCTCGATGAAATGGACATCTTCTGGGATGTTCTCAAACGGGATTTTGATCAAGTAGAAGGGTGTTAACGGTTCATCCAAATTGAATTCTATGGAACGTGCCCACCCCTGAATGACAAAGAATACGATAAGAACCAAAACCAGCTGATACCCTTTTATTTTCATTATTTTCACCCATTCACCCATTTTGATCGGTCCTATTTGGTGTATAATTATATCATTGAAAGTACAAATATCGGCTTAATTCTTTGATATCACCTGCTAAGAGCGGGCTTTTTAGGGGGCAGCATAATGAACGAACACAGTATTCGAAAGATATACAAAAGATCCACCATCATCACTTTCATTTTGATTGCGCTGATTAGTTTGCTTTTAATCGTTTATTTTAACCAAACCATACAAAATGATAAGATCAACAGCTGCTCATCAATCGCCGTTAGTCTGATCAACAACATGATCAGTTCACTGAACCGAATAAACGTGTTGGCATTGGATTCAGATGCCACGGATTTCGAGCACTTTTCTCAATTATCGTCAGTCAGTGATGAATTGAAGGGTTACCTTGAGAAAAAAAGTCTCTTTCTCAAAGAAACGATTACTTTAGGTTTTGACTTTGCTGAGAGAAACATTGGCGATTTTCCCAGGCTTACATTTGTAAATAAAGCTAGTGCCCCCTATATCAGCTTGTTGGGAAACATGGCCCGTGAGATCAACGCCAACCGGGATGCCAGAAATCAGGATTTGAAAAAGATCTCGAATATCATCACGATTAGTTCTTTCATTATGTTAATTTTTATCCTGATCATCCTGATTGTTTCCAATGCCTTTCAAAACCGTTACTTTAAAACCGTTGACAATACGATCGAAGAGATGAAAGCCATCATCGAAGGGGAGGATCAACAACTCTCTGAAACCAACCATTTTATGGAAACCTCTCTGATGTACAACAAGGTAAAAGAGATCGAGAAGAAACTCAGGTTTCAAAACGAACTGTTGAAATACGATTCTTTTGGAATGCTGGAGAGTATTTTACCCCAAATGTATCCTCTGCTAAAAGGTCAAATGGATATTCAACGTTTAGCCGTGGCATTCGTTGATAATAACGGCAATATTATCGCCGAAACACTCAAGTCAGAAAGGCCTGAAGTGATTTTAAATGCAGGCTTTAAAGCCCCTTTGGATCAAACCAGTTTAATCCGTTTGCGTTCGGATTCTGATGTGAGAATCATCAACGACATTGAAGAACATTACAATCGGATTCATCAATCAGAAGCTACAAAGATGATTTTGAAAGAGGGCTTTCATTCCAGCATCACCGTACCCATGTATACCCAAGCCGGTCTGCTCGGATTCATTTTCGCCAACAATGTAAAGAAAAACGCCTTTAGCAAAAAGGATCAACAGACCATGAAGCAATTTGCCAAAACGCTGAAAAGCGAAATATACAACGCCTATTTGATGCAAGAACTCATCGCCAAAACTTCCGAAGCCTTTGCCGATTTGGTTGAAAAAAAGGACTTTGAAACGGGCAATCATCTTTCCAGGGTGGCTAATTACTCCCGGTTAATGGCTCAAAAGCTGATGGCTATCAATCCCAAGATTTCACCCAAACTCGTTCGTGAAATATTCTGGTTTGCCCCGCTTCACGATATTGGAAAAGTGGGAATTCCAGACAAAATCCTACTGAAGCCGGGAAAATTAACAGCAGATGAGTTTGAATTCATGAAAAAGCATGTCGATTTTGGCGCCCAGGTTATTTACAAAATGAATAAAACGTTGATAGAAACCACCCATATTCACTTTTTGGATACCTGCATCAAAATCATTTCCGAACATCATGAAAAATGGGATGGTTCTGGGTACCCCAAAGGATTGAAAGGGGAGGAGATTTCCATACCGGGCAGAATCGTTGCTATTTCAGATGTGTTTGATGCACTGATCAGCGAGCGGGTTTACAAACCTGCTTTTCCTCCTGAAAAGGCATTTGAGATCATTGCACAAGGCAAAGGAAAACATTTTTGCCCAAATTTGGTGGATATCTTTTTGGACAGCCAAGAAGAAATCATACAAATCCTGAACAGTTATCGAGACTGATTTTTTAAACAAACTTTGAGAATTATATTGTTTTGACTATCGAAAAGTGGTATAATCGTTGTGATTGCATTAGAAGATTAAAAGTAAATCTCAAGGAGGTGTTTTTATGAAAAAGATAGTTGCTTTGAGCGGGATTGTTGCATTTTTAGCAGTTATTCTCGTTTTTTCTGCCTGTGCAGCGGTAACAGCATGGTGGTCTGGTCCGTGGATTTGGGGTGCAACAATGTTGCTTTCTGAGGGTCAAGAGGCTCCGGTAGCCGCTTTTGATGAAGAGGGAACGATTGTATTGAGCGGTTCAATTCGAAATCCCAATGGGGTATTCACCGATGAGAATGGAAATCAACTCGTTATGCAGCAAATAGACCTGACTCAAAAAGGTTTTATCAAATTTGTGGTTAACGGAGAAGAGAAAGAGGGTAATTTTGATTTCGAAAACGGCAGAATCATTAAACAATAATCGCCAGGAGGTGTAGAAAATGAAAAAGACAATGATCTTATTTGCGCTATTCGCACTCTTGGCAACGCTGAGCATGGCATACACCATTGGAATTTGTGCTCAGAACTGGACGGGTTATGTTTGTGATGAAAAAGTCCACGGTGTTTACGTTTCCAGTACGGTTGCCGGCTATGTGGCACATGGCATACTCGCAAAAGGCGATGTGATTACCGAGGCAGTTGTTTTCCCGGCATACAAATGCCTTGGAAAGTGTTGCCCTATCAATGAATGCGCCAACTGCAATCCTTGTAATCCCTGTCAACAAACCTATACTCCGGGAAGCTATTCCTTTACGGCGTGCTGCCCGTTGGAATCACAATTATCACAATTCCGATGTATCGATTATTGTTACAAGGATACTTGGAATAAGTTTGCCCTGGGAAGTGCTTTAGATTGTCTACAACCCGGTCAAACCGTCGTCATGAGAATCTACAGAAGTACGACCTGTCAGTGGATGATGGGAGTTCTCTCATGGAATGGGAGCACGTCCGAATTGGCGCTATATCCTTGCCAATACCAACCGTGCCAGCCATGCAATCCATGCCAACAGTACAACCCTTGTCAGCCGTGCAATCCATGCCAACCGTGTAATCCATGTCAACAAGGAGGACCTTGTCAGACAACGATTCAGGTTCAGGTTGAAGGAACTTGCTATCCACAACCCTACACGATTCAAATCGTAATCAATTAAGTATTAATGTGTTATATCAACAAAAAACGGACACTTAAAGAGTGTCCGTTTTTTGTTGTCTACCCTAGCGTTCTATTTTTCTTCCATGAATGGATAACGGTAATTGATTGGCGGTTCGAAGTTTTCTTTGACACTTCTGACAGACATCCATCTGAGCAGATTCATGGCGCTTCCTGCTTTGTCATTGGTACCGGATGCCCTTGACCCACCAAACGGCTGCTGGCCTACGACGGCACCGGTGGGTTTGTCATTGATGTAGAAATTCCCCGCTGCGTGTTCCAATACCTGTGATGCTTTGATGATTACACTTCTGTCCTTTGCGAATATGGCTCCGGTCAAGGCGTAAGGCGATGTAGTGTCGCATAGTTCCAGAATTTCATCGAAGCGGTGGTCTTCATAGATATAAAGGGTGACCACAGGTCCGAATATTTCCTCTTTCATGGTTTTAAAGCGGGGATCTGTTGTGACAATTACTGTTGGTTCAATAAAATAGCCCTTTGAATCATCGTAATTACCACCGAAGATAATCTTGGCATCTTTACTGAGTTTGGCGTAATCGATGTATTCGGTTATGGTTTTAAAAGCACCTTTATCGATGACAGCACTCATGAAATTGGTGAAGTCTTCGGGATTTCCCATCTTGACCGTTTCCAGATCTCCAATGAGTTTTTCACTTATCGCTCCCCACAAAGATTGCGGTATATATGCTCTGGAAAGAGCTGAACATTTCTGGCCTTGGTATTCAAAGGCGCCTCTAAGGATAGCGGTCGAAACTTCTTGAGTATCTGCACTTTTATGAACCACTGCAAAATCTTTCCCGCCTGTTTCCCCAACAATTCTGGGATAAGTTTTGTAATTTTTAATGTTGTCTCCAACCGTTTTCCACATGTGTTGAAAGACATCGGTTGAACCGGTGAAATGAATACCGGCTAAATTCGGATCGGCCAGAACGATATCGCCGACTTCAGATCCTCTTCCCGGGATAAAATTGATCACGCCTGCAGGCATTCCGGCTGCTTCAAAAAGCTTCATAATAAAGAATGCGGTATAAACAGCAGATGATGCGGGTTTCCAAACACTCGTGTTCCCGGCAATGGCGGGTGCGGATGGCAGATTGCCTGCAATAGATGCAAAGTTAAACGGTGTAACAGCAAAAACAAATCCCTCAAGGGGCCTGTATTCGCTTCGGTTCCATATGGCGTTGGATGATTCGGGTTGGTCCTGGTATAACTGGGTTAAGAAGTAAGCATTAAAGTTGAAAAAATCGATGAGTTCACATGCTGCATCGATTTCA
>Ga0209203_1002258_pt1 | contig 13031 bp, 7 predicted proteins | sample AD_UKC109_MetaG_FD_184423 | JGI IMG/M metagenome (GOLD analysis project Ga0209203, IMG submission 184423) | Active sludge microbial communities of municipal wastewater-treating anaerobic digesters from Hong Kong - AD_UKC109_MetaG (SPAdes)... | ecosystem: Engineered > Bioreactor > Anaerobic >...
CGGCAAGGAACCAGGAAAGGGAATCAGCCGAGAGGGAACGCAGACCGCCATGCACATTCGCAAGACGGGAAAGCAGAGAAGAAACATCCCCGAATGACACATATGCAGCAGACGCCGCCGAGCGATCAAGGGTGCGGCCTATCCTGCTGCTGAAACCGTACTCGCTGTATATCTCCCAGTCCAGCCGCCGGGACACGAAATCCAGCAGACGGGGGGAAACCCCCTTCCCCGCGGTCATGGCCTCATAGTCCTCATGCCACATCACATTCGGGGCTATGAAGGTGCTTACGAACTCCTCCGGAGTAAAAGCAGAGCGCCAGTAGGAATCAAAGCCGGCGGAGAATGAAGGCAGGGAAACGGGCGAGGAAAGAGTGCCGGCATACTTCTGCATGGCCGTACGCAGGTTGAACCTCCACGTACGCGCCTGGAAGAACCCCGCCCTGTGCGCGGCATCCTGCACCGAATCAGAGAATGTCAGCAGCTTCCTGTCGGAATTGAACAGGGAACTCATAAGCTGGGATATCATCACGCTTGTCAGGGAAGCCGCACGGGAACCCAGTATCGTAAGGCTGTCATGCGACGAGCAGTAGGGGCAGTGGTGCAGAGCGGCCGGCTTGCCCGAATGCACTCCCTCCTGATCAGGGCGGTAAACCCGAATGAAGGATGATGAACCACAGGAGCAGGAGGAAACATCGGTATTCTCGTACAGCCCCAGGCAGGAAGTGCACAGTGCGTAAGGCATCCCCGCAAGCCCGAGTTCCCTTATAGAGCGTGATTCAGGAAACACGAACAGCGTGTCACGGTCGTAAGCAAAGTAACTTCTGTAGAACTCAAAAAGGTCTGGGCGCACATGGGTATCACCCTTCCGCAGCACCCCTCCCCACCCGGTTGCGCCGCATTCCCTGCAGTGCACAACGGGCAGATGCACCGCAAGCTGGGCAGGCGTTAGGTCTGCGGAGAACCGAAGTACAGGCGAAGAAGATACAGATGCAACCATTCTCTGCAGCTCCCGAAGCCACAGACGCACCCGCACATGAACGAGAGGACGACCGGCAACACGGGCCGAAGACAGCACTGAAAGCATGCTCAGCACCGAAGCCCCTGAAACCGCAGGCTCAACCTTCCGCAGGGCAAGCAGCAGATCATCCATGGAAACCGCCGAATGCCCCACCACTGAGATCAGCTTGCGGAACAGATAATGGCGTACACAACCGTATGCAGCATCAACCGATGAAGACCCGAACCACAGCCGAAGCTGCCGGGACAGATACGATGAGGGATTCTCACCGGAAGCAGGCAACAATCCCCCCAGGGGCATGTTCTGGAACTCCTCAGGAGCCGATGCAAGGAACTCAGCAGCTGTAAGCCTCTCTTCCATGATCACAGATGAAGAAGAAAACGAAGTCCCGAACACCCGGGAAGCATAGGAGCACAACGCAGAAAGAGACTCAGCCCCCAGGGTCGCTGAAGTCCCAACACAGCATAACGAATCCCCGCACCCTACACGGGCACGCAAACGGCGCACCAGACAAGCCAGATCCGTTCCCTGGGCACCGTCGAAGGTATGCAACTCATCCACCACCAGGTAACGCAGCGCAGCACCGTTCCACAGCCCGTAGTCCGACGGACGGATCAGCATGTAATCAAGCATCTTGTAGTTGGTTAAAAGAATGTCGGGAGGAGACAGCCGCAGCTTCGCCCGTGAAGTTATCACCGAAGAAGCGCTCATCGAAGAAGAAGGACTCTCACCGGCAGACCCCACATAAAGACCCGCAGTAACCTTGCCGCGCAAAGCGGGGTTCGACCATATCATGGAAGCTATTCGCCCCGCCTGATCGGTTGCCAGGGCATTCATCGGGTAAACGATTATCGCCTTGATCCCGGGAGCAGATGAATCAAGGCAATGGGAAAGAATCGGCAGCAGGAAACACTCGGTCTTCCCCGACCCCGTCCCGGTTGCTATCAGAGTTGATGAACCAACTGAAGGCTGCAGCCTGGCAAAGGCCTTCTCCTGATGAAGGAAAGGAGTGAAACCAAGTGGAACCGAAGGGAAGTAAGAGGAGGAAGACCCCAGACGAAACGGCAACCCAAGGGAAATGAACGGCCCCTTGAAAACAGCCCCATCCTCAGCAAGCAGCCTGTCCATCGCGCCTGCAAAGGCTTTGTTGGCCATTGGGAAGGTTGTTTTCAGGAAGCCTTCAATGGCTGTGCGGATCTGGGAGGAGAGGAGGGAGGGGGTCATATACAAGTCCCTAGCGCGACACTATAATTAGATATGTGGCAATAGACGAGTTTCCTCATAGGTTTTCGAATATATCTTGTAGAGCTCTTATCATTTCTTTGCGCAATGCTCCCAACCTGTTCAGTTGCTTAGTGAGTTCATCGCAACAGAACCTTTTTTCAAGCCTGCCCATCCTCACATTCTTCGAGTTATCCGGATCACCGAAGTAATCATCTTTAAAATCATAATTACCATTCTTAATATTCATTCTCATCTCATCAATATTAATGGCATTGATAAGATCGATCATACCTGTATTTTCCGAGACATCTTCCTTCAACGCATTCTCGTACATATCCAGTATCTCACAAAGCTCTTGCATTGTCTGGGAGTATCCTTTGTTTACAGTATTCTTCTTTTTCAGGTACTTGCCTAAACCAGTGGTGATACTCCCAATTTCCCTATCATGTAAGGAATCGTAAGCGCAAATTCCTTGGATTTCAATACCTTGTAACTCCAAAAGGTCCATTGTAGAATCCATAGCATCACGATACTCATCACAGGTATCAGCTTGGTTTGCAACAATGTATATCTCCTTCACGCTATCCTTCAGGTCTTCAAGAAAGCAAATGTCTGAGTCCTTAATGGTAGGTGAACTTTTCATACCTATGAGCCAGATAAGGATATCTGCATTCTCAAGATGTAGCTTAGCTTGTCTGAAGTCGCTGTCCGAAAGCTCGTTCCTTTGCCCTGAGTTAGGCGCATTATAGCCTGGCGTATCAACAAAGCAAACATCCTTGTACTTCAATTTCGTTTCAACAGACATTTTAGGCATTATCTCTCGCAGGTTAAAACCTCGCATCCTAAGCTTGTCGTGAGTAAGCTTTCTGTAGGTCTCCACGCTAATAGGTATACTTCCACCAGTTATTGAGAAGACTTTCACCATATCTGAATCAGAATGTGTAATGTAAGTTGGCACTGCAGTGGTCGGAGCAAGACCAATAGGTAAACGCATAACCTTGCTCCTCATCTGTGCACTGATAAACTCTGATTTGCCTGAACTGAATCCTCCTCCCACAGCTACTACGGTTTTGTTGTACACTGAAGGTATCTGTACTATTCGGTTAAGCTTGGTGAGCATACTCTGAAGCTTCAGAACTGCGTAAGCCTCGTTATGAAGGGAACACTCCTCGTTGGCAAAATGGAAGAACTCGTTCTCACACAAACTTCGGAACTTGGCGTATGCAGGATTCTCCTTGGGTTTTGCTGCAAGCAATTCTTCTATGAGCGAATTATCCTCTTTAACTAAAGCCAGTTCTTTTCGTTTTGAAGAAAGCTTGCCATTCAGTTCACCTTTTTCTCTCAAAGCCTCGCGTAACTCTTCCTTAGTATTATTTAACTCGAGCTTGGTTCGATCGATATCCTTTAACAGCACGCTATTTGCATACTTCGAAGATTTCAACTCCGTCTGCAGTTTATCTCTATTCAGTTTTAGGTTAGCTAAGGTAGATTGAGCTTCTTCTAACTCTCTCTCTAAAGCTTCCAGCTTTGTGGTCTTTTCTTGCAGAGCGGAAGTGGTGTTCGTTAGCTCGATCTTTGTGTTATCTAAATCCTCAGTAAGCTGCCTGTTTGCATCCTTGGAAGATTTCAAATCCTTCTGCAGCTGATCTCTCTCCAGTTTAAGGTTACTCAGGGTAGATTGAGCTTCTTCTAACTCTCTCTCTAAAGCTTCCAGTTTTGTGGTCTTTTCTTCCAGCGTGGAAGTGGTGTTTGTTAGCTCAATCCTCGAGGTCTCTAAAGTCTCAGTAAGCTCACGATTTGCATCAGTAGAAGACTTCAACTCTTTTCGCAGCTGATCTCTTTCCAGTTCAAGGTTACTCAGGGTAGCTTGAGTTTCTTCCAACTCTCTCTCTAAAGCTTCCAGCTTTGTGGTCTTTTCTTGCAGAGCGGAAGTGGTGTTCGTTAGCTCGATCTTTGTGTTTTCTAAATCCTCAGTAAGCTGCCTATTTGCATCCGTGGTAGATTTCAAATCCTTCTGCAGCTTATCTCTAGACAGCTTCAGGTTATTTAAGGTAGATTGAACGTCTTCCAACTCTCTCTCTAAGGCTTGCAGCTTTGTGGTCTTTGCTTGTAGAGTGGAAGTGGTGTTCGTTAGCTCAATCCTCGAGGTCTCTAAAGTCTCAGTAAGCTCACGATTTGCATCAGTAGAAGACTTCAACTCTTTTCGCAGCTGATCTCTTTCCTCGTACAACTGATTAATATCGGAGGCCAAATCCAGAGCGAGCCTTTTTCTCCTGAACAGGAAGAATTTTCCCAGTTCCTCAATCTTTTCAAAGACTGCCTGCTTCATCTTTCACTCACTTCAGCAAGCTCTCCACGGCACTTCTCAAGGGCATTAATCATATCCTCCTTTGATGATAGATCCGTTGTGAGTATCTCCATCTCTTTAATGTACTTGCTGGTTATCTCTTTAGATACATCAATGGCCTTTAACTGAACATGCACATCATTCTTATAGGCCTTTATAGATTCAATGTATCTGTTTTCCAGTTTGTGCAAGTATGACTTACTCTCTGCAAGGAATGTGCTTGCCTCACCACCTTTCAGCAAACCTCTCGGTCTCAGCGCTGGAGGGAGTACTATTTCAAAAGAAAAGCTCGGCTCCTTTACCTTATTCATTATCACATTATATATTGACCGTTTTACTGTATATTGATCAATATACATTATATCCATCAGACTTATGATTGCATCAATGAGTTTTCTCGATACATTGCTTCGCCAGTCATCCAAGAGCTCTTCAATGCCATGCCTAATTTTTACCTCTGCTTCATGTGTAAACTTTTCAATTGCATCAACAGCTTGTCCAGTCATCATCCCATTGATGGGCACTTGAACTGTTTTGCTTCCGCATATTTTCATCCCTATGAATTTCTTCTTTACTTCAGAGGAAACAGTGGATTCCACCTGCGAATCAGATATCTCGCCAATAGCGATCTTGCGTAGATTTTGAATCACACCCAGAGCAGTTCGTTCAACCTCGCGAGTCAGTTTTCTAACGCTTATGTCGTACTCATCGTCCAGTTCGATTGTAACTCTTTCAAGAGCGGATTCCATATGCTTCAGTTTCATTCTAAGCTCACCAACATTTGCTTCCTTCAAATTACTAACCTGGTCTTTGAGACTGTCGCTTATCTCGCGTAGGTAGTTGTCCAAGTTTGATTTCTGCTTTTCGATATACTCTTTTTGCTTCTTTACAATCAGCTCATCTTTCTTATTCCTTGTAGATTGAATAACTCCCCTGATGGAGTCTATATTCAGCAGACGTTTAAGGTTTGGGATTGACAACTCCTTATTCTTTGGGTCGAAGTAGTCCCCATACATCTGAAGATTCTGCCAAGCGAAGGAAGCATCCCCACCAGAACCCTTCTCAAGTTCACGAATAATCGTACTACAGTACCCGGCTGTAAGGAAAACTCGCTCACTTCTTTTATCAACCAGCTGCAAAAATACATCGCCCAATTCATTATGCTCATCATTGAATGTACTTATTGTTCGACTCAGATGATCTAGAAGCTCTTTCTGTAACTCATCAAGAGCAGCATAAAGATTGCCGTTGTGCTTTTCATGAAGATGACTTGCAAGTGCGTTATCCGTTTTTGTCCCGATAACATATAGCTCTTTTACACCTTCTTTTGAAGTTATCCGGTCAAGCAGAACCAGGTCTTCCTGCGTCATGAACTGAGAGGTTGGGCTGAGAATAAGAACCGCATCACACTGGTTGAGAAGTTCTCTGGTTCTCTGCTCTCTTGACTGCACTGGATCGTTGATTCCTGGAGTGTCAATTATCATTAGGCCCTCTAAAAGAGGATTGCTGGTGGTAATAGTGACGCTTTTGGTGAAAGGCATATATTCGCCGCCATTACCAACATGCTTCATGAGAAGGCTATTCAGCTCTTGCTCGTCTTTTGGGCAATAGCAATTCTGATTTGATCTAAGGGAATCTACATCAACAGATGATTCCCTGAAGCTTTCATACTGCTCGTACGCTGCTGCAAGTACTATTTGCTTCTTCATGGCCCTACGGGCCTTATCGGCAGCATCCTTTTTAATCAGCTCCAGTTCGTCAACTGTTATTTCCGAGTCTGACAAATGAAACCCTTGCTTCTTTCTAAGCCTCTCTTTCAGATTATCGAGCCATTCGCCATACTTTTCATCGTACTTCGCTTTGTAGGTGTTGTGATTCTCCTCAATCTCCTGCAAATCAGCTTCGCTGTAGTAGTTGATGTCTAGACGCAACTCTGGTCCGTGCTTTAGTTCAGTAAGGGCTGCGGTCATCGGGGTTGCAGCTTTGGGAATAACAGGTTCACCATCGAACAACAGCGCATTTATCAGTGTTGATTTACCTGCATTGACACTCCCCACAATGCCAATTCTAAGAAGCCTGTTCTCCTCCTCGATATTGCATAGCGAATCCTTAGCTCTTCTGGAAGACTGAATGGCATTCTTAATGGCTAGGTCTCTGGTCATCTCGCCGACATGTGAATCGTATCGTAAAAGTAACTCTTCTACTTTCTCAAGTTTTTCGATGAAATTCATTTCAATCGCTCCAATCTATATTGCGCAACTCTGAAGTGAATTCAGAGCCGCTTCATACTTCTTCACCTTCTCGGCTACCTTGCTTCTTTCCGTTTCCTTCTTCATCTCAACATCCTTGATTATCGCAAGCTTCTCATTCATATCCGATTGGAGTTTGTCGGAAATCTCTGATATGAGAGAACCAATCTGCTCATCAAGCATTCCTGGTAGTTCCCGCCTTAGTTTTCTCTTTATCTCCGGGATGACCTCCGTGAAGTATAAATCCCTAATTGCCTTCCTCTGCTTCTTCTCCGGATCACCCGTGAAGAGTTTTATAAGGTCGGGAAGGAATACTATGAGAATCTCAAGGACAGGTGCGACAACATCAGTAACTACTGCCAGGATTGTCGACAGGGTTTTGAATGTCTTTTTGCCTATGCTGATGGGGCCAAGGCGATAGTTATCCTTATCCTTCTTCTCCAGCTTAAGCTTAGATACGCTTTTTAATCCGCTTTGGGCTTTTTTCAGAGAGTCCTTAAGCCGTGCTGAGATGTCCTCAAGTGAATCCGCACTGAATGCTTTGGTATCAAGGATATCTTCCGGATTAAGGCTGGAGATAATATCTCCAATCACTGTATCGCTGATCTTGCCCAATTCCCTTTTAGTGTGAGATATCAGAGACGTTCTGGTTATCTCAAAAATTCTTTGCTTCAGAGCAGCATTGCCGGAACTGATTCCACTATCTACGACCTCATCAGCACTCTTTGCAAGATCTGAAGCAACAGCCTCGACGATGCTGTTCGTGCTCACTCCTGAGTACTTCTCTCTAGCCTCACGAAGAAGCTTCTCCTTTGACTTTCCTATTTCCTCTGCTTTTCTTCTTATCTCGTTAATCGCTCGTTCGTTCTCTGCCTTGCTTTCTTTCATGGTAACAACAGAGGTAGCTATAGCATCCTCAATGGAAGCAAACTGCTCCCTCACATCAGCTTCGAACAGTTGACCAAACAGTTCCTCGGGATCCAGAAGACTTACTATCTCCTTCAACTTGCCAGTTTGCTGCCTGCTGCTAACCGTATAAACAATGTAATCTTGCCCTGTATATGACTTGATCTGGTTTAAAATGTGCTCTTTTATCTCATCTAAGACTTCATTCGTCTTAAGGTCTGACTTACTGATAAGAATAGAAAAGCTTCTCTTGTAGTCAATAATCTGTTCTATCTGACGCAACATAGAACGAGTTACAGTACCTCTATCAGAATCAATAAGAATAACGTAGTGAACTCCCCTTTCAATGTACTCCATTATAGCCCTGTTGTGTTCGTCAAGAGGAGATTCAAACCCAGGCATGTCAACAATTACAAGAGGGTCTATGTCCTTGATGCTCTGGTTATTCAGGTATACTCTCATGAACTTGTAGTCAGCTGCTTTGTCCGAAACAGCACTTATTTCGTCTTTCGAGAATGTATCAAAGGAATCATCCTTTTTTACCGCCTCAATGCGTTCGTTTACAGAAAATCTTAACTCTGTAGCAAGCGAAGTCTCCGGTGTTACGCCTACGGGAAGGTAGTCTTCACCAATGAGAGTATTGATCAACTCGCTTTTACCGGCACTGAAGCCTCCAACGACAGGAACAACGAGTTCAGCATTCTTGAGTGCGTACTCAAACTCACAGAAGGAAAATGATGCTATGGTCTCCTCGGAAAAGTCCAAGCATTCGACTATACTTTTCATTTTCCCCTGTGCTTCAAGATATCTTCTTTGCGTACTAAGCATTGGTCTTTCCCTTCATTGTATATCCACTTATCATTTAGCTTTAAAGTAACGCAGCTCCCTTTATCTGGTTGTGATGCCTACAGAGTAGTTCAGCATTATTGATGGAGGTTCTACCACCTTTTGAGTGTGGAATCACATGATCTGCCTGGTACTCTGACCAGCTTACAAGAGCTTCTCCCTCGGGTAAGCCCTCTCTCAGACACTGTTGGCACATACCTTTGTCTCGTCTGTAGATAGATATTCTTTGAAGCTCAGAGAAAGCTCTTTGAGAGTCCTTTTCAAGGACTTCTATTGAGTTCTCTCTGCAGTACTCGAAAAACAGCTTTCGAGCAATGATATCTCTCACAATAAGATCAGACTCACCCTGCTGCCTTCTATTGCTAAAAGAAAGCATGTCAGTATCTACTGATTCGTCGTAATTCTTCCAGCGATGAAAGAACCAGTAGAAGTACTGCCTGAATGTTTCTTTCATCCTATCATCAAATACATAGTACCTATCTAAATGTCTTATTAGCATGTATATTGATATGATAAAGTATTCAGTTGATAACTCCTTTAGTCCATTTTCATCATCTAGCATAGGGTCATCTTTGAAGATATCGTAGAACCTTTTTAAAGCTCTAATTACACTTCTTGCTTCACGGGTATTCTCGAAGCTATAGTCTCCTATGCCTTCAGTCTGCTTGTGTTCATTTATGAACTCCTCTATGCTCTTATCGCTAAGATTTGCGTATCCTCCCCCAATTTCAATGAGAAGGAAACGGGCCATGAACTGAAGGTGTTTCATTCTCACATTGTCAACGTTTAACAACTTGAAGAACGGCAGTTTGTGCTTATTTTCATCTACTGGCTTGTATGCCTCATAATCGAATGTCTGATCATCTGCATACTTGACAATGAAATTCCTTGACAAACTTGATAGCTGTGCATGCGCAACCTCCATATAGTTGAGTGATTCTCCCTGTTGAAGCCTCCAGAATATCTCGGTTGCGATCATTTGATGTTCGACACTATTCGGCTTATCAATATTTTTAATTATATCTGCATAATAAGTTAGTGATCTATCGATATACTTTCTAATATCAACAGGTAGATCATTATAGTAGGCCCCAGGTAACTCAGCACCAAGATCCTTAAGAGTTTTGGGCAGGGGATACTCGTTGGCAAAGAACTCCTGGACCGTCATTATTCTCTGCTGTCCATCAATTATCTCATGAATAGTGTGTCGCTCCGATAGGCGTACTTCTCTGATTACAAGCTTTGGTATGTAATACCGCCGAAACAAACTGTCCATTAGAGCTTGCTTCTTCTTTCTCGACCAAACTGACTTCCTCTGATAAGGAGGTCTAGTCACATAACTATCTTTGTACTCAAAGAAGTCCTTTATCTCTATTTCCTTTGGTATTGTCACATATTCAGGTCTTGGATCGAAGGGCATCTTTTCTCCTCTTCTTCATTGTTGACATAACCTCGAAAAGAACACACAATTGCTTAACCGCTTCTTCTGTTTTCCATAATTGAATTGTAAGCTGAGGTAATCTTTGTCATTTGCTCATTGGCAAATGCTATGAATTCCGCAGGGAGTTCTTTGCTGTTTAGGTAATCAGGATGGAACTTCATGCAGCACTTGCGGTATTCCTGCTTAATCTGATTGTCCGACATATCCGGCGTGCATGAAAGCAGTTCGTAGCAAGCTTCAATGTCAATGTCACAATGACCAGATGATTCAAGCAACTGGTCCACTGTTCCCGAAGGCAGACGAAGTGCAGCTTCCGCTATACGAAGGGCCTTGATCTCACTACTCTTCAACTCACCATCGCAAAGAGCAAGAGAGTGGAACAGGCAAATCAGAGTCTGACATGTTTCTAGGTCATAGTTAACCAGTTGGGCAAACGCTGAGAAGTAATCAGCAGGAGTGTATTCATCATCTTTAGCCCCATTGACTGTATCTATTGCGGCCTGCCTCATCTCTCCCTCAAAACCAAGCTCACTTCTAATGAAGTTATCGATGAATTGAACTTCGGCTCTGTTTATCACTCCGTCGACCTTGGCGAACTTAGCAATACTTCCTAGAAGACAAATCAGGAAGTTGATCTGCTGTTGCTCCTGATCTGAAGGACCATCGCCACCATCAATAGCATAGTGTCCCGCTGCAGCACCCAAGGCTGCTCCTGCTGGGCCACCGAAAATGAAACCTAATCCACCACCAATCACCTTTCCCAGCCAACCCATTTCCAAATCCTTTCAGTACGCTGTGGTGCCATTCTCATTGACGCACACGATCAAAGGGGTCGAGGTACCACGCTACGAACCGCTGTCCATCATTAGAAAAGTTCTGCTTGTAATATTTTTTCTCAATATCGCTTTTGATTTTCTGGTACATCATGATTGTTCCTCCTTAGAGCCAGTGCCCTGTTGCAGCAAAGAGAGCATCGGATAGAAATACTTCAATAGCGTTCAAAACTGCTTCCGCAATAGTGACAGGTCTTGGAAGAATCAGCAGCAAGTGGACCACCACAAGATGGGCACTTCATAAGTGCAATTCTTCTCTTCTTCATACTTGAAGGAACTCTATGGCCGTTTTGAATATCATCACCGACATCTATAATTGCTTCTCGCATGTAAGAATGCTTTGATTTATACTCACCATACATATTCAGGAAATCGTAATACCCAGTAAGATCTCCAGAACCTGTAATAACTGAATACACCTCTCTACCAGAAGATGATGGACTATTCTCAGAGATCATTTCGTTATAGTAAGGCATCCTATGGGCATCTTTAATTGAGTAAAATGCTACTCTCAGAAGTGAATCCAGGTTCTTATAATTATGGCCGAGAACTTCATCGCTAAATTTCCAGTCTTTCCCAAGGAATCTGGGTGACAGTATTGAGGCAATAGCATTGAAGGTTTCATCCAGCCTCCTCTGCTTTTCAATGGCCTTTCTTCTTGATCCAGATAGCATCAATCCGATTAAGAGAAACAGAAAACCTAGCACACCAAAAGTAATTGCTGCACTTGAATTAGCACCATCATTGCCGCTAACTGAGGTTATCGTAGCAATTAAGCAAATAGATGCAAAGAAATACATTGCTCCTGCACCACCACCTCCTGGAGTTACTCCATTCGTATAGGCTTTTCGGTTGATGTATTGTGCGATGATGTTGCCCAAGCTATTGGCAGAACAATTGTGCTTGATATCTTCTTCAAGCTTGTTAGAGTGTTTTGAAATCACTTCATCATACTCAATAATCTTATCCAAGTATGAACCAACATCAACAATCGTATTGGCTTCTTGAGTGACGATTTCTGGAAGATTCTCCTCTTTGAAATCTCGAGTGAATTCCTTCGATAACTTACTGTCTATTATTGCATCAATCTCCTCCTTTTTCGAATTCAATTGCTTGAATCTCTTTGCGACGTGGTTCCATTCTTCTTGAAAATCGTCCTCAAACTCAAGGATACCTACTTGAATCTTCTCCCGTTCTCTTTGTGAGTTCTGCTCTGCTTCCTGTCTTTGAAGAAGCGTTCTTGTTGCTTCCTGTTCGGAAATTAGCTTCTGTTGAAGAGCTCGGTTCTCCGCATGAGCCTGCTGCATTAATTGATTAGTTACTTGCTGCTCCTCAACAAGTTTTGCCTGAATGCGCTTGCTCTGATTCTCAGAAGCACATCGTGGGCATTCACCGAGCCAATTAACCGCAACACCCGGATGAACTCTGCAGTATCTCTTAGCCATTACAGTACTCCTTTTCTAAATTGTTCCATGCCATCCTATAATCTTCTTCTCTATCGCATTTATCGAACGGAGCTACATACTCGTTTATTCTCTCAACAGGGCCTCCAGGGAGTGTATCATCAGTAATCTTACGAGTAACTGAACCACTCTGCATGTCCTTGATATCATTCCATTCGGAGCGGGAGAACCCAACTCCAGGAAGACCTTTACTGGCAGAGAAAACAATCCTACCGTTCTGATCGTACCATGTATCTGATTCGTACTGGCGCATCACGGGAAATTGCACACGGAAAATGGTTATCAGTTCTTCGATAGTAAGGCCAAGGGATTTGGCGACGAGAACATCGATTTCGACAAGAGCCTGACGGCGGGTGAATTCTGTTCTAAGTGCGCAATCTCTGTTCCATTCCGGTGAAAGGTTACCGAAAAAACTGTTTGAAAGACGAGGATCCTCCTTTGCCCAAGATTCTTCCCTGAATGACTCCTGCCATGCTGAAGCCCATAAGTTTGCATAGTCTTCAGTTATGCAATTCAGCGCAAGTAGCCTAACAAGGATAGCAGGTGTCAGCTCAATCACGGGAAATGAACCCCATGTGAAGTGAAGATTTGAGCGACCGGTAGATTTAATGAAGAAGTCACCAATAATACTGAATGCAATAGCACTTGCAGCAAGGAGTAATTCAGCATCCCTGAAGCATGTTGTCTGAACTCCATGAATATGA
>Ga0209203_1002260_pt1 | contig 13022 bp, 10 predicted proteins | sample AD_UKC109_MetaG_FD_184423 | JGI IMG/M metagenome (GOLD analysis project Ga0209203, IMG submission 184423) | Active sludge microbial communities of municipal wastewater-treating anaerobic digesters from Hong Kong - AD_UKC109_MetaG (SPAdes)... | ecosystem: Engineered > Bioreactor > Anaerobic >...
ATGTATTTCAATCAATTGCTCAGGGATGTATGAATTTAGCCAAATATGAACAATTTGTTAATTTTTCATAGTGCAGTCAATTTGTGGTTTGTACAATGGTATATTTGAAGTGGCATATTTGGCAATTCACTTGAATGTGTGTCTGATTTTCATTTGAAGGAGATAATCATGGCTGAGCTTCGAAACCTTCCTACAAAACTAATAGACAATATTGGAAAAGTTATAATCGGTAAACGGGATGCAATTGAACTGGTTGTAACTGCACTTCTTGCGGACGGACATATTTTGATCGAGGATGTTCCCGGCATCGGGAAGACATCCATGGTATCCGCCCTTGCAAAATCACTGGGGCTGAGTTTCAAGAGAATCCAGTTCACCCCTGATATACTTCCCTCGGATATCACCGGGTTTTCAATGTATAACATGAAGACCGGGGAATTCGAGTACAGGCCCGGAAATGTCATGAGCAATATCATCCTTGCCGATGAAATAAACAGGACATCTCCCAAGACCCAGGCAAGCATGCTTGAGGTAATGGAGGAGAGGCAGGTTACAGTGGATGGGGTAACCTACAAGATTCCTGATCCTTTCATGGTGCTTGCAACACAGAATCCCGTTGAATATCTGGGCACATACCCCCTGCCTGAAGCACAGCTCGACAGATTCCTCATGAAGATTTCAATCGGTTATCCGATGTTTGCAATGGAAAAGAAAATCCTTGAAATATACAGGGAGTCCGATCCCATGGACAGTCTTGAGCAGGTTGCCGGTGCCGAGGATATCATTGAGATAAGGAAACAGGTCAGGGCCATAACCGTGAATGAACGAATCAATGACTATATCGTCCGCATAGTAGCGGCAACAAGGGTCAACAGGCAGGTCAAGCTAGGCTGCAGTCCAAGGGCAGCCCTGTTCCTGATGAAGGCTTCCCAGTCAAGGGCTTTCATGGAGGGGAGAACATATGTTACCCCGGATGATGTGAAAAGTCTGGCAGCCTATGTTCTCGGGCACAGGCTTGTACTCAATCAGGAAGCAAGGATAAAGGGCATAAGCAGCATGAAGATTATCGAGGAAGTCCTCTCTGAAATAAGCATCCAGGTAAAATAAGTATGAGGACAAGCCGGATAATATATTCCATATTGATTCTCGCATCATTGTATTTTGTATATTTCTACGGTGGAGTAGTTCCATGGGCTTTGTTTTACCTGGTCATTCTTTTGCCACTGGTATCATTTTCATATCTTCTGATAACATATTTTTCCTTTACATATATAGAAAAAAGTTCTGCAACAACGTATATAAAAGGCGAGAAAATGCTCTACAGATGTTCTTTTGCAAACAACATGCTGCTGCCTTCGGTATATACAAAGATATTCATACAGACACCTGACAGCCTGGTCAGGGGCGGATGCGACATTCTCAATGAATCCGTTGTAATGGGCAAGGGGAGAAAAATTGAATATGAGATAGACTGCCGTTACAGGGGAAGGTATGAAATTGGAATCATGAAAGTGGAGTTCACTGATTTCCTCAACCTTTTCAGGCTTGTTCTAAAGAAAAGTGCATATAATTCGGTCCTGGTTTTTCCGAGGATCAAGGTATCCAATGAACTTATCAATGACGGAATGACACTGTCTGATTTCAGGGTTGCCATGTTCAACAAGAGCAAAGGCGAGGAAACAATGGTAAATCTGAGGGAATATGCCTATGGTGACAGCAGCAGGCTCATTCACTGGAAATTATCTGCACGGCTCAACAAGCTGATGGTTACAGACAAGGAAAGTACCTTTGACAGCAGGATTTTCATAGTTGTTGACCTTAAGAAAATAGACAGACCACTCTCGGAAAGAATAGTCTATGAAGACCTTCTGGTCGAGGAAATAGTATCCACTGCCAATTACTTCCTGGGCAAAGGTGTACCAGTTGACCTTGTTTATTATAACAACGGTATAAACATAGTTCATGGTGCCAGCATGAAGGACTTTGATGATATTTATAATCTGATGGCCGAAATAGAGTTCTCTTCCGAAGAGGGGATTGAAGAAGTAATGTATCCGATTTTCGATGAGGAGAACACAAACAACACTTTCTTCATTTTCAGTCTTGAACTTGGAAGCAGTCTGTATGAGGTTCTGACAAAGATTCACCTTATGGAGAAAAGAATTTTTGTAAGATACTGTGAGATTGACATTGAGGATGATGAGGTCTACAACTACAAGCGTATGCTTATGAAACAGGGAATAGAGATAGAAAAACTAGAAGAGGAAAGCCGGAGGGAGGACGATGAAGGACAGGATTCATAACAAAATAGAAATTGCAATCCTGACCACGATAGCGGCAATACTGACCTTTGCCCTGTCCATGGCTGCAGTTCAGTATCTGGATATCGATCCATGGATGCTGTCTTCCTTTTGGAGAATCCTGCTGACAGTCATCATGACATTCATTATCTGGATAATGGTTTTCTCAAATAAAAAGGTACTGTTCGCACTGCTGGGGGTCACAGGAGCCGCAATCCTTGTCCTGTTTGTAATGTGGCTGAGAGGTAATTTCAGCGAAGAGACCATGGAATCCGTCAGGGAATTTTCAGCCTGGCTAATGAAGTTCATTTTCAGATGGAGGAGCATTACGGATATACCATCGGGTTATGCTGCCATTATGACAGTAAGCATTACTACGCTCATAGGATTGTTTGTATATGCATTTGTTGTAAAAATAAGGTTTTATATACCTGTTCTTCTGGCATCAGCTGCTTTATTCGTTGCACAATGGGCTCTGTACAGGGAAGTCAACAAGGCAGCCTTCTATCTGGCGGTTTCAATGCTGGTCATACTTTATTTCATCGGAATTTACATCGGTAATTTAAGAAAAGACAGGGAAAACGGACGGAGGAGCAGACTCATTGATATATCCGGATTCATGGTTGCGGCGGTTCCTGTTGTATCCCTGGTACTGGTACTTGTCATGGTCATTCCCAAAAGTCCTGATCCAATTGAATGGAAATGGCTGGATGACCGTATCAAATACAGGAACCTGGGGGGAGACAAACCCATTGAGTTCAAGGCATATGACGCATTTTCCCTTTCTGCAACAGGTTTTTCATCTGAAGCAGGCAGGCTGGGAGGAAGCGTAACCCTGGATATGTCCCATATACTTGATGTCTATAGTGATGAACCTGTGTATCTCAGGGGAGAATCATGGCCATACTTCAACGGGCAGATGTGGGGAACCGTTTCAAATGATGAAAACTATGCTGAATTGCTCCTTGATTACGCCGACTATGAGGCTGAACGACAGATGCTCATTGAACCTGTCTATGGCTGGAGGTTCATGGACCTGCACAGATGGATGGTTGAGGATTTCCGGGAGGCGAAGGGAATTACTGTGCTTCCCGGTGTTGATTTCAATTCAGTGATGGGAGAGCATCTCCTGCCTGACTGGTATGATATCAAGGAGCTTGAGATAAATTATGCAGGAGTGGAAACAAAGACAATGTTTGCTCCGCTCAACCAGGTGCTTCTCAACTATGATGAACTTAAACCTGTGTATGCTGAAACCGACGGTACATTTGACACTGACAGGACGATTCGCCTGTATACTGTCCTTGATTACAAGTACCTTTCATTGGACAGGGAGAATCCATATTTCCTTGAACAAACCAGAAGGAGTGAGCGCGGGATATATGAAGACCTGTTGTCAAGATTGTATTTTGTTACCTATAATGCAGATTCATATGACAACATAAGAGTAACCAATTCCATGGACAGTACCCTCCGTGACCTTTATGAACTTAGCAAAAAGGCCGAAATAATCTATTGGAGATATACAAATCTGCCCGAAAACCTGCCGCAGAGGGTTGTTGATCTTGCCTTTGAGATAACCGAAGGGCTGGAAAATGATTATGACCGGGTTGTGGCGATTGAAGAATATCTCAGTGACAACTATACATACAATCTGACTGTTGCGAATGTGCCCGATGACCGAAACTTCGTTGACTGGTTCTTGTTTGATACAAAAGAAGGGTACTGCACTTATTATGCCACTGCAATGTCCGTGCTTGTAAGGAGCATAGGACTGCCGTCCAGATATGTGGAAGGCTTTGCCACCCCTTATGCAGCAACCGAAGGAAACCGGTATGCAGTATTGAACTCCAATGCACATGCGTGGGTTGAGGTTTATTTCGAGGGAATAGGGTGGCTTCCATTCGAACCCACATCACCATACAATCTGATACTGAGCAGTGTCAGGACAGGTGATGCTGACCGGGGTGAGTTCATTCCTGATGACCCTGCATTCGACCCCCATGCAGATGAACTTGACAAGGATGACATAACCGAATTTCCTGATATTGCAGGCGGAGACACGGAACCTGATGGAAAGAGTATCGGAACATTTGGCATAATACTTATTGCGGCAGGAGCATATTTCATGCTTAACCTTCTCATATATATCGGCAGACTGATTTTCTTCTTCAGCATCAAAAACCGTACTCAGTTCAAGGCGGGATACAGGATTCTTCTTAAAATGCTTGGCGTCAAGGGAATACGGCAAGGCAGAGGGAAGACGCTTATGGAACATGCCCAAAAGATAGACGAAACATTTTATATGGGTAAGGTATCCATGAAGGACCTTACAAGGACATATTACAGGATACTGTATTCCGATGAAGAAATTGAACAGGAAAACTATCTGGCGATGAGGACTTTCTTCAGGGATTTCAGAAAGGAACTGGACAGTGAACTGAGACTGTGGGAAGTGCTTCTATACAGAATCTTCATCCCTCTCATTTGATTCCCTTCCTACGGCATGCAGGGCAAATTCCGTTGAATATTACCGTATGGCCAATTATTTCAAAGTCATGTGTTTTTTTGATGTGGGTTTCTATTTCATCCAGCTTGTCTATGTGTAATTCAATTGTTTTGCCGCAACTGATGCAGTGCACGTGATGATGGCCATGGAGACTTCCGTCATCGCACTCATATAATGCAGTATCGTCATCTGTGGGCAGCTGTGACAATACCTTCCTGTCTACAAGGAGCTGAAGGGTTCTGTATACTGTTGACAGACCTATGTTGCCTCCCTGGTCCAGCAGTTTCTTATAGATTTCCTCAGCTGAGAAATGACCCTTTGTTTTCTGAACTTCTTCATATATGGTCTGTCTCTGGGAAGTCCATCGCATATTGCTGTTATTAAGAAGATCCTTCAATTTCATCACTTCCTTTTTCGGGAGAATCCGCACATTTCAAACGGGGACAGCTGTCATAATACGGGCAGGACGCACACTTTCCCCTTCGACGGGATGAAAGCAATGCAACCACTGCCAGTAAAACACATATAGAGAGTAGCACTATCAATATTATATCCATATCAACTACCCGCAACAAATCCAAATATCATATACACAAGGGCGGACATGGAATAGCTTATAAAAAGCTGACCTGCCAGTATGTAAAGAATCTGAAATTTTTTCTCAAGCTCACCCCACAAAGTGGACAGAGCTGCAATACAGGGGATATATAGTAAAACAAATACAAGGAACGAAAGAGCGGACCTTGCTGTGAATATACTGCCCAGTGCTGCCGATATACCGCTGCCGCCGCCAAGAATCGAAAGGGTGCCTATAACCGCTTCCTTGGCAACTATTCCTGTAAGCAAAGCCGTTGCGGCCCTCCATGAACCAAATCCAAGCGGGGCCAGCACAGGTGCCATGAAATTACCTGCATATGCAAGATAGCTTTCAGAGGCTTCCAAAGCCTGTCCCGAGGGTCCATATGACATAAGGAACCATATTACCATGGAGGCAAGGAATATCACTGTACCGGCTTTCTTTATAAAAGTAAGGGCCTGTCTCCCGGCATAACCAAGAAGCTCACCGGCTCCCGGCAGTCTGTAGCTTGGAAGTTCCATTATGAAGGGGTAGTTGTCCTTCCCTTTGATTTTTGAATATATAGAAGAAACCAGAACCGCTACAAGAATTCCTCCGAAGTACAGGGCCGGTATAAGAAACCATTTTCCCCCGGGGAAGAAAACCGCAGCAAACGCCGCATACACGGGCAGCCTCGCACCGCAGGATGCAAAGGGGACAACAGCCATTACTATGAACCTGTCCCTTTTTGGAAGGGCCCGTGTAGAAACCAGCGCGGGAACCGTACAGCCGAATCCAAGAATGAATGGAATCACTGCTCTTCCGCTCAACCCGATCTTTTTCATGAGAGGGTCAAGGATGAATGCCGCCCTTGCCATATAACCGCTTGCCTCAAGCAAACCCATCAGAAGAAACAAGACGAAGAACTGGGGGACAAAGACAAGTACACCGCCTACACCAGCGATGATTCCATCGCGTATAAGGGAAACCAGCCACTCCGAAGTATTCATACTCATCAGCCAGGATGCAATTTTCTCACCGGTATTGAATATCCAGTTTTCAGTTATACCTGTTAGTAAAGTGCCCGGAGGACCGAAGGCAAGGAACATGACAAGCAGAAGAAGCATGATGAACAAAGCCATTGATGGAAACTGTCTTAAAAGCAATGAATCCAGTGCAAGGGTAACCTTGTCGGTATGGGGAGGAGTAAAGACTTTCGAAAGGATATCATTGACCTTTTCCATGTCTATCCTGCAGTCAGTGATGTTACCGGGAGTATCATTGCGTGCCAAATTATTGAGACCGCTTTCTTCCATAATTCTCCGGGGATTCATCCTGGATGGTTTTGGCAGTACGACAACGGGTATTCCGGTCAGTTCAGTCAGCTTATCAATATCCAGATGACCTTTGTGTTGCTTCAGATAATCATTCCTGATCAAGGCAATTGCCACCGGTATTCCATGTTGCTGCACATGGAGTGCCAATGATATACCTATTCTTGGCTGGTCAGCGGAAACCATGCAGAGGACACCTGAAATACTGCCTGAATTAAGATATTTCTGAGCTGTAAGTTCCTCCGGGGAAGATGAATTGTGAAGGGAATATACTCCGGGAAGGTCATATATGTCAAAATCCTGGGATTCCTTCAATTGTGCGAACTTGATGTCAACCGTAACACCCGGCCAGTTGCCGGTCTGTGCATGTCTGCCCGTAAGTCTGTTGAATAAAGTGGTTTTTCCGGAATTCGGAGCGCCTAGAAGGGCTATGGCTCCTCGTTTTGTTACTTTTTCTCGCATAGACCCAGTTCTCCGGCAACATCATGGGACAGGGCAACCCTGACACCGTCAACGTATAGAATAATACCCGATTTTGTTACATTATGTATCTGGATATCAGCACCGGGACGAATACCATAGCATTCCATACTCTTACAGACCCTTATGTTCCTTGGCAGTCTGGAAACACTATATCTTCCGCAGCGATGTCTGCCGTTTCTCACTTCAGTTACCTCCGTTTACCGTCTGTCAATAGTATAGTCTTATTGAAAATCATTGTCAATAAGAATGCTTATATTATTGCCAAAACCACCTGTCGGTAATATAATGTTCAAAAGTGAGGGAATCATCATGAAGAAGTATCTCTTTGACAGCAATTATCCGTTGGAAGAAAGAATGGTGACCTTTGTCTATCTGACGATGATCCTGTCATCACTTGTGGTTGTCCTTATGAACATTGTTTCAGGTATTCCATTTGAGAAGAACATAAAGTGGATTGCATTCATATTATTCATAGCGGGAATAATGATTCTTTACAACAGAAGGGAAAAGAACAGGAGGGTCATAAAGAATGTCAGCTTTGTTCTTACCATATATGCAATTTTCCCTGCACTTTTCATTCTTAGCGGTGGACTGAGAACCGCAGCAATACCATACATGATTGTTCTTCTGCTCGCAATTGTTTATTCTTTCTATGGAAAAGTTCGTATTTTCTTCATTGCATCCTATATAGTTATTGCACAGGTGCTCATGCTTTTGAACTACTTTGTGCCTGAAATTTTTCCTGTTGTATCGGACAATGATATGTTTCTTGACTGGCTTACCAATATACCTGTAATACTGCTTCTCATAGCAGCACTGGCCTTATGGACATCCAACGAACACAGAAGGGAGCGGGACAGGGCACTTGGTTTATCGAGGGAGATGGAGGAAATATCAAAGAATGACACCCTGACAGGGATTTTCAACCGCCGTTATTTAAAGGAAAGGCTGGCTGAACTGCAGGAATCGGATGCCCATGTCTGCCTGTTCATATTTGACATCGACAGATTCAAGACCATCAATGACAAACTCGGTCATTCCGAAGGAGACAGGATATTGATCAAGGTGGCTGAAGCAATGACCTCCATATTTGAGGATATGACCAGCATCCGGTTCGGTGGAGATGAATTCCTTGTAATAGGAGCAGGATGTGACAAGAAGGTAATATCGGGCAAGGTAGCTGAGTTCAGAAAGATTCTGAAGGATTCAATTGATGTGACAATCAGCGGAGGAATCGCAAAATACAACGGTGATGTTGAAGAGTCCCTTAAAAGGGCAGATATGCTTTTGTATGATGCAAAGAACACAGGTCGGGACAAAGTTATCATTGAAGATTGAAATACCCTTTAGTATAATGGATGAAATCATTTTGGACCCGGACCGAAAGGAAGAAAAATGAAGTTTACAAAGATGCATGGAATAGGCAACGATTATGTTTATGTCAACTGTATGACGGAAACCATTGAGGATCCTTCAAAGGTTGCCGTATTTGTAAGTGACAGACATTTCGGGATAGGCAGTGACGGGCTGATTCTGGTATGTCCATCTGATAAGGCTGATTTCAGGATGAGGATGTTCAATGCAGACGGTTCTGAAGGTGAAATGTGCGGCAATGGTATAAGATGCGTAGGAAAATTCGTATATGACAAGGGGCTGACGAAAAAGGAAACCGTTGAAATCGAAACCCTTGCAGGCATAAAGATACTGCAGCTGAGTGTAAGAGACAGTTTGGTTTATGAAGCCCGGGTAGACATGGGTGAACCTATACTTGAACCGGCTTCGATACCTGTTTCATTTGATGGAAGCACTTGTATTGACAGGACTATCAGCACAGATATTGCAAAATACAACATTACCTGTGTCTCCATGGGAAATCCACATGCTGTCACATATGTGGGCTCAGTGGATTCAATTGACATTGAAAAAGAAGGACCGCTCATGGAGAACCACGTGCTGTTTCCCAAAAGAATCAATACCGAGTTCGTGGAAGTCCTTGAGGACGGTACACTCAGGATGAGGGTATGGGAAAGAGGCTCGGGTGAGACACTGGCATGCGGAACCGGGGCCTGCGCAGTGCTTGTAGCATCGGTTCTCAACGGTAAGTCTCCCAGAACCAATACTGTAAGGCTTCTGGGCGGTGACCTTGAAATCGAGTGGAATGAAGAAGACAATCATGTTTATATGACCGGACCAGCAGTAACGGTCTTTGAAGGTGAAATCAATATATAACAGGGGGCAAAATGCTTAAAATCAACGAGAACTATCTGAAACTGCCTGGCAATTATCTCTTTGCAGAAATCAGGAACCGGGTCAACAAGTACAAGGCTTCGAATCCGGGTGCGAATGTAATCAGCCTGGGAATAGGTGATGTAACACAGCCTTTGAACGAAGAGATTGTAAGGGCATTGCACAATGCGGTCGACGACATGTCAAAGGGAGAAACATTCAAGGGTTATGGGCCTGACCAGGGTTACGATTTTCTTATAAATGCAATAATCGAAAACGATTATAGAAGCAGAGGGGTTGAACTGGATCAGGACGAAATCTTCGTCAGTGACGGAGCCAAGTGTGATACAGGAAATTTTCAGGAAATATTCGGGACTGACAATACAATAGCCGTTACAGACCCGGTATATCCTGTATATGTCGATACAAATGCCATGGCCGGAAGAACAGGCGACTTCATTGACGGCAGGTGGAGCAATGTCATTTACATGCCTTGTACTGCTGAAAATAATTTCAAGCCGGAACTGCCTTCAAAAAGTGCGGATATCATTTACCTTTGTTCTCCCAACAATCCCACGGGTACGACACTGGGCAGGGATGAACTGAAGAAGTGGGTGGATTATGCATCTGCGAACGGCTCCATAATTTTATATGATGCTGCTTATGCGGCTTATATCTCAGAGGATGACGTACCAAGGTCAATATTCGAAATAGATGGGGCAAAGAAGGTTGCCGTCGAGTTTCGAAGTTATTCCAAGAAAGCCGGGTTCACAGGAACAAGATGTGCTTATACAGTTGTTCCGAAGGAACTCATGGCAAAGTCGTCTGACGGGAGTGAGGTTTCAATAAACAAACTGTGGGCAAGGCGCGTAAGCACCAAGTTCAATGGGGTATCATATATTATCCAAAAGGGTGCTGCTGCCGTATATACTGAGGAAGGCAAGAAGCAGACGGCAGAAACCATAGCATATTACATGAAAAACGCATCTATAATCCGTGAGGGCCTCAGGGAAATAGGTCTGGAAGTCTATGGTGGTATAAATGCTCCTTACATATGGCTCAGAACACCCGCAGGAATGACTTCATGGGAGCTCTTTGACAAGCTGCTGAACGAAGTGAATGTAGTCGGGACACCGGGTTCCGGATTCGGTCCCAGTGGCGAAGGATATTTCAGGTTGACTGCATTTGGAACCAGGGAAAATACAGTGGAAGCAGTCAGAAGAATTAAAGAAGGACTTAAAATCTGATATGAAATATGATTTTGACCGGATGCCTGACAGAAGCAACACTGCTTCGTTGAAATGGGACCGGAACTTCAGGATGGGACATGTTCGCTACGATGGAGAAGTAAATTCCATGTGGGTTGCGGACATGGATTTTCCCTGTGCCAAACCGATAGTCAGTGCAATTGAAAAAAGAGCGGCACATCCGGTCTATGGTTACTCATTGTTTGACAGGGATAAGGTTCCCGGTGCTATCTGTAATTGGATATCAAAAAGATATGGATGGAGTCCGGCATGCAATGATGTACTGGTAGCACCGGGTGTTGTGACATCCCTGGGAGTAGCTGTCAGTGAATTCACTGAGCCGGGTGACGGAATAATAATACAGACTCCTGTATACTATCCCTTCAGGAAGACAATAGAGGCAGCCGGAAGAAGGGTTGTGGTAAATCCACTTATTTGCCATGGCGGAAGATATTCCATGGATTTTGCAGACCTGGAAGCCATGGTCATGGATCCTGCCAATAAGCTTATGATATTGTGTTCGCCGCATAATCCGGTGGGACGTGTCTGGACAGAACAGGAATTGCATGAAGTCGGAAGATTGTGCAGTGAAAATGATGTTCTTCTTGTCAGTGATGAAATACATATGGACATTACAAGGGATGGAACTGAATTCACACCTGCAGCCCTGGCCGGGGACAGGATGAATACCATTACACTTACCGCTCCCAGCAAGACCTTCAATATACCGGGTCTGGCAATTTCAGTGGTGATAATTGAAAACCAGGAACTTAAGGAACGTTGGAAGAACCGGGCATATGGCATCCTCAGCCTTGGAATGACAAATCCACTGAGTGCCGAAGCATATATTGCCGCATATGATAACGGAGCTGAATGGCTCGAGCAGGTAAGCAGGTACATAGATGGTAATTTCAGGCTTCTTAAGGAATGTCTGCAGGAAAAAATCCCGGGAATGGGTTTCATCATACCGGAAGGTACGTATCTCGCCTGGCTTGACCTTGGAAATGCAGGCGTCAATGATGACATGGCGTTTGCAAAAGACCTTGAACGTCTGGAAGGGCTGCTGGTGGACCCGGGCAGTATCTTCGGAGAAGAAGGAAGAGGCTTCATAAGGCTGAACATAGCGTGTCCTGCAAGACGGGTTGTTGCCGCTGTTGAATCAATCCAAAGGGTTCTGGCCAAGGATTGAAGCTGCAGCATCCCTGAAAATCCCAAAAGCCTCATCAGTCGTATATTGGTAGGGTGGCAGCAGTCTCAACGGGAAATCTTCAATCTCGAGTTTTGTAAATAACTTATCATAAGCACTGTCGATGGCCGGAAAATCAACGGCTTTCAGTAATTCGTCCCGAATCTTCATGAAGACATCAAAGTGGACCTGCGCTTCGTCATGTCTGCCCGTCATACACAGCCTGACCAATTGTACTGCACGCCTAAGGTCTGAATTACCCACGGACATAAGAAGACCGCACTCAGTGAGCCGTGACAATTCCATGAAATTCTTTTCTGTTACAAAGAATTGGAGCGGTGTATTGGATTCTGCTATGGCGATGAAGTCTTCAGGCAAACCTCTGGTATATTTAACTGCTGCAAAATTATTGTGTTTTTCAGCCTGCCGGAACAATTCCGAAGGTTCCAGGAATCGCTTTGTCCGGCTGAGATTATAATTGAGGAACAGGCAGTCAGGCCGGGAGCCCAGCAATACATCAAAGAAGTCATCCACTTCCTTGTCGTTCAGGCTTCCCCATGAAGGAAGGGAAAACTGGTATTCACGGATTCCCATGGAATATGCAATATCCAGTTTTTCAAGCATTCTATGCACTGAAAGGTCAATCAGCCCCACCATGGGTGTGAAACCCAGGCTTCCGGACAGGTCCTTGAAGCATGCAGTGATTTCACTGAATTGTCTGTTGCTGACCGCATGACCTTCTCCGGCGGTTCCGAACAGGTAGATGTTTTTGATTCCATTGTTGCACAGGTGCTCAACCTGCCTTGTGAAACTATCCCGGATGAATTTATAATCATTGTCCCAGGGTATTACTGCCGTTGCCATTATTACTGCCGGATATCTTTTCATGTGTCACCTCTTAAAGTATTTAATGCAGCTGGATAAAGTCCATATAATGGTGTAAATTCACTCAGAGAAAAGTCTGAGACCTTCGGTATAATTAAATTGAGAAAAAACAAAAATACAGGAGGTACTCAGACATGACTCAATTCAATATTACACTGAATGGAGAAGATATTAAAGGACTTTTTACAGGAGATTCAAAAGACAAGGCATTTGCGAACCTGGTGCAGAAGGTCCTGAACCAGGTTTTGGACGCTCAGGCAACTGAACAAATAGGAGCACAGAAGTATGAGAGATCT
>Ga0209203_1002264_pt1 | contig 13012 bp, 19 predicted proteins | sample AD_UKC109_MetaG_FD_184423 | JGI IMG/M metagenome (GOLD analysis project Ga0209203, IMG submission 184423) | Active sludge microbial communities of municipal wastewater-treating anaerobic digesters from Hong Kong - AD_UKC109_MetaG (SPAdes)... | ecosystem: Engineered > Bioreactor > Anaerobic >...
CTCGACCCCTTCATGGGTTCAGGCACAACCGGCGTGGCTTGCGTGCAGACGGGGCGGAACTTCATCGGGATAGAGATTGACCCGACTTACTTTGCCATAGCAGAACGGCGGATAAAAGAAGCGCAGATGCAGCCGAGATTGGGGGAGTTATGAGCCACTTGTCTAACATGCAGCTGGTTGAAGCCAACCGCGAGAAGGTTCTGGCATGGGCTGGTGATGGGCGCGCATACTTCTGGATTGCGAAGCAGCTTGGCATCAATGACCGCAACGCAAGCATAGTTTCGCAATGGTTCTTGAAGCAGGGCATACGCAGGAGGGTGGGGAAGTGAGCGAGATTGTCTGTAAGAATTGTGGCGCAAAAAATCTAATACCAAACTGGGAGTAAAAGAGTCAATGAACAGAGTCCAAATCCAAGTCTACAAGACGGCTGTGGCATACACGGCGGAGAAGGCGATCGAGATCCTGGAAGAATACATAGATGGCGCTGACCAGGCAAGAGGCAGCTGACGCACTGGTTGCCACCAGGCTTGACCGCCAATCGCTTGAGGCAATTCTGCAAGCGGTAAAAAGTGTCAGTGCCACAGGTTGGGGTGAGATTATTTTGACGATCAAAAATGACCAGATTGACGAATGGAGTGCAAACGTAAGGGGAAAACCGGCGATTAATAGGAAGTAAGGGTATTGATTTTGGCAATTCTGTGCTATACTTAGGGCAATTGAACAGGGTATTTACCCTAACTCGTGAGGAGCAATAGCCCCGGGGTTGTAAGTCATTTTTGACTGCAGCTTCGGGTTTTTTGTTTAACTAATTTTACGGAGGCAGAAATGAATTTTGATCAAGTGATTAATGGTGTACCCCTGATTTTTGTGGTCATGGGGCTGGTGGAGTTAATCAAGGTGTTTGGTATTCAGGGCAAAGCACTCACCGCTACCAGTTTTGGGATTGGGCTTGTCATTGGGCTTTTGTACCAAATTAGCCTTGGTATGCCCGCTGATTACACTGGTTGGTTTGGCGCGGCATTGTTTGGACTGGCACTTGGGCTGGTAGCAAGCAAGGTCTATGATGCGATTGGCAGTGCACTTACCAGGAAAGTAAATTTGTATGAATTTGACATTGAAGATATTGAAGAAGACTGTGAAGAAGTAAAAAACAGTGAGGCCGCTGGATGACTGGGGGCGAGTTACTCCCAGCAACCGCCTGGGAACAAGCCGCGATCATCGGGATATTCATCGTTTTCTTTGTCTACGTTTTGACGTGGATGGCAAAGCGCAATGCTAGTGATCAGCAATTCCAGGCGTCAGAATCTGATAAATGGCAGAAATTCATCGGTGAGATTGACGACAAATGGCGGGCGTTCAACAAGGAACAGCGGATCGAGAATAACGATTCTTTGAAGTGTGTTGAAAACAGCCTGAAGGATTTGACGACCGTCACCCAGGGGCTGGTGAGCGAAGTAAAGGAAATGCGATCTGATACGAGCGTGTTTTTCGAAAACTTTCACCAGCATGATGCACAAGCTCGAGAGATCCTGAATGAGGTCAAGAAACCCCGCACGAGCCGAGCGAAGAAAACAACCGGTGTTTCAGAATAACAACCACTGATGTTACTGAGGATTCAATGCTAACACCAAAGCAACGCTGCTTCGTCGAACACTATCTAACCACCTGGAACGCGAAGGAAAGCGCAGAACTGGCTGGTTATGGCAGCCCGCAAAAGACCGGGTACCGGCTGCTTCACCATCCAGAGGTTTTAGAGCTGGTAAATGAGCGACTTGGGGAAATGGGGGTAAGCGCGGCTGAGATCGTTGCGCGGATGTCTCAGTATGTAAGAAATAATCCGGCGAGTTTTTTCATCTTTGCGGATGTACCAGAAAAAGATCTGGATGGAAAGATACTGAGAGACGATGAAGGTAATCCAATCTTACGCCGGCAAATGGTGGATATCGACTGGGGTACCTTCGAGCGGTATGGATACTTAGTAAAGAAACTAAGCTACGATCGCAAAGGGCGCCCGGTATTTGAATTTTACGATGCACAAAGAGCACTGGAAACATTGGGCAAATACGCGAAGTTGGATGTGGAAACTACCAGGAGCGATGGCCAAACTGTCGAGGATCTATCGGCAATTGTTGATTTGATAAAAGACGCGGTGGGCAGCGATGAATCTTGAGCGAACAATCCCCTTTGCGCCATTGTCAAAAAAACATGCTGAGTATATCCAAAGTGGCATCGATTCCAGGATCAGTGTTGCAGAAGGCGCAATACGATCGGGCAAAACTTTGAATCACTGTATCATCGCAGCAGCAAGGCTTGAGATCTGCAGGGATAAGATTCACTTAGCATCTGGATCCACGATGGCAAATGCAAAACTGAACATCGGCGTGAGCAATGGATTCGGGCTTGAGGCGTTGTTTCGTGGTCGGTGTCGTTGGGGTAAGTTCCGGGACAACGAAGCATTGTACATTCAGACACAGACCGGGGAGAAGATCGTGATCTTTGCCGGTGGTGGAAAAGCGGACAGTTACAAACGGATCCTGGGCAACTCATATGGGATTTGGATTGCTACTGAGATCAACGAACACTACGATTGCCCTGACAGCCGGACGAGTTTTATCAAAGTGGCCATGGGTCGACAGGCTGCAGCATTAGACCCACTGATCCTTTGGGACCTGAACCCATGTAATCCCAATCACTCGATCTACGCTGACTACATTGACTTATACCGAGAGCAAAAGCTACCGGGGTACCAATATCAGCACTTCACTCTGGAAGATAATCTAAGCATTACTGAGGAGCGAAGGAACGAAATTAAAGCTCAGTATAATCCCGAGTCCGTTTGGTACAGACGTGATATTTTGGGGCAACGTGTAATTGCTGAGGGGTTGATATTCAGACAATTCGCAGACACTCCCGACAAGTGGATCGTGAAAAAAGCACCCGAGGATCTACAGTTCGTTACCTACGGATTGGACTTCGGTGAAAACCACTCGCACACGGTCTTTGTTGCCACTGGAATACGTCGTGGTGGGCGCGGGGTCGTTGCCCTGATGGAACACAAGCTGAAGAGTAAGGGCGTGGATCCAAGTAGGATCGAGGGGGAGTTTGTGGATTTTGTAATCAAAGGTATGGAGAAATACAAAGGTCTACGTCACACTTACGCATTTTGCGATCACCCGGAAACGATCGTCAACGGAATTGCGAAGGCGCTGTATCAGAAAAAACTGCCAATTCAGGCGGTCATGGCACAAAAAGAGGAAATCCGCACGCGGATCTACGCACAAGAGAAGCTATTGAACCGCGAGCAGATGCAGATTATGGAAGAATGCCGGGGATTGATTTATTCGCTCAGTAATCAAGCCTGGGATCCGGCAAAACAAGAGGATACGCGTTTGGATAATGATCCGGATGTGGCAGATGTGGCTGACGCCTGGGAATACTCCTGGGAGGCCTTTATTGATGAGATTGGAGTACGGTAATGGATCAGAAAAAAGTTATTGAAGTGATCAAACAGCTAACCGGACGAAACATAACCGTTAGTTCGATGTACGAAAAGATCAACACCTGGCGGGATTGGCTGAATGGTGAAATTGACGGGTTCTATGAGTACACCATGAGTGTCGACCTGGTAAGCAACCGGACTGCTAAAATAAAGCGTCATCGGACGGACATGTTCAAACGTGCCTGCGAGGATTGGGCTTCATTGTTACTCAATGAGTTGACACGTTTTGAAACATCCAACAAAACCGCTGAGGTATGGCTCCAGGGTGATGATGGCAATGGCGGGATACTGGGAGATAATGACTTCCGAAGAAACGCAAACGAGCTGATTATGGTATCCCGCTGGGCTGGGACCGCAGCGTTTGAAGCATACGTGGAAGGCGGCACGGTGGTTGCTGACAGCGGCCAACTACTGAGCGGCAAAGACATCGGTATCAATTATCTATCCGGTGATCAGATCATCCCCATTAGTCACCGCAATGGCATCATCAAGGAAGTGGCATTCATCTCCGAGAAAAGCGTCGGTGATGGGAAAAAGAATTACGATGTGAGTATGCATCTGTTGGAAGGCGATCTTTATGCGATTACCTATTTCACGATCGACAATGATGGCAAAGTACTCGGTACGCCAGCCATTGTACGCACTGGCAGCCCGATTCCATGGTTCTCGGTAATCAGAAAAGCCGGCTACAACCGCTATGACCCGGCAGGCCCATTTGGGTGTGGCATTCTTGACGGCAACGAGGACATTCTCAAGGGTTTGGATACTGCCTTCGATAACTTCATTGTTGACTTTACATTGGGCCGCAAAATGGTATTCATGAACAGCACTTTGTTTGCCCAGGATGATCAGGGGCGGTTCATTGCTCCCCAGATGATGGGGGATTCGCTGTTTATCAATGTGGGCGATCGGCTCAAGTCAGAAAAATCTCTGCTTGAGGAATACAACCCACAGTTACGGGTCCAAGAGAATGCGGACGGTGTCCAACGGATGTTGGATATTTTCTCATTCAAGATCGGACTTGGTAAGGGGTTCTACAAACTCGATGAAGATGGGATAGTGAAGACTGCGACGGAATACACCGGATCCAAACAAGGCTTAGTCCGCAATGTGGCCCGTGAAATGATCGGTATTGAAGCAGCTTTGAAACAGCTGATAGAAGCGGTGTTATGGATTGGGGAGAATATTCTTCACATTCCGGGCGTCAAGTACGAGGAAGATGTGCGGGTAATCGCAGATGATTCGTACATCACCGATGAATATACTGAGCGCAAAGTGTGGCAGGAAGAGGTCGCCCAGGGGTTGAGGTCGAAAGTTGAATATCGTAAGCGGTTCATGGGTGAGTCGGACGAGGAAGCGGTACAAGCAATCCAGACAATCAGGGATGAATCACCGATGCTAACTAATCTATTGGAAGAGCCTACTGAGTAAGGATGTTTTCACTCTATCACCTCGACGATCTCGCAAAGGAAGCCTCCAAGGGTATCGCCCGGCTGAATTCCGATATTCTGAGGGCGTTGGGTAAACGGATTGCATTAGCGCAAAAGGGCGGATTTGACCGCATTTTATTGCTTACAGAGGCAGATAGAGAAGCAGATGAACTTTTTTTGAAAATTCTGAAAGAGCTCGACCGGTCTACCGCCACAGCTGGGGAAGTGTTTTCACAGGCTGCGAGATTAGCCTATGAGGGGATGAACAAATACTATGCTGCCAGGGGGCTTACTCAGATCCCGATTGAACAGCAGCGAGCGATTGTGAATTTCGTCAATGCTACCGCGAGTAATACGAAAAATACCTTCATGAACCTCAGTAATACGACTGCAATTGGATTCAGGGTAATGGATCTGGACGGAACTGTAAAGTACGAGGGATTCAAAACCCATTACCATAACCTTGTTGATCAGGCGATCGCGGAGGTTGGAACGGGGCAAACAAGCTACAACAGCGCGATTCGTAATGCTCTCAAACAAACTGCTGACAGTGGAATCAGGGTGTTGGATTACGAAAGTGGATACTCCAGACGGCTTGATAGCGCCCTCCGTCAAAACGTCCTTGATGGTGTGAAGGATATCGCTCACGAAGTTTCAATGCGCACGGGTGAGGAATTTGGAGCGGATGGGGTTGAAATTGACGCTCACAACTACTGTGCGGAGGATCATCTCCCATACCAGGGAAGGCAATTTACAAACAAGGAATTTGAGGATATTCAGAATAGCTTGCCGCGACAGTTTGAAATGTGGAACTGCCGACATACAGTTCACACGATTATATTAGGCCTCAGTGAACCTCTCTATACTGAGGATGAACGGCAAGCGATGAAAGAACAATCGACCGAAAAGATCGAATTCGAGGGCAAGGAATACACACGTTACGAAGCCACCCAGCTGCAGAGACGTATTGAGACCTCAGTAAGGCAAAGTAAGGACCGAGCGATCATTGCGAAGGCGGCTGGGGACGATCTGACACGACGTGTTGAGCAATTGAGAATCAATCAGCTGAAGGATAAATATCTGGAACTCAGTAAGAAGTTTGGATTGCCGGATTCACGGGACCGAATGGCGGTTAGTGGGTTTAGACAGGTGAAGGCGAAATAAATACTGGTGTATAATATAGCCGTACGTAGTCGTCGCGAATGAATCAATCCACTAAGCTATGAGCAAACGCCTCTAACACAGGGGCGTTTTGCTTTAATTGACTTGCAATTCCAAAAATATGGTATACTTATTTTGTAATTGAATAGGGCTCTTGCCCTAACTCACGAGCAGCATTAGCGCCGGAGTTGTGATCCTGAAAAGGTGATCAACATCCGGCGTTTTTGTTTGCAAAAAATAACATGCTGACGAGCAACATACGGAGGAATACCATGGCAGAAGAAGCCGACACCACTGATAAAGATCAGGGCACTACTACTCAGAATGAGGACAATTCTACGGCTGAAAAGTCGGAAAAGACGTTCACGCAGGCGGAGCTTGACAAGGTGATCGCTGACAGACTGGCACGGGAACGCGCTAAGATGCCACCCCAGGACAAGCTGAAGGCCTTCGAGGAATGGCAGAAATCTCAACAGACCGAGGCGGAGAAAGCCGCTGAACGTGAAAAAGAATACCAGGCGGCAGCTGCCCGTAATACTGAGCTCCAACGCGAGCTTGCAGTAATCAAAGCGGGTGTGAAAGCTGATGACGCTGAGTATGTACTTTTCAAAGTTGGAAAGATGGAAGGCGAGTTTGCCGACAATCTGAAGGCTTTTCTGGCTGAGAACACGAAGTATACCGAGCCCGAGACCACAACGGTTGAAGGGATGAAACATAAGCCACCCAAGTCAGGTGACGACGACGCAATAGTGGCTGCTGCCAGAAAAGCGGCAGGACTGTAACAATATGAAAGGAACGAAATGACTCAATCAATCGCATTAGCACAAAAATTTCAACCTATTCTGGATGAAATTTATAAAGCATCTTCCCTCACCGCGCGCATGGACGCGAAAACCAAACCGGTCAACTTTGCCGGTGCGAATGTGGTGCAGGTTTTCAAAACCGACCCCATTGGTTTGGGTAAATACGACCGCGTAAGCGGTTATCCTGCCGGGCAAGTTGTAGGATCATGGGAAACCTTAACCCTGGCTACTGAACGCGGCCGGTCATTCGTCATCGATCGCATGGATGACGAGGAAACTCTCGGTATGGCATTTGGAACACTGGCCGGAGAATTTATCCGCACTAAAGTTGTTCCTGAACTGGACGCCTACCGTTTCAGCAAGTACGCCTCGACCGCAAGCATCAACGCTGCAACTCCTGGCACTCTCGATGCCAATGGCATTATTAAAGCCCTGGATGATGCAAAGTTGGAATTAGACAAAGACGAAGTCCCAAGCGAAGGACGTCTGCTCTACATCTCGGACAATTGTTTGAACCTCCTCGAAAGTAAAGTCAGCCGCTTCCTGGGCAACGAAAACGCCGTTGACAAACGCGTGACGAAATACAGCGGCATGGAAGTGATCATGGTCCCACAGACCCGTTTCTATAAGGGTATCACCCTCGATGACGGTGCGACTGTGGACGCGGGTGGATATTCCAAGACCGCATCAACCGGCAAGGATATCAACTTCATGATCATCCACCCAACCGCAGTGCTCCAGGTCGCAAAGCATGATTCCCTGAAGGTGTTTACACCGGAACAAAACCAGACTACCGATGGTTGGCTGATGCAATATCGCATTTACCATGACGCGTTTGTGTACGCAAACAAACTCAATGGTATCTATCTGCATTGCAAGGCTTAGCCGGATGAAGCTCAGTAAAGTAATGGAGGAGAGGCCGGGAGATTGGCACTTCTCCTTCTATACTGAGAGAAAAGAGGAAAAATGAGTGAAATCAAATCATTATCCGGCGCAGGTTGGCTCAAGGACGCGGACGACAACTTCCAGTCTTTGAAGTCGCTGGCCGGTTTACATGTAACACCGTTCGTGTTTGACACGGCGGTCAATGACGCTGGGGGAACTCCGGCAAGCAATAAGACCGTCGCGGCTCACCCGTTGGCTGTCACAATTCCCGATAACGCAATTGTGATCGGCGGCTCGATTGACTGTATTGCAGCGGTCACTTCGGATGGTAATGCTACGGTAGCTATCAGTCTTGTAGCTGCTAACGACTTGCTAACCGCGACTGGAAAAGCATCTCTTACGCTTGCGGCTCAATTGCCGCTTGCGGCTGTGATTGCCGCGCCCATCAAGTTGGCGGCTGCCAAGCCCGTGACCGTCACTGTTGGTACTGCTGCTCTCACAGCTGGCAAAATCAACGGATACATCATCTGGATGGAAGGTGAATAATGGCAATTTCAGGAATTGACTGGGTAAGCAAGATCCCATTTGGTGGGACATACACCGCAGTAGCTGGTGATGATAGCGCAAATAAAGCCTCTATCGACACTGGAAAAGCCGACGCGGTTGGCTGCATTGTACAAGTTCTTCGCTCTGGCGTTGACATTGCCACCGACGGCAAATTCAGCGTTACGGCGGGTGTAATCGCGGTTGAGGACGGTTCGACCTACAAGGTCACTACCGGCGACGTGATCAACTGGATTGTATTTTAGGAAAGGACCAGGATGGACGCATTCATCGATTATCCCTACTACATAAACAATGGTGGTACGTCCATCTCTGCTTCTGAATTCGACGGATATGCCACGCGCGCGAGTTACCAGGTGGATCACCTCACGCTCGAAAGGGCGGAGGCAATCATCACAGCGGGCACGAATTTGCCGCTCATTGACCGTATCAAGCGGGCAACGATGGCGGTAGCTGATGTAATGAAGGAATGCTCAGTAAGTCAAGCTAATTTGGGCGTTCAAAGCGAAAAAGTGGGCGATCACTCGGTGCAATATCGAGGAAGTGAAGAACTGCGATCACACGAAGCTCAAGCGGTGCAATCGGCTGTTGAGATGTATCTTGGCCACACTGGTTTGATGTATCCAGGGGTTTGGTGATATGTACGCGCCCCACTCTATGACTTGGTACGAAGGTCGTCTTGTGAACAACGCCCAGACCTACACACGACACGAGATTAATGAGGTCATGTGGCAGGCGAGCAAGGCGACCAACGTCATCAAGTCGGGGAATCTGGGTGCCGATAAGGCAAACATCTGGGTACCTTCTTTACTGAGTGACGGATCTGAACGTGAGCTGCTCAGTATAAAGACTGGTGATTACCTGGTGAAGGGAATTGTGAAAGATGAAATAACCACCAACTTCCCCATTACTGCGTTGATCAAGAAATATGACGCGGTCAAGGTAACTTCCGTAGATCTGAAGGACTATGGAGCCGCGAATATGAAACACATTCAGATCGGAGGCGCATAATGGCTGGGATCGCATTTATTGAAACGCCCCGAGGGTTTATCAAGCATAAGGTCACAGCGAAGGGTAAAGTCACCACTGAGCTGAAGTGGAACCCAGGATTCGCACCGATGCTGAATCAAAATCACAACCGCGCGCAAGTGTTTATGGACAGTGAGGTATTACGTACCTCCAATAAGTTTGCACCAGTTGTTACCTCTATGTTGGTGAAGTCCGGAATTTTGGGAACTGAAGCGGGTACTGGTGAAGTAGCCTGGATCGCTCCTTACGCATGGAGGCAATATCACCTTGTGAATCGGAAGACTACTCAGAACATCAACCGCCCTAATGGTGGTCCGTATTGGTTCGAACGCGCATGGGCTGTAAATGGTGAACGGATCAAGGCGCGTGCAAAAGCATTCATCGTGAGGGGACTGTGAGCGACATAAAAGCCGTTCAGGACTTTTTACTGAGCTATCAGAGCCTCGAAGACGATCGCCCCGTGTGGGTGGAAATGCTGGGTGAAGAACCGCTGAGTTATACCGTCTTTCTGGTACCTGGTAAACAGGTGCAAGAAGACATTATTGGAAACAAGACTGTCAGCTATCCCTTTGGATTTGGCGCGGTGGAAGTGATCGCAGATAACAGCGCGCTTCTGGCGGCTGAATTTTATGAAGCGTTTGCTGACTGGTTGGATGAACAAACGGAATCGGGCAACTTGCCAACGTTAGATACTGGCAAAACCGCTATATCAATTGAAGCGCTTGATACAGCAACGATCATCGAGCGCGCTGAAAAAACAGGGGTGTTTCAGATCCTCTGTAAGTTAGTTTATGAAATGTGAGGAATAACAATGACTGCAACTAAAGCAAAACGATCAACTATCCAACACTATTTGAACACTGGCACAATCGCTGAGCCTGTCTGGAGTCGACTGGGTTACGCGGTAAGCACGGGTGAAATTGCATACAACCCGCAAACGGAAGAGACCGCGGACATCACCATGGATACCAAGATCACAGAGATCACCGGTTATGCGCGGTCACTCGCTATTGAGGGAGTGGTTTATCCCGGTGATGCTGCGTTTGATTTTATCGACAACCTGCGGATCAACATGAAGGTCCTTGACGATCTGAAAACCGAACTGGTGAATGTGTGGGCGTACAAAACACCTACTGGCACCCCTTCGGTTTGGCCGGCAGAAAAAGTGACCGTGAACATCGGTATCGAAAGTATCGGTGGTGAAGGCGCTACGACCGCAAAGATCAAATACACGATCTACGATGCGGGCGACCCAGTAATTGGCACGTTTGAACCCGTAGACAAGACATTCGCTGCAACCTAATCTACCACTTACTAATGCCCCTGGAACAACCGGGGGCAGAAAGGTACCAATGGAATCACTACGGCTAAAAACAAAGCGCGTTGAGGTCATGATTGATGATGATCCGGAGCGCATTATCACCTTCAACCCGGAAGATGTGCACTTGCGCGGACGGATTTACGACTTAGGGAAAGTTGTGAAGCGTAAAGAAATCGAGATGAAACAGCGCATTGCTGAGATTGAGAAATTTGACGGCGAAGACGAATTAGGTTTGCCATTGAAGGATGTTGCTGCCAAAGACCTGATGATCGAGCTCGCGGATTTCTTTCTTACTGAGATCGACACGGCGTTTGGTGAAGGGACCAGCGAGAAGCTATTCGTTGATGGTTTTGACTTCGATGCCATGGGAACGTTCTTAGAGTTTGCAACCAGCAAGTTTGAAGCAGTAGGTGCCAAAAAGATTGATGACCGGCTCAGTAAAAGTGTTGCTAAGAAAAAGGTAATGAAATAACCGTGAACATTCTTGTTGACGAGCTCCCTGAAGCAATCGAAATCAACGGCATTGAATATGCGGTTAATTCCGACTTTCGTACCGGGCTTGGTTGCATTCTTGATATGGAAAGCAGCGAGCTCACGGATGAAGAGAAACGCATCCTTTTACTGAGACGCATTTACGGAGAGACGATCCCAGACGATGTAGAAACGGCGATAAAACTCGCGGTGAAGTTTCTTGACGGTGGGAAAGAGCAGTCGGAAGAACAAAATCCATTTGCAGATAATACCCGGCTATATTCGTTTGAAAAGGACTCAGCGTTGATTTATGCCGCATTTCGTCAAACGCACGGGATTGATCTTCAGAAAGCCGACCTTCACTGGTGGCAATTTTTAGCACTATTCCAGGATCTGGGCGCGGACACTGCGTTTTGTAACCTTGTAAACCTACGCCGACGCGTGAACAGCGGGGAAGCAAGCAAAGAGGAACGGCAATATGCTCTTAAGCTCGGGGACGCCTTTATTGTTACGGATCCTGAAGACGCGCTCACTGAAGCAGACAATGAGAACGTTGATCTATTCGACTTACTGAGTAAGGGAGAGCGCCTATGACAACTTACGCTGGTGAAGTCAGAATCAAGACGAGACTGGATGCAGCTGGTATCAATACGGGGTTGACTAAAGTCAGCAACATGTTGGGCAAATTAGCCCTCGCGGTTGGTGTTGGGTTCGGCATTCATGCGATCGTCAATTTCTCAAAAGCCTCGGTGGAAGCGGCGGCAAAATCTGAATCCGCATGGGCCGGGCTTGGTTTTGTTTTGAATGCGAATAATCGTTCTCTTACTGAGGCAAAAGGCTTTCTTCAGGAATACACCTCGGACGGCTTGGTCCCACTGACAGACGCGATCAAGGCGTATCAGAATATGGTCATGACCGGCTTCAGTACTGATCAGATTGAAGACATGATGAAAGTTCTGAAGGATTCAGCTGCCTTTGGGCGTCAAGGTCAGTACACAATGGGTGAGGCGATCGAAAAAACCACCCAGGGCTTCCGGATGGAAAACTCAGTATTATCTGACAGCGCCGGGATCCAGAAGAATCTGGCAAAAATGTATGACGACTTTGCCAGGTCCATTGGTACGACTGCAAATAATCTCACACGCGCCCAAAAGAATCAGGCAATTTATAACGGAGTCATGGCGGAAGGTGGTGTTTTTGCGGGCGCAGCAGCTAAGTATGCAAATACATACGCGGGGCGGGTGTCACAGCTTGGAACTGCGTTCTACAATCTAAGAGTTGCCGTCGGCAATGCAGTAATCCCAATTCTCAATCAAATCATTCCGGTATTGATCAATGTGATCAACTGGTTTACCCGGTTATTTAACATTGTTGGCCAGGTAATGAACCTGCTCTATGGAACCAATGTCAGCATGGCTGATACTGCGAGCGGTGCTCAAGATGCCGCCGATGCGACTGGTGAGATGGCTGACAATCTTGAGGACGCAAATAAAGCTGCAAAAGGTTCTCTTGCTGCATTCGATAAGTTAAATGTGCTCAATCCCCCTGCAGAAGGCGGTGGGGCTCCAGGTGAAGGCGGTGGAGGCGGCGGAAGCGTGATTCCGCCAATTGAACCGCCGAATACTGACTCACCCTGGCTTGAGAATATTCGTGAACACCTGGTATTGATTCAGGGCTTGGTCGAAGCGATTGGAATTGGCTTGCTGGCATGGGGTATCAGCAGGCTTTTTGGCCTGGATCTGACTAAAACACTCGGTGTGATGATGATCGCTGGTGGTGTTGTATTGTTTGTGCGCGGTGCATTCGACGCACTGGAAAACGGTGTGGATTGGGATAATCTGATATTAAT
>Ga0209203_1002265_pt1 | contig 13009 bp, 16 predicted proteins | sample AD_UKC109_MetaG_FD_184423 | JGI IMG/M metagenome (GOLD analysis project Ga0209203, IMG submission 184423) | Active sludge microbial communities of municipal wastewater-treating anaerobic digesters from Hong Kong - AD_UKC109_MetaG (SPAdes)... | ecosystem: Engineered > Bioreactor > Anaerobic >...
ACCGGTATGCAGCCAGCCGTCGTGATCGATGGTCTGCGCGGTTGCCGCATGGTTGTTCCAGTAACCGAGCATCACCCCGGGGCCCTTGACGAGCAGCTCGTCGTTGTCACCGATCTTCACCTGTACCCCGCGGATCGGCACGCCGACACTCGCCGGGATATTGTCCTGCAGCGGGTTGGCACTGACCACGGGCGCAGTCTCGGTCAGACCGTAGCCTTGAACGATCGGCACACCAAGGCCGATGAATATCCTCGCGATCTCCTCGTTGAGAGGCGCACCGCCGCTGACCGCTGCACGCAGGTTACCACCCAGCCGGCCCGCCACCTTTCGCGCCACCAGCCGATCGAGCAGCGGCCACAACAGGCTGCCCAGCGGCCACCCACCCCTGCCCTGCCGGTAAAGGAAGCGCTGCCAGCCGACACGCACGGTGAGATGAAACAACTTCCGCGCCAGCGGCCCCTTCTTGTCCATCTGGTCGGAGATACGCCCATAGACGCGTTCGAAGATGCGCGGCACCGCGATCAGGATGCTGGGCCTGATCGTCACCAGGTCTTCGCCGAGCTGGGCCACCGAACGCGCATAGGCCACGCACGACCCGGTCATGATGCACAGGTAATAACCGGCAGTACGTTCGAGCGTATGCGACAAGGGCAGGAACGACAGGAACTGGTCTTCCTGGAAGCAGTCGAGCAGCGTGAGGGCCCCATGCGCCACCGACATCATGTTGCTGTGGCTGAGCATCACGCCCTTGGGGCGGCCGGTCGTACCGGAGGTGTAGACGATCGAGGCCAGCGCCTTGGGATCAGCGCCCGAGCGCCTGGCCAGGGTGCCGGGCTGCGCCGGCAGCCAGCCCTCGACCACGCGTACCCGTTCATCTTCCATCGCCAGGCGGCGCGCGGCATCGCTGTCATCGAGCAACAGGATCCGCTTGAGCGGGCCTTCCTGCCCCACAACGCCGGCCAGCTTGCGCCAACGCCCGGCATCCTGCACCAGCAGGACGTTCACATCGGCCTCTTTGAGTATGTAGGCGATATTGTCCGGCCGGTCGTCGGTGTAAAGCGGCACGGTGACCAGCCCGAGACTCAACGCGGCCTGGTCGAACATCACCCACTCCGGACAGTTGCGCAGCTGCATCGCCACACGGCCGCCGCGCGGCATGTGCTCGGCGCGCAGCGCCGCCTGCCAACGCGCAATCTGGCTGGCCATCTCGGTCCAGGTGTAGGTCAGCCAGGCATTGCTGTCCTTGTCGAAGTAGCGATAGGCGGGGCGGTCGGGAGTGCGCTTGGCGCGGCAGGCGAACAGGCCGTCGAGGGTTACGGCTTCGTCCAGGGAGATCAGGTTCTCGTGAAAATCCGCCACCCAGGCTCCTCCGGAAATGCCAGGCTGTGGGCTATCTCAGGGCGCGAAGCCGCTGAATTCAGACCCGCTGTTTGGTGTAACATCGCGCCTAGTTTCATATATCTGACCGAATCTGGCCATGCATATCCTGCTCAATGGCGAGGCGCGCGAGGTGGCGGATAACACCACGCTGGCCGACCTCGTGGGTACGCTCGACCTGTCCAACAGGCGCTTCGCGGTGGAGATCAACGAGGAGTTGGTACCGCGCAGCGAACACGCCACGCACCGGCTGCAGCCCGACGACCGAATCGAGATCGTCCAGGCGATCGGCGGCGGCTGAGTGCGCGCCCGGCCACATCGTATCAACCGTTTTCCCGGAAGACCCCGACCATGCCTGAACACAATGCCGACCCCCTGGTCATCGCCGACCGCACCTTCACCTCGCGCCTGCTGGTAGGCACCGGCAAGTATCGCGACATGGATGAAACACGCGCCGCGATCGAGGCCAGTGGCGCCGAGATCATCACCATCGCGGTGCGTCGTACCAACATCGGTCAGAACAAGGACGAGCCGAACATCCTCGATGTGTTGCCGCCCGACCGTTATACCCTGCTGCCCAACACCGCCGGCTGCTACGACATCAAGACCGCGGTGCGCACCTGCAAGCTGGCGCGTGAGCTGCTGGACGGCCACGACCTGGTCAAGCTCGAGGTCCTGGGTGACGAAAAAACCCTGTTCCCGGACGTGATCGCGACCATGAAGGCGGCCGAGGAACTGATCCGCGACGGCTTCAAGATCATGGTCTACACCAACGACGACCCGATCATCGCGCGCGAGCTGGAGGCGATGGGCTGTGTCGCCATCATGCCGCTGGCGGCGCCGATCGGCTCCGGTCTTGGCATCCGCAACAAGCTGAACATCCGCACCATCGTCGAGAACGCCTCAGTACCGGTACTGGTCGATGCCGGCGTCGGCACCGCCTCGGATGCCGCTATCGCGATGGAGCTGGGCTGCGACGGCGTATTGATGAATACCGCAATCGCCGCCGCCGGCAAGCCGGTGCTGATGGCCAGCGCGATGCGCAAGGCGATCGAGGCCGGACGCGAGGCACATCTGGCCGGGCGTATGCCGGCGCGCCGTTATGCCTCGGCATCGTCGCCACTCGACGGGCTGTTCTTCGACTGATCGGGTGCCCCTCCCTGCGCCACGCCCGTAACGGCCCAGGAAAACAAGCCATGCATGACGACACTGCCCGCCCGCGCCGCCAGATCCGCAGCTTTGTCCTGCGTGAGGGCCGCCTGACTGCGGGCCAGCAGCGCGCGTTCGACACCCTGTGGCCGAAGTGGGGACTGACGTTTCAGTCCGAGGCCCTAGACCTGAGCGCCGTATTCGGCAATGACCATCCCGTATTTCTCGAGATCGGTTTCGGCAACGGCGACAGTCTGGCGCAGATGGCGCAGCACCACCCGGAACGCAACTACCTGGGCATCGAGGTGCACCGGCCGGGCGTCGGCCACCTGCTGCTGAGGCTCGATGAGCTCGGCTGCAGCAATGTGCGGGTGATACGCCACGATGCCGTCGAGGTGCTGGAGCAGATGATCCCGACAGCCGGACTCGCTGGCGTGTACCTGTTTTTTCCCGACCCGTGGCACAAGAAACGCCACCACAAGCGGCGCATCCTGCAACCCGCCCTGCTGGACGAGCTCGCACGGGTGATCCGCGCCGGCGGCCTCTTCCATGCGGCGACCGACTGGCAGGACTATGCCGAACACATGATGGCGGTGCTGAGCGCGGATCAACAACGCTTCGACAACAGCGCCGGCCGGGGCGCGTTCACGCAAAGACCGGAGGAACGGCCGCTGACGAAATTCGAACAGCGCGGGCAGCGTCTGGGTCACGGCGTCTGGGATCTGGTCTTCGTGCGCCGCTGATGAGCGAACTGCGTATCGAACATCTGCAACGGCAGGGGGTGAACGCCGCGCGGCTGGCCGTTGCACCAGGCAGCTGCAGCGCGATCTTCGGCGCCTCAGGCAGCGGCAAGACGCTGTTGTTGCGGGCCATTGCCGACCTCGACGAGGCCCGGGGCGAGGTGTGGCTGGACGGGCAGCCACGCAGCGGCATGAGCGGACCCGCATGGCGCCGCCTGGTCAGCTACCTGGCGGCGGAGAGCCACTGGTGGGCGCCAACCGTGCGCGAGCACGCGCACGACTGGTCACTGGCCGACCTGGAGACACTCGGGCTCCAGCCCGACGTGCTCGATTGGGAGGTGCAACGCCTGTCCAGCGGCGAACGTCAGCGCCTGGCCCTGGCCCGCGCGCTGGCCCATGCGCCGGCGGCACTGCTGCTCGACGAACCGACCGCCAACCTCGACCAGCGCAACACGGCGCGGGTCGAGCAGCTGGTCGCCGACTGGCGCGCCCGCACCGGCGGATGCGTGCTCTGGGTGAGTCACGACCCGGCGCAGCGCGATCGGGTCGCATCGGCAACGCACGAGATCATCGGTGGACAACTTGGCGGCGGACATGACGCCTAGCCTGATCCTGCTCAGCCCGTTCGACCTGTCGCTGGCGGCCGCACTGGTCCTGCTGCTCGCCGCCCTGTCGTGGCGCCTGCAACTGGACATCGGGCAAAGGGTGCTGGTGGCGGCAGCACGCAGCACCGTGCAGCTGCTGCTCCTTGGCCTGGTGCTCAAGGCGCTGTTCCACACCGTCGACCCGTGGTTCGTCGCCCTGCTGGCGACCATCATGCTGGCGGTGGCGGGGTATGAGGTGATGGCGCGGCAGAAACACCGGCTGCGTGGCTTCTGGGGCTACGGCACCGGTGCGCTGTCTATGTTCCTGTCGTCGTTTTCGATCAGCGTGATGGCCCTGCTGGTGATCCTGCAGCCGGACCCCTGGTTCACGCCGCAATATTCGATCCCGCTGCTGGGCATGCTGCTTGGCAACACGATGACCGGTATTGCCGTCTCGCTCGACAACCTGACCCGCCAGACGGTGGAAAAACGTCAGCAGATCGAGGCCCGCCTCGCCCTGGGCCAGACCGCGGCGGAGGCGATCGGCGATATCCGGCGCGACGCTCTGCGCTCGGGGTTGATACCGATCGTGAATTCGATGACCACCGCCGGCATCGTCAGCCTGCCCGGGATGATGACCGGCCAGATCCTCGCGGGGTCTCCACCGATGGAAGCGGCCAAATACCAGCTGCTGATCCTGTTCCTGATCGCCGCCGGCACCGGGCTCGGCAGCATGACCGCTGTGCTTATCGGCTCCAACAGGTTGTTTGACGAGAGGTCGCGTCTGCGGCGCGACCGCCTGCGCAGTTGATCGCGGCATCGCGCATGATCGGCAGCCACCGCAGCACATTGCCGTCATATCGATTACGCTGCAGGCTCCATGGCTGCCGACCGGATGGGAGAAACCGTCGTTGAGCTACTTCGTCCTGCTGTCGATATTTCTCGGGCTGGCCTGGCTGTGGCTGGACGGCGCCCGCGCACGCGAGCTCGCCATCGGCCTGGCAAAAGCCTATTGCGAAAAGCACGATCTGCAGCTGCTCGATGAAACCGTCGCACTCAGCCGCATGGCACTGCGCTGGACCAACGAGGGAATCCGGGTTCGGCGCATGTTCCGCTTTGATTTCAGCCTGGAGGGGGTCGGCCGGCGTACGGGCTATGTGTTGATGCTCGGCACCCGCCTGGAGACGATCGACGACGGACTGGAAGAAGATCCGCCGCCGGCCACGGTGGACGACGCACCGACGAAGACCGCTGGCGACAGTGGCAACGTGGTGCCGTTCAAGCGCAAAGACCGCTGAGCGCAGAGGCGCCTTTCAGTCTGTCACTTCACGACCTTCAGCGCCGGCTTGCCGTTGGGCGGAGGTGTCGGTTTGTCTGGCCGCGGCGGTTGCGGAGGCGCATCGATGTCCTCTTCCGGGAACAACATGCCCTTGCCGTTTTCCCGCGCATAGACTCCAAGCACCGCGTCCGGCGGCAAGGAGATCGAATGCGCCGAGCCGCCAAAGCGCGCCTCGAACGCGATCAGCTCATTACCCAGGGAAAGGTCACGAACCGCACTCGGACTGACATTGAGCACGATGCGCCCCTCCTCGACATACCGTGTCGGGACGTGCACAGCATCGCGGTTGGCATCGACCAGCAGGTAGGGCGTGAGGTCGTTGTCAACAAGCCATTCGTAGAGCGCACGGATGAGATAGGGGCGATTGGACGTCATCGGGCGTACTTCGTCTGTCAACGGCGCATTTCACGTTCGAGTTCGGTCAGGCTGGCGATGAACCCATTGCGCACGAACAGGCTGCCGGCATAGGTGTTGACCTGCTTCAGCGCGGTCCCTGCAAGCTCGACTCCGAGCGCCGGCAGGCGCCACAGCAGCGGTGCAATGCTGGCATCGACCAGCGAGAACTCGTCACTCATGAAAAACGGCTTATGGGCCAGGATCGGCGCCGCCGCAGTCAGGCCTTCACGCAGTTCCTTGCGCGCCTTGGTCGCGGCCTTGCCGCCGGCAAGGATCTGATCGACCAGGGAATACCAGTCGTGCTCGACGCGGAACATGTACAGGCGGGCAGTGGCACGCGATACGGGATCGACCGGCAGCAGCGGCGGGTGCGGAAAGCGTTCGTCCAGGTATTCGCAGATGATGCGCGAGTCGTACAGGGCCAGTTCGCGATCCACCAGCGTCGGCACGGTGCCGTAGGGGTTCAGGTCCATCACGTCTTCCGGCAGGTTCATCGGCTCGACGTCGATGATGTCGCAGGTGACATTTTTCTCTGCCAGGACCATCCGGACCCGGTGGCTGTGCAGACTCTGTGGATCGGAAAACAGGGTCATCACAGAACGACGGGCGGCGACGGCGGTCATCAATATTCTCTCCGGCGTGATTCCGGCGAGGGGAAAAGCCGGATAATAAAAAGGCGCACAGTATATCAGACTGTGCGCCTTCCCATTTCAGCGGTTAGTCCTGACGATCAGTGGATATCCTTCCACCATTCCTTTTTCATCAGGTACGCGATAACCGTGAACACGATCAGGAACAACACCACCCAGACGCCCATGCGCTGGCGCTCCAGCTTCATCGGTTCGGAAATGTAGGCCAGGAACGTAGCCAGGTCCCGCGCCACCTGGTCATACTCGGCCGGCGTCAGACTGCCAGCCTGCACGGTCTTCAGCGACTCGACGACACGCTCCAGGCGATTGCCTTCGCCATGCTCCTTGACGTAGGCGTCTGCCTCCGCCTCGGAATCGAATGCCGCCACCGTGTGACCGTCGTGATGCACCTCGTATTTGTATACCGGGTCGTTGATGCCCTGAAGCTGCCACAACACATGCGGCATTCCAACATTCGGGAAAACCGTGTTGTTGACACCCATCGGGCGTGACGGATCCGTATAGAAACCCTTCAGGTAGCTGTAGATCCAATCGGCACCGCCGTGGCGGATACGTGCGGTCAGCGTCAGGTCGGGGGCCGGGGCACCGAACCACTTGCCGGCATCTTCTTCGGGCATGGCGATCTTCATCAGGTCGCCGACCTTGCCATCCGCAAACATCAGGTTGTTCTTGATGTCGTCCTCGGACAGGCCGACCTCACCGAACAGCTTGTAGCGCACGTACTTGGCCGAGTGACAGCCCATGCAGTAGTTGACGAACATCTTGGCGCCACGCTGAATGGCGGCGTGGTTGTTCAGGTCGATGTTGGCCTTCTGCAGCTCCGGGCCTCCGCTGGAGGCCATACCGGCAAGCGGCAGCAGCGCCAGGGAAATTACAGCAATCAGCTTCTTCATTTCGTTACCCTCTCCGGCACGGGCTTGGTCTTGTCCATCTTGCTGTAGACAGGCATCAGCAGGAAGAACGCGAAGTACAACGCAGTGAAGATCTGCGCCAACAGCGTCCTGACAGGCGTAGACGACTGCATACCGAGGTAAGCAAGCACCACGAACGACACCACGAAGACTGCGATGGCCACCTTGAACAGCATGCCTTTGTAACGGATCGACTTGACCGGGCTGCGATCCAGCCAGGGCAGGAAGAACATCACGATGATCGCTGCGAACATCACGACGACGCCCGGGAACTGCGAGTTGAACATCGGCGGCACCGCACGCAACATCGCGTAGAACGGCGTGAAGTACCAGACCGGCGCAATATGGTCCGGCGTCTTCAGCGGGTTGGCCGGTTCGAAGTTCGGCGGCTCGAGGAACAGTCCGCCGAAATCAGGCCAGAAGAACACGATCGCGGTGAAGAAGATCAGGAACACACCGACGCCGACCACGTCCTTGACCGAGTAATAAGGGTGGAACGGGATGCCGTCTTTCGGGATGCCGTTCTCGTCCTTGTTCTTCTTGATCTCGATCCCGTCCGGGTTGTTCGAACCCACCTTGTGCAGCGCCACGATGTGGATGAACACCAGGGCCGCGAGCACGAACGGCAGCAGGAAGTGCAGCGCGAAGAAGCGGTTCAACGTCGCATCGGAGATGACGTAGTCACCACGGATCCACACCGACAGCGGCTCGCCGATGCCGAACGGGAAGGCGGCGAACAGGTTAACGATTACCTGCGCACCCCAATACGACATCTGCCCCCACGGCAGCAGATAGCCCATGAACGCCGTCGCCATCATCGCCACGTAGATGATCACACCGATGATCCACAACAGCTCGCGCGGCTGGCGGTACGAGCCGTAGATCAGGCCACGGAACATGTGCAGGTAGACAACGAGGAAGAATGCCGAGGCACCGGTGGAATGCAGGTAGCGCAACAGCCAACCGTAGTCGACGTCGCGCATGATGTACTCGACCGAGGCAAACGCATCGGCGGCCGACGGCTTGTACAGCATCGCCAGCCACACGCCGGTCACGATCTGCAATACCAGCACGAGCATTGCCAGCGAACCGAAGAAATACCAGAAGTTGAAGTTCTTGGGCGCGTAATACTGCGCCAGGTGTTCGTTCCAGACCTTGGTGGCCGGGAAGCGCTCATCGATCCAGTTCATGAAGCTCATGCGGCACCTCCGTCAACACCGATCAGGATCACGTCATCAGACAGATACTGGTGAGGTGGCACCACCAGATTGGTCGGTGCAGGAACCCCCTTGAACACGCGACCGGCGAGGTCGAAGCTGGAGCCGTGGCAGGGGCAGAAGAAACCGCCCTTCCAGTCCGGCCCCAGGTCGGCTGGCGCAACGTCCGGGCGGAAGGTCGGCGAACAACCGAGGTGGGTGCAGATCCCGACCAGCACCGCATACTCCGGCTTAATCGAGCGCCCGGCGTTCTTGCAGTACGACGGCTGCTGCGTCTCGACATCCGAATTCGGGTCGGCGAGCCTGCTGTCGAGGGTCTTCAGGTCGGCCAGGTTCTGCTCGGTGCGACGCACTACCCAGCATACCTTGCCGCGCCATTTCAGGCGCAAAAGGCCGCCCGGTTCGAGCTTGCTGATATCCGCCTCTTCCGGTGCGCCCAATGCCTTGGCCCGCTCCGACGGATTCCAGGACGCAATAAACGGCACGGCTGCAAAACCGGCTCCCACCGCTCCGACGACTGCCGTGGTGACAGTCAGGAAACGGCGTTTCTTGAGGTCTACGCCTTCTGCACTCATGGATGAACTCCCACAGACCCGGAAATCACGGCGAACACGCCGGGCAGTCCGGATTGAATCTTAAGAATATGCTGAATTTCCCCAAACGACCGCGGATTCTCCAGCATGGGGTTTCCCCGGTCAAGAAAGTGGGATCTATAAATACAATTATGCCAATCCAAAATACCCAACCCTTGAGTAAGATCAAACCGGATTCCCGATATCGACGAAGCGGTGCACCAGGTCAAACTGCGCGCTCAGCTCTTCACCGAGCGCCTGCACACCGAACCGCTCGGTGGCGTGATGCCCGGCCGCCAGGTAGAGAATCCCGAGCTCACGCGCCTGGTGCACGGTGTGCTCCGATATCTCGCCACTGATGAAGGCGTCGAATCCGCCGGCGGCGGCCTGTTCGATCATCCCCTGCGCTGCCCCACTGCACCAGGCGATCCTCTTTACCGGGCGCCCGGGCCCGACCATCAGCGGCGCACGACCCAGTTTGTCGCTGACCAGCGCGCCCAGACCGTCGGGGGACAGCGCTCGCGCAAATTCGCCGCCCCACATCAGGCCATCGACTGCAGCGGCGTCCGGCAGGCCCAGTCTGAGGCCGAGCTGCCGGTTGTTACCCAGCTCGGGGTGCGCATCGAGTGGCAGATGGTAGGCCACAAGGCTGATATCGGCCGCCATCAACGTCTTTACCCGCTGCCCCTTCATGCCGACCAGCGGCGCCGCCTCGCCTCGCCAGAAATAGCCGTGGTGCACCAGCACCAGGTCGGCAGCAGCATCGATAGCGGCATCGATCAGCGCCTGGCTCGCGGTCACGCCGGTCACGATCGAATGCACATCCGGTCGCCCCTCGACCTGCAGCCCGTTGGGGCAGTAGTCGTCGAATGTGGTGGCATCCAGTCGCTGATCGCAGAAGGCGACGATGTCGCGGAGATCGGCCATGAGCATCCTGTGTCTGGGATTTGGGTCGCGTGCTAGTGTATGCGGATGAAGTGGTATCGCGCATTCTCGTTCCTGTTCACCTCGATCGCCACAGGGCTCGCCGCAGCCTTTCTGGTGTTGCTTCTGCGTCCGGATTTCGCCGGACGCGAGACCGCAACCCCGCCCCCGCCGGTACTGCTCGATCGCACCGGCGGGCCGGTCTCCTATGCCGACGCAGTGCAGCGCGCCGCGCCGTCCGTGGTGAACGTGTTCGCCACCAAGATCACGCGCGAGAAGACGCCCGCCCTGTTCGACGACCCGGTGTTCAGACGTTTCTTCGGCGATCAGGCCAGCCGGCCCAGGTTCAAACGCGAAAACAGCCTTGGGTCGGGGGTGATCGTCGACAGCAACGGCTACATCCTGACCAACAACCATGTGATCGAGGCGTCGAGCGAGATCCAGGTGGTGCTGGGCGACGGCCGCAGCCTGCCGGCACGCATCGTCGGCAGCGACCCCGAGACTGATATCGCCGTTCTGCAGGCCGCCGGCAGTGGCCTCGCCGTGGCCAGCCTGGCCACCAGCGACGACATGCAGGTCGGTGACGTGGTGATGGCCATCGGCAACCCGTTCGGCGTCGGCCAGGCGGTTACCATGGGCATCGTCAGCGCCACCGGGCGTAACCAGCTCGGAATCACTGAGTTCGAGAACTTCATCCAGACCGATGCCGCGATCAATCCCGGCAACTCCGGCGGCGCACTCATCAATGCACTCGGCCAGGTCGTCGGCATCAATACCGCGATCTTCTCGCAGAGCGGCGGCTCCCACGGCATCGGTTTTGCGATCCCGATCGTGCTGGCGACCGACGTCATGGCGCAGATCATCGAACACGGACGGGTGATCCGAGGCTGGCTGGGAATCACCGGTCAGGACCTCACGCCCGCGCTCGCCGAGTCGTTGAGCATGGAATACCGCGAGGGAATCCTGGTGTCGGGTGTGTTGCAGGACGGCCCGGCCGACAAGGCGGGCCTCAAGCCCGGCGATATCATCGTCTCACTCGACCGCCACCGCATCCATGGCTCGCAGCAGATGCTCAAGACGATCGCCGGCAAGGCGCCGGGCAGCCCTATGTCGGTCTCGGTTTACCGGGACGATGCGGAGGTCGAGCAGGTTGCCATCGTCGGCGAACGACCGCCGATCAGTGAGCGCCGATAACGCGGGGGCGCGCTGCTCGACAGCCGCGCGCACCCCGCCCTGATTCTGGAGGCCCAAGCCAATGGGGATCTTCGATTTCCTGCGCCGCCCCGGGGCGCGGCGCGACCAGGTCGCAATCGATATCGATCTCGCGACCGGGGTACTGGAGAGCTGCCCGGTGTGTCGCGCGGTGTTCGACAGGCAACGCGACGACCGCCTGCCCGCAGCCGATCTGATGGCGCATCAGTATTTTGATCACCAGAACCCCCGCATCACGGTGTTTGCCGGCGACCGCGACGACCTGCTGCGCCGACTGCGTTCGGTGCGAGGCAGGTTCAACTTCCATTGCACCTGCCAGGATGCAGGGTGAAGGGTTGAGAAGGTACGCGGCAACGCATCGTCACCGCGCCGTTCTCAGCGGGCGAACGACAGTGACAGCACCAGCAATGCGCTGGCGGCGACCCAGGACCCCGCTATCCGCAGGCCAATGCGTTGCCACTGGCGCCGGCTGAAGAAGTCGGCGAACACCACCGCGTACAAAAGCAGCAGGTAGGCCGCAATACAGGTGCCGAGCAGCGCGGCGAGCCGGCCGCGTCCACCGAGATCGTCCTGGGCCGAATCGATACCGATCATCAGGCCAAGCAGTGCCGCCAGCGCGACATAGGCAGCCAACGGCAGTGGAATGGCCAGGGCCACCAGGACGCCGGTGGCAGCCGCGCCGACCAACAGCGCCAACTCCACCGACCAGCCCGGTGAAAGCAACGTGGCCGCCAGACCACCGACCACAGACACCAGGAACACGATGATGGCCGCCTGCAGGCGTGCCGGGCCCTGCTGGCCAAACAGGATGCCGAGTACGAGAATCGGCAACAGGTGTGCCGGCACGAAAAGCGGGTGGAGAAAGCCTGCGTAGAAGTTGTCGAGGCCCTTGATCGGGCTGTGCGCAATTGCCGCCGCCGGTAACAGAATCAGCGCGGCAGTGGCGACGACATGCAGATGCCTCATACGACGCCGGTCAGAAAGCCCACCCCGGCCAACGCAATCAGTCCACCGCCGGCACGCACCGCCACCTGCCCGGCAGGCCAGCGCACCAGCAGACCGAAGGCGATACCACACAGGTGCAGCAGGCCGGTCGCAATCACGAAACCGAGGCTATAGGCGAGCGGGTTGGCGGCGGCCGGCAGTTCGGTGCCATGCGCATGGCCGTGAAAGATCGCGAACACGCCCACGATGACCGCAGCGACCCACACCGGCGGCCGCGCGGCAATCGCGACCATCGAACCGAGGATTACCGCAGACGCCGCGATACCCGTCTCCACCGCCGGCAGTTCGATACCGGCGACACCGATCGCGCCGCCGAACGCCATCACCAGCGGAAACACCACCGGCAGGACCCAGATCGCCGGGTTGCCGAGGAATGCACCCCACAGACCCACCGCGACCATCGCCGCAACATGGTCCCAGCCCAGCACTGGATGCAGCAGACCACTGGTAAACCCACCAGCGAGACCCGCACCCTCATGGGCCTGCGTGATCGACGCGTACAAGAGCAGGCAAGCCGCCAGCAATGCGGATACCACAGGGTCGGTCTTATTCATGTCATGTCGTTCATCTGCATTTTGGTTTTGCGTCAGGGTGACGCATGCCACGGCGCGAGGCCGCGCCGTAAGACATGGTCAGCCTCCGGCTACCTCGGCCAGCGCTGTCAGCAGCGCATCGTTCTCCAAGGGCGTGCCCACCGTCGGCCGCAGGCAGTCGTGCAGCAGCGGATGGGCGCCGTCGAGATTCTTGATCAACACGCCACGGTCACGCAATCCACGGAACCAGCGGGTGGCCGCACCCTGCGGCGTCCGCATCAGCAGGAAATTGGCCTCCGATGGATAGACGGTCACACCGGCCATCGCAGCGATAGCGGCGGCCAGACGTCCGCGTTCGTCGCGGATCAACTGCGTTTGTGCGTCAAAAACCGCTTTGTGG
>Ga0209203_1002266_pt1 | contig 13009 bp, 7 predicted proteins | sample AD_UKC109_MetaG_FD_184423 | JGI IMG/M metagenome (GOLD analysis project Ga0209203, IMG submission 184423) | Active sludge microbial communities of municipal wastewater-treating anaerobic digesters from Hong Kong - AD_UKC109_MetaG (SPAdes)... | ecosystem: Engineered > Bioreactor > Anaerobic >...
CGTCACCCTCCCTGTGCCTGAACTGCCCCAGGGGGTGCACACGATGTCGGTCCGTGTGGGAGCCTCCGGTTACCCTGAAACCGTGGCCCTGGTGGCAGGCATACCCACCGGGGAACCGGTGACGGTGGACACAAGGGCAAAGGGCATACTTGTGGCCGGAGGAACCGTCCTGGCGGTGAACCGTATGGGGGGGTACAGCCGGCTCTACAGAAGGGGGCACGGAGGAGAGCCGGTAGAGGCCGGCCGATTCATGGTGTGCCCGGGACCACCTTCCTGGAACTCCGATCTGCCCCTGCAGCGCTACCGGCTCGACTTCGGCACCGGGGAGATAACCGGTGAGTCCCACTGGCCGTCCAGACCCGGGCTGGTCTACAGGTTCCGCGCATCCCTGGCGGGTAATGGCGTGCTCTCCCTCCGGGGATCCGTTGAGAACGGTTCCGGCAACGACCAGCAGGTGTGGTTCCGGGCCAGGAACGGATACGGCGAGGCCCTGGAGCCGAAGATCGACCTCATCCCACTGGAGACCGGGCTTGTTGTGGCAAAGAGGGTCTATAACCAGGTTCCCGACTGGGACGAGGACCTCCCGAAGAAGGTCTCCGGCCTGGCTGCTCCCTGGCTGGGTGTTTCCGGGGGAGGGATGTCCGTGATGTGCCACTTCCCGGAGTGGACCGAACTGGAGTACGATCTGCCGGGAACCGCAGACGCCATGGTTGCTCCCGGGGAGACCATAGCCTCGCCGGAGCTTCTGGTGCTTGCCGTCACCGGCGGTCACAGGGAACTGCTGGAGACAGCCGCCGCCCTTGGATGGCGTGTGGACCGCAGCGGTGAAGCCGCCGGGTTCCCGGTGGACGATCTGCTTCCGGTGATGGCTGCCGGGGAAGAGGTAACCCTGAAGAACCCCTTCAGGGGGAAAAGGGATGCTGAGATAAGGTGCAATGGCACCTCCATCGCCCGGGGAAGAGTGGCCTGCGGCGAAGGTATAGCCGGGCCCGTGGAGGGAGCCGGGCCTTCGGAGATGGAACTGGTCATGGCAGGCAGGTCCACCATGAAGCATGTCGTTCTTGTGGACGGCTCCGCTGAGCCGGTGCGCTCCCGGGAGCCTGAAGGTGTACTGCTCCTGGAGAACGGCAGGCTGAGGGCCCTTATGGACCCGGCGGCCTGCGGCCAGGTGTTCTCCGTGCAGGTCGACGGTACGGAGTTCCTGAAGGCCTCCCGCCCGGAGCCCTCGGAGTTCGTCTGGGAGAAACCCTGGTTCGGCGGGATTCATCCCAGGTACCTGGGTGGAAGCCACAACACGCCATTCCCGCTGGAGGACCATCAACCCCGCCTGGAGGAGTGCCTGAGGGTACGAAGAGGGCTCAGGGAGTCCGGCTGGAGGATGCTGTGGAACATCGACCACCGGGAAATGGGAACGGTCGATCTCACCTGGACCGTGTGGCTGATGCCGGAACTGCCTGTGATCACCACGGAGCTTCACTGTGTGGCCCCGGGTGGTACCTACCTCCCCGGCGAACTGGACGTGAGGGGTTTTTCCGCCATGGAGACAGGAACGGTGACCTGCGAGTCGTTCCCCGGCCTGCGGCAGGGGAGGGACCATGCCGGCGCCTGGACACCCGCAGGGGCCTGGGCCAGGATCGCCAGGGGCGGTTCCTTCCTGGAGGTCCACAGGAACCACGGGGGGATGCTCATGGTGGAGGACTACGGCGAAAGCGGCTGTGACATGGCCCACTATGCGGTTCATGACAGTGAGACCCGTCTCCATGCCACCTGGATCTTCGGCACATCCGGGGCGGACCGGGAGACCTCCAGGGTCCTCAGGTCCCACCTATAGCTGAACTGACCATGGGAGGGGTGCATTACACTGCGCCCCTCCTTCCTGCTCAACCGGTGGATCGAGAGAAATCAGGAAACCCTCGGTCTGGCTTCCGGTATCTCAGAGGGCTATTTTCCACTTATCTTGAGACAATGGAGGTCAGCATGTGCGATCAGGGGATTCGCAGGGTACTGAAGACGGTCTACTTGGCGGCGGCGCTTCTGCCTGCGGCGCTTCTAGTTATAACCGGGGAGATGGCTCATATAGGGCCTTATCACATTGCTGCCAGGTTCTTTGCCGTAACAGGCTTCGCCATGCTGCTCCTGCAACCGGTGCTCTCCGCCAGGTTCCGCTGGGTGGAGAGGCCCTTCGGGCTTGACGGCAACCTCCGCTTCCACAGGGTCGCGGGGCTCACCGCCGGGGTTTTCGCGGTTCTCCACCCGGTTTTCCTCTCCCTGGGGAACGGCAGCTTCGGTCTTCTTACCAGACTGGACACACCCTGGCAGATCAACGCCGGGAAACTCACCATGGTCTTCATCCTTCTGTACGGCGGAGCTGCCCTTTTCAGGGCGGGGCTGAAGATCCCCTTCCAGCTCTGGCTCAGGATGCACAACGCCGGGGCACCGGTGATAATCACAGGGGCCTTCCTTCACAGCTGGTTCACCGCGGTTCAGTACATGCACCCTTCCCTCAGGGCCTTCTGGTTCGGCCTGGGGGGGCTCAGCCTCTTCTCGTACCTTCACCTCACAGTATACCAGAGGCTCTCAGCCAGGAGGAACTCCCTGGAGATCACAGAGGTGAACAGGATTACCGCCAGCTCCTGGGAGATAGTGATGGGGAAGAAGCCCTTCAGTTACCTTCCCGGGCAGTTCCTCTTCCTTACTCCTCTCAGGGGAAGGGGGCTTCCGGTGGAGGAGCATCCCTTCACCATATCATCCAGCCCGATGAGGGAAGGAAGCATTACCGTTACGGTGAAGGAGTCCGGGGACTTCACCGCCTCCATCGGCGATACGAAGCCCGGAGACAGGGCCGCGGTGGCAGGGCCATACGGCAGGTTCTCATATGTGCTCCACCCGGATGACAGGAAGATCGTCTTCATCGCCGGGGGCATAGGCATCACGCCCATCCTCAGCATGCTGAGGCATATGACGGCCAGGCCCGCCGGTGAAGAGGCCTGGCTCTTCTATGCCAACCGGACCCAGGGGGACATAGCTTACAGGGAAGAGCTTGACACCATGGCCGCCGACCCCGCTTCCCCCCTGAAGGGGACGGTACACATCCTCAGCAGCCCCGACGATGGCTGGACCGGGGAGAGGGGGCGCCTCAGCGCGGATATCCTGAACAGGTATGTCGAAGGACTCCAGGGCTGTGCCTGCTACATCTGCGGCCCGCCCCCCATGATGAACGCCGTGGCGGCCATCCTTCTGGAGGCCGGTGTGGACCCCGGGAACATTCGGATGGAGAGATTCGCCCTCTGACCTTTGCTATTCCATAGTCGCGGGGTATACTAAACAGGTCTCCATCCCAGGGGGTGCATATGGGCGGAACCGGTTTCCCACTGCCCGGGTTCGAAGATCTGCTGAACGCCATATCCAGCGGCGTCTGCGTCTACAGCGTCAAACCCCCCGGCACCTCCGGCGCCGACTACATCATCCGGTATTTCAATGAATACGCCCTGAAGCACGAGGGGATGACCCTTGATCAGGTGGCGGGAAAAAGCCTGAAGGACCTGAGGTCCACCATCGATGATTATGGCCTTATCGAGGTGTTCAGGCGTGTCTGGGAAACAGGCGAACCGGGTTTTTACCCCGCCAGCGAATACACCGACGGAAAGTACGACAACTGGTACGAGAACCGCGTGTTCAGGCTGCACAGCGACATGATCGTTGCGGTGTACGACGACGTGACCGAAAGGGTCAAGACCGAGGAAACACTGAGAAGCTACACCCGCAACGCTCCACTGGGCTTCTTCATCGCAGACCCCGGCGGCCGGTACATCGACGCCAATCCGGAAGCGGAGAGGATAACGGGCTACACGAAGCATGAGATCCTGACCATGTCCATTTCCGACATGATCCCTCCTGAGCACAGGGACGAGGCCCTGAAGCATTTTCAAAAGGTAGTGAGTGAGGGTGTTTCCCTGGGGGAGGTTCCCTTCCAGAGGAAGGACGGAACCAGGGGTGTCTGGAACGTACGGGCGGCCAGCCTTCCTGGGAACAGGTTCATGGCCTTCGTTCAGGACATCTCCGAGAAGTATTCAGCAAGGGAGAACCTGGCCAGGAATCAGGCAAGGTACAAGCAGGCGGAGATAATCGGGAAGGTGGGCAGCTGGGAGTACGATCTCGAAACCGGCAAGTTCTGGGGCTCGGAAGGCGCCCGGAGGATGTACGGTTTCGATTCGGACAAGACGGCTTTTACCACCGAAGAGGTGGAGTCCAGGATCCCTGAGAGGGAACGGGTGCACCAGGCACTGCTGGACCTTATCGAAAAAGGCTCTCCCTACGACCTGGAGTTCGAGGTTCGTCCTCTGGACTCACAGGGGAGCCGAACCATTCATTCCGTGGCGGAGCTTATCCGGGACTCCCATGGGAAGCCCGTCAAGGTCACGGGCATGGTCAGGGACGTTACAACCAGGGCGGAAGCCCAGAGCGCCCTCCGTGAGAGCGAGGAGAAGTACCGCTCGCTCTTCGAGAACATGCGCGACGGCATGATAATCACCGACAACAGGCGTCATCTCATTCAGTGCAACAGGTCCTTCCTGGAGATGTTCAGGTGCACCAGGGAGTTCGCTCTGAGTGGAAGCATAAGGCGTTTCTACCCCGACAATGAAGAGTTCCAGAAGGTGGGCGATTTCCTGAAGGCCATCGCCGCGGAAAAGGGAGAACCCTTCATCACCGCCAGCCTCATGAGGGCCGACGGTACCGTCTTCACCGGGGAGATAAGCCTTTTCGCAAGGAAGACCGGCGGCGGGGAGCTTCTGGGCTACACCGGCTCCATAAGGGACATTTCCAGAAGGATGCTCCTGGAGGAGCAGGTTCGCCAGTCCCAGAAGATGGAGGCGATAGGTCAGCTGGCCGGGGGAATAGCCCACGACTTCAACAACCTCCTTACCATCATCAACGGCTATGCCTACATGCTCCTGGCCGACATCCCGGATGACGACAGGAGGCGGGGGGAGCTGGAGGAGATAAGGAAGGCCGGCCACAGGGCCGCCTCGCTCACAAGGCAGCTTCTCGCCTTCAGCAGGAAGCAGGTGCTGCAGCCTGAGGCCATAGACATCAACACCAGGATAAGGGACACCGAGAGCATGCTCAGGCGTCTCATCGGCGAGCACATCCTCCTTGAGACAAGGCTCTGCCCCGAGAAGCTGGTGGTGATGGCGGATCCGGGTCAGTTCGATCAGATCATCATCAATCTTGCGGTTAACGCCAGGGATGCCATGCCCAGGGGGGGAAGGCTTTCCATTGAGACGCAGCCGGTGGAGATCGGGCTCGACGAGGCCTCGGACAAGGGCCTCGACTCCTACGGGAGCTATGCTCTCATACGGGTTTCCGACAACGGCTGCGGCATTCCGCCTGAGAACGTTCCCCATGTTTTCGAGCCCTTCTTCACCACCAAGGGTACCGGCGAGGGTACAGGGATGGGTCTTCCCACCGTTTTCGGAATACTGAAGCAGAGCAAGGGTGACATCAGTGTTGAAAGCTCCCCGGGCAGCGGTTCGGTATTCACCGTTATCCTTCCCAGGGTGGACGCGCCTGAGAGCAGAAGGGAAGAGAGTTCCGACGCAGCCGGGAGGAAGTCCGCAGGCGAGGTGATACTTCTGGTTGAGGACGAGGAGTCGGTACGCGAGCTCATCAGGTCTTCCCTGGAGCTGGGAGGCTTTACTGTAATGGAGGCGGAGAACGGCAGGGCGGCGCTTGGGATATTGCGGTCGATGGAAAAGCCGCCTGACCTGCTCCTAACCGACGTTATGATGCCGGAGATGTCCGGCAGGGAACTCGCCCAGGGGCTCAGGAAGCTCTTCCCCGAAACCCCGGTGTGCTTCATGTCCGGCTACACCGACGAGACCATCGAGCGTCTGGAGCTGCTGGAGAGCGGCGCATCCTTCATTCAGAAGCCCTTCCTTCCCGGAGAGCTTATCGAAATGGTGAGAAGGGTCATCGACGGGAGCAGGGCGTGAGATGGCTGACCGTCTTCATTACCGTTTTCTTCGGCCTGACCGGGGCGGTGATACTGGCTCTGGGGTTCGCCATGAAGGGGGCACCGGGGACGGACATTGCCGCAAGGTCCCTTGAGTTCAAGCTCCTCGGGGCATTCTTCATCATCAGCCCCTGGATATCCATATTCTTCTTAAAAAGGAAGTTCAGAAGGGAAAGTGAGTTTGCCAGGCGGGTGAGGGATACCGGCACCGTTAAGAGGGCGGTGCTTCTCAGCTGTGAGGAGACAGGCACTTATGAGAATAATTCACCCGAGGTGAGCATGGTCCTCAGTGTCGAGGACGGCGACGGAACAAGGGTCGACAGGGTCTTCCGCGGGATCGTTCCCATTACCAGGGCGGTGCTGCTGAGGCCTGGAATGGAACTCAGCATGATCGAGACCGGGGAGGGCATGGTGATAAACTGGCCTGAAGCCGGTCAGGGGCAGTATGCGCAGGACTCGTAGGACCTGAGCGCTTTTTTCCGCTCCATTTCCGCTTCGGATGCACCTGGATCCCCTGTGAAAGGGCAGGGATTCATTACCCCGGAGGCATCCAGGAAAACCGCGCCTGCCACGGGGCATCTCCCGGGCGCTCCCTTCAGTCGAACCCCGCCGTTCTCCAGCACATAAGGGGAGCCGGGATGGTCAAGGGCAAGGTTCTCCGCCCTGCCCAGATGATATCCCTCCGGATCGTACCTGCCGAACACCGTTCTGATGGACTTCACGCCGCATTCCCGGGCCAGGCGACGGAAGGCTTCTCCGTCGCCCGCCGAGGGTTTCCACAGGGTGAGGATCAGCTCCACCATGACCTCGCCCGTTCCGGTGAGCCTTCGGAGGTTCTCCTTCAGCTCCTCCAGGCGGCAGGTTCCCCTGAGGGCCTTCCATGAATCCTCCCCGGCGGCGGGAACGGAAACTATCCACCGGTCAACGGGCAGGTGTTCCCATCCGGGACGAAGCCCCAGGCCAATGGTACTCACAGAGACCATGGCTGATCGTCTGGATGCGATGGATACCAGTTCCGGGAGAAAAGGGGAATCCAGCGGGTCGGAGTGCTTCCCGGCGAAGTGGATCGTTACCGGTCTTGCTCCCCTGGACATGAGGAAGGCTTCGAACCGCTGCGGAGTGAGCCTCAGAGGGTCCTCCTGTACCGGGCAGCCTGAGCAGTGTCCGGTGCATCCCCGGGAGGGTTCCACCATAAGACCCCTTGCCGATCCACTCATCATGCCGCCGGCGGCGCAGACCGCCGCCCTCAGAGGCCAGAGGGGGCCCTTCCTTCTCCAGACGCCAAGAGCGGTGGTGATAGTTCTTCTCATGTCTCAGTATCTTACAACCACCGTCTGCACTTCATCCGCCTTCATTTCCATTCCCAGGCTGAGGGCCAGGTTCACCGACGGGGTGTTCTCCCGGTGAACGAGGTATATGGGAACCTGCCCGTTGAGAAGGCACCAGTTCACAGCCTGCCTTACCACCGCAGCGCCCAGGCCACGCCTCCTCATGTCGGGCCTTGTCCAAACGTCGATGTTCGCCGAGCCGCATGGCAGCAATGTGACATTGCTCCTCGCGAGTTCGCTTCCCTCCCTTACCACCGAGAGCATCCGCCCGTCCCTTATCATGGGCAGCATGGCGCTGTGCCAGAACCTTTCCCTTACCTTCTCACCCCTCTGGCTCATCCTGTTCATCACAAGGTCCCTGTCGTCCTCGGTGAGGGTGCACACTTCCGGGTCCGGGGGAAAGAGACGCTCCGTCGAGAACCTGAGCATTCTCCTGATGTTGTAGAACCTTCCGGGATAGACCGAGGCGAAGGCGTCGTCCACATGTTTCTGAATGTCCGGCCCGAAGCTCGCCGGCGCCACCTCCCTGTAGGCGGGCAGCAGCGCCGGGGCAACTGAATGTATCAGGGTTCCTTCCCGGAGGGAGACTATGAGGTGGTGGCGGGAGTGTGAGAGCCCGCTCTCGGGCTTTACCCTCTGGATGGAGGGGAAGACCCTCTCTCCATGCTCCAGCTGTACTGGATCGACTCCCATGTACTCGAGGTAGTATTCCCGGAATCCGCCCAAGTGCCCCTCCTCAAATTCCTTCTCGACCCGGTGGAAGATACCCCGGAAAACCCCTTCAGGCAACGAGGGAGTTGTGTTTTCCATCTGACCGCTTATATTACAATGTTAAGAGCAGGCTGATTTGGAAACGAAAAGGCTTTGTGCTTAAGAAGAGGGAGGGTTTCATAGAAGAATGGGCGGCATTCGCCGCTTAGGGGCGATCGAATCGCAATCGTCCGGTTACCATGTTAAGAGAAAAGGATCCGACTTACTCTGGTGCGCCGCGGGTGCGGCGCAGGGGTGAATCAGAAAAAGGAGGAACAATGAGGAAGGCAATGCTCGTTCTGGCGATCCTCGCTGTGGCGGCTTTCGCCAGCGATCCCAGGCTCACGGTGCTCGGCGGCGACGCCAGGCTTCTGGTTAACGACTATCTCGAGAACTGGGCCTATCCCGGAACCATCGGCGACTACCAGTTCGTCACCGGCGGCAGCGACACCGCAGAAGACGTTTCCGACGGCTGGTTCGGAATGGTCAAGGACTTCGGGGAGACCACCTTCGGTGTAACCGTGAACCACAACGACTACATGCACGAAGTGCTCTACAGCCCCGGCGGCTGGGGTGCCATTCTCTCCATCGACTACAACAAGGACTACAACGTTAACGAGGTTTACCAGACCGACATGACCATCGGCCTCGACTGGGGTACCGACGTGGCACTCTTCGGCAACTACACCGACCTTGCCATTGGCGTGATGTACGACAGTCAAAAAGAGGACATTGAAGGTGAAAATCCCTACCTGACCACTCTGGGCCTGGGCGCCAGTGTCCGCGGTCACCAGGACGGCTTCTTCAACCTCTTCCCGATCATCAGCGCCGGCTTCACCCAGTATGCAGACGGCGACGATGAGCTTGAGGCAACCATGTCCGACATCATGATCGACTTCGGCGCCGGTCACAACATGAAGATCGCCGAGAAGACCAACCTGGTCGCCGGCGCCTTCGTGGGCGTTGAGAGCATCAGCTACGGCGGAGACGGCAACGAGGACGTGGATTCCGACATGAACATCTACATTCCTACCCTCAGGGGCGGGGTCGAGCAGGAAGTAAGCCACTGGCTCACCTTCCGCGCAGGCGCCACCAGCAGAACCGTCTACCACAGCAAGGGTGACGACAGCGACATGACCACCAGCTACGAGACCTACTTCGGTCTCGGCCTCAAGTGGAACAACTTCACCCTCGACGGCACCATCGGCGAGGGCTTCCTCCACGACGGACCCTACATGGTGGGCGGGAACGGCAACGGCTTCCTTTCAACGGTTGCCGCCACCTACACCTTCTAGGATCTCACGGAACCTTACGGGAAGGGCGCCCATTGCGGCGCCCTTTCTGTATACCCCTGGTTTCACTATTGTCCTTTCCGTACCCCAGCGGAAGACCCCAGCGGAAGGTGCGGAATGAGAATAACGGTTCTTGGCGCGGGAATGGTTGGCAGGGCAATAGCCATAGATCTGACCCGCGGTCACAGGGTAACCTCGGCGGACATAAGCCAGCAGGCCCTTGAAGAGCTTTCCGACCGCCACGGAATAGACACCGTGAAGGCTGACCTCAGGGACAGCGACGCGGTGACCTCTGTCATCAGCGGGGCGGACATGGTGGTGAGCGCCGTGCCGGGATTCATGGGGTACCGCACCCTGGAAACCGTGATAGAGGCAGGAAAGAACGTGGTGGACATAGCCTTCTTTCCCGAGGACTCCGCTCCGCTGGACAAGCTCGCAAGGAAAAAAGGAGTTGTAGCAGTAACCGACATGGGCGTTGCACCGGGGATGTGCAACGTGATACTGGGCCGGCATAACGCCTCCATGGAAGTGCATTCCTACCTCTGCCTTGTGGGCGGTCTGCCTGTGGAGCGGATCTGGCCCTGGGAGTACAGGGCCCCATTCTCCCCCTGCGATGTGATAGAGGAGTACGTACGCCCTGCAAGGTATCGGGAGAACGGTGCCGAAGTGGTGCGCCCGGCCCTGTCGGACCCTGAACTGATCAACTTCCCCGAATGCGGCACCCTCGAGGCCTGGAACAGCGACGGCCTGCGGTCGCTCCTTCGAACGATGCCTGGCATTCCCCATATGAAGGAGAAAACGCTCAGGTGGCCGGGGCACATAGAGAAGGCCCGCATACTGAGGGAATCCGGGTTCTTCAGCAGGGAGCCGGTAGAGGTGAACGGAGTCATGGTCTCGCCCCTTCAGGTCACCGAAAAGGTACTTTTCACCGAGAGGAACTGGAAGCTCAGGGCGGGAGAGCAGGAGTTCACCGTGATGCGGGTGGAGGTGTCAGGTGTGGAGGACGGGCGCGAGGTCAGGTACCTCTGGAGCCTCTACGACGAATACTGCCCTGCGACGAAGACCTCATCAATGGCCAGGACCACAGGCTACGCATGCACCGCCGCGGTTAACGCAGTTGCCGCAGGGCTCTACTCGACCCCCGGCCTCAGCCCCGCCGAGTTCCTGGGTTCCAACGAGGAGTGTTTCCGCTTCATGCTGAACTATCTTGCGGAAAGGAAGGTCCTCTACCGGAAGGAGAGGCTTGCCTGAGAGCCTTGAGGAAAAGGAGCTTCTCAGCGCGATAGGCGCGTTGGAGACCAGGCGCGGGGTGCTTGGCGACGCGGTTGTGGACACATCAATAGCCGCCCTCAGGCAGAAGCTCCAGCAGCTCCAGGCCGAGAGGGGTAAGCACACAGCCTCCAGGCAGAGGAAGCAGGCTACCGTCCTCTTCGCCGATGTATCCGGTTTTACCTCCATCTGCAGCGGAAACGACGCTGAAACGGTTACCGATGCCATCAATTCCCTATGGGAAGCCCTCGACTCCATCATCATTTCCCGGGGGGGAACCGTGGACAAGCACATTGGTGACTGCGTGATGGCGGTATGGGGAACAAGGGGCGTCCGGGAGGACGACGCGGTAAGGGCGGTGGATGCCGCTCTGGCCATGCAGGAGACCGCCCCGGCCATAAGCGGCGGATCCGGGGGTCTCATTCCTCCCTTCAGGATGAGGATAGGCATTCACACCGGCCCGGTGTTCCTCAGCGATGTGGGAACCACAGGGGAGTACACCGCCATGGGCGACACGGTGAACATGGCCAGCAGGCTTCAGAACCTGGCTCCCCTGGGCGGCGTGCGAATCACCAGGGAGACCTGGAAGCATGTTAAGAACAGGTTCCTGTTCTCGCCTATGGAGGCGGTGAAAGTCAAGGGCATCGACCGGGAGGTTACCACCTGTCTGGTGGAGGCAAGGAAACCCGGCGGGTGCCTGGGGCTGGACACCTCGGTGCTGGGCGTTCAGACCGGCATGGCGGGAAGGCGGGAGGAGCTGGAGACCCTTCTGAACCACTTCCGGGCAGTGTCCCGCAGCGGCGGTTACAGGATGGACACCATCATCGGGGAGGCCGGGATAGGCAAGTCCAGACTTCTCCACGAGTTCAGAACCAGGGTGGAAACCGAACCGGGAAGGGTGGTGTTCTTCAACGCCAGGTGTACCCCGGGAATGGAGGACACTCCCTGCGGAGTTTTCAGGGACATACTGAGGATTTCCGCCGGTGTGCTGGAGAACGACAGTTCCCGGGCTGCCATGGAGAAGCTGCTGGGATTCATGGGAGGATATGTCCCCAGGGAGGAGGCAGCCAGGGCTTGCTTCTACGCAGGTTTCAACACCTCTCCCGCGGGGTTCGCCCACACAGACAGGGATGCCATCCCCGGCAGGGAAGCCCTGGCCGGATTCTTCAGGGCCGTAGCGGAAAGGGAAACGGTCCTCCTTTACCTCGAGGACCTTCACTGGGCCGATTCCGTATCTCTGGACCTTGTGGGCGAGATCGCTTCCTCGAAGGGAAAAGGCTCCCTGTTCGCCCTCTGTCTTGCAAGGCCTCCCCTGCTTCTCTCGAGGCCGGACTGGGGGAAGGGCGTTCCGGGAACCACCCTGAGGCTCTCACCCCTTTCCCCTTCGGAGCTTGAGGGTCTGGTGAGGAGCATCCTCCGCGGTGTAAGCTCCCTTCCAGACTCTCTGGTGGGAATGATAGTGGATAATTCAGACGGGAATCCGTTCTACGCGGAGGAACTGCTGAAGATGCTTGCGGAGGAGGGGGTGATAGACCTTCAGAAGGGCGTTGTGAACACCGGTTCGCCTGCTCTGAGAGGTGTTCCCACGACCCTTGCCGGTGTCCTTCAGGCCCGTCTGGATTCCCTTTCAGAGGATGAACGGCGTGTTCTTCAGGCGGCTTCCGTGGTGGGAAGGGTGTTCTGGGACCTTACCGTGGGGGAGATCTGCGGAACCGGAGCCGGAGAGGCGATCACCGGCTTCCTCTCCCGGGCGGAGCACAGGGAACTCATAAGAAGGCTGGAGCGCTCCGCATTCGCCGGGTCCGGTGAGTACCTGTTCAAGCACGCGATACTCAGGGACGTAACCTATGAAACGGTACTGCTGCGGGTAAGGAAGAAGTACCACAGGCTCGCCGCAAGGTGGCTGATGGAGAACGCCGGAGACAGAACCGTGGAGTTCCAGGGCGCCATAGCCGTTCACTTCGAGCTGGGAGAGGACTGGCCGGAGGCTGTAAAATGGCTCAGTGAAGCCGGCGACTCCGCGGTGGTCACCAGCGGCTATACCCAGGCTGTCTCCCTCTACACCCGGGCCCTATCCGTTCCCGGGGAGTTTCTGGGCAACTCCCGCAGGGCCCGCCTGCTTCTGAAGCGGGGAGCCGCGCTGGAAAAGCTCTCCCGCTATCCCGAGGCGATGGATGATCTGGAGCAAGTGCTGGAACTTGCAGGCGAGCAGGGCGACCCGGGGCTCTCCGCCGAGGCCCTTTCCACCATGGCCTGGATAGCCACGGTCACCGGCCACCGCGACAGCGCCAGGGAATACGCATTCAGGGCCAGGGATTTCGCGGAGGAATCCGGAGAGATGGACCTGCTGGCAAGGG
>Ga0209203_1002268_pt1 | contig 12975 bp, 9 predicted proteins | sample AD_UKC109_MetaG_FD_184423 | JGI IMG/M metagenome (GOLD analysis project Ga0209203, IMG submission 184423) | Active sludge microbial communities of municipal wastewater-treating anaerobic digesters from Hong Kong - AD_UKC109_MetaG (SPAdes)... | ecosystem: Engineered > Bioreactor > Anaerobic >...
GTGTAATGGCTAAAATGAAGGCAGCTGAATAGCTGATAAGAAGCTTATAACGAAGTCGAAGATTCAAAAAGGGATGCAGAAGATTCATTTGTCTTTCAAGACCGTTGCAAAACAATCGTTATTTGTGAAGGATCGGGGTCACATCTTGAATAGTGAATAAAAAAGTTATTCACTATTCAAGATGTGACCCCGTAATATTTTTTCTGAGTCTCAGTTAAAACTCTTTTGACAAATATCCTCGGCAGTCTGATCCTGGTTTCAGCGGATCACCGGAACTGGCATCTGCGTTTTCCTAAAAAAAACTGCCTGGCGCTCAGTTTTTTAATACGCTTTTTTGCATACCAAAATGTTAGCCTATTTTAAAAAGATGATCAATTATTTATTTGAATATTGTTTAATTCTCTGAATTTCCGTTATACAGAAAAGCTGACTTCTCCTTAAACAGGGCGTATAAGGGAACGTTTCATAATAATGTTGCAGATATAAAAAGGTTGTGGCGGAGGCGGCGGATGAATCCACCGGATGCAGATAAATCCTCCCGAGGCGGATAAATCCTCCTGAGGCGGATAAATCCTGTCTTCTGCAAACTCCCCCGAATCAGCTCTTAACGCTTCCTATGCGGATAAAAAATATGTTGACAAAAAACCATTATTTGTTATGAGTAGAATAACTACTCATAAAAGGACAGTCAATGACCAATCTGTTTGCAGGGCTAATAGCATCAAAAACAAGGATTAAACTCCTGATACGTCTTTTTTTTAACCCTTCTGCAAAATCATATCTCAGAGAACTGGCAAAGGAATTCAACGTATCAACAAACTCAGTTCGCGAAGAGCTTAACCAGTTAAAAAATACAAACCTGCTCAAGACACAGAAAAACGGCCGCCAGATCTTTTATATGGCAAATACCGATCACCCGCTGTTTCCTGAACTCAAATCCATGGTCAGCAAAGTGATGGGCATTGATCAGGTAATAGATGGAATTGTTTCCAGGCTCGGTGACATGGAGAGTGCATATCTGACCGGCGATTATGCTGAAGGCAAGGATACGGGAATTATAGACCTTCTTCTGGTTGGCAATATCGACCAGTACCACTTAAACGATTTGAGCAGGAAAACTGAACGATATATTAAGCGAAAGATCCGTTCTCTGGTACTTAGCAGGGATGAGTATAACGAGATGCTGCCCCAGATGAAAAAAAGACCTCTCATATTGATCTGGGAAGCAAAACAGAAATAAACAGGCATAATGATTTACAACAAAATGCCTAGTTAAATTAACTGGTTATGCCAATATTCTCCGTGTAACCGAAAGGGCGGAGCTGTAAGCCGGCATGGCTGCTTTACTTGACAACTGACCTCACTTAAGAGTTTATAGCGTGCTGATGTCTTCATAAAATATATCAGCAACTCTCTTGACTTTTTATGCTATTTTATTTAACAGTATCGTAAAATACACGTGAGTTATTTACGATGGAATTTAAAAATCCGAATACCTTCAGCGACACATAGAACCTTATGATCGAACAACTGGTTCTGCGTTTGCCTGATCTTGTTGGATCGCCTCTCTCATTGAACAGCCTGCGTGAAGACCTTCAGGTATCCCATCAGTCCGTTAGCAGATGGACTGCCATGCTCGAAAATCTATATTTTATTTTCCGAATTTATCCTTTTGGTGCACCGAGAATAAGAGCAGTAAAAAAGGAGGCAAAGCATTACCACTAGGACTGGACTGTGGTAAAGAATGCTGGGGCAAGATTTGAGAACCTGGTAGCTTGCCATCTCATGAAGCTGTGCTGTTTTTACCAGGATTCCGAAGGCAGAGAAATGGAGCTGCGTTATTTCCGGGATGTTGACAAGAGAGAGGTAGATTTTGTCCTGTTGGAAGCATCCCGCCCTTTCCATTTCATTGAATGTAAAATAAAGGGAGGTTACATTAGCAATGGCCTCAAATATCTAAAAATACGATTTCCGGATGTTGATGCAACGCAGGTAATACTTGATTCAGATGATGATTTTATGACTAAGGAAGGCATTAGAATTTGTCCGGCACATCTATTTCTGAATGATTTTGTATGAATTTTGAGGTGTAATCCTTTCGCCGAGAACAGATAACCGGTAATGACAGAATCAACGTTTAATACTGAAAAACCTCATATCCATATCAAACCGAAAAAAGGCTGGCAGGTAATTGATATTAATGCCATGCTTTAGACTTATTTTATTTTTACGAAGAATGTCAATTTTTCAATTCTATTTTTCGCCTATTGCAAAATAATATTCTCTTAATAGTCCACTCTGTATGAAAAGACTTAGCAAAAATGCGATTTTTAACTCGGGTGAATTAAGCCAGAATTTAACTAAGAAATCCGTACGTGGTGGGCTTATAACCATCTCTTCCCAAGCATGCAAATTAATTTTGAGTACAGCAAGTACAATTATTCTCGCCCGCTTATTGACACCTAACGATTTTGGCCTCATTGCCATGGCAATAGTTGTTATCACTTTCGCCGACATGTTCAAAGACGCGGGCCTTGCCATGGCCACTGTTCAAAAGGATGAAATTAACCACGATCAGATTAGCACCCTTTTTTGGATCAATGTACTTTTGAGCTGTTTTCTGGCGTTATGTATCCTGGGGGCTTCGCCACTGATAGCTGGATTTTATAAACAACCTGAATTGAAAACAGTCACAGCAGTACTATCTATATCATTTTTTATAAGCGGGTTAATGATTCAGCACCAAGCCTTATTAAGACGCCACTTGAAATTTGGTGCACTGGCGATTACTCAAATAGCCTCGCAGATTTTCACTCTCGTAGTAACGGTTATTCTTGCTCTTTCCGGCTTTAGGTATTGGTCATTAGTCGGAGGTGCCATTACTAATGCTTTAGTTGGTACTTCGATGACACTTTTCTTCTGTCCGTGGGTTCCAAGATTCATAAAAAAAGGGACGGATGCCCGTGACATGCTAATGTTTGGCGGACACCTAACTGGTTTCAACTTCATAAATTATTTTGCTAGAAATTTGGACAATATCCTAATTGGAAAATTCTGGGGTCCTCAATCCTTAGGTTTATATTCAAAAGCGTATAGCTTGTTAATGTTACCTTTACAACAAATTAACAGCCCTATTTCTGCCGTAGCAATACCGACTTTAAGCCGTTTACAAAAGGAACCAGAACGATATCGTAGATACTACCTCGGAGCTCTTTCGCTTATAACTTTTATAACATTTCCTTTTGTTATGTTTATGATTGTAATGTCGGGAGACATTATTCACATTGTACTCGGAGAACAATGGATCAAGGCGAGCCCTATTTTCTCAGCTCTTGGTCTTGCTGCCATTCTACAACCGGTCTCTAACACCACCGGATGGCTTTTCATAAGTCAGAACCGTGCAAAACATATGTTTCAGTGGGGGTTAATTGGCGGTTCATTAACAATAGTTTCAATTATCATCGGATTACTATGGGGGGCAATTGGCGTAGCAGTGTCCTATGCTCTTAGTGGTATTTTTATTAGAACTCCATTATTGTTTTGGATAGTAGGGCGACAAGGCCCGATTAAAACAAGTGATTTATACCGAATACTATTATTCCCTGGTTTAATAGCTTTATGTGTTGCCTTAGTTCTTATGCCGTTGTGTAGCTTTACTGAACAATTTAACACTGGCATTAGAATCATTATTGCTTTGGTTTTGACCAGTATTATAATGCTTCTTTATATCATCTCTTTTTCTAATGGCAGATCCTTGATCAACATTATAAAGAATGTTATTAATTATCTTCTCCCTTGAAAATTAGAACAAATTAGAATGTAAAATAAACCATATACTTTATGATAAATAAACTTAAGAACACTGTATTATCAGGAGACTATTGTATTGGTTGTGGAATATGTGCTTGCTACTCAAAGAATATATCAATCAAATTTGACGAATATGGTAAATACATTGCGGTTCTAAATTGTAACAATGAAAATATATGTGATCAAAGCATACCTTGCCCTTTTGCTAATGACTCCCCAAATGAAGATGAAATAGCTACAAATTTGTTTAAAAACAATTGCAAACAGCATAGCGCTGAGACAGGATACTATAACCAACTCCTAGCAGCATATGTGGTTTCTAATGATTTTCGTATTAATGGAAGCTCTGGTGGATGCGTAAGTTGGCTATTGTGTGAGATGCTGAATGCGGGCTTAGTTAAAAAAGTAATACACGTTGGACAAAATCCAAATCGAAAAAATCCTAAAGAACCTATATTTAAATATAAGATATCTTCTACCAAAATTGATATTAAGAGATCTGCAAAGTCCAAATACTATCCAGCAGAACTCTCTGAAGTTTTAGAGAGTGTTCGTAACGATCCTGGGCCCTACGCGTTTGTCGGCGTTCCCTGCTTTGTAAAGGCCATACGCCTTGTTGCATATAATGATACACTCATACGAAACAGAATAAAATATTGCATTGGCTTAGTCTGTGGACATCTAAAAAGTAGCCATTTTGCTGATTTGTTCGCGTGGCAATGTGGAATCAAGCCTGGAGATATTGGCCATATAGATTTTCGAGTAAAAAATTCTTCGCGTAAAGCTGATCAATATGGAATCACAGTTATTTCGTGGAGGAATCCTGAACTTAGAGTTACAAAGCCAAATTTTGAGTTCTTTGGCCATTTATGGGGGTATGGTTTTTTTAAATATAATGCATGCGATTATTGCGATGATGTTTTTGCTGAAACCGCTGATATAACATTCGGGGATGCTTGGTTGCCACAGTACCGTGATGATGGCATGGGTACTAACATAATTATATTGCGTAATCCAGAATTAACCAAAATAATTTTAAATGGCATTTTAACAGGAAAGGTTAAAGCAAATCAAATCTCCTTAAACGATATTATAAAATCACAGCATGCTGGTATAAGGCATAAACGAGAAGGGCTTAAATATCGCATATTCCTTAAGCAAAAGAATAAACTTTGGTACCCTCCAAAAAGAGTACCAGCAAATCATAAATTTAATCGTCGTTTTAAACAAATACAAAAATGCCGCATGGAATTGTCACAACGAAGTCATATTGTCTTCAAAAAAGCAATTGATATAAATGACTTTTCTTTTTTTTATGAATTGATGTCTAACATTATAAAAAAATATGACAATTTATACCGTCCACAACTGTTTCAAAAGATATCCATTCTGTCAAAAAAAAGTTTAAGACAATTCCTAAAAAATCATATTCTAAAAAACACATCTGTTTTTTTCATTCAAAAAATAAAAAAGAAACTTGAACTCATCTGTTTTTTTCATAAATACAGTCACTTACGGTCTCAACGTAAATTCTTTTACGTATTGACACCGCCGAGTTCACTTTCAAATATTGGAGATCATGCTCAAGTTGTTGCTATAAGAGAATGGTTCAAAAAACATTTTTCAGGGATACCAATTCTTGAGTTTGACAAAAATGAAGTCCACTCACTGTACTGGGCAATTAAATTTCTTGCTCGTCCCAATGATATATTCTTTATCCATAGTGGAGGCAATCTTGGAGACCGGGGTATTTGGTCGGAAAATGGACGAAGAAAAATCATTTCTGGTTTTAGAAAAAATCAAATTATAAGCCTCCCGCAGACAATTTATTTCAGCAACAGTAAAAAGGGCCAAATTGAAAAGAAAATTAGCCAAAAAATATATGCGAAACATCCCAATCTTACAATTATTGGTCGGGATTATGAAAGCGGTAAAATAGCAAATGAGTTGTTTTCAAAGGCTAAAACCTTTTCCATGCCTGACTTTGTTCTTTCATTAGACAGTAATGATCAATACATAACAAAAATTCAAGTCAAGGAAAAAAAGGCAAGTAAAATCATTTTGCTATGCCTGCGTAAAGATAATGAATCAAAATTGTCAACAAAACAATTTATTGATATATGCAAAATACTCCCATTAGATAGTAAATATTACGATACAACTTTAGATGAATCTATCGATATAACAAACAGGAAATCTTTATTAATAAATACCTTAAAATACTTTTCTTCCTTTGATGCCGTTGTTACTGATAGATATCATGGCCTCATATTTTCTGTGATTTGCAGGATACCTACCGTTGTCATTCCTACTGTTGACCATAAATTAACATCAGCATTCGACTGGTTTGAGACAATAAATTTCGTGGAGTACGTCGACAAAATTGATAGAATTCCTGATGCGATATTAAGAGTTCTGGCAGTAAATAAGAAAACTGTTATCGATTGGAATAAAGAATATTTTGATAAACTGCCTGATATGATAGGGCTTAAATGTTGCGAATAGCTTTATTTGTATGGAGTTTCCCGAGCACATCGGAAACTTTTGTGCTTAATCAAGTTACTGGTTTGCTTGATCGAGGACATGAAGTATTCATTTTTCCTACAGAGGCTATAAGGCAGGGAGAAGACCACATCGCAATAAAGCAATACAACCTGGCTGATCGTACTTTTTATAATCCTATTGAAAAATCCAAATTAAAACGTATTGCAGCTTCGGCTGTCAAATTCATCAGGCATTTTCCAGGCCATCCCCTGCGAATGCTCGATGCTATAAACATATTCAAATATGGTCTAAGCGCATTAAAATTGACAAAATTATATGAAACTTCATTTTGGCTTGAACAAGAAAGAAGTGATTTTGATATTATTTTTTGCCATTTCGGGCCCTGTGGCAGAATTGCCCTTAATTTACGGCAACAGGGGTTTATCTCAGGCAAACTTGTAATTGTATTTCATGCTATGGATCTGACAACCTATATACAAACCTTCGGAAAAAATATTTATCGAGAAATGTTTGAGGAAGGCGATATTTTCATGCCGATTACTAATTATGCAAAATCTAAACTAATTAATCTTGGTTGCCCTGGAAACAAAATAATTATTCACCACATGGGTGTCGATTGTTCTAGATTTGTATTGAGGCAAAGATCTTTGAAGCCAGATGAACGACTTAATATCGTCTCTATTGGTCGTGTAGTAGAAAAGAAAGGTTTTGAATATGGAATACAAGCAATAGCAAAATTGATCAAACTTGGCTATAGGTTGAGCTATATGATTATTGGCGATGGAGAATTACGCATAAACTTGGAAAAATTAGCTATAAAACTGGGGATTGAAGCAAATATATATTTTGCAGGTTGGCAGACACAAGAGCAAATTTTAAAAATACTTGAGGGAGCACATATAATGATAGCTCCAAGCATCACAGCCGCTAACGGAGAAGAAGAGGGTTTGCCAGTCGTACTTATGGAAGCACTGGCGGTTGGATTACCAGTTATTTCAACAGAACACGCAGGGATTCCGGAGCTGATTGAGAATGGTAAAAATGGCTTTCTTATACCGGAACGCGACAGCGATGAATTGGCAGAAAAAATTTCCATACTCTATGACGATCAAAAGTTGCGCGATGACTTTTCATATAAGGGTAGAAGAAAAATTGAACAAGATTTTGATGTTGCAAAACTTAACGACAGACTCATTAATATATTCAATCAATTACTAAACGATGAACAGCGAGATTACAGATAGTGTTAAGGATTTTTCTTCGCTCAGGTTCACACATTTTGCTATATTTAAGTTATACCCAAAACAGATTTATATAAACCTGCATAACCAAGCCATAAACCCTTTTACTTCGGAGGACAGGGTATTGAGTAAGATGAAATATTTATGGCTTTCAAAATATTGAATGTTAACTAAATTACGGCATGAAAATACTTCATTTAAATACCACCGATGTTGAAGGAGGCGCATCAAGGGGGGCATACTGGCTGCATAAAGCCCTATTAAAAACAGGTGCTTCTTCGAACATGCTCGTTTCAAAAAAGACAAGCGATGACGACACCGTTCTTACTCCAACTTTAAAGCTTCAAAAAGGAATCGCGTTACTATCTCCGGCAGTCGACAACCTTCCTCTCAAGCGTTATAAGAGCAGAAGGCAACTTATATTTTCGCCATCCTGGTCTCCTAATCTTATCGACCATGAAGTCAGGCTAATTGATCCTGATATTGTACATCTTCACTGGGTATGTGGAGGTTTTTTAAACCCTGGCACATATTTAAAATTTCGAAAACCAATCGTCTGGACTCTTCGAGATATGTGGGGCTTTACGGGTGGATGTCACATTACTGAGGGATGTGAAAGGTATTTTAAAGCCTGTGGAAAATGTCCTCAACTGGGCTCAAAAAAAGAAAATGATATTTCCAGATGGGTGTGGAAAAGAAAATTAGGGGCCTGGGAGCAACTGGATATGACAATTATCTGTATCAGCAATTGGCTTGCAGATTGTGCACGCAAAAGCAGCCTGTTTCGCAACAAACGGATTGAAGTTATCCACAATGCGGTAAATGAAGATACCTTCAAGCCATTACCCAAAAATTTGGCAAGAGAAATTTTTAATCTTAAACAGGATAAAAAAATTATTCTTTTTGGTGGCATAAATGCTGTAAAAACATCCTATAAAGGGTTTAGTTTTTTAATTCAGGCACTAAATAAACTTTCAATAAATGGATTTGGAAATAATCACGAACTGGTGGTTTTTGGTTCGACAAGGCCGGCTGATGCACCTAATGCCGGTTTAAGGACCCATTATTTAGGAAGATTTTATGATGATATAAGCCTGGCTTTACTTTATTCAGCTGCGGATGTAACTGTAGTCCCCTCCATACAGGAAGGATTGGGAAAGGTAGCAATAGAATCAATGGCCTGCGGAACACCAGTGGTTTCTTTTGATTCTTCCGGGCTTAAAGATAGTGTCGAACACCAGAGAAATGGTTACAGGGCGAAATGTTTCGATTCAGAGGATCTGGCTAATGGTATAGTCTGGACACTGCAGGATGATCAACGATGGAGGGCTCTCTCCAGACGTGCAAGAGAAAAAGTAGAACAGGAATTTACGCTTGATATGCATGCAAAAAAATATCTCAAGCTTTATGAAGATATTTTAATGACAAAATCGTAGCTCAAATAAAAACTCATTAATGACTCTTCTTAATCCCAAAATATCAATAATCACACCCTGCCTGAACCGGGTAGAATTTATTCGTACTGCCATAGAAAGTGTTCTCGCCCAAAACTATCAAAATTTTGAACACATAATAATAGATGGCGGTTCTACAGATGGTACTCTTGAACTACTGAAAAAATATCAACATGTTATATTGGTATCAGAACCTGATAAAAATCTATATGAAGCCATAAATAAGGGTATTCGACTTGCCAGTGGTAAAATAATCGGGCATTTAAATAGCGATGATTTCTATTCAAAGGCAATTTTTGGAGAGATTGCACGAATCTTCCTGCAATATCCTGAAATTGATGTTGTATGTGGAAGAGCCTCTGTATTTGAAGATAATCCAGAAACAAATATTCAAAATAATATAGCCATATATAAAGAATATCTTTCTATAGAAAGCATTACACTTAAGTCTCCAATTATTAATGCCAAATTCTTCAACAAATCCTTATATGAGAACTTTGGTCTATACAATACAAATTATTCAATCGCATCCGACAGAGAATTTCTTCTCCGTATAGCTTTTAATAACGCTAAAGCTATTGCTTGTGATAAGATAGTATATAACTATAGACAGCACCCGGGATCATTGACGATTGGCACATCATCACGTCATCTTAAGATAAAAACAAATAAAGAATATCTTCAATTATCTGAATCATATTTAAAAAAATATAAACACATGAGGGATATCAAGAATCTTTTTACAAAATGGCATACTAAAATCTCAATACACCTTCTGGTGCTTTATATAAGACAAAAAATGTTTATAGCAGCTTCTCTGATAATAATCAGAGGTTTAAAATTCGATATTAAATTTCCTATTTGCCTTGTGTTTTTATTAACTCAATCGATTTTAATCAAGAAAGGATAAGGCATATTGATGCTCATTGGAAATGGAAGACCTCTTGTAAGTGTTATCATTCCAACATATAACAGGCTTCATACGTTAGACAGGGCCATAAAAAGCGTCCTCTGTCAAACCAATGATAATCTGGAAATTATTGTCATTGATGACGGCTCGACAGACGGAACAGATAATTACATCAAAAATATTGAAGATGACAGAATTGTTTACATCAAACATGAGTTCAATAAAGGAGTATCTGCCGCAAGAAATACAGGAATTATGGCCTCTAAAGGTGAGTTTATTGCGTTGCTTGATTCTGATGATGAATGGATGCCTGAAAAAACAGCCATTCAACTTGAGACTTTCTCAAAATATGGTGAAAATATTATCGCCGGATGCACGGGTCACTATTTAATACAACCAGATCGAAAATTAGAATTTCAGCCCCCTGAAAATATTTTCTGGTTCAAATGGTGTCTGTTCCAATGCTTGATTTCACCCTCAACTCTAATGACAACTCGAACGGCTTTTGAAAAAGCAGGTTACTTTGACGAAAGATTAATTCGTTTTGAAGATTGGGATTGGTTCATACGTTATACGGAGTTCTACCCTTTCATATGTATCAGTAAGCCACTGGCAACTAGATATCTTGGCAAACCTCCAAGAGCTAAAGAGGTTCAGGATCCAGCAATGGTTTTCATACAAAAGAATAAAGAAAAGTTTTACAGCCTGGGATTCTGGTATGGCAGAAAAGCAATGGCTCGCCGCTTTCTGGATATAGGGATACATTGGCTGCGAGAAAAGAATTACAAAAAAGGAATTTTTTACATCCTGAAGGGATTGGGATATTTTCCTTTTCAACCCCCTCATTTATTTATACGAAAAATAATTGAATTGAAAAGGCTTTACTCTAGCCCCGTCAAGAAATTCACAACATAAATTCGATAATTCGGGAATCATCCTTAGAACTACATCTCCACAAAGTTCTACATGACAGAAGTTACCAGAAAAAAAGGCTTACACCTCCTTATAATATGCAGAATGAGCAATACCAAGCTCGGGCAGAAGATCTCAGCCCTTCAGGAATTAAAAAGGGTTAAAAAAATCACGTTAGTCAGACGTGAAAGTTATTCAGGCAATAAGATTGAATCATATTCCGTGCCGGCGTGGGCTGCGTCTTATAGGGTTCTTTCCGATCTTTACCGTGCATTTTTATCATTTTTATTGTGTTTGAAGAATAAGCCCGACATCATCATTTCTTTCTATTTATATTACCATGGTTTGATTGCATGGTTGCTCGGCAAGATTTTCCGAATCCCTGTTATTCAGGTCCTCATTGGCACAGACCTGGAGAAAAGCCTTAGATCGAGAAGAATGATTTCAATATTGCGATCAGCCGATGTTGTTGCTGTTGAAGGGCAATATTCTGCTGAAAGGCTTTTTTCTGCAGGACTGAACCGATCAAAAATCCTCTGGCCCACAACCGTATTCAAAATTCCAGATTACATCCCATTCACTAATCAAAAGGCAGACTTTGATCTAATTTTTGTTGGTTCTCTTGTTAATGTGAAAAGAATAGACAGGCTGCTGCGTATTACTGGTGCCTTGAAGAAAAAGGATAAAAAAATACGTCTTGCTATTGTTGGAAATGGCCCTCTCAGAACTTCACTTGAAAAACTTACCTGTCATCTGGGCATAGAGGATAATGTTACATTTTGCGGTGCTGTTTCAAACAGCGAAGTGGCAGGCTACCTTAACAGGAGTAAGGTTTTTATAATGACCAGCGAAACGGAAGGACTGCCTGTGGCCATGATCGAGGCATTGAGCTGTGGTTTACCGGTAGTAGTGCCTGATGTCGGAGATATCAGAGCAGTAGTAACTCATGGAAAAAACGGTTTTCTTGTTGATTTTTCAAATGAATATGCAGTTGTAAAGGCCCTGTGGAAAATTCTTACTGATGTTACATATTATAACAAATTGAGAATAGGAGCGATAAAGACAAGGGCGAAACTTGATTACGAGTATTCTCTTGAAGGGGTGAGCAAAATATGGGACAGGGCCATAGATTTAGTCTATGGTGAGAAAAATCTTTCTTTATTTTCTCGCAGACAATGATGTTTCTATTTCCGTCTTTTTTGAACGTCCAAATGCCGAACCTTCCAGCAGATCTACTGCAAATCGTGTCACATCAATCTTTTCAACCACCAGTCTCTGCGCCCGGCTTGCCCATTGGGCTTTTGCATCCTTCTGCTCAAGTAAAGATACTGCCTTATCAAGGGCCTCAATGGGATCATAGTATGAGAAAACAAGTTTATAACGTTCCATGAGTTCCACAAAATTCCCCATATTTAATGCCATTGATGATGATCGCACAGAAGGAGTGCCCAGTATTCCTGCCTCAGTGGCCATGGTAGCGCCATCACCCATAAAAAGCCGGGCATAGTACAGAACATCGTGAATTCGGTGGGGAGGGATATTGATCCTGTAAGATTCGAATTCTTCGGGTAAGGGAGACTCAGAGGAAATATAAACCCGGTTATAACGACTTAGAGTTTTCACGATCTTTCGTTTTATTTCAAGAGGAAAACCGTGTTGTCTGATATCATGGCCTGCCTTCCAGGCAACAAAACGTAAGACTGTAAAAGGCTCAGACTCTGAGATATTAAGCTCTTCAAGTACCGTGGGATCTGGCTGGAAATAATCAGGATGCAGATATGCCAGCTCATGAAAGCCTGAATACCGAATTTGCCTCCTGCCGAGATCACGCATAAAGCAGCCGGGCGTGCAAATCATACTGGCAACTGGATATACTAATAACCTGTCCAGAGGCACCGGCTCAGAATCTGTGAATACAACTGAAGGCTTTCCCAATACTCTGCATACCGGCGCAATGAAAATGCCCCCGATCTCTGTGACTACATCGGGGTCAAATTCACGGATCAATTTGATCAGCGCCCATTCCCGCTGAAGGAATTCTTTTGACAGGTCGCGAACACCTTTCCCCATTTTTGATAATGTTTTATATGTAAAACCATAGTGGTTCAATAGATCCAGCGTTACATCCTTGTCCCTGGCTGAA
>Ga0209203_1002269_pt1 | contig 12970 bp, 12 predicted proteins | sample AD_UKC109_MetaG_FD_184423 | JGI IMG/M metagenome (GOLD analysis project Ga0209203, IMG submission 184423) | Active sludge microbial communities of municipal wastewater-treating anaerobic digesters from Hong Kong - AD_UKC109_MetaG (SPAdes)... | ecosystem: Engineered > Bioreactor > Anaerobic >...
CCTGATTTAGATGCTAGAATCAGGTTTGTTCCTCCCATCCTTCTGGACAATATCGCCGTCCAGCTCGGTGACTGGAGTGGATACCATCTGCTGGCTCAGTACCCTTAACTTTTTGACTTCCAGTCTTCGCCACTTTCAAACCCTCACTTCTCGAATTTGGCCAACTGCTCCCCTGCTTCGCTGCGGCCACCAGCACTCATCTGTCCAATCACGGTCAGGATGCTGAGCGCGAATCTGGGCAACCGGAAAAAGGAAAAAAAATGACGATAATCACTTATCCATAAGTGGTCTGGAAGGGTCAGAGAAAACCTTTGTCACTCAGACTTTAAACAACCAGCACTACAAAGAAATACCCCCAACATTACGGACAATCTCGACCAGTCGTTTGCCAGCACTATCCCAATTAAGTTCCTGCATAAAACGTTGTTGCGCATTAGTTCTAAACAATTGGTATCGCTCTGGGGTTTCCATGAGAGACTTGATCGCTCTATAGTAGGCACTAGAGTTACTTCCAGCCGGGAGAACCAGCCCAGTTTGTTCGTGGATAACCGTGGTTGCCAGCCCACCCACATCGTTGGTAATAGTGGGCACGCCAAAAGCAGCTGCTTCACTTATGACAATGCCTGCCGCGTGAAAACGGGAAGGATGCAAAAGTAGGTTAGCCCATAAAAAATTACTGAAATAATCCTTTAATTTTTCTGGATCCTCTTTGTCATAAACTCCCATAAACCGGGTGTGAGTCGTATCCTCGCCTTTCATGCCGACAATTCTAAGTGCTGCAGGAATCCCTGCTGCGTTCAATTCATTTACGGTCTCGATCGCGATATCCACACCACGCAGGTATGGTCGTTTCCCTACAAAGAGTAACCTCAAGGGAGCAACTAACTCTTTTTGTTCCATCCCACTATCATGGAGACTCTCCGCCGGAACAAAAGCTGGGATCGGAAAAACCATTACCTTGCTGCTTGGTATTCCGTACTCTTTAACAATCAAATCAGCATTTGCCTGGCTGTAGGTTATGATCCTGGAGGCCTTGTTGACGACTTTTCTTTCCCAGTTCTCCATCAAACGATAACCCACACGTGAAAATTCTGCGGCCAGCCCTTTGCTGAAAGGGACTATCGAATCACACATATAAACCAGGGGAACACTTACATCCACGTCCACTAAAGGCGCACTATATTTGGTGAATATGACATCAGGCTTTGTTTTCTGAATTGCGGCATTGATGATATCCGCGCTTTTTTGAATATATGAGTGGGAATACTTGATCAGGCGCTTTTTTGAAAATTTACCATAAAGCTGCATCACAGCCTTTTCATGCCGCAAGGGTGGAAAATTCATTGGACCGACCAGATCCAGCTCTATATCAGGTTGCTTATCCAGCGCCATGTACGCGCCAAAATCATTGCCACTGTATTCATTTTGTGAGCGTGGGTCCCACCTGCCAGCGACATATAACACCTTCATAATTCCACCTTCCTTATATCCAAATATTCCATCACCAGGGAATTATATGTGCCATTCTTGATGAAGTATCCTGATTTCATCCAAACTTCCTTTTTCCCTCAAAGATATTCTAGCATATTGTCTTCAAAGGAAAGATCATCGTGCTCGAAGAGTATGCGCAGCCTGCCCCGTGTATTTTTGCGGGTTCAACCTGACTTTGGAAACCTAACTCTGTTGAAGGCTTACCCTGCATAATTTCTCTCTTCTTGACAGATATATCGCTTCGTGATATATTGCATTGTGATACATTAATGGGATGAATATCACTTGAAAGGAGTTCTCATGAGTCTTGAAAAAGCCCGAAAAAGGTACATACCGATGAGCGAAACGATGTTTTACATTCTTCTCTCGTTGAAGCAGGAGCGTCACGGCTACGGCATTCTACAGCATGTAAAAACGCTAACCAAAGGGCGGATCACGCTCGGCGCGGGAACTGCCTATTCAAGCTTGGGAAAACTCGAGTCAGATGGTCTGATTGAGAGCGTTAGGGAAGAACAAAGGCGCATCATATACCTCATCACACCTTTGGGGAAGCAAATTCTGAAGGAAGAAGCTCAACGGATTGCGGAGCTCTACAACAATATCAAGGAGGAACTGTGAGTGACAAGAAGATAGTTTTATTCTCGGTTTTTCGCCACGTAGTGCCGGCCGATTATGAAAATTGGCTTGAACAGATGGCTGCCGAAGGCTGGCACATAAACAAAATAGGACAGTGGGATTCGGTCTTCATGTCCTTCCAGCGAGGAATTCCAAAGAAGGTTCGCTTCGTTTACGATCCGCAGGTATCACCCCGTTCAGACTACATCCCAACTTACGAGCAATTCGGTTGGGAGTATCTTGGCTGCATGGCGAGTGCTCACATCTGGCGGATGGAATACGAAGGAGAACGTCCTCAAGCCTTTAGTGACCAGGAAGGATTGGCGGATCGCAATCGACGAAACATGATTGCTTTATCCGTTTCCATGGTCCTTTTCCTGGTAACGGTTATCGTGCTTGGTCTGTCGTTGCGCTTCGCTTCCGATTCCTTATCAAATAGCGATCGAAACCAACTGGTAATTGCTGCAATTTTCTTCGGGACGATATTTCTAGCGCTCGGCTATTTCATGCTACAGATGTGGAAGAACCGATCCCGATAAATCCCTCCTTTGACCCTTGGAAATTGTAAGTCCTGATCGCGCCGGCCTCCAGGTCGAGCGCGGGATTTGACCACCAGGGCTCCAATCATCAGAGCGGATGGGCACAAGGTCCATCCCTACGAAGAAATTCTTCGTAATGAGTGGATCACGATATCGAGTCTTTGTAGGTCAGGTCAGAGTGCTCGCAGAGTATGCGCACTTCAACCTGACGTCAGAGTTATTTAGATGGTGATGTTTTTTGCCAGCATATTCAACGTCAGGTTCAACTAAAGAACCTGACCTGCGCGTTGTTCTCGACAGCATCCAAGCAGGGCAAGGGAATTGATCGCCAGGGCTCCAATAATCTTTGCGGATGGGCACAAAGCCCATCCCTAAGAAGGGATTTACGTGGGTCGTCCTCAGAACATTGCAAGAGGTTTGACCGCTGGTTTTCAATCTCCTAATCAATAGAGAAAGGCCTGGTGTAATCGACACTGACCACCTTGGTCGGTTTTACCCTAATAATGACCGTTTGCCAGGCTGCTGCCAACCTTTGCGCGAACGCCCTCGCTTGGGCTGGGTCTTCATAATACCGTTCCAGGATCTTGACGCGTTTCTCGAGCACATCCTCAAAATCAAGCTCGGCATTCCCGTACACCAAAACGGATTGCAGCACGGGCTCATCGGTGTCGATCAGCACCGTGACATGCTTATCGCGCCGGATGTTCTGGATTTTTCGCGCTGCCACCTGGGTGCCAAACAAGAATTCCCCGTCTTGATAGAGGTAATAGATCGGCGTGGCGTGGATGGATCCATTCGCGTTTAAGGAGCAAAACCTTGCCAAAAGCGGTCTTTTGAGAAAGGATTCCATTTCCTGTTCATTCGCGAACGGCGGAAATTGGGGATGCTTTTTGCTCAATGCTTACCTCCGCAAGATACCCGACATGACCCTACAGTTTTTAACGCAAAGTCAGCGGTAAAAATATGCTGAAGCTTTCAACCACCGGGTCAAAGAGTTCAAAGTCAAGACCATACAGGTTTGCGCCGCCTGCTATGCTCACCAGATCAGGCTCGCTGTCCGCGTCCGGTCCGTCGTACCAGCCGCTCGGTTCCCACGGGTCTGGCGGTCCGCCTCCATCGTCATCCACGTCCAGAAAGGCGCTGATGTAGAAGTCTCCATCCGGAAGGCCTCCAAAGGCATACAAATGGTCGCGGTAGGTCCAGTAGCTGGCAAATGGTGGGTCCGTAAGGGTTTCATGCAGCGTGACATAAACATTGTGCCAGGTGTCGTATGTTCCTGCGTAAGTAACGGTCCCCATCACCGAACCGATCTCATCAATCACCGTCACAGGGGTGACCGAGAGGTCCGGGTCGTCATCCCCGATCCCCAGCTCCCCATCATAATTCTTACCCCAGCATTGTATGCTGCCATCATTCAATAACGCACAGGTATGATTGCCTCCCGCGGAAATGGCAATGGCTGGCGCGCCCAATCCCACCACTTGTGTCGGAACCAGGCGATTAGTATCGGTGCCATCTCCGATTTGACCATAGCCGTTGTACCCCCAACACTTCACAGACCCATCAGCCGTCATCAACGCGCAGGCATGGTAATATCCAGTTGCAATGGCAGATACCCCGCTGGCAAGACCGCTCACATCTACGGGCACCGGGCTGTTCGTGGTGCTGTTGTTCCCCAACTCGCCGTCCTCGTTGAACCCCCAACATTTTACCCCACCGCCGAGTGTCAAACCACAGGTAAACAGTCCTCCACCGGCAATATCTGCCGTGGTGCCGGCTCCCAGCCCGGTCACCGGTACTGGCAGGTTGCTGTCTGCGAGCGGCGCCCCGTTCCCCAGCTGCCCCCACGTATCGCCCCCCCAACAGAGAGCCGCACCATCGGTGGTAATCGCGCATACCTGGTAAGCCTCACCCACCGAGATCTTGGAAACGGCACCAATCGTGACTGCGACGGGTGAATAATTATGAATCGTATTTGTGCCATTCCCCATTTGCCCATAAGCACCCAGACCCCAACAATACGCCTGACCAGATGTGTTTATCCCGCAGGTTGTGTAGTAACCTGCAGAAATAAGGGATGGATCGGCAAAGTTGGTTACCTGGACAGGAAAGCCGTCGTGTTCGTCCAAACCATCACCCAACTGCCCATCGTGACCATCCCCCCAACACCAGGTCTCTCCGAGTGTATTGATCACGCAGCCATGACTTGAGCCAGAGTTAATCTTGAGGGCGTTATCCGCCAGCCCCAGCGGGCGAATTGGGAAGGGGAAGAATTCTTCCGGCGTGGCAGTCCCCAACTGCAGATAGGATTCTTCGTTGGCACCCCAACAAACACTCGCGCCAGTGCTGGTGATGGCACAGGTATGGTTATAACCCAGATCTAATTGGGTGTAGGTTACAGACTGAAGGCTATTGGCCGGCAGGCTCCCGGCGGTGGAACGGTTGAATGGAAGCAGCGCAAACATTAAAATGGCTGCCAGGAGAAATACGCGTTTCTTGCTCATCATTGACCTCCTTGTTGCTGTTTGTGAAGGAACAAAAGGACATTCTGGCGCCAGCCTGATGCGACTTTTCTTCCCAGCAAAAGTCGTTGGATTCATGCTGGTGAATAATAAAACAGGTAAATGTTTTGGATACATAAACTATACAACAATCATTATCAGAAATCAATAAATTTCAGCCGGATATTGGGGGTGGAACTGGCAATATTGCGTTGGACGCTGTAGGTCATCTTGCCGGAAATATTTGTGGGTCCGGTCATCGCGCTTGAAGAGTAGACGCGGCCAGCCACGTGTATTTTTGCGGGGTCCAACCCCATTCGCTCTGCTCTGGGGCAGGCGGAAGAACCTGAGCTACGCGCAAACTCCTCGCCGTGCAGTCACACGCCAAACACAGCATTTGACCACCAGGTCTCCTTTTGTTGTTACAGATGGACCAGAAGCCCATCCCTGCGATGGGTATAAACCCGATGTAAATCATCGCAATCCGCCCCACTTGCTGGTAACATTATCCCATCGTATAGGCGAGGTTAGCATGAAAAACTTTCTAAAAGTTGTTCTTTTGTTTGTAATTATTATTGGGATATTCATCCTTGCAGGTTTGGTCATCTGGAATCTCCTCGATCGCACCAACGGAAGTTTGGTTTCCTCCGGGGAGAAGCGCGAATACCTGCTTTACGTCCCCGAGTCTTACGACCCCACCAGCGCGCAGAATGTGCCGCTGGTGATCAACATTCATGGCTTCTCCCAATGGCCGGCCAACCAGGCCAACGTCAGCCAATGGAACCAACTCGCGGACGAAGAAGGCTTCATCGTGGTCTATCCTTCCGGGCTGGGCATCCCCAAGCGCTGGCGCGTCACACGCACCGCTGAGGAACCCACCGCCGTGGACATCGAGCTGCAATATTACCGGGACCTGATTGACAAGCTCAGCAAGGAATACGCCATCGACCCTGAGCGCATTTACGCGAGCGGACTCTCCAACGGCGGAGGGATGTCGCTGAGGCTCGCGTGCAGCCTGTCCGATCGCGTCGCGGCGATTGGCGGCGTGGCGGGGGCTTACCTGGTGGATCTTGAGGAATGCCCTGGCGGCGTGCCGGCGATCTTTTTCCACGGGCAAGCGGATAAGATCGTACCCTACGAGGGTGGCCCATCCGAGAGGTTCCCCATCGATTTCCCATACATCCCCACATTTGTCGAGGACTACTCGCAACTAAACAACTGTGATCCCAACGAAACGGTCTTCCTGGATAAGGATCACGTCACCGGCGTGCGCTATGAGGGCTGCGATCCGGGCGCGGACGTGGTCTTTTATACTATTTCCGATGGCGGTCACACCTGGCCAGGAGGTAACGACCTGCCCGAGCGCATCACTGGCAAAACCACTCACGAGATCAACGCCACCCGCCTGATGTGGGAATTTTTCCTTGAACAGACGGAGAATCGGTAATCGGGAATTTCTATTTGGGTTGGGTTTCGCCACTGAACCCGGTTGTTGATTTTTGTAGATCGCCACGCTTCGCTCGCGATGACAGAAATTCGTCTTTGCGAAGAGCAAAGCGACGTGGCAATCTGCAGTGTCTTGCTTGACGCTGTTCTCGCCACCTGTGTCCACAGTGATACGGATGGGTAGTTTTCTGTTCTCGCCGGTCTCCAGACCGCGCGCGGGTTTTGACCGTAAGGTCTCCATCCAAGATTTGTGTAGGGGTAGCCCCCCCTGGTTACCCAAGGCAGGCACAGGGGCCTGCCTCTACAAAACTGCTCCTGGTCAGAGTAGCTACTTTACCATCACGTTATTGAAGCCTGCGGCTATCCTGAGCGGGCACGGTAGTGCCGTGCCCCTACCCTGCGTTCTCGCCGCTTGTGGACATTATGAAATGGATGGGTAGTCCCCAGTCTGTACCATGGAGTTGACCACCAGGTCTCCTTCATTACTGTAGGGGTAACCCAGAGCAGACACTGGGGCTTGCACCAAACAAAAGAGCCTGCAACCTCGCAGGGCTTCTGAATCAAGGATTTCACTTGGCTATAGCTGGATTAAGACAAGGAGTTTGCTTTTAGAACCTTCCTCATCGGCTGCATCGGCAAACCGTGATAATCGAAACTCCAGCCAGACCTTAACCCCGTTGATTTCTTGTAGCCCATTTGGAGATAGAAAGGCACCGCGTACACTGTCGCTGATAAACGGATTACCACGGGAGCGTATTGTTGGCACTCCTGTTCAAAACGCTCCACAAGCTTCCTTGCTACACCCTGGCGGTGGTGATCATCGCGCACAAACAAACTCGCCAGGCGCTCTTTCCTGGCGCGGATTACGCCAACAATTTCATCCCCATCCACAGCCACAAACACCCATTCAGATCTGATCATACTGGCAATCTTTTCCTTATGCGTCTGGTCATCTGACCAAGCATATTGAAACGGGCCCAAAGCTAACTTCGATTCATCTGGAGACAGCTGCGCCAGGTTGAAACGCGAGTAGGTTTCAGCAATCAGCTTACCAACTGGTTCCGCATCATTTTCTGTGTATTCACGGATGGTTATCATCGTGATCCGCCTTTCTTTTTGCTAATACATGCAGCAATGTGAACAATTCGCGGGAAAAAACCAATATCAAAACGGATGGAGAATTTAATTATATCACCTGCCTTCGAGCTCGGGATCTTTTGGAAGTAACGAAAGGGAGCTAGACTTGTAGACGGTGGTTCCACAAGGCTTACTCCCTTCCGTATCAACCTGACGGCCACGGATATCCGCGGACAATCATGGCAAGCCCGGGGTCTGGCGCTCGCCGCAGCTAAACTTTATCCCAAAAATCAACTATAACCAGGCGGGCAGATCCCTCAACCCGTCCTCTTGCTCGGTCCAAACTGAACCTGGCAGGTGTTGCAGAAGTATATTCCTTTCCCATTTCCGTTCGGGTACAGTTTGAACTTGGTTGTCGCCATCGCCAGGTAGATCGTGCGGCCAATTACCCCAACCTGTACACTGGCCGTATCTGTCGACCCGCATACAGGGCAAGGGGGTAATTCTGCGTTTTCAAAGTCCCAGATTTGATCTGTAATCCCGGGATGCTGCTTTTCCATGTGTTTGATTTGACTCTCACTAACCTTGATCATTTTTCTCCTGTTCGTCTAATTCCAGGAAAAGCTTGGGCTTGTGGGAGAGTAAAGCGTTTGAAAGGTTTAAATAAAAACAGAAACCTTGTTTCGAAAGCATTCTCTCGCACATCCAGACTTTCAGGTCTGAGGGCACCGCTGCTGTTTCCTGGCCGGTTGCCAGCCTGCTCACGCAGGCATTCTTAATGCTGACTAAATTATACCAGAGGTTAGAACTTTGGTGATGGCTAATAGCTAATAGCGATAGCTGATAGCAAAATCTCTGATTGCGCCGGCGTCAACAGTGCGCAGCCTTCCTGTGGTATCACGCGAGGTCTTTAACTGTAAGTTCTCAATTTTTCTAAAAGACATTTGTGCTTGGTATGCTATAATTTTGAGGGGATGAGAGAATTCTACTTTTCTGTCAGGCCCCTTCTTATAAACATCTTTCAAATCAATTCAGGAGGATACTAAATGTCACCAATTTACTGCACCCAATGTGGTAAAGAGATATCCGATAAAGTTAAAGCTTGCCCTTATTGTGGGTCTCCTGTTCAAGAGCTCGACAAGACCGTTGACCAGAAAGTATACAGCACTGCAACGTACGAAATTGGACCCGCAAAAAAGCCTAAAAACACAAAATTTATCCTTATAGGTCTTGGTGCTATTTTATTGATCGCCGCAGGATTATTTGCAATCCTGAAGAATACCAACTTTTCTTCCAAATCGGGCGATTTTAGCTTCGCATTTGATGATGGCTTGATAAGTTTTAGCCTGGACGGCAATAACTTCGGATATTTGAATGAAGAAGGTGATATAAAAATAAATCCAATCTTCGAAGAAGCCAACTTTTTTATTAATGGCTACGCAATTGTCAAAAGCAATGGCAAGTACGGCGTAATTGATAAGAAAGGTAAGTTTGTGATTGAACCAACTTACGACGAACTGGTAAATGGTTCCTACGTTGATAGTCTCTTCATCGTCGGCATGAGCGGAAGATATGGCTACATGGATATCAAAGAGAAAATCATCATCACACCCCAGTTTGATGCTGCCCTCGCTTTCGATAGAAAATTTAATATCGCTACAGTGCAAGTCGGGGAGAAATTTGGAGTCATAAACAGAAAAGGGGAATTTATCATCAATCCAATCTACGACAGCTGGATATTCTTTGAGGACAATGGCTACGCTGAGATTGAAATTGGCGATGTCTCTTACGAAAGAAAAAGAGGTGTGATCGATTATAAAGGCAACATCATTATTAACCCACAATACGATTATGTAGGCATTGGAGATAATGATCTTTTTGTTGTTGGCTTTGTGGATGACGATTTATACGGATATGTAAACACAAAAAACGAAGTTGTTATTAATCCCCAATTCAGCTGGAACGGTATATTTTCTGAGGGTTACGCCTGTGTTCAACTCAATGGTGATAAGTGGGGTGTAATAAATGAGAAAGGTCAGTATGTAATCAATCCAGTTTATGATGATATTGGATATTACAGCGAAAAAGGCATCTTTTCATTCGACCAGGATGGAAAGTGTGGATTCATAAACATAAAATCTGAAATTGTTGTCCCACCAATATATGATGGTTGTAGGGACTTCAATAATGGATTTGCCCAGGTTGAACAAAATGGCTTATTGGGTTTCATCAATTACTCGGGAGAAGTAGTTATTGAACCCCTCTATGATTATGCAAGTTATATCTGGGATAATGGAAACGCTTTGGTATACATCAACGACAAATTTGGCATCATCGACAGCACTGGCAAATACGTCTTGGAACCAATTTATGAGGATCTATTAGGTTACAGAGCTATTATTGATTACATTTGAACTAATCAAGGTAGTAAATTGTCATCGAACAACAGAACTTGTCAGTCTGCTGACGAGAGGTATCTCTCCACAAATCCAACATCGTTAGCCCCTTGGTAACTGCTTTCCAGGGGGCTTTGGCTTCCCTGGGCGGGCATGGCAGGCGCGGGTGCTTGAGTCCCATTGGGAAGGCCTCCCGTTGCGAGATGCTGTGCCTCCCACCCACTAACACGGATTAAAAAAACAATGTCCAATGGCCACGATCCCCAGCCTGATTATCTACTAAAAACTTCACTTCCCCAGAAATTGGGGAAATTGATCAGGTCCGATGGTCTTTTGAGCTTTTCCATAAATCCACCAGAAGCCTCTAAAAATAGATTTACCTGTATGTTATACTTTTTTCAAAATCGCTATTCATTAAAGGGTAACCATGGCTAGACCTTCTTATTGGGTGGTTTGTAAATTTTGCGGCAGGCTGTTTGATGTTGGAAAAGATGGGGGAGCGTATGACGGCGAAAGGCACATTTGCAGGTCGTGCGTTAGGAATGTGGTCACGCCACGAGGAATGGACGGTACCATAGTCCAAATCCCGCAAGATCAATCATGGTTCAAAATAAACTGGAAAATTTTGGTCGGGGTTTTCTTTCTGATTGGCGGATTTGGCAACATCGGCGAGAATGTAGAAGCGGCAATTTTTGGAATAATTGTGGGTGTTGCTCTAACACTTGCCCATTTCTATCCCTGGATCAAAGCCCTGCGGCTCAAAAAAGCTGAAAAAGCGGCTGAACAGAGTGCAAGATGGGCGGAATTGGATGCGAAAAGAGCAGAACTACAAGCCGTCGCTGAAGAACCAAAGCGATGCAAAGCCTGCGGCGCGACAACCAAGGGGAAAATTTGTGAATATTGCGGCTCGTTGCTTGATTGATCAATGTAACTGAAAGATAGATCTTTTCGTAGGCCGGGTTCAGAAACGGAACCCGGCTCTTTTTCTTTGATTGCTCCAGCCCCCAATAATCGCTGCGGATGGGCACAAGGCCCATCCCTACTCCGATTGCGCCGGTGTCCCCGCCGCGCGCAGTATTTGACCGCCAGGTCTTCATCGCTTTTTCCCATAATGGTAGCCCATCAATAACCACCCTGTTTTAGACTATGACATCCTTGAGGTAGGCACAGGGGCCTGCCGCTACGTAATTCAGCCTAATCGTATCCAAATCTGCTAGAATTATAGCTAGATTAAAGAGAATGACGCCGCTAGATCATTGCGAATAATTAGGAGGAATTATGAAAAAGTGTCCGATGTGTGGCAATCAAAATGACGATATAGCAAAGGCATGCACGAATTGTGGCGCGAGGCTAGAGACCAGAAAAGATTTTGAACTGAAACCTGACACCCCAAAGACAGCTAAACCAGATACAACCTATACACTGAAAATGCAAGAAAACCCAAACGCCTTTCAAAATGAGGTTTTAACTGACACGTTGAGTCTAGTTGCTAACATAGATAAGAACCTTAGCGCAATAAAAGGCTGGGTAACCTTTCTTGGAATCCTTGCATTAATAGGTCTTATTTTCGGTTTAATTTCGGGTTGTGGTGCATTGTTAGGTTTGTAGGATAGAAATTATACAAGAACCAAAACGGAAATCAAAAAGCAAAAAACTACCGCCTTACAGTGGTGAGAAACTTCCCCCACTAGTTTTTGAGGGATTCACAGAAGAAGAAATCAACGGTGCATTCAAAGCGTGGGATGATGCAATGCCTGATTATAAGGGCATGTTGGATGCAGAGGTCATCAAAAAAGATGATGATGCTGGATAAAAAAATTCCACCTTATGCTAGCAATAAGCCAATAAAACCGCTGGAATACAAAGAGTCAAGAGAGCTGACAGAAGCCCAAATCAGGCTGGCATATGTTGTGTGGAATAACCTGATGCCTGAGTATAAGGGGATTTTGACCGCAAACCTACCGAACAGGTGGCAAGTTGAAGATTCAAAAAAAGCTGGATTGGCTGTGCAATTTTTAGATGAACAAACATCCCGGCTAGTTGGTGTCGTAAAGGTTTACGAGCATGGCACGATAGACTTTATTACGTTTCGCAGGCAGGTAAAAGAAGATTTACGCCAAGCATACATCAACCTTTACACGCTGGGAGTCGGTGGTTTTATAAACATGACACAAGCGGACTGGGGAAGAATTGGTGAAATGTTAAAAGAACAATACATAAAACTGAATTTATTGATGGATCCGATAGCACAAGGGCAATTATCGACTGCCCAGGTGGTGGCTAAATTGAGGAAACTTGTCTGCTTATCAAGTGAAGCTTTTTGGAAAGCATACGTGCAAGATAATGCGATTAATTTGCCAGCATATCCGGGTGACGGGTCAACAAAATGCCAGTTAAATTGTCAATGTGGGTGGAATATTCAAAAGGTGCCGGGGGGTTACGATTGCTACTGGGAATTGGGAAAATCTGAGCGTTGCCCTGATTGTGTGCAAAGATCGACAGAATGGAATCCATATCACATTAGGATCAATTCTGGACTGGTAATCACTGGTTAAGATTTTTGATAAGCAGTTAAAAGATTTAGGAGACCTTCGGTCATCCACGCGTGCTCGGCTTGGAGACCGGCACGATCATGGATAAATAGGGATTAAAACAAAAAATGGCGAGGCTGGGATTTGAACCCAGAACCAATGGCTTATGAGTCCACTGCTCCACCGTTGAGCTACCTCGCCACGATGCCCAAAGATATTAACCGAAATAGGTCTAAAAGTCAACTGATTGAATGGGTTCAATACATATGAGACAGAAGACTCGGGGTCAAGTCAGGGTGATAACGTTCAATATACTTTCTGGGGCTGAGATTGTCCAGTGCACGATGCGGACGAATATTGTTATAAATCCACTC
>Ga0209203_1002275_pt1 | contig 12956 bp, 13 predicted proteins | sample AD_UKC109_MetaG_FD_184423 | JGI IMG/M metagenome (GOLD analysis project Ga0209203, IMG submission 184423) | Active sludge microbial communities of municipal wastewater-treating anaerobic digesters from Hong Kong - AD_UKC109_MetaG (SPAdes)... | ecosystem: Engineered > Bioreactor > Anaerobic >...
ACCCGGGGATAGCCCGTTGATACTGTGCCTGAATCAGGGGTACTTGAGCGGGAAGCCCCCACCTCAAAAGCTATGCTTTAGGTGGTGGGAGTATGTCACGAGGAGGTGTTGTGATGAAACGTAGAAGTTTGATCATGTTTGGCGTGGTTGTGGCAATGCTTGTGAATTTGTTGGCCGTAGGCGCCGTTATGGCAAGGGATGCAGAGGTTTTCAACTGGAAATTCCAGAGCCATCATACCCCCGGTTCTTTGGCGGTGGAAGCGGCTATTAAGCCCTTTATCGAAAGGGTGGACAAGATGTCCGGCGGCAGGCTGAAGATAAGCCTGCACTATGCGGGAGAGCTCGTAAATTACGCCGAAGTGGACGAGGCTCTTCAGGCGAACATGATTCAGATAGCCAACACGAGTTCATTATTTTTTAGAGGCTCTTTCCCCATGGGCTGGGTGTCCGCTCCCAACATGCCCCCCTTTGTAACACGAACAAACGACGAGTTTAACGAACTCTTCCATCACCGGGGAATCGACAAGCTTGTAGGAGAGGCCCTGGAGGAACGGGGCATCAAGTTCCTCGGCAGTCATAGCGTGGGTAACACCTACTTCTGGAGCAACAAGCCTATGAAATCCCTGGAAGATCTTGAGGGGTTCAAAGTGCGGTTCTTCGGATCCATGTCGGACTGCATGGAGCATTTCGGGGCCGCCCCGGTTATGCTTCCGCATCCGGAAACCTACATGGCCATTGCCATGGGAACCCTTGATGGCAGCGGTACCGCCTGGTGGCTCTATCGGGACCTCAAGCTGTACGAGGTATGCCCTTACTTCATCGGCCCCGCCATGCAGGTTCCTCAGGGGATGGAGCTTTGGGTTTCCAAAATTGCCTGGGATGCTCTGCCCGAAGATATCCAGGCCATTCTGGAGACAGCGGCGGAAGCCTTCAATACCGACTACATGGATGCCGTAACCATGCAGGAGCGGGAGATGTTCAACAAGTCCTTTGCGGAGTGGGGAACCACCTACATGGAGTTCAGCGACGAGGACGTAAAGAGAATTACCAACGAGTTCTCCCTTCCCTACCTGGACAAAGTCTCTGCAGAGCAGGGAGCCAAGGATCCGAGGGTTACCCAGGCCGTGGAGATCATCAAGCAGTTTATGAAAGACTACGGATACATCGACTAAAAACCGATGAAAGTGCCCCCTCTCTCTTTCGGGGAGGGGGTTTCTTTGTAGGTTTTGTCGGAATTCAGGCTTCTGATGAAGTGAGGGGGGTGAGGCGATTGCCTTTTCTAACCGGTTTTATCAAGTTTGTAGATACCATGAATGATCGGATGGGTAAAATTGTGGGTTTTCTCATTTATCCAATCATGCTCGTGCTGGTGTATGAAGTGGTGATGAGATATTACTTCAACCGGCCCACCATATGGGCTCACGAGACGTCCTGTATGCTGTACGGGGCCCATTTCGTCCTGGGAGGGGCCTATGCGTTGCAGCACAACGCCTTTGTAAACGTAGAGGTTTTTTATGCCCGGTTTCCCCGGCGGGCCCAAGCAATCATCGATCTCATTACATGGACCATGTTCTATATTTTTGTGGGAGTGTTGCTTTGGAAGAGCCTTCCCTGGGCGTGGAAGAGCTTTATGCTGCGTGAAGCTTCCGACAGCACCTGGGGACCCGAGGTCTGGCCCATCAAACTGACCATTCCCCTGGCGGCTTTTTTGATGCTTCTCCAAGGAATGACAAAGACCATTAAAGACGCTTTTATGGCAATAACCGGACGGGAGCTTATTCCCGCGGCAGAGCCGGAAGCTCCGGTTGGAAACTGAGGTGAACCTATGGACATAGGAGTTATTTCAATACTTCTTTTTGCCAGCATGTTTCTTCTGCTGGCTTCGGGGCTTCCCGTGGCGTTCGTGTTGGGAGGGTTGGCGACGGTTTTCGCCACCATCTTCTGGGGGCCCGAGTCGCTCTTTATCATCGTTGCCAGAACCTATTCCATGATGTCCACCACAACCCTGGTGGCGGCTCCCCTTTTCGTATTGATGGCGGTAGTCTTGGAACGTTCCGGTGTGGCGGAGGATCTCTTCGAAATGATGTATCGCTGGTCCGGGGGAATCAAAGGCGGATTGGCGGTAGGCACCGTTCTGGCGTGTACTCTCATAGCGGCCATGTCCGGTATCGCCTCCACGGGAGTGGTGGTCATGGGCGTAATGGCTTTGCCCGCCATGCTCAAACGGGGATACGATAAAGAAATAGCTACGGGCTGCATTCTGGCCGGAGGCGTTCTGGGGCCCCTGGTTCCTCCCAGCATTGCCCTGGTGCTTTACGGAACCATTGCCCAGGTATCCATCGGCGAGCTTTTTGCGGGAGGAATGGGCGCAGGGCTGCTCTGTTCCGCTCTTATTATCGGGTATATCCTGATTCGGTGTTATCTCAATCCCAAACTAGGGCCTGCTATCCCCGAAGAGGAGAGGGCCGACTGGGGCGCAAAAATGGCCTCCCTCAAGGGGGTTATCCTTCCGCTTCTGCTTATAACTGCGGTTCTGGGGTCTATCTACAGCGGTATCGCCACTCCTACGGAAGCCGCTGCGGTGGGAGCCTTCGGCGCTTTTGTCTGTAGCGCTCTTCACAGGCGTTTGAACTGGGAGCTTATCAAGAGCGTGGCCTATACCACCATCCAGGTTCAGGGTTTTATGATGTGGATACTCTTCGCAGCCCAGGCCTTTGCGGCGGTGTACATGGGACTGGGAGCTTCGAGAATGGTCATTCGGCTGGTGCAAACCTATGAAATCGGCTGGTGGACCATGCTCATCGCCATACAGGTGGTCTGGTTCCTTCTCGGTCTCGTCATCGATGCATGGAGTATTCTCATGATCACTCTTCCCATTCTGCTTCCCCTTATGCCTCTTTATGGTTTCGATCCTTTGTGGCTCGGGGTTCTCTATGCGGTAAATACCCAGACGGGATATCTTACCCCTCCCTTTGGTACCATGCTGTTCATGATGAAGGGAATCGCCCCCAAGGAAGTCACCATGAACGATATTTACCGTTCCATCGTGCCCTTTGTGGCGACGCAACTTGTCTGTCTCGCTCTTTGCATAGCTTTTCCGAAGCTCGTCACCTGGCTCCCCCATCTTCTCTTCGATTAAAGCCGTGTAGCCGTATATGAGTAGCTTGTCTTTCTGGAATCCCGGCAAGAGCTGGAGAAAAGCTTTTCCCAGGAAAGAAAAAGTCCCCGGAATTATTTTTTTTCAGGCTGGATTGTGTCAATGCTTTTTAGGGATTACAAAAAACAACCCCCTTTCTTCGGGCGCGCTTCCTGAAGCCGGGGGTTGTTTTTTGTACTTGAAAGGCCCGTAATATCCAGCTAAAAGAGGACAAATCTCTCTGCCGATGTTACACTTGAATCGGATGAAGCGTGTCGGATTAGCCTTTACCCTTTTATTACGCAACAATACAGCCCTGTGGTGTTTTCTTTCGGAATGTTTTGCCGGTACTGTAAATCGAAGCTCGGGAAAGGGGAGTGGGGCCTTTGATAGGAAAACTGTTTTCGGTTTTCAAAAAAGAAAGCTTTTGCGCTCTTTGTGCTTCCGGGGAGCAGATTGAGATTCAAAGAGCTTTGCAGGGCGGGGCTCAAGTGAATAGGGCGGATAGGAAAGGAAAAACCCCGCTTATGTATGCCGCCGGGGCAAATGAAGATCCCCAGGTGATAAGGTTTCTGATTCATGCGGGTGCCCGGATCGATGCGAAAGACGAGGAGGGCCTTTCGGCTCTTCTCTATGCTGCCGGGACGAATCCGTCTCCCGGAGTAATCCGGGAATTGCTAAAGGCTGGAGCGGATCTCGAAATAAAGGATAACGAGGGGTGGACCCTTCTCATGTATGCTGCGGGATTTAACGCCAACCATGAGGTTGTTTCCGTGCTTTTAGAAACTGGAGTGGACGTGCGTGCCCGAAACGAAGAGGGGACCACGCCGCTTATGTGTGTTGCCAGCCTTAACGGCAATGTCCGCACTATAAAGTTGCTCCTGGAGTCCGGGGCGGATGTCGATGCTCGGGACAACCAGGGTGTCACTGCTCTTATGGGGGCTGCAGAGTTTTGCGACAACCCCGAGATCCTCGAAATTTTGCTCCAAGCCGGAGCGGACCCGGGAGCCAAGGATACCCATGGCCGGAGTGTTTTGGATTGTGCTCAAGAAAATGATGCTTTGAGAGGAACCGAGGTCTTGCGAAAATTGGAGGTTTCTTCTCCTTCGTGACGGGGGTTCCCGGTAGATTTTCCTGGGGCTCCGTTTTGCTAAATCTAAACTATAAGTGCAACGGGGTTAAGACTCCCAAGATTTAATGGTAAAAGAATAACCCACAACGGAGGCCTATCTGGATACAGTGGAGTTCGTGCTCAAAGACGTTACCTGGAATGCCGAGCCTGATCGCGCCGCCCTCCGAGGCTCTCTATTTTTCCGGAAATGAGAGAGTGTATCGAAGAGGGGTTGAAGCCTACTGGTCCCCGGAGCAGATGGAACGTAGTGGGAACTACCGGAGCGATCCGAAAATCTCGCCCTTTGGAAAAGGGCTTTGGCGAGGGAGAACGTTTTGTCTTCCCTGTACCCGGAGGATTACCGGATAGGGGCGTTCCTCCGGAGATCTTTCCCGGGTTCCTCCGTGGCAATTGAAGGGAGAGCTCCCGTGGTGGAGTATCTCGCAGGAGATACGGTAAACTTCGTCTCCCTTTACGATTTCCCATCTTCGCAATATATGTTGCGGCCTTTCTTTTTTCTTTCCGGGGAAAATGAAGAGGTTCTCGCTCATACCTCTCATTGGCTTCTGATACGGAAAAAGATGTCTCCTTGAAACAGGCCTCGATCTACTATTTTATCCGGTAGTTCGAACATAAAAATTTTTTTGTTCGGCTTCTTTCTCGAAGATTGTGAGAGGAGCCTTGCCCTTCAATCTAGTCATCATCGGGAATCTGTCTTATAATGACAAGGCGGATACGGTTTCGGGTGCAGTATGGAGCATGTAAGGAGGAGATACCCCTTGAAGAAAATTCTGTGTGTTGCGTTCGGTCTTTTATTTGTTCTGTGTGCTTTGCCGGCTTTTGCGGGAGACGTGGTGAAGGCCTATACTACTTTGGAAGAACCCCTTGCAAAGGCTCTCTTCGATGCTTACGAAGAGGAGACGGGGGTGCACGTGGAATGGGTTCGCCTTTCCAGCGGCGAGGCTCTCGCGAGAATCGAGGCGGAAAAGGCCAATCCCCAGGCTTCCGTCTGGGTCGGTGGCGTGGGGACCCTGCATATCGGAGCCAAAAATAAGGGGCTTCTCGCTCCGTACAACTCCCGGATTGCCGCGGGAGTGCCCGAAAAATACCGGGATGCCGATAAATGCTGGGTAGGACTCTACGTGGGACCCATCGCTTTTGGAATGAATACGAAAAGAGCCGAAGAGCTCGGGCTTTCCATGCCTACGAGCTGGGCGGACCTTCTGAAGGAGGAGTACCAGGGGAAGATTCGCATGGCCAATCCCGGCACATCCGGCACCGCCTATAACGTGCTGACTACCCTCATTCGCATTCACGGAAACGATGAGGAGAAAGCCTTCGCCTATCTCAAAAAACTGGATGCGAACATCGACCAGTATACCCGTTCCGGTTCGGCTCCCGGAAAGAGTTGCGCCATCGGTGAAAATCCCGTGGCTATCGGGTATCTGCACGATTTGATCAAGCTTCGCAAGGGCGAAGCTCCCATTGAAATCGCGGTTCCTTCGGACGGCACGGGTTTTGAAACCGCTTCCATGTCCCTTATCGCCAACGGTCCGGAACCTGTGGAGGGTAAAAAACTGTACGATTGGGTTCTCGGCAAAAAGGCCCAGAACATTATCGCCAGGTGGTTTGTCATTCCCCTTTCCAGCGAGGCCGAAGAGCCCGATACCGGATTTAGCTTGAAAACCATGAACCTGGTGGATCAGAACGACGAATGGGATGCAGCCAACAAGGAGCGCCTCGTAAAGCGCTGGAACGAAGAAGTTCCCGGCTCCGGAAAAATTGAGCAGAAATAAGATTTCCCCGGCGTCTTTTCGGATGTAGGCAGTATTATTGCTCGAAAAAAACAGGCCCGGAAATCCCCGTCCAAGGGATTCCCGGGCTTGTTTCGGTTTTGCGCCTCCAGCGTGCTACAATGAAAGAAAATCTTGACAAAGCTTGAAGGGAGCCTGAGAGCGTGAAGATGCGAAGACGTCTTTTCATTTTTGGAGGAGTGCTTCTTCTCTTTGCCCTAGTTGATTTCTGGATATACCGAAATCTTGCCGCCACATTTTTGCAATATGCCCACCAGCAGAGAGAAGAAATTGCTGGAATGTCCCTTGCGGGAACAGCCGAGGAGCTTGCAAAATCGCATCCGAAGGGTTTGCGGCTCGCTCTTCTTCAGGGAATTCCGGGAACCGATGAAGAAATTGGCTACCAAAGTGAAGATCCCCTTTTTTTGGCCTACGTAAAGAAAAATGAAAAGGCACCTCTTTTTGTAAAGGGCTTTGAAAGCGCCTCCTACGAGGAAATCTACCAGACCCGGGAGCCCCTTTCCTGGGGAGAGGGGAAAGAAGAATATCTTCTTTTCGCTCCTCTTTACGGATCCGAAGGCTGGGTGGAGGGAATAGCCCTTTTCTCTTTTCCCCGGGAGGGAGAAAAAACCTTTCTCGATTTGCTGCATACCTTCGCCTTGGGAGCGTTCTTCCTCTTTGCCGCCATTTTCGGAATAGTTCTGTGGAGCAGGGATCCCTTTACGGGCTTTGCGGTGCTGGGGCTTTTCGCCATGGTGGGAGTTTTCGTGGCATATCCTCTTTTTCAGGCCTTCCGGCTTACCTTTATCTACAACGGAAGCTACTCCCTGGAAATCTGGAAGTCCATTCTCTCTTCGAGACAGTATGGAGAAGCCTTCCGGGGCAGCCTTCTTCTGGGAGGGTGTACCGCCACCGCTTCCACACTGGTGGGTTTCCTTTTCGCCTTCGTGCTTACCCGAACCCAAGTTCCATGCCGTCGTTTTTTCGGGGCCATGGGAACCTTGCCCATCATATCCCCGCCCTTTTCTCTTACCCTTTCGGTAATCCTCCTTTTCGGGAACAATGGTCTAATCACCAAACAGCTCCTGGGTCTTTCCAATTTTTCCATCTACGGCCTTGGAGGGCTCACCCTGGTACAGACCATGGGTATGTTTCCCATAGCCTTTCTCACTCTTTCCGGAGTGCTCCAGGCCATCGATTCCACCTTCGAGGATGCCGCCCTGGATCTTTCCGCCTCCCGATGGACTACCTTCCGCACCATTACCTTGCCTTTGGCTCTTCCGGGAATTCTCAGCGCCTGGCTTTTGGTTTTTACCAATTCCCTGGCGGATTTCGCAAACCCCCTGATTCTCTCCGGAAGTTACCGGGTTCTTTCCGTAGAAGCTTATATGGAGGTAACCGGCATGAACCGTCTCGGAAACGGAGCGGCTCTTTCCATACTCCTTCTTCTGCCCACCCTTACGGCTTTTTTCGTGCAGCGTTTCTGGGTAAGCCGCAAATCCGTGGTTACCGTTACGGGAAAACCCTCCGCCCGGGTGACGGAGCTTGTTACTCCAGGCGTCAAACGGGTACTCCTGGGCTGCATGATCCTTGTGGTCATGTTTCTCTTTGTCCTGTACGGCACCATCGTGGCGGGATGCTTCGTCACCAACTGGGGTATCGATTACAGCTTCAGCCTTAACAACATCGCGGAGGCTTTTACGAGGGGCCGGGATGCGTTGCTGGATACCCTTACCCTGGCAGCAGCCGCCACTCCCGTGGCGGGGATTTTGAGCATGATTGCCGCCTTGCTGTTGGTACGGAAACGCTTTCCCGGAAAACGCCTCATGGAAGCTCTTATCATGACGCCCTTTGCCCTGCCCGGAACCCTGGTGGGTATCAGCTACATCCTCGCGTTCAACAAGGCTCCCTTGCTTCTCGTGGGAACCGGGGCGATTATCGTCATCAACTACGTCGTCCGGGAGCTTCCCGTGGGGGTGGAGGGAGGAATAGCCTCGTTGCGACAGATCGACGGAGCCATCGAAGAGGCTGCTCAGGATTTGGGGGCGGATACGCCCACGGTATTTCGCACCATCGTGCTGCCCCTCATACGTCCCGCTTTCATCTCCAGCCTTTCCTATACCTTCGTACGCTCCATGACCGCGGTAAGCGCAGTGATTTTCCTCATCTCCGCAAAGTGGTACCACCTTACGGTGCTTATCTACAATTTTTCCGAAAACCTTCGGTTCGGTCTGGCGAGTGTTCTCGCCACTACGCTCATTATCATCGTCTTTGGGGCTTTCGGAATTATGCGGCTTCTCCTGAGGCAGAACAAATACCTGGAAAAAACCATCTCCTTTTGATCTCGAAATAAAGAAAGGAAGAAAATTTCATGAAACTGACATCAAAGCCCGTACGGCTTGAAGGAGTTACAAAAACCTTCCGGGAGGCTTCCACGGGAAAGGAAGTTCTGGCGGTGGAGGATTCGAATCTTCATGTACAACCCGGTGAGCTGGTGACTCTCCTCGGCCCTTCGGGATGCGGAAAAACCACCACCTTGCGTATGATAGGAGGTTTCGAATCTCCTACCCGGGGCACCGTCTTTATCGGTTCCGAGGATGTCACTTCCCTTCCTCCCAACCGGCGGGATACCGCCATGGTCTTCCAGAGTTACGGCCTTTTTCCTCACATGAGCGTTTTCGAAAACGTGGCTTACGGTTTGAAACTGCGAAAATGTTCTGCCCCGGAGATTCGGAACCGGGTTATGGATTCTCTCAAGCTCGTAGGATTGGAGCATCTTGCGGATCGTGCCCCCGGAAGGCTTTCGGGAGGGCAGCAGCAACGGGTGGCTCTTGCCCGTTCTCTTATCGTGGAGCCCGGAGTCCTTCTCCTGGACGAACCCCTCTCCAATTTGGATGCCTTGCTCCGGGAACAGATGCGGGTGGAGATCCGCCGTATTCAGAAGAATCTTGGCATCACCGCGGTATATGTAACCCACGATCGGGTGGAGGCCATGAGCCTCTCGGATCGTATCGTGGTGATGGATCGAGGGCGGATTGTGCAGATCGGCACTCCCTTTGACATATATCAGGATCCCGTCTCTCCCTTTGTGGCGGGCTTCGTGGGAAAGGCCTCCTTCTTCGACGGTATCGTGCGAGGGATGGAGCAGGGAAGCTGTGCCGTGGACGTTCGGGGAAAAACTTTTTCCATACCCCGCTTTTCCGAAACCCTTCGGGAGGGAGAGAATTGCCTTCTCATGTGCCGTCCCGAATCCATGGAAATTTTGGACCCCGGAAAGGGTATTCTGGATGGAGTGGTAATAACCAACGTTTATCTGGGACACAGCATGGAAAGTTTTGTGCGAACCTCGGAAAATACGGAGATACTCGTACAGATCGACGACCCGGGATCCAAGAAAATTTATCCCGAAGGAAGCGAGGTTTCCGTTACCGTGAATCCCCGAGCCTCCAAAGTGCTCTGTACGAGCCCGGAAGGAGCCTGTGAAAAAGATTTTACTAATTCCCTGGAATGATTTTTTGTAGCGTAAGAAGGCGGTTCCGGACCTGGTATATCCCTTCCGCCGGTTTGGATGGAGAATACGTGAACAGACAGGAAATACTCTGTTTTTTGTAGGAGAGTGGATGCATGAGAAAAAGACGAATCGATTGGGAGGAAGAGGAAAAAAAAACTTCCAAAGCCAGACTGCGGGGATTGCGCTATACCTTCGTCTCCTTGCTCGCGGTTCTTGGGGTTTCCGCCGTTTTGAAAGTGCGCTATCCTCAACTGGATCTTTATCCCGCCATTTCCGTTATGGCGGCCCTTCTGGGAGGAGCTGCCCTGCTTATTCTGCTTACGCGGAAATAACAGGCGCTTTTTTCGAGAAAGGCATACGACATCCTGCCTCGAGGAGGTTCTTTAGTAAATGGAAAATTTGATTCTTGGGATTGACTGCTCCGGAGGGATGACAAGCGTTGCCCTTGCCTCGGAGGAGGAGCCCCTGGGAGAAACCAATGCGCTTTTGGGGCGCAGGCAGTCTCAGGTTTTGCCCCGCATGGCTTCTCATCTGCTTCGTATCTGGAACGTGGATTTTCAGGACCTTTCCGCCATCGCGGTTACCCGGGGGCCGGGTTTTTTCTCGGGGATCCGGGTGGGCATGTCCTACGCTCTCTCTCTTGCCTTCTCTTTGGGGATTCCCGTGATTTCCCTTTCTTCCCTGGAAGTGCTGGCTTTCGGAGTAGCTCTGGAAGAAGTTCCCGTAATGTCTCTGTTGCCTGCCAAGCGGGGAGCCTATTTCTGTGGGGCCTATCTGCTGCGGAACGGCAATTTCGATTCCCTGGAAGAAGAAGTCTTTCTTGCGGAGGAGGCGGTGGTAGAGAAGGCGAAAAAACTTTCCGCTACAAATTCCCTATGGTGTGCTTTTGACTCTTCCTGCTCACAAAGCCCTTTCTTTGGAGAAATGCCTGTTACTTCCGTGAAAACATATATTCAGGGTCTTCGGCTCGTTTCGCTGGCCCGAAAGAAAAAAACGGAAAACCCCGAAGAGGTGCATCCATCCTATCTTCGAATCACATGGTGATCTTGATGGGTTTCACGAAAAATTTTTATTTTTATATAAAAAGTGGGGCCCCTCAAAAGGAGCCTCTTTTTTTGTGGAAGAAATGAGGGAATATTTTTTCGGCATTTCTTTTAAATGATAAGAAAATTTATGATTTTTCTTTTCCTTGCAATTTGCGGGGGTTGGTGATATATATGATTCCATATTTTGTGTTCTCTAACGCATATTTTGCGTAATTTTACAAACGGTTGCTCTTGATTAGGGAGGTGGGGCGTTAATCCGGAGCGTGTGTGTCGGTGGCTATTATTATGACAAGTATTTGTCAAGGAGGGCTGTCTGTGAAACTCATTGAGAATCATCCCATACTGGACTTCCATCACGAAAAGAAGACGAAAGTAAAATTCAGCTTCGACGGCAAGGAGCTGGAAGGCTTTGCGGGAGAGCCCATCGCGGCGGCGCTGCATGCCAACGGAGTGCGTATATACCGGATAACTCCGGAAATGAAACGCCCCCGGGGTTTCTTCTGCGCCATCGGGAAATGCTCCTCCTGCTTCATGACAGTGGACGGAGTGCCCAACGTGCGAACCTGCGTAACCCCCCTGGAAGAGGGAATGCAGGTGGAAACCCAAACGGGCAAAGGCGTCGTGGCGGTGAAAGGCTAAGGGGGAGGAAAAAATATGAAAACCACGGAAATACTCGTAGTCGGCGGTGGTCCCGCAGGGCTCTCCGCGGCCATCGAAGCTGCCTCCCTGGGAGCGGAAGTCACGGTTCTGGACAGTGACCTCAAGCTCGGAGGGCAGCTCATCAAACAGACCCACAAATTCTTCGGCTCCAAGGAAGAGCATGCGGGAACCCGGGGACTTACCATAGCGGACATCCTCTTCGAAGAACTCGAAAAGCACAAGGAATCGGGAAAAGTAAAAGTTTTCTCCAACGCTACAGCTACGGGATACTACAAAGAGGATGGCATGGTCACCTACGTAGTGGGAGAGGACGAATACGTCCGGATCAAACCCAAAAAAATCGTCATGGCCACGGGAGCTCAGGAACGGCTCATCCCCTTTCCGAACAACGACCTCCCCGGAGTCTACGGAGCCGGAGCGGTGCAAACCCTCATGAACGTCTACGGAGTCGCTCCTGGCGACAAAGTGCTCATGGTGGGAGCGGGGAACATCGGGCTCATCGTCAGCTATCAGCTCATGCAGGCGGGAGTGGAAATCGTAGGCATCCTGGAAGCTCTCCCCAAAATCGGGGGGTACTGGGTACACGCCGCCAAAGTACGCCGGTTGGGAGTTCCCATCTATCTGCAGCACACCATCAAAGAAGCCCTCGGGGACAACATCGTGGAAGGCGCCATCATCCAGGAAATCGACAACAAATTCCAGCCCGTGGGAGACCCCAAAAAAGTGGACTGTGACATCATCTGCCTTGCCGTAGGGCTCACCCCCACCTGCGAACTTCTCTGGCAGGCGGACTGCACCATGAAATTCGTACCGCAGCTCTGCGGCTACGTAGCGCGTCGAGATGCCCTCATGCGCACCTCGCACCCGGACATCTGGGTAGCGGGAGACGCCGCGGGCATCGAAGAAGCCTCGGCGGCCATGGTGGAAGGCCGCATAGCGGGACTCGCCGCAGCGGCAAGCCTCAACCACGGCACACCGGAAGAGCACAAAAAGCGTTCGGGCATCTACCACAAACGCCTCGAAGACCTTCGGGCGGGCGAAGTAGGAGAAAAAATCCGGGCAGGCCTCTGCGAAGTCTGCTGCGAATGCTGGGGGGAATAAAAGCATGACGGACAAGGAGAAACTCTATAACAGCGGCATCCTCACGGAGGAGCGCCCCGGAGCGGTGCGTCCTCCCCAGGAACTCTGGGAAACTAAAAAGAACGGGCTGGTTCTCATCGAATGCCCTCAGCGGATTCCCTGCAACCCGTGTCACACCAGCTGTCCCACCGGAGCGGTGCTCCCCTTCGACGACATCAACGACACCCCCCGGATCGACTACAGCAAATGCACGGGCTGTGCCCTCTGCGTAGCCAAATGCCCGGGCCTCGCCTGCCTCGTGGTGGACCTCACCTGGGGCGAAGCGGACCAGGCACTCATGAAACTTCCCTACGAAATGCTTCCTCTTCCCGCGAAGGGAGACGAAGTGGCCTGTCTCAACCGGGAAGGAAAAGAAGTGCACCGGGGAACGGTCATCTCCGTAACGGAACCCTGGAAGGACAAAACCTACGTAGTGCATGTATCGGTACCCAAGGCCCTGGTCATGGACATCCGGGCGGTAAAGGTGGTGGACTAGCATGGCGGACAAAGAGAAGGATATCGTGGTATGCCGTTGTGAAGAGGTCACCCTGGGCGAGATCCGGGAATGGATCGCCAAGGG
>Ga0209203_1002276_pt1 | contig 12954 bp, 9 predicted proteins | sample AD_UKC109_MetaG_FD_184423 | JGI IMG/M metagenome (GOLD analysis project Ga0209203, IMG submission 184423) | Active sludge microbial communities of municipal wastewater-treating anaerobic digesters from Hong Kong - AD_UKC109_MetaG (SPAdes)... | ecosystem: Engineered > Bioreactor > Anaerobic >...
TAAATTACATTTTTGATGTTCCCTTGTGGGCACATTATCTGATAAAATCAGGAGTTATCATATTTGATAATAATGAAACTCCTGATTTTTAGAGGTGCCCATAAAATATAAACTCATCACTATAGCTGATTGAATAAAAATTGACAAATAAATATTAATTAACCACCATGTACTAGAATGGTGCGCCAGTTATAAAAATGCTCAAAAAACTAAATAACGGGGCCGTCATGGAAATAGATATTCAGGATTCTTCAGATGAAAGAACATTTATCCCCAAAGACGAACTTGTCGCGGTAAATGTTTTTAAATTTGAAGAAAAGCTCAACAACTTCATAAGGGACGACCACAGAAACGTTACCATTGACCTGTACCACATCAGCAAAATCGACTCAATGTCAATAGCCGCAATTATCCGTATAAAAAATAAATTGACCGAAGATGAAAGAAAATTAAAACTCATTAATCCCAATGAAGGAGTGATGCGCGTTCTCGAACTTGCCGGGCTTGAATCATTTCTTCTCGATTAGGAGTCTACCACCAGGATTCTGCCATGGAAAAACTTAAAACCACCAATCACATACAACGCCGGGGGCCGCTGGTTTTTATTATAATGGACGGCATGGGCATCGGAACCGGCGACAGGGGGGACGCTTTTTTCCTGGCGAACACCCCGGTTTATGACAACCTGCTGAAAGAATATATGAACACCAGGCTCAAGGCCCACGGCACCGCGGTGGGCCTGCCCAGTGATGACGATATGGGCAATTCAGAAGTCGGCCATAACGCCCTGGGAGCGGGAAGGATTTTTTCGCAGGGAGCCAAGCTCGTAAGCAGCGCCATTGAAACAGGAAACATTTTTACCACGGACATCTGGAAATCTCTCGTTAAAAAACCCGCAGGCGGAAAATCGACACTTCATTTCATCGGCCTTTTGTCAGACGGCAATGTTCACTCGCATATAGACCATCTGTTCCGCATGATTGAACAATGCAGCATTGAGGGAATAAAGCGGATAAAACTGCATATCCTTCTTGACGGAAGGGACGTTCCTGAAACATCGGCGCCGCTGTACATTGAAAAGCTTGAGGAATGGCTTAAAAAATACCGTGATAAAGGCCTTGATTATGCGATCGCTTCCGGCGGCGGCAGGATGGTCACCACCATGGACCGCTATGAGGCCGACTGGAACATCGTCAAGCGCGGGTGGGAGGCGCATGTCCTGGGAACAGCGCGCCCCTTCGCTTCGGCCCTGGAGGCCCTTGAAACGTTCAGAAAAGAAAAAGAAGGGATCACCGACCAGTACCTTCCCTCGTTCACCATAGTTGACGGCAAAGGCCCGGTAGGAACCATTGAAGACGGAGACTCGGTTGTGTTTTACAACTTCCGCGGTGACCGCGCGATTGAGATATCCAAAGCATTCGAACTGGACAGCTTCGAATATTTCGACAGGGTGCGCAGGCCCGACGTTATGTACGCCGGCATGATGCAGTATGACGGTGACATGATGATCCCGAAGAACTATCTCGTCAGCCCTCCGGCAATAGACAGGACAATCAGCGAATATCTTGCGAAGTCAGGCGTGCACCAGTACGCGGTTTCAGAAACCCAGAAATTCGGGCACGTGACCTATTTCTGGAACGGGAACAGGAGCGGGAAATTCGACAACAAGACAGAGACCTATGAAGAAATCCCTTCCGATAAAATCGAGTTTAACATCAAGCCGTGGATGAAGGGAGCCGAAATTACCGACTCCATGATCGCTGCACTGGAAAGCGGCTCTTACCGTTTCCTCAGGCTCAATTACCCCAACGGTGACATGGTCGGCCATACCGGCGATCTTGACGCTGCCATCATCGCGGCGGAAACCGTTGACCTCTGCATGGGAAGGCTTCTTAAAACCGTGAAAAAACTCGGAGGCATAGCGGTTATAACCGCCGACCACGGCAACCTCGATGAAATGTTCGAGAAGGACAAAAAGACCGGCGAAATACAAATCGATAAAAAAACGGGCGAACGCAAGAAAAAAACATCCCACACGCTCAACCCCGTTCCCTTTATTATTTATGATCCTGAATTCAAAGGCGAGTACCGGCTTGCGGATGCCAGCGAACCCGGGCTGGGAAATGTCGCCGCGACCCTGTTAAAGCTGATGAACTTCGAGCCGCCTGAAGAATACCTTCCCGCGCTTATTGAGTTGACGTAAGATTTACCGCGCGGAATAAATATCTTCAAGAGCAGAGACAATCCCCTCCAGGTCATTCCGCCTGAAGCAGGGAAGCCCTGAATCGATCTTCCTGTCCGATACCAGCAGCACGATATTTTCAATCCCGGATTTATAAAGCGGCTCCTCGGTTGAATCACCGATCACTTCCACCTTGATTGAATTGCCTTCGCGGAAGCCTTCTATTATGACAATATCAGAACCCTGGCAGTGCGCCACGGCAAGTTCCAGGGGGCTCTCATTGTTTTCAAGATCAGAAACAAGAGCGTATTTTTTTCTGTTGGTGATTATTGAGGTACAGGCCCCTGCCTCTCGGTAACGGCTGCTGTCCTTTCCGGGATAATCGATATCAAAGTCATGGCGCATGCTCTTCACGGCAGAGACCTTGAGCCCCCTGGCAGTATACCTGTGAATCAATTTTTCGACAAGGGTCGTCTTCCCGGAACCGGATCTTCCAACAATATTTATTATTAACGGTTTTGTCATCAACAGGCACCTTCCCCGAACAACCGATTTCAGAGAGAAAGTCATTCTCTACCATATCGTATGGTGCATACTCAGTACTATTACGAAAAAAGGTCAATTATTAAAACAAAACTGTCCATTTTTACCGGGACCGATAAAAATGAATTGATAAAATAACTCCATTTAGATGAAAATAAGCAATAAACAGCCATGACGCACGCTGAAAAGAAAACAATCGGATGTATTATTGCCGGCGGCAAGAGCAGGCGATTCAAGCAGGACAAAGGGCTTTTCATGTATGAGGGGAAACCCCTGATACAGTACGCCCTTGAGGCCCTGAGTCCCGTTACCAGCGATATCATTATCGCCGGAGACGACCTGGAAAAATATTCCTTCCTTGGAATTAAAACCATCCCGGACATCATCCCCGGGCTCGGCCCGATAGGAGGAATTTACTCGGGCCTGATTCACGCGAAGGGGAACAGGATCATCACCGTCCCCTGCGACATGCCTTTTATAAACTCGGAATTTCTCAGCCACATGACAATGATACAAGGCGGCTATGACGTCATTGTCCCCTTCATCAACAACCGGTACGAACCTCTCCTCGCCATTTACGGGCCCGCGTGTCTTGAGCCCATCAAAAAAACCATTGACCGCGGCGAAAAAAAAATTATCGCTTTTTTTAATGAGGTTTCGGTGAGGGCGATACATGAGGAGGAAATCCAGTATTACGGGGACCCTGAAAAAATCTTTATCAACGTCAATTACCTCGAAGATATCGCGCCCTGATTATATCCGGGAAGCAACCGCCGCACCAGGTCGGCCATCTGGTCGAGAGTATAGGGTTTGCCTATTACCGCGTTGAAGCCGTAATCTTCGAAATGTGCCATTACCGGGTCATTTGAATAACCGCTTGACGCGACCACCTTCACATCGCTGTCCATCTCCCTTATGCGGACAATGGCGTCCCTTCCCCCCATGCCGCCAGGAATAGTCAGATCCATAATAATCAGATCAAAGGGCTTGCCCTCGTCCCTTGATTTTTTATAGCGGTCAATGGCCGCTTCACCGTCAAAGGCAGTCTCGACGTGAAGGCCGAGCCTCTTGAGCATCCGCTCGCCCACGTCAAGGATGATTTTCTCATCATCCATAAAAAGCACCCTTCCTGAATACTTCATTTCAACAGCCTGCCTTGCAACCGGGTTCAGCTCATCCCTGGAAGCGGGAAGCATGAGCTCGAAAACCGCTCCGCCATCCCCTGCCGGGAGGAGAGCAATATTGCCGTCATGCTTTTTGATTATTGAATAACAGATCGAAAGGCCCAGACCGTTCCCTCCCGGTTTGGTGGTAAAAAAGGGATCAAAAATTTTCGCGATGTTTTCGGACGGAACCCCCGGGCCCTCATCGCGGATAACGATCCTGATGAATTCACCGCCCCTGCCTGTAATGGGATCATTTCCCGCGGCGAGATAATTTTCAGCGGAAACATGTACCGTGCCCCCACCGGGCATCGCCTGTACCGAGTTGAGGATGAGGTTCTGCACGACCTGGCTTATCTGGCCCTCGTCAATATTTCCGTTCCACAGGTCCGGCGCGAGGCTGAATTCGGCTTTGACATTTGACCCGCTCAGAACAAACTCGACCGTATCAGACAGGAGGTCACGGACACAAGCCGTCTTTTTCACCGGCGCCCCGCCCCGCGAAAACGTCAGGAGCTGTCTGGTAAGGTCAGCCGCCCTGCCGGTCATTTTTTCCGCGTCAGAAAGGTATTTATAATGCCGGTCCCTTTTGTCCATATCGAGCATGACCAGTGAGACATTCCCCACAATTGCCGTGAGAAGGTTGTTGAAATCATGCGCGATGCCGCCGGCAAAAACCCCCAGCGATTCGATCTTTGAGCTCTTGAACAGTTCATCTTCCATTTTCTTTCGCTGGGTAATGTCGTTCAGCACAAAAATCGCCCCGATCACCGTGTCCCTGATGTCCCGGACCTCGGAAAATATCGGGAGAACAAACTTCTTCTGCCCGTTTTTATCAATAACAACAATGTCTTTATCAGCGGCAAAAAGCCTGCTTCCTGCAAATGAATCCCTGTTGAAACCCGCAAGCCCGACAGGGCCGTCCGAAGATTCGATAAACAGAATTTCAGAGATATGCCTGCCCCGGGCCTCATCGTACGTGTACCCGGTTATTTTTTCAGCGGCCCTGTTCATGATGTCTATGCTGCCTTCAGCATCAACGGTAATAACCCCTTCCCCGATCGACTTCAGGGTTATTGACAGTTTTTCGGTTTCCCGGGAAAGGCTTTCATTCGCGCGGCCCATCTCGGTATGGGCCTGTTTGAGTTCCTCGTTCACCATTTCAACTTCTTCGCACTGGCTCTGGATTTCATGAAACTGGCTGGTAATGATTTCATGCGCCTTTTTCAGGTCAGTAATGTCAGTAATGGTCGCCACGATTCCCTTCTGTCCCTGGCTGTAAATAGGGGACGCGGATACTATCACTGAAATCACCTCTCCGCCCTCGGTGAGCAGCTCCGCTTCATACTGGGGAGGTATCTCAAGCCCCGCCATTCTGTCCCGGTAGCGGGAGAGCACCAGTTCCCGCCCCAGGGGAGTATCAGGCAGAAACTCTGAGAGGTGATGGCCCAGGAAATCATCTTCTCCGAAACCGGTCATTTTGATCATGCTTTTGTTCACATATACCACAATTTCATCAACGACCATAATGATCCCCTCATGCGCGCTTTCGACCAGGGTTTTATACTTGTCATCAGCCTCTTTCAACGACTTGAGGGCCCTTTCACGCTCGTCCCTGATGATGTTCATCCTGTCAGCAATTCCCAGCGAAAGAAGCAAGACCATCAGGGCGGATGACAGGTGATAGAGCCAGGTTATCCACACGAAATCAGGGATCACCCCGTAGGTGCGCAGCATGAGCATAAACATACTCACGATCATGAACACCCAGGAAAAAAAATAATAACGCGCGGTTCGCCCGCCATGAAACAGCGCAACAATTGAAAGGACAAAAAGGACAAGCATATTGAGCGCTGAAATAAGCACCGAAAGTTGAGTACTGAAATGATATTCCGTGACAAAACAGGCGGCCAGCGCGGCCACATACAGGGCTATCAGGCCCTTCAATATTTTATCCATGAGGGGAAGATATTCCCGTGTGTTAAGAAATACCCGGGAGAACAGAACCGCAAGAAAACCGCACAGAATAACAGCGAACGGATGGGCGTAATTGGCGAACACCGGTGCATCAGGCCACAGGAACTGCGCGGCAAGACCGTTCTGGGTCATTGAGGCAAGCACATAGCTGATCAGCAGAACGCCCAGGTAAACATAGGACCTGTCCCGGACTGAAAAAAATATGAAGATATTGTATAATATCAATCCCAGGAAAAGGCCGTAATAGACAAAAAAGAAAATATATTCCCGGACTATTGAAGCATGAAGGCTTTCCATTTTCCAGGCAGTCAGCCTGAGGGGAACAGCCCCCCTTGTTTGCAGCCTCAGATAATAGACCGCTGACCCGGGTTTCTCGGCCAGTGGAAAAGAGAATTTACGGTAGGGCATTTTCCTGGTGCTGTAGGGGTAACGGTCCCCTGTCTGTATCACACTGAACATACGGGCTGCGGAGGGTTTGCCTTCGGGGATAAAAAGCGCAACACTGTCCATATGTGTATATCCATATTCGAGGACCCAGGGAACATCATGGCCGGTCGGATTCGTTATTGCGATCCTGATCCAGAAAACGGACGGATCATAGCCGAAACTGCGTGCCTTCCTCGTATTCTTAATAAAACGTGATGAATAATCTTTTGAAGAAACATCATCAATGCTCAGAGTACCGGACCGGTCGATAAAATAGCTTACTTTTTTTTCAATGGATTTTTTATCCAGGGTGTCATCAATAATAATTTCCGAAGCCTCGAGGCCCCCTACAACCGCAAAAAAAATCAGACAGCCGGTAAAAAATGATATAACAAACTGAATTAATGATCTGGACATAATAAATAAACCTGAATTTAACGTTCCATTGAAATTTTATCACCACTATACTGTATTTATACAACTGTTCAAGAGAAAAACGAAAATCAATATCACTATTGTATTAAGTAAAATTTATTTCAGCCCTGCAATTATAAAAATAATTGCCAGTCTTTAGAAAATGCTTTACATTTATTTACCTGGAAACTAAGGATGTTCGTGTTGTATTTAAAGCCATTCCGGAAACCCAGATGGACAGTAATGATATTTCACATTTTCTGAACCATGGCAGACCCAGGGAAGAATGCGGTATTTTCGGCATTTACGGCAATTCCAGGGCAGCGAACCTGACCTATCTGGGCCTGTATAACCTTCAGCACCGAGGCCAGGAATCTGCAGGCATCGCCTCTTCTGACGGGCAGCACATCTATCGATACGCCGGCATGGGAAAAGTGCTGGATGTTTTCACCGAGCAGCATATAGAAAACCTCCTCGGCCATATGGCCATCGGCCACAACCGCTATTCAACCACGGGTTCGTCGTTTCTCCGCAACGCGCAGCCGTTCAGGGCATCGTCAGTGCTGGGCCCGATCGTGCTGGCCCATAACGGCAACCTTACCAACGCGGGCTCAATCAGGAATGACCTTGAAGAGCGGGGGCACATCTTCCAGACAACCATTGACTCTGAAGTGATCGTGCATCTTATGGCCAGGTCGGGGATGAAAGATTTCACCGAGGCCCTGATCTTCGCGCTCTCAAAAGTCAAAGGCGCGTATTCTCTCCTGGTCATGAACAACGACATGATCTACGCGATTCGCGACCCTCACGGGTTCAGGCCCCTGGTGCTCGGCAAACTCAACGACGCGTACGTTGTCGCATCAGAGACCTGCGCCTTTGACATCATTGACGCCAAGTACGTGCGTGAAATAGAACCCGGTGAAATGATCGCGCTTTCAGCCTACGGGATGAAGTCATACTATCCCTTTGAAAAGAAACGCCAGGCCCTGTGCGTTTTTGAATACATCTATTTTTCCCGGCCCGACAGCATCATCTTCGGGGAATCGGTGCATGACATGCGCATCGAAATGGGACGCATGCTGGCGCGCACCGAGCCCGTTGACGCGGACCTCGTGGTCCCGATACCGGACTCTTCGGTTTCGGCCGCGATCGGATACGCGCGTGAGGCGAACATCCCCTATGAGATGGCCATGATCAGAAGCCACTATATCGGCAGGACCTTTATCGAGCCCCAGCAGAAGATACGGGACTTCGGCGTCAAGATCAAGTTCAACGTTGTCGCCTCGAGCGTGAAGGGCAAACGGGTGATACTGGTCGACGATTCGATTATGCGGGGTACGACCATGCGGAAGATAATCAAGATGTTCCGCAATGCCGGCGCGACTGAAGTTCATGTGAGGATAGCATCCCCCCCGACCAAATTCCCCTGCTTTTACGGCATCGACATCCCCACGCATAAAGAGCTTATCGCCTCAACGCACACGCTTGAAGAAATAAAAAAATATCTCCGCGTTGACTCAATCGCTTACATGTCCATCGAGACCATGCTCTCATCGATGAACAGGCCGGAGAAAAAATTCTGCACTGCCTGCTTCGATGGCGACTACCCTTCGGAGCTTGAAGAATGCGGGGATGATAACCAGAAGTACCTCTTTGAAGACTGCGTGACGAACGAATATTACTAAAAAATTTCTCACGCGTTTCCCTTTACACGAAGCGTTCACGCTGAATGACATTTACCGCGGAGTTTGCCCATGAACAACAGCATTCGTTTTATCATCTTCATCTGTGTGACCATTTCGCTGTACAGCCTGATGAATTATTATTTCATTAAAAAACACCAGAACGTGATGACGCTCCGGTCACTGCCGGCGATCCTTTTTCGCCTCGTGCTGTTCACGGTCATACTGACTCCTGTGGCGACCGTGGTCTTCACCATGAAAGAACTGCCGTTCTGGGCCGCGGTCACGGGATTTACCGGGTACAGCTGGCTCGCCTTTCTCTTTCTCTTCCTGGTAATACACGGGACTGTTGACATCATTCTCTTCGCGGCGGAAAAAATCGGCCTTGCCCCTTCAAAATACATCAACCGGGCAGTGTTCACCGCTACGCTCGTGATCAGCATATCCGTGCTGGCCTATGGATTTCATGAAGCAAAAACGATACGGGTCGAGCGGCACACTATCCCGACGAAAAAGCTTAAAGCCGGGCATGACACCGTAAAAATAGTCCAGATAAGTGATGTGCACTTCAGCCCGATCATAAGCACTGCCGCAGCGGAAAATATTTGCCGGCTCACGGCAGAAGAAAATCCCGACATCATCGTCTCCACCGGAGACCTGCTTGACCGGGCAATAAGAAACAGCAGTGACGTTGTTTCGATGATGCGGACCATCAGTGCTCCGCTGGGCAAATTCGCGGTAACCGGCAATCATGAATTTTACTCGGGCCTGGAGTACAGCGAGCGGTTTACTGACGCTGCAGGGTTCAGGCTTTTGCGCAATGAATCGGTCACGCTCCCTGCCGGTGTGACGCTTGCCGGGGTGGATGACCCGTCCGGCCGTCATAACGGCATTGTGCCGGAAAAATCAGAAAGCGAGGTCCTTTCAGCTTGCGACCCGAAGAACTACACCATACTGCTGAAACACCAGCCCAGAATAATAGAAGAGAACACGAAATTTTACGACCTGCAGCTTTCGGGCCATACCCATGGAGGGCAGATTTTTCCGTTTACCGCCCTGGTCAGGGCCGCGTTTCCCTATCTCTGCGGCCTGTATACGATTGACGAGGGAACGAAAATATACGTAAGCAGGGGCACCGGCACCTGGGGGCCGCCCATACGGGTCCTGTCACCGCCCGAAATAACGGTCATCGAGCTGGTGCACGAGGAATAACATCCCCCCTTATTAATAAAAATGAGATAACCAGGAAGGATTTTATTCATAAAAATACTTGACGTGTCAGGACTGGTATTTTTAATACACTCACGATTTGACACACAGGTGACTAGCTCAATTGGTAGAGCAGCGGTCTCCAAAACCGCAGGCTGGGGGTTCGAGTCCCTCGTCACCTGCATAACAAAAAAAGGCGGATTTAAGACCCGCCTTTTTTATTACTCATACGAAAAAACGCCGCACCCCTCTTTCAGGAATATCCCTGCCAGGCACTGTGAACGCAAATATCCAGGTTGCAATAATAACCAGCACGTGCCGGATTATCTTTTCCTGATCCCGTTCATGATCAAATCCGTAATGCTGTTCAGCCTGTTCTCTACAAAATCATCAACCTGATCAACCTCTATATGAAAAAATTTAATCATCCCCGGGGATAAAAAATAAATAAGTATCATTCCTATAATACTGACCAGGGTCTGGCCCGGATCGACATCCCTGAAGACTCCCCTATTTATTCCATCCCGGATAACATCTACAATATGCACGGTAGATTCCCGGGAGTAAGTGGAAAGGATAACTGTTTTTGTCTTACGAAGATCTTCATCATCATTCGCAATGGCTTCCATTATTATTCTTGTGTATTCAGGATTTTCATTTAAGCGTTTGAGGAAGGTATTGTAAATATAATTGGTGATAATCTCTTCATGGCTTTTGCCTTTTTCGATGTCTTCACGTATCTCAGAAGATGATTCCCGGTTTAAATGAATAAAAATGGCATGCAAAACCTCGAGATAAAGATTTTCTTTAGTTGAAAAATAATAATACAGCATCGCCCTGTTGATCTTTGCCTCATGAGCGATCTCTTCCATTCTGAAGCCGTGTCTTCCCTTCCTGGCAATAATCTTAATCGCCGCGTTGATAATGTTTTGTTTGCTGTCAGTTTCCACGTGTTCTCCCTGCCGATTTAACGTTGAAATATTATATAGTTACGGCTGATCCCGTCACTAAACATCCTCACACTCCCGCTGTCAGCTAAGACCTGGCGACAAATCCCCCTCCGGCTTCAGTTAACGTTCAGCCACCTCCCCCTTGCCAGGGGGGAGGACGGGAGGGTATTCCCTGATTCCCTTTTTCACAAGAATATACTGATAGTATTCAATTATCTCCCGCTCCGGAGTTATCATATATAAACGGGCTTATGGTGACACCGATCCTTACGCCGGTTCGCGATAGCAGCCTTTTTAAATCTTCGGCTATATGATAAAAACAGGGTATAAGAATGAGCGTGATTACCGTGGCGAAAATAAGCCCGTATCCGAATGCCAGGGCAAGAGGCGCCACCATATAGTCCCTGCCTCCGAAGCCATAAATAACCGGCATCAGATTGAGAACTGTCGAACCGGCGGTAAGGATAATGGGACGAAGCCTGACCACGCCACCTTCCGCAATGGCGTCTTTCAGCCCGAGGCCCTCGTCCCTGAACTTGTTGATAAACTGGACGAGCACAAGCGTGTTGCTGACAATCACACCCGCAAGGCTGAACAGCCCGAGAACACTGAAGAAGGACATGGGCTGTCCGTGAACAGCAAGGGCAAACACCACGCCGATAAGGGCAAAGGGAATAGCGATCATCACAACAACCGGCATGACAAGTGAATGCATATACACAGCGAGCACGACAAAAATAATCAGCAGGGCCCCGATAAAGAGGACCTTGAGCTCTGCCATGCTTTTGTTACTATATTCCTGCTCGCCGCCACAGGCGACCAGATATCCGGGATACCGCTTTTCAATGTCTGCGAACTTCTCCTGCAGCAGATCCGTAACTTTCCCTGGTGTTATTCGGGAATCTTCTATTTCAGCCTGAACCTGCACAAGACGTCTTGAATTAAGACGGTTAATATGGGAGTACTCCTTTACCTTTTTAACATCAGTAACAAGAGCAAGGGGAACCAGGCCGCCTGACTTATTTGCCACCTTGACCTCACCAAGGCTTCCCTTGTGAGTACGTTCGTTATCATTGAATCTGACACGAACACCAACCTCTTCCTCATTCTGGTTCACTTTTGTGGAGACAGCTCCGGCAAAGGAGGCGTTCAGAGAAATGGCAATGTCCCGTGCCGATATGCCGGTCATGGCCGCCATCTTTTCATTGACGTTGTAGCGGTATTCGGTCTTTCCCTCTTCAAGGTCAATGGAAAGATCACGCACCCCTTCGACCGTGGAAAGGAAGGTGTAGTATTCTGAGGAAATTTGTTTAATAATCTTATAGTCTTTGCCGCGAATTTCAACGCTAACCGGCTTTCCCACGGCCAGTTTTTCACCATATCCGATCACTGCGACCCTGGTCTGCATTTCATCAGAAATTAATCTCTTTTTTCGCGCGGTATCAATCCTGTTTCGCATATCGCGGGAAATCTCGGACGCGGTGCGCTCCCGCTCCTGTTCAGGCGTAAGATAAATATGCACTGTTGTATTATATGTTGCCTTGCCGGGTTTGGGGTCGTGTATTTCACTGTATTCTTCACCCACATAGGTATGCATACCCACGAATTCATCATCATGAAGCGCGCTCACGACCTTTTCCAGTTTTCTGGTCTCATTCAGGTTCGCCTGGAGATTGGTGGAATAGGGAAATTTGACTTTTATCCGTATCAGCTCCTCTCCTCCGGGCGTAATAAACCTGAAACCAAGAACGGGGATGACCGCGAGAGTAATAAAAAACGCGACAATCAACAGGGCTACGGTGATATATCGATACTTGAGAAAAATCAGTATGAGGTTCCTGTATTTCCCCTGAAAATACGCGAACCCGCCCTTTGCATTATTCCCTTCGTCCCTCTGAAACCCGGCTTCCCCTGCCTTTCTCATGCGCTTTGAACCCTGTCCCGGTTTTCTCCTGAATATCCGGATAATAAACCTGAATACACGCATGGGAATAGAAAGTTCGAGTTTATCTCCTTCCTTCCCGTTCGTTTCATGCAGAAAAAAATCCATATAAGCAGGAAGAATAAACATGGCGATAAACCATGACGCGATAAGACAGGTGATTATCACAATAGGGATTATCCTGATAAACTTGCCCAGAAATCCCGTTACCAGCATGAGCGGCATAAAGGCGGTAATGATGCAAATCATGGTAATGGTCACGGGCAGAAAGACCTCCGAAACACCCTTTTCAATGGCCTCCTTTTTCCCCAGGCCGCCTTCCATATACCGATGGCTGTTTTCCGCTACAACGATGCTGAAATCAACAATCATCCCGAGTACCATGATCATACTGAAAAGGCTGATGATATTTATCGTATGCCCCTGATACCATATCACAACAAGGGCGATCATAAAAGAAACTGGC
>Ga0209203_1002279_pt1 | contig 12943 bp, 11 predicted proteins | sample AD_UKC109_MetaG_FD_184423 | JGI IMG/M metagenome (GOLD analysis project Ga0209203, IMG submission 184423) | Active sludge microbial communities of municipal wastewater-treating anaerobic digesters from Hong Kong - AD_UKC109_MetaG (SPAdes)... | ecosystem: Engineered > Bioreactor > Anaerobic >...
CCGCGCACTGCCGGATGACCTCGTCGATGACGTGGAGGAGGATCACCTTGGAATGGTACTGTTCCGCCATGTCCAGGGCCTTCTCCAATGCCTTGTCCGAAGACGGGGAAAAATCGGTGGGCACCAGGATTTTCTGGGGGGTAAACATGATGCACCTCCTTTCCAAGACGTCATATGCCGCATCTCTGCATGGTGCTGATGTGCATATAACTCCTATTGTTTAGAATGTATTTTAAGGGGTTTCGATTCATGGGATGCCGTGGGCCATCATGACATCCTTCAGGTTGGCGTTGGGTACAAAAAGGCCGGGTCATCGCACCCGGCCTTTACCATCACAGCACCCCGGTCATTTTGCCAGCCCGATCATCTTCAATGCCTCCACTGCCTCGAACCAGACCTGAATTGAATAGGTGAAACCAGGCACACCGATGTAGTCCGCATACCTGGCCCCAACCAATTCGACAGCTTCGGCCAGCTTTGACTTGTCGCACTCATAGACAGTAAGGGCCTGGATGCCTGCACCTTTCAAGCTGTTTACATAAGGTCCCTTCATGGTGATGTGAGATGGTATGGGTTTCGAAGCCATGAACCGTTTTCCTATCTCGTTTGCTCCTTCGGACGGATACGACATCGTGCCAACGATAACCATGGATTACCTCCTTCTTTGTAAGGGATTGATTTACCGGTAATGACCTCAAAGAGATGTTCGAAAGCATTTCGGGCAGGCACCACCTCCTTCCTTCAGGACGAAGACAGATGAGGTGTTATTCCCAGGTGTGGTTTGAATGAGGGGATAATCAATAGATCAATATAAGAATATAACAACTTTCATAATTAAAATCAAAATGATTATTATTATGGTCTCATGATAATGCTCCTGGTGCGATAAAAGTCAATGGGTGCGGGTGCATTTATGGACTGAATTTCGTGCCATGGTAGCAGGTCTGGTGTACATGGATTGTAATTGTGGGGCTGGAGCGAATTAATCTGGAGGTCAGTCTTCAAAGGACCGTGCAGATATAATAGGAATCAATGCTATGATATAAAATGTGTATGTGGTATAAATTCTTGTGGATTGAAGTTTGTGATGTAATGGTCATGAAACGGGCAGGTTCTTATGCGGTATTTTGTGTTCAATATCCTGTTATGCAGCATTATTGCTGTATGGTAATTGTTAAACGTAGATGAAAATGAGCAATAAGACTATTGAATACCTCCGACGTCGAACGGCTGAGTTGGCTATCGGCAATTCCACACTTCGGAACCAGGGCGCCCCCGGTGTCGCAAAGGCTGCGCGAGCCTTTTTGTCCCAACTGGATTTGAAATCCTTCTCAGTGAGTTCCGAGGAAAAGTTTGTTGATGCACTTGATCGTGCTACGGAAAAGCTTGTTCAAGTCCTACCATATGGTGCGCGCAACTGGGGGACGGCCAGAAAGGCTCTCAACATTTTCCTACGAGACTGTCTCTACAATCAGTTTCTTTGCACCCACTTTGCCATTTCGCAGGTTCACCCTTGGCTCGAAGTTCCCTTGGATAGCTATGTTGCAAAGGGATTGCGCGGAACCTTTGAGGGCAACTGCCTTCCAAAATGGACTACCATAACGGGGCTTGAGCACGAACCGAGCGATCAGTATCAGAAAGTAGCTGGCAAGGTGGCGGAAAAGATTGGATGTAACCGAGTTGATTTGGACATTTACCTTTGGCGGGAAGTTGGAATCAGAGAATTGGAGAACGTTTAACAAATCAATTCAGCGGATTCTGAACACGCCTTCGGCGTGTCAGAACCACTGATTTCTATCGTTGGGCTACACAAATATTCGTTTATTGCTTCAGGAGGTTCGAATGGCACGATCAGACATAGTGGCTTGGGCACAGGTCGTCGCCACCGTTGCAATGGTCATGACCTTTTTTATTTATTGGCGCCAACTCGTAGCATTGCGAGCTCAGGTAAGCGCGGCCCGAGAGGCCAGCCGCACACAGAACCTCATCGCACTCATTGATTTCATTCAGCGCCCAACACATGTAGAGAGCCGCAGGATACTCATCAACCTTGATGGTCGCCCCCTTTCCGATTGGACCTACGATGAGAGGCGCTGTGCGGAACGAGCCTGTTCGGCATGGGATGCTGTAGCCATACTCCTACGCCATGACTCAATGCAGGAGGCGGCTCAAATTGTCCTCTCCACGTGGAAAACAAGTATTGCACCCTGCTATACCGTAGCTTCTAAGGAGCTCTTAGGCACACTTCGGACTATGCGCGGAGCCGACTTCTGGGATGATTTTGAGTGGCTAGCCCAAAAGGCTCTGTGTGAAATAAATGATAATGGTTCTGTTTAATAATTGCCCAACAATATCAATACGGCCGATCGCTACGCTACGGCTGATTTTTTCGTTAGACCAATAGCGAGGAAGAATGGCATACATCAATTATATTATTCACGGTGTTCCTTACAGTCGCAATAAATCACGGGGCAAAACCGATGCCGCGGATAAGTGGTCACAACAAGTACTGGAGCAAACCAATCACCTTCCACGCGTTAAAGAGGCATGCGCACTTAAGGTTACATTCCTGCTACCCCCGGACAAATTTCCCAAAGACTTTCCATACGGCCCAGACCTAGACAACCTACTCAAACGGTTCATGGACGCTTTGAATGAAACGGTGTTCTCTGAAACACCTGGTGGTGACTCTTGTGTAGTCCTGCTAACAGTCATGAAAACAAAGGTCGCAAATTACGAAGAGTCAGGTGTGCATCTTGAACTGCTCCCTGTCAGTGTGGCCTAACAAATCCAGCTTACCCGACGTAAGCGCCGGGCAGCTGACAGCACGTTCGGTGTATCTAGAAATCATTGCTTGGGAGGGTTAACATATTGTAGTATATATGATTTGGGAGAAATCATATGCTCAATAAAGATACTGCAAAACAAGTGATAGATTCTTTGCCAAACGATGTCTCCATGGATGATATCATTCATGCACTTTATGTGAATGTGAAATTTTCGCACGGCGAAAAAGAGATCAGAGAGGGCAAGGGAATATCGCAGGAAAATGCAAAGAAAAAGCTAGAAAAATGGCTAAAGTGATTTGGGCACCTTCTGCCCTGAGTGATGTTGAATCTATTGCTGAGTACATAGCCAAAGACTCTGTCGAAATGGCTTCTCTATTTGTCAGCAGGTTGTTTGACGCAACAGATCGTTTACATGAATTCCCATTATCTGGACGGATAATTCCCGAAATCAATAATACTGATTGCCGCGAAGTCATATATGGAACCTATCGTATCATGTATCGTATAGAAAAGAATGAAGTTTGGGTTACAGGAGTTATTCACGGCGCTCGTGATTGGAAACCAGAGTGATCACCATATGCAGGCCGACGCGGCAAAGCCGCTCCGCTGATGCGCACATTGGATCTGAGAAATACATATGGACAAACAACAAAGCAAATGGCTGACCAAGGAACTGGCAAAAACCTTCTCCGAAGGCGTACGCGGGGCTATACCTGGTGCAAACCTCCAACTGGAGATCATCACCAGACTGATAAGTGCGTGGTGCCCATCTCCATCCAGAATCTTGGATCTGGGGTGTGGTGACGGCATTCTCGGCCGCATGCTGCTCGCGGAACATCCCACGGCATACGCGGTCTTTGCCGATTTTTCCGAGCCGATGCTCTCGAAGGTCCGCCAGAAAGTCGGTGCAAGTAAAACGGCAACGGTCATACAGGTCGATTTCGCGACGCCGTCCTGGATGAAGGCCGTTAAGACAGAAACCCCTTTTGATGTTATTGTGTCGGGATTTGCCATACATCATCAGCCGGATGACCGCAAGAAGGCTTTGTATGCCGAGATTTACGAGCTCCTTGAAGAAGGTGGTGTTTTCCTGAACCTCGATCAGGTCAGCTCAGAAACTTCATCCATAAGTGAAATCTTTGACAGCTTCTTCCTTGAAAATATCCGGCGCTCTCTCGCCAATTCCGACCAGCACGAAATAATGAACCAGGTTGAGAAAGCATATTATGACGACAAAAAGGAAAACATTCCAGCCCCTGTTGGTAAACAGTGCCAATGGCTCCGCGATATAGGCTTTGAAGATGTAGATTGCTTCTTCAAGACATTTGAACTCGCTTTATTCGGCGGAAAGAAAACATCCAGCAAGGCGAGTGCAGCCGACGAAGAAAACCACGGGGCCGGTTAGCACGTTAGAGAAAAGGCTGGCCATCCTGAAATCAGATTCTTGCCGTCCCTCTCCTTTCCGGCATGGTGTTCCAGGTCATGTATGAGTGTTCCTCTCAACCCAGGCTGCGAAAGCATCCATGAACTTTCTGAGGAACTCGTTCGTCGTTTCATTCACGATGTCACCCTGGGGGTCGAACAGCGCCACAGCTCCCCCAATGTATGCTTCAGGCTGCTGCATGACGGGAACGTCCAGAAACACGAGTGATTGCCTGAGGTGGTGATTAGCGCCGAAGCCTCCGATGACCCCGGTCGAAACGCTCATCACCGCACCGGGCTTCCCTGCCCAGACGCTCTTGCCGTAGGGCCGCGATCCCACGTCGAGGGCATTCTTGAGTACCCCGGGAACCGACCGGTTGTATTCGGGTGTTATGAACAGGAACCCGTCAAACGACTTCACATGCTCACGGAAAGCGGTCCACGCAGGCGGCGGGTTTCCTTGGTCATCATAGTCCTGGTTGTAGAGAGGAAGACCGCCGATATCTACGACCTCCAGCTTCAGTGATTCAGGTGCACGTTTCGTGAGCACCGCTGCCATCTTTCGATTGAATGATTCTCTGCGAAGACTTCCTATGAAAACCGCAATCCTCTTGGTCATGCCTTTACCTCCATGCAGTGAACTCGTTACATCTCAGTATATTATCCATGTCAGGCACTTTCAATAGTGCCTCGGGCAGGCAAGGCACCCTTTTGTCCCGCTCACAGGAACACTCCCCACCTTGAAAAATCTTTCCAGGTACCTATATCTGAATATGAAATCCTCTTACAGCGAGGGAGACAGCAATGGTCAGGAGGGACTACTATTTGATCCTTGGTGTTTCTCCACAGGAGAATGAGGAAGGCATCAGGGAGGCTTTCCGCAGGCTGGTGAAGAAATACCACCCGGACATCGCAGGACCCCTGTCCCGATGGGAGTTCCAGGAGATCGTCGAGGCGTACGAGGTCCTGTGCGACCCGGACAGGAGGAGGTCCTACGACCAGGGCCTCGCCCATGCAGAAGGCAGGGAGCGCATCATCCCGGAACCCATCGTGACCGGGACATGGGGATACGGCGAGTCCCTCGTGCCCGAGCCGGTGTCCATCATGAGGGACTTCCTGTCCGTCAGCCAGCCCATCGACTCGCTCTTCGAGCGTATCTTCAGAAACTTCACCCACACCCGCGTCCCCAAGTCCGAACGGCCCGAGAGCCTCACCATGGAGCTCATCTTCTCCCCGGAGGAGGCCATGACGGGCGGCAGGGTTCCCATCAGCATCCCGGTCCTGTACCCCTGCCCGGCATGCAGGGGCAGCGGTCGGTCGTGGCCGTACCAGTGCCCGCAGTGCATGGGGCGCGGCATGGTGGAGGAAGAGGAGCAGGTCACCCTGCAGATCCCCCCGAGGGTGCCCTCCGGGACCGTCTTCGAGGTCCCCCTGGCCGGGCTCGGCGTGCACAACTTCTACCTGAGGGTCGTCGTTCGCATAAGCGAACTCTACTGAGGGGCAAGGTTCCTTGCCGTTCCTTGCAATTTTACCTGCCGCACAGTATCATCAGGGCTTGGGAACCCAGGACGGTCATGACATTATTGAACCTGGCCCGTGCAAGCTGTGCAGAGAGGAGGTATGTCGATGCCGGGGAAGGTACCGATAGAGCAGCTGCGTTATAGATGCGACCTTGGGGTGCTCGGATGCAGGGACAGCAGGAAGGCGAAGCCGTTGACCGGCATCCTCGGGCAGAAGAGGGCGCTCAAGGCCCTGGAGTTCGGCCTCAGGATCAGGAACAAGGGCTTCAACATCTATGTGGCAGGACATACCGGCTCCGGCAGGAAGACGGCGCTCAGGCGATTTCTTCAGGAGCTCGCCGTACACCAGCCCACGCCACCGGACTGGTGCTATGTCAACAACTTCAAGGACGCCTATCTTCCACATGCCCTCTCCATGCCCGCAGGAATGGCCCGGGAGTTCAGCCGTGACGTCGAGGCCTTCGTGGCCGCGGCGCGCAAGGAGATCGTCAAGGTTTTCGAGAGCGAGCAGTACGCGAACAGGAGGAACAACACCATCAAGAAATTCCAGGAGATGCGCGACGAGCTCTCCAACAGGATAGGCGAGAACGCCCGCCGCAAGGGCCTCCTGATCCAGGCCACCCCCATGGGGCTCATGGCCATACCCATGGTGGACAACAAACCCATCACTGAAGAAGAGTTCCGCATGCTCGACGCCAAGACCCGGGAGACCTTTGTCCGGAAGCAGGGCCGGCTCCAGGAGCAGCTCAAGAAGGCCGGCCGCCAGATAGCCGCACTGGAGAAGAAGACCGGGGAGATGATCCTCAATCTGGACAGGGACGTGGCATCCTATACCCTGGGCAATCTCCTGGACGATCTTCTCGAGAAATACCGCAGGCAGCCCGGGATCATCTCCTACCTCAAGGAGATGCGCGACGACATGGTGGATAACCTTGCCCTGTTCAGGGGGGACGACCAGAAGAAGGAAGGACAGGGGGAGTCCCCGTTCGTCATCGACGGCGAGCTCAGGTTCAAACGCTACAAGGTCAACGTGCTCGTGGACAATACGGGGCTCAAGGGCGCCCCCATCGTCACCGAGCTGAACCCCACCTATAACAACCTCTTCGGGCGCATCGAGAAGGAGGCCCAGTTCGGCGCCCTGATCACCGACTTCACCATGATACGCCCGGGATCCATGCATCGGGCCAATGGAGGGTTCCTCATCCTCCCGGTGGAGGAGGTGCTCCTGAACCCCTTTTCCTACGAAGGCCTCAAACGTGCCATCCGCAACCAGGAGGTGTGCATCGAGGAGGCGGGAGAGCGTCTCGGTTTCATGACCACCCGCAGCCTCATGCCCGAACCGGTCCCCTGGGACATCAAGGTGATCCTCACCGGTTCACCATACCTGTACTTCAGGCTCTTCGAGCTGGACGAGGACTTCCAGGACCTCTTCAAGGTCAAGGCGGACTTCGACACGGTCATGGACCGCACCGACGAGAACATCAGGAACTATGCGTCGTTCCTGTGCAATCTCTGCGAGGAGGAGAACCTCCTGCACTTCGACGGAAAGGCCATGACCCGTGTGGTGGAGCACAGCTGCAGGCTCGCCTCCGACCAGGAAAAGCTTTCCACGAGGTTCGGCGAGATAGCCAACGTCATCCGCGAGGCGAGCTTCTACGCATCGCGGGACAAGGTGCCCCTGGTGAACGAAGGCCATGTGAAACGGGCCATCGATGAACGCTTCCACCGATCGAGCCTCCTCATGGACAAGGTCAACGAGATGATCCGGCAGGGATCCATCATGATCGATGTGAGCGGGGAAAAGGTCGGGCAGGTCAACGGACTCTCCGTCATCGACCTGGGGGACATCATGTTCGGAAGGCCCAGCAGGATTACCGCCAGCATCGAGCCGGGGCGGGACGGCCTCATCGACATCGAACGGGAGGCGAGGCTCGGAGGCCCCATACACACCAAGGGGGTGATGATCCTGTCCGGGTATCTCGCCCAGACCTATGCACAGGACAAGCCCTTGAGTCTTTCCGCCAGGCTCGTGTTCGAGCAGAGCTATTCCGGGGTGGAGGGGGATTCCGCGTCGTCCACCGAGCTCTATGCCCTCCTGTCGGCTCTCTCGGGAAAGCCGATCCGGCAGGGCATCGCTGTGACCGGTTCGGTGAACCAGAAGGGCGAGGTGCAGGCCATCGGGGGCGTCAACGAGAAGATCGAGGGATTCTTCGAGGTCTGTAGGGTCATGGGGCTCACCGGATCGCAGGGGGTGATCATCCCGGAGAGCAACGTGCGCAACCTCATGCTCAAGGACGAGATCATCGACGCGGTCGAAAAGGGGAGGTTCCACATCTGGAGCGTCCGGTCCGTGGACGAGGGGATCGAGATCCTCACGGGGGCGAAGGCCGGAAAGAAGCTGAAGAGCGGCGTCTTCGAGAAGAACACGATCCACCACCTGGTGGACGGGAGGATCGCATCCCTGAGCGAAACGTGGGTCAGCTTCGGCGAGAACCACAAGAAGAAGGGCAGGGCCGTGAAGAAAAGGAAAACCAGGGGCACGTCCAGGGGGAAGGGGTGAGGCGTCCCAAGTTCTGAAGCCCTTGTGCCTGCGCGGGCATCTAAAGCTCAGGAAGGAGGTTGCAGGGTATGGATTTCAGAGAACTGATCGCGAAGAGGCGTTCCGTACGGGAGTTCAACGACAGGGCCGTGCCCCTGGAGCTGGTGAGGGAAATCATCGCAGACAGCATTCAGGCGCCGAATGCGCGCAATGCCCAGCCCTGGTCCTTCATCGTGGTGGCCGACAGCCACATGATCAAGAGGCTGTCCGACGAGAGCAAGAAGAACATCCTCTGGGACATGGGGGACAATCCTGCGTCGCCGTATGTCATGTACAAGCCCATCCTGGAAAACGTCGATTTCAACGTTTTCTACAATGCGCCGTGCGTGGTCTATATTGCAGGTCCCAGGGACATCCGTTCCACCACCGTCGACTGCGCCCTCGCAGCGGCCTACTTCATGCTCTCGGCCGCGGACAGAGGGCTCGGCACCTGCTGGGTGGATCTCGGTTCTGCGATCAGGGACCCGATATTGAAGAACGAGCTCGGCCTGCCCAACGACCATGTGATCGTATCCACCCTGGCCCTGGGGTATCCGGTGAGGGTGCCGGTCACTCCTCCGAGGTCGGAGCCGAGGATCCTCAAGATCGTGAAGTAGGAAGGCGCATCAGCCGTGGGACTGCTTCAGGCGCCGGAGGCGCTCATCGGGCGGCAGGAGGCAGTTCCCCGTGCATTCGTCGTCGCACCTGCCGTCGCACGGCTCCACGTGGATGGTGACCGTGGAGTACGGCAGGCGTTCGGTTATCAGGCTGGTCAGTTCGTCCGTTATGCGGTGGGATTTTTTCACGTTCATGTCCGGGTCCACGAGCATGTGGAACTCGATGAACCTCATGTGGCCGGACTTGCGCGTCCTGAGCTTGTGATAGCCGTGCACCTCGGGCTTCTTGCTGGCGATGAGGTCCCGTATGATGGCTCTCTCCGACAAGGGAAGCGTGGTGTCCAGCAGGTCACGGGCGGACTGTACGGTAAGGCGCCAGGCCGCATGAACGATGAGGACCGCCACCCCCATGGCGGCCACGGGGTCGATCCAATGGACATGGAGGCCCGGTTTCAGCCGTTCGATGATCCATATGGCGAGCAGCCCGGCCATGACGCCGGCCGAGGTATAGACATCCGTCCTGAGATGCCAGGCATCCGCCTTGAGCGCGACCGAATCGGTCCTTTCTCCTACCTTGAAGAGCTGCCTGGAGACCATGATATTGAGCATGCAGGAGAACAGCATCACCCCCACGCCCCACCCCAGGGACTCCACGGGCCTCGGATGGATCAGCCGGGAAACGGCCTCATAGATGATCCAGCCCGCCGCCATGAAGATGAGGAAGGCCTCCACGGTGCCGGATATGTTCTCGATCTTGCCGTGGCCGAAGGGATGGTCCCTGTCCGCCGGTTTGCCCGAGTTCCTGACCGAGAAGAAGGCGATGATGGAGGCCAGGAGATCCACCGCGGAATGGGCAGCCTCGGAGATGATGGAGACGGATCCCATGGCGATGCCTGCAGCCACCTTGATGAGGATAAGCACGGAGTTGGAAAGGACCGAGAGGCGTGCAACGGCGACCTTTTCTTTTTCGGCACGGGCCTTGTTCATCTGATGAAGTCCTGTAATGGGTGATGCTTGTCCTATAGCAAATTCTCTGCACCAGAGGCTAGTCCGATGTGAGGCGAGGACAGAATTGCATTGAATTATCGTTCCTGTTTTAGTAGGCAAGAGGCGGGGGGGCATGCGTTCGCATGGACATACCGCAAGGGAGGGACCGATGAAAGGCTCCAGGAAGACCATCCAGTTCGTTCTTCTGATAATCATTGTCGCCGCGGGTATCGGCGCCACGTTCTACTATCTCGAGTGGGGGAAGCCGGGTATCACCCTGGACAAACCCTTCGACACCGTGGGAAAGTCAAGGGATGTAACCATCACCCTGAGCGACAACCGGAGCGGTATACGGTCGTACAGCGTGGCCGTCGTTCAGGGCGGACAGAGCCGCATCGTGGCCGAAGAGGTGCTGCCTTCCAAGGGGAACCTCGAAAAGGTCCTGCCTTTGAAGATCGTGCCGAAGGATCTCCGGCTCAAAGACGGCGAGGCCGTCTTTTCGGTAAAGGTCACGGATTTCTCTCCCCTGAAGAATACGACGCTGTATGAGGCGAAGATCACCATCGATTCCATTCCGCCCCGTATCGCGTTGCTGAGCAGTGCCCATAACGTAAACCCGGGAGGCACATGCCTGGCCGTCTACCGCATATCCAAACCCGTCCTGTCCAGCGGGGTGAAGTGCGGTGATGCGTTCTTCCCCGGATATCTCGTGCAGGGAACAGGCAGGCCCTACTATGTGTGCTACTTCGCCGTTCCCAGGGATGTGAGCAGGACGACGGCCATGACGGTTACCGCGGCCGACAGGGCAGGCAACGAGGCCTCCACGGGCATTCCCTTCTATATCCGCAGCAATCGCCCGTTCCGCAAGGATACGGTCAATCTGGGCGACGCCTTTGTGCAGCAGAAGGCGGTGGAATTTCAGGAGCAGGAGTCGAGCCTGGCCGGAAAGACACCGACGGAGGTCTTCGCCTACGTGAACGGAACCCTGCGGGCGGCCAACGACGCGAAGATCCGGTCTGTCTGTGCGAAGACCGATGGGAAACGGCTTTGGCAGGGGACCTTTATCAGGATGAAGAACTCGGCACCCAAGGCCATGTTCGGGGACGAACGGACCTACCTCTATCAGGGCGTCTCCCTGGGGAACAGCGTCCACCTCGGGGTGGACCTGGCCTCCCTGGCTCAGTCGCCCGTGGAGGCGGCCAATGCCGGGACGGTCATCTTCGCCGACGTGCTCGGCATATATGGCAACTGCGTGATCATCGACCACGGGCAGGGGGTATCCAGCCTGTACGGACACCTGAGCTCCCTGGCCGTCAAGGAGGGTGACCAGGTGGCCCGGGGGCAGGTCATCGGCAACTCGGGCGCCACGGGGTTTGCCGGAGGCGACCACCTGCACTTCAGTGTCCTGGTGGGTGGGGTGTTCGTGGACCCCAAGGAATGGTGGGACCCCCACTGGATCAAGGACAACGTGGATAAAAAGCTCGCGATCGCCGGGACCCTCTGATTCTATCACGGATGATGCATCAGCATGCGCTGGTCAGGCCGCAGGTCAGGGTCTGGCCCGCACGGCTGCCGTCCCGGTAGATGGTGATCCCCTTGCACCGCAACTCGTGGGCAAGCAGGAAGATTTTCTCGACATCGTCCGGCGACACGCCGCGGGAGAAGTTGATGGTCTTGGACACGGCATTGTCGGTGTGTCTCTGAAAGGCTGCCTGGATCGCCACATGACGGGCGGGGGGGATCCTGGCGGCCGTGAGGAACAGGTCTTTCAGCCTCCGGGGAGCCGGGAAATCCTCCGGCAGGTATCCTGTCTTCTTCAGGACCTCTAGAAGCCTCTCGTTCAGGATGCCCTCGGATCTTGCCGCCTCCATGAACAGGGGGTCCGTCTCCCCGACCCCGATGTCACCGGGGATCATCCTCGTGGCATGGAGCGCATAGAGCGGCTCGATCCCCGAAGAGCATCCCGCGATGATGCTCAGCGTGCCGGTGGGGGCGATGGTGGTGACCGTGGCGTTGCGCATGGGTTTCCTGCCCTCGCGGTCGTAGGTGCTGTGGGGAAAATTCGGGAAGGATCCCCTTACGCGTGCCAGCTCACGGGATGCGGCATGACCCTGCTCCTGGATGAACCTCATGACGCTCTCCGCGGTCGACTCGCCCTGAGGGGAATCGTAGGGGATCCCGAGCCGGATGAGGAGATGGGCGAAACCCATGACCCCCAGGCCGATCTTGCGGTTTCCCCTGGCCATATGCCTGATCCGGGGCAGGGGGTACCGGTTCACCTCGATCACGTCGTCCAGAAACCGCACGGCAAGGCCGACCGTGGCGCCGAGCCGGTCCCAGTCGATCCCGGTTTTACCCTGCAGAGTCTTCACCATCAGCGAAAGGTTGATGGAGCCGAGGTTGCAGGCCTCGTAGGCGAGAAGGGGCTGCTCGCCGCAGGGATTGGTGGACTCGATGGTGCCGAGGTGAGGCGTGGGGTTGTGCCTGTTGATCTCGTCGAGGAACAGGATGCCCGGTTCTCCGTTTTCCCACGCGCACCGGGCCATGAGGCCGAAGAGCTCACGGGCGCTGACGGATCTGACCACGGTGCGGCTCCGGGGACTCACCAGGTCGAAGACCCGGTCCTCTCTGACGGCAGCCATGAACAGGTCGGTCACCCCCACGGAGAGGTTGAAGCTGCCGAGGCGGTGCAGGTCCCGCTTCACCGAGATGAACTCCTCTATGTCGGGATGATCGACCCTGAGCACGCCCATGTTGGCACCCCGGCGTGTCCCGCCCTGCTTGATGATGTCCGTGGCCTTGTTGAAGACCTCCATGAAGGACACGGGACCGCTGGCCACCCCTCTGGTGCTCAGGACCATGTCGTTCTTGGGCCTCAGGTGGCTGAAGGAAAACCCGGTGCCGCCGCCGCTCTGGTGGATGATGGCCGTGTTCTTGACCGCATCGAAGATGGACTCCAGGGAGTCCTCAACGGGAAGGACGAAGCAGGCGGCGAGCTGGCCGAGATCCCTGCCGGCATTCATGAGGGTG
>Ga0209203_1002293_pt1 | contig 12858 bp, 8 predicted proteins | sample AD_UKC109_MetaG_FD_184423 | JGI IMG/M metagenome (GOLD analysis project Ga0209203, IMG submission 184423) | Active sludge microbial communities of municipal wastewater-treating anaerobic digesters from Hong Kong - AD_UKC109_MetaG (SPAdes)... | ecosystem: Engineered > Bioreactor > Anaerobic >...
TTACGCCGATCCTGAATATTCATGCGACGATTACATTCAATCCTGACGTCATGACGCATTTGAAAACATGACGTGACGGCGAGGTCTGTTTGAATTCCGGGGGAAATGCCTGTTCGGCAGGTAACACGGCTAAAAGGTGAAAATTTTTCTTTAAAGGATGAATGCCGGAATGTGCCTTCAGCGCAGTCACTTGTGCCGCACCCCACATCTTGTGCTAAAATATTCTTGACACACAAGAGTGCGTTTCTTATACTGCCGTCAACTAAAAGCAAGTTCTTATCAATTCAATTCAATCAATGTCTTTACAGCTTTTTCAATCGCTTTTCGTTTTTTGTTGATTGGAATCCTGTCCGTGAACACAATGACTTCCGAATAGAGAGACAGGTCATAAAATTTTAAAATATGATTCAGCAAATATCCCAACATTCTTGGATAAAAACATTCCTCGACACGCAATGCCGGCCCGGTTTTTCTTTTTTCCACGATTAAAGAATCAATGCGCATGCCTTTCAGTTTATCAAGAATGATGTCAAAAACTTTTTTTCGAATAAATGGAGAATCTTCCGAAGCATGAAAATATTCGATATCCAGACCCTGTTCAACCAGATCATATTTCAACTCGGTCATTTCCATATAGGCAAGAAAAGGTCTTTCTTTAGCAATACTCGTCAATAAAAAATACTTTGTTCCGTTGATTGAAAAGTCCAGATTGCCGGCTTCATCCAAAAATATGTAAAGAAAGCGTTTAGTCATATAAACTAACTTTTTTCAGGAAACCGCTTGCTCGACGATTTGAATTTCTTCGGCAGTCAAACCATAAAGTTGATAGACCAATTCATCAACTTCTTTTTCCAGGGCACTGGTGTCGGCATATACGTCCTGATTTTTGGTATCAAGAATTTGTGTGACCAAATTAATGAAAGGTTTTTGCTCCTCGGATGAAATTTTCTTTATTGGTATTTTCTTCCAATCATCTGGATAAAAGTCAATATTGCCTTTGTTATTGAACTTTATAAAATGTGCTACTAAATTAGAATTAATTACAGCAAGAATATATTTGAGATCAAAGTGCTCGGAATTATCTTCAATAGTTTTCCTATCTGTTTCTAGATTTACAAAATATTTTCTAATGTTTGTATTTTCAATATTTCTTAAATCTTTTGCAAGAATTGCCATGATAATAGTATTGTCACAAATTAATTTTTCATTTGAATATGCAGCTATACGTTTTTGTCTCGAAAATAGAAGCTTTTCAGGATCGTAGAGTTCAGGGAATGTTGGTCTAACTAATTTTGTTGGACACCTATCTGTACCCCATTCAACGTACAGTTTTCTTTTGATAACATAACGATCTATATGTTTGCCTTCGGTATACAGACGATTATTTATTAGTGTTTCAACATCAGAAACAAGGTCTTTTTTCTGAAACTTAAACTCTTTATCATTCTTGTCACTATTCAACCTTAAGCCATAACTAACAAAACAAATTTCCGATAAAGCCATTGTGTTTTCTTCGGGAAAAACGAAGTTAGATGTTTCTGGCAAATATTTCTTTGCAGATAGAACGTCTGGTAATATTATTACATCGGTAGGATTGGGTACATGCAAGATGCGCTTGGTACATTTATCGTCGTTCGTTTTATTCAAAAAAATAATTTTGTTTTTAACGCCAACGTCGTCAAATAGAAATTGATTTGGATAAAAATCTATTTGGCTCAATTGATGACGACTTTCAATTATTTCTACAATTTTTTTTGTATAGTCTGCTAATCCTATTGTGTCAGGTATTATATATGTCATTCTTCCCGCTTGATTAAGTATCCGTATTGCTTGTTCAATAAAAGGTATATAGATGTCCCACATTTTAATAGCACTTTCATAACTTGATTCGATGGCTCTTCTAAAATCTCGATTTTCATAATCTCTTGCTTTTATGTACGGAGGATTCCCAATCACAATATCAAAGCCGACAAAATTACCATAGTCGTTAAGTACTTCTGGAAATTCAAAACGCCATTCAAAAGCGTTTTCGTAAATTATATTATTTTTTTCCTCTTCCAGTTCGGTTTCCAGTTTTTTTATTTCTGCCGTCAGTTTTTTCAGTTTCTTTTCCCAATCTGATTTTTGCTTTTTCGAGAGTTCAAACATTGGTGTCTGTTGAACATGAGTTTTCAATTCATCTTTTGCATTTGTCAGACGGATAATACGTCTGTCATAAAATTTAACTTCGCTTTCAAAATCGCTCTTAATTTGTTCAATGAGTTTCACCATCGCCTGTTTTTGCTCTTTATTCTCAGCATTTCGATAGGTCATTACCGCCAGGCGATAGCTGTCAATGCTCCATTTACTTTTTCGCAGCGCTTCTTTTATATCGGCATCAAGCGGATAGCGGCTAATCAGCGAATTGCCGCATTTAATATTGATATCAATGTTGGGCAGAGTTTCCAACTCCGTAAAGGCCGGCGCTTTGTAATAGGCGTTTTTGAGCAGTTCAATCCAAAGACGCAGGCGGCAAATCTTGACGGAATTTGGGTTGATGTCCACGCCAAAAAGGCAATTTTCAATGATCGTCTGCTTTTCGTGGAAGAGCGCTTCCTGAACACGCTGGCTTTCTTTATTTCTGGGATTGTATTCAAATATTTTCCCATCTTCGTCGGTAACAATTAGCTCATCGCTGACAACTTCAACATTATAGTGCTTTAAAAGTTTGCCTTCCCTGTCTATTAAAATTTTCAAGTCGTGCTTTATAGATATTATTTCATTCAATGCTGAGACAAGGAAATGCCCCGAACCTACCGCAGGATCACAAATTTTCAGGCTATTTATGATGGCATTGGCTTCTTGCTCATCTCCAATCTTATTGTGGATCTGGATAATATCCTGGCAATTCCATTTCTTAACTTCATTAAACTTCTGGACAACTGCACGGCGAATCGTTTCGCGGCACATGTACATGGTGATAAAACCGGGCGTAAAGAATGATCCGTCCTTGTAGCCGTTGATTTTTTCGAAAATCAAACCCAGCACAGAAGCATTAATCAACGTTTTATTATCTTCCTGTATCTCTTCCGCACCGTCACCACCGAAGTCATAAGCATCCAGAAACGCGAAGATGTACTCCAGCGTTGCAAGAGAACCTGATCTTTTCTTTCCCGTTTGGTCTCTTAAAACGGTTGAGTTGATGATGCGTAAATGTGTATCTCTGAGTTGACTAATGAATAAGCCTTCATGTTCCATTTCCGTCGGTTCAAACAATGAACTATTCAAATAGGGAACTTTTGCGAAAGCTTTTTTAACGTAAGCAGTTCTTTCTTCGGGTTTGCGTGCCAATACCTGAAAAAAAAGGCTGTTGAGGTCATCAAAATTCTTGATTCTTTCGGTATTGAGAAACGAAAATGATTTATCACCTTTATTATAATTTAGTAATTGCGCTTCCAGCAGTTTAAGAAAAAGAATGCGGTTGATCCATGTAATCGAAAGTTCCAGAGCAATATTGAAAAGCCGTTCATCCTTTATGCTTCCATAATGATTTACGTTTTCGAAACGGGATAGTTTATCAAGGCTATCCAATTGAATAATCGCACTTTCTATCAGTGAGCCGGCATCGCGTTCGCCTGCCTTTTTACGCCCAATCAGCTTTTTTCCGCCTTCTTTCGTTTCGGCAAGACCGATGATATGCAGGAGTTCAGTGTAGAAACCCTTATCCAGGCTGTTACTATCGTTGGTAAAAGGAAGTTTTAATAAATGTTCCGGTGAAAGCAATTTATAAAGGGCAATCAGTTTGTTGTCGTCCTTTTTATCAGCATTGCGCAGAGGTTTTTCATAATCACGAATATCAAAATGTGTGAATGTTATTTCCGTTTCGATAGCGTGAATAAACGGTTCGGCAATTTCCTTGTAGAAAAAATCAGTTCGAGTGTCGGACAACCGCTTTTCTTCAAAATTATTAAACTTTTTGATTAGCTGCTTATTATTAGCGAATAATCTTTCAAACAACTGAGCATCGAAAATAAACCATTCATATATATCCGTGGCAATCAGATACTTAATTTCGAGGTTCTTCAGTGTGATACGCTCACGCAAAAAATATAAAAGCAATTCCTGAAAAGCTTTCACGTTGATGTTATCTGGACGCAACATTTCCGATCGGTTGCCCGGTTTCTTTGCCTCTATAATGACGCCAACTGTATTGTGAGCATCTTTTCCATTGTGGATCACAAGATCATTGCGGCCTTTTGTATTAATGAAGTAATTATTTTTGTAATAGGTGTCCTTTAGAAATTCGGAAACCAGATTCTTGTGGAATTCTTCCGACTCTGCTTCGTTGATGCGATCAAGTAGCTTTATAAAATGCGTCTTAAATCGTTCAATATCATCTCTATGAGGTTTAATTTTCAGGAATGCTTTGTTTAAGGATTGTCTTGGTGTGCGTATGTTTAGTTGCATCTGTGCCTTTCAATAACCGCTTTTGAAATGTGAACCTGCTGCTTTCAGAGAAACTAAAGATTTACTAATTGTGTGGAATAATACAACTTCTTGAAAACATTGCAAGAATATTTTTGTACGCAAAAATATTTTAATCCCGCTCCGTCCCTGCCAACCACGACAAGTCGTGTATTGGCGGGATAGTTCGCCTTACGCTTTCTATCGTCAGCTTGGCTCACTACTTCGCTTCGGGGATAATTCGTCCAGCAAGCTTCAGTGTACTTTGTTTCTGAAGCTTGGGTCTCATTATAAAATGGTAAATGGTTGATGGTGGCTGGTGGATAGTGTCCCACGGCGCTATGCGCCTGGTGAAAGGTAAAAAGTGAATAGTGAATGGTTGATTGTTGATGGTGGATAGTGGATAGGGAGACTATTCAAATTTTAAAACTGGATTCCCCGGTCGAGCCGGGGAATGACAAATAGGTGTGGAAATGAAAAAAATTAGGTTGTTCTTTCAACTCTGACTGGCACGGCGGAAAAGACGGCGGTGCCGCTCAAATCATAATGGCGATTGTCTATGATGTCGTTGATGTTGACGCCGGGATTTTCCAGGGCAACACCAAGTTTTACACCCGGCAGGTTATGGCCCCACCCGTGCGGTATGCAGACCACCCCGGGCATGATGGAATCGGTTACTTCGGCTTCCAGCGATATGTTGCCGGTGGCGGATACCACGCGGACCATGTCGCCCGATTTAATCTGTTTAAAGGATGAATGCCGGAATGTGCCTTCAGCGCAGTCACTTGTGCCGCACCCCACATCTTGTGCTAAAATATTCTTGACACACAAGAGTGCGTTTCTTATACTGCCGTCAACTAAAAGCAAGTTCTTATCAATTAATTCAATCAATCAATAATTATCAATCAATAATCAATTCAATCAATATCAATTCAATTCAATCGCCGACTTTCGTCGGTTAGTTTGTCATTGACATAGAATAATGTTTCCCATATAGTCCCTCCCGCAAATAATGAAGAAAATACTTTTAAAAATTATAAATCCTGTTGTTCTTTTTAACGCCTGGCTTTACCACAAGAAAAATTCAACCTTCAGCAACTCAACTTCCGACCTGGAACTTCATCTTTATTCGAAAATATTCAAAAATGACATGCTTCATTATGGGTATTTCGAAAATACCGAGATTGAAGTCGACACCATCTCTATCGCTGAAATTGAAAAAGCCCAGGTCAGATATGCGCAGAACATCATCGATCAAATCATCAACCCGCAAGATTTAATTCTTGACATCGGCTGCGGAATGGGTGGCTTGTCGAACTTAATATCCCAGAAGGGATTTAATGTTGAGGCGTTGACTCCGAATAAAAATCAGATCAGGCATATCCAATCAAAGTACCCGACGATTACGTGTTATCAGAAGCGATTTCAAGAATTCGAAACCGATAAAAAGTATGGAACCATCATCAATTCGGAATCGCTTCAATATATACCGCTTGAGAAAGCGTTCGAAAAAGCGGAAAGCATTGTCAAACCTGACGGCACATGGATTATTGCGGACTATTTCAAATTCGATAATTCAGGCGTCAACAAGTCATCACACCTGCTCGATGATTTTGTTCGGAAATCAAAGGAACATGGCTGGGAGATTACGTATCAGCAGGACATGACGCCTCATGTTTTGCCGACGCTGAAATTTGTCTATAATTATGCTGAACGATTTCTTTTACCCCTGGTCCATTTTACATCCGGAAAAATCAAGCGTAAAAAGGCATGGTTATACTACCTCATCAGAGATTTAAAGCAATCCGTTGATCATAAAATATGGAAGGAACTGGCGGCCGTTGACCCGATAAAATTTAGAAATGAAAAGAAATACATGCTTTTTGTATTAAGAAAAAACTGTCGAGATGCCGCGGACAATCCAGCTTCGTCTTAACATTTCGGCTGATCGACATTATTAAAGTTGTCATTCATTGTTCTGTCTTTCAGCTCGGCGAGTTTCCCCTTGTTCCAGCCGGAGGTTTTGCTGAAATACTTCGTGAGCCTCGCGATGCCCTCCACATCGGCAGAACCGCAGGCGGCACATTTGTCCTGCAACCCTCTGGTCGTTTCCTTGCAGGAAAGACAAAACGTGAATTCCGGATTGAAATCTATCTGGCGGTTTGCGGAATGATAGAATACGTCGCGGATGAACCGGGCAAGGACGTTCCTTCCCGGATTCAAATCTCCCAGCTGCAAATGCGTAATCACCTCGTCTTCAAGGTAATGATGGAAAAGCCCCTCCCGCATCACCTTCTGCAGGGGCCCAACATCGGCTGCAACATTCAAATGCGTCGAATTCGTGTAATAAATGGCTCCCTCGGCAATATCTCCCTTGACATAACGTCCGGCTGTCGGAGAGAAATATCTTAAATCAAGACGGGCAAAACGATACGCGGTGGTTTCCGCCAGAGACTGCCCCAAAACGAATTTCATTTTGCATTGTCTGCTTAAACGAAGCGCTTCCTGCCGGATGAAATCAACAACTCTCAGGCCGAATTCCAACGCCTCCTGTTTTTGATGCATTTCATTTCCGGTAACAATCTGCACCAGTTCATTCAAACCGACAATGCCGATAACATAGCTGGCCAGATGCATCCTTAAAAAGGGAAATCCGTCGTGGTTCATGGCCAGTACGGCCAGAGGTCCCTCTTCGGCATAGGAAAGCAATTTTTCCAGAAAATCTTTTTTCTGCACATGGGCTTTAACGGCTTTCTCCATGAAGGCTTCAAGCAGGGAAAAGACTTCTTTTTCGTCTCCACCGGTTTTGTAACCCAGCCGCGGCAGATTCAGCGTTACCGTCTGAATAGCGGCCCGGCGCTGAAGCCAGGGCTTGCGCCTCTCCTCGTCGTTGAAAATCAGGTCGACCGCTTTTTCATCCCTGTCAAAAACAAAACAGGGATTCCCCATCAGCGCGGCCACATCGCAGGCACGAAGCAGAAATTCACGGGCCTTATCGTTTTTCCAGACATGATCCGTAATATGCAAAAGGGGACGGGGCAGAATAAACGGTTTTCCTCGGGCGTCCCCTTCGGCAAAAATTTCCAGAATGGCCATGGCAAAGCGCTGGGCGTCCCGCGTGTAATCGCCGTATGTTTTTCCCGTCGGTTTTCCTTCCGCTCCCACCGCGGGAAGGTCCGCCCAGTGCGGCGGGACATCATAATAAATGTGTATGTCGGTGTAGAGCGCCTGTCCGCCGCGCGTTGCGGCGAGCTGCGAGAATTCATAAATGAGCATCTGGGCAAACTGTTTGACTTCCTTGTCGGTCATGGAGGCCAGATACGGCGCAAATGAAATATTGACCGCATCCCAGCCGACCGTTCCGGCAAAATGACCCTGCAAAACAGCGCTGAAGCGTACCATATGTGCCAGAAGCACTTCGGCGTATTTGGCGGGATTGGCGGAATTGATCGCATGAGGCAGATTTAACCCGTTGATTTTGAGGTATTCCAGAGACTGGCAGCAGCTATACGGGCGGTCAATATACCCCAGAGCGTGGATATGAATATCTCCCGTGGCATGGGCTTCGCCGACATCGGCGGAAAAAACGTCAAACAAAGAGAGTTCCCGTTTAATGCCTTCGGCAAAAATCAGATTCGTGCCTTCGGGAGAATGCGGGATATTGGCGTCCTGTTTGTTGGGATGCAGGATCAACTGGCGCACATCATAAAGGGGGAATCCCAGACGGCCGTGAAGCCGGCGCTCTTTCTCCAAGCCTCTTTCGATCAGCCGGACATTAACCAGTTCACGGATCAGGGCCGTTGTGAGCAGGCCGATTCCCGATACAATGATCTGTTTTTCCACTTCTTTCGAAATCTGGCCTGCCACGTCATCATCGATATCGGCTTCGCGCACCAGGGCATCCACAATACGCTGACGGTCCCAGAGAACGATTTCCTCTCCCGTTGTCCGCACAAAAAGAGTCAGGTCTGTTGTCTCGTCGTTTTTACTCATGTCAGATATTCGTCAGTGTTGATTTTGCAGAGCTTCCAAGAACTTTTTCAGCGGCAGCGGCCAGGTCTCCGTCATGATCATGGTTCAGAGCAAAAACTCTGAATTGCATGACCCGTGCCGGAATAAAACGGTAAATTTCGAGAAGCGGTTCGGGAGACGTCTTGTGTGTGACGGGATTAAAAATATTGATTCTCTTTTCCCTCTCGGTAATCGGATTGAGCGGACGCGGATCCTGCGTCGCCAGATCAACCTTGAAAGGAAGGGATTTCAGCGGTTTCGGAAGGCGTTCCCTGATCTGTTGTTCATAATCGGCTGCCCGGGAAAAGCCAACCCCGGGCTGTATCTGATCCAGTGAAATTTCTGCAACAAAAGACATTTTCCATTTCACTTCGCGGTCGTGAAGTTTTTTCCATTCGGCAGCCAGTTTTTTCTTTTGTTCGTCTTTGGATCGCAGCCAGTTCTGCACATGATTAAACAGCGTCCATTCATCGCATTGCAGATAATCGTCAAGATTGTTGAGCGGATTGGCGGGTAAAATCATCTGCATGGTATCATGAAAAAATTCCTGAAGATGCAGATCCAGCCCCCGTGTCGTGCGGTGAAAATAAACGTTGGTGTAGAGATTGAGACGGGCGTTGAGGAACCGTCTGAGTGCGGAAATGCCCGATTGATGAAGCGTGAGACCTTCCCGGGTAAAAAAAGTGTAGTAGCGTAAACGGGGGATATCCACCATATCCAGGGAGAATCCGGTCATGTAAGCGTCTCGCTGCACATAATCGAGATTGTCCGCTGTATAAACACCCGAAAACAACTGCCGGAGCATTTGCAGCCAGCGCGGCGGCCTGCCCTCCTCACCGTCTTCGGGCATCCTGATCAAATACGCCACTTTTTGCGCATCCATTCTTTCTGTGCGTGAAAATCCGCCGGAAGGGCTTCGACGGACGCGCGCAAGATCATCGCCGAGCTTGTCCACGATAATGTTCTGCCCCACGATTTCATGGGTCAGACTCCAGTTGCTCAAAAAATTATCGTCAAAAAAGTGGCCGAAAGGGCCGTGTCCGACATCATGCAGAAGCCCGGCCAGCCGGAGTAATTCTTCCACGTAATGACAGGACGGAACATCTTTGCAGACGGAAGACAGGCTCGGATAAATGCTTTTGGCAAATTCACCCGCCATGTGCATCGTGCCCAGGGAATGCTGAAAACGGGAATGCTCCGCCGCCGGATAAACCCAGCGGGCGCTCTGTAACTGATAAATTCTTCTGAGCCTCTGCATCCAGGGAGAATCAATGATATGCTGCTCCGTTATTTCTCCGGCAGACTTGGCAGACTTGTCCTTTGGAACGGTAAAAAGAATATACTGATGAATCGGATCGGCAATAAGCGCAAGACCGTCATATATATTTTGCTCAGCAGACGTTTTTTTCATGATGATTTCTCTATAATATCCCGTTTAAAAAATCAAATTGAATCCTTCATTTGTTCTTGACTATTTGGTTGCCCTCCCTTATGATTTTTTACACGCTGAAACGTTGAATTTCAATAATCGCCACAAAATAAAGGATGCGGATTGACATGGGAACAAACAACATAATTTTTCTGGAAGTCATCGAATGGTTTGACGAATCGGGAAAAGAAATCGTACACAGGATTCCGGAAAAGGGCTCCGGCGAAATAAAATTCGGCGCCCAATTGACAGTCCGAGAAAGTCAGAGCGCCGTCTTTTTCTACAAGGGCAAGGCCTATGACGCCTTCGGTCCCGGACGACACACACTGAAAACCGCCAACATTCCTCTGCTGACCAAAGTCATTGCCATTCCCTGGGGAATGACCAGTCCGCTGCGCGCCGAAGTCTACTTCATCAACATGAAGGTATTCCCCAACTTAAAATGGGGCACACGGGACCCGGTGGCTTTCCGCGACCGGGAACTGGGGCTGATCCGCCTGCGTGCTTTCGGCGTTTTCAACATCCGTGTCATCCAGCCGCTTCTGCTGATTAACTCCCTGGTAGGTACACAAGGTATTTTCAGCACGGAAGAAATCGAAGAATATCTGAACCGTGTCATTGTTTCACGCTTCAACGATTATATGGGCGAAAAGGTGGACACGATTTTCAATCTGCCGGGAAAATACAATGAGTTTTCCGAAGGTCTGAAGGTCATGCTGCAAAAGGATCTGAGCAAATTCGGTCTGGCACTGACCGACCTGTACATCAATTCCATCACCCCGCCACCGGAAGTCCAAAAAGCCATCGACGATAAAAGCCGCCTGGGTGTCTTTGATGACCTCAACAAGCTTTTAAAAATGAAAGCGGCGATGGCCGTTGAAGCAGCAGCGCAAAACCAGTCGGAAGCCGGCGCCGGATTGGGTATGGGCATGGGTTTCATGATGCCCGGAATGCTGCTGGAAGCGTTCAAAGGAGCCGGAACAACCGTTGCTGCCGACGTTTTCACCTGTCCGGATTGCAGACAGGTTGTGCCGAAGGAAGCGCATTTCTGTCCCGCATGCGGTCATCAGATTCTGATTGTCAACAAATGCGCACATTGCGGAAGAAACTTGCCTGTGAATGCCAATTTCTGCGTCAGTTGCGGCAAACCGGTCACTGTAAATCCTCCCGGCAAACAGTGCGCCAAGTGCGGTTTTGAAAACCTGCCGGATTCGATGTATTGCAATAAGTGCGGTGAACGGCTCTAACTTTCAGATCGAACAGCAATGTCCCCAGTGCGGTGCGCCGATTATTCTCGACGAGACGGACCGTATTCTTTCGTGCCATTTCTGCAGGACGCGTGTCTATCTGGCCACCGATGATCACTTTCTCTTTTACATCCCCCCGGCCGCCGGAATTTCTGAAAAAATTTATTTTATCCCCTACTGGCGTCTCAAGGGTCTCTCCTACGCCATCACAACGCACAATATTGCTTATAAATATTTTGACGCCAATTTCATCTCGTTTGATTTGCCTTTTTTCCCCCACTCGCTGGGGCTCAGACCTCAGGCGATGAAATTACGATTTGTGGGCAATGCAGATCATGAAGGAAAATTCATTGCAGCGTCTCAAAAGACCAGGGGAAAACTGTTGAAAAATTTCAAAACACAGGCCGGCGCCGTTCAGGAAATATTCATCGGCGAAACGGCCAGCATCATCTATACGCCGGTTTATTTTGCCAACGGCCGTCTTTACGATGCCGTTTTAAAGAAGCCTCTGGACATACAAAAAAAAGAGCCGGAGATGGAGGACAAACTCGTTTCATCACCGGACGAAAAGTGGCATGTTGATTTTCTGCCCCTGCTTTGTCCCGAATGCGGCGCGGATCTGCCCGGCGCCAAAGACGCCTTGATTGTATTTTGTGAGAATTGCCATCGTGCGTGGAATCCATCGAAAAAGCATTTTGTTCCGATTCCGTACGCAACGTGGCGGGAAAAAGGGGACGAGATCACTTACCTCCCTTTCTGGCAACTGAAGGTGAAGGTCGACGGTATCGCGCTGGGAAACTACGCAGACTTCATTAAAGTGGCCAATCTGCCGAAAGCCCCCCTGGACATCTGGGACAAAACACCTTTTTACTTTTTTGCTCCCGCTTTCAAGCTCAATCCCGCCTTGTTTCTGCGCTGGTGCCGGCAATTAACCGTAACGCCCGCGCCTGACGATTTAACGCCGGATTGCCCGGTAAAAAATATTCATCAGGTCACCCTGCCCGTGAGCGAAGCGTTCGAAAGCTGCCTTGTCACGCTTGGCAGCTTAATGGCTGATAAAAGACATCTGGCAGATATGCTCTCGTCGCTTAAATTGACGCTGGAACATTATTCTCTGGTTCTTCATCCGTTTGCGGTCCGCAACAGAGAACTCGTCCACACAAAGCTCGATTTCAGCATGGACATCAGTGCGCTAACCATGGGCGCCTTCTTGTAGAAGAAGTCTCAAAGGCCGGCGATAGGATCTGGCCGGACCGCAAAAGCACGTAGGAAGGGGTAAAATCATGCAAAATTTTGTTTTTGAAAATCCGACCAAAATTATATTCGGCAAGGGTCAGATTCCCCGAATCGGCAAAGAAACAGCCCGTTTTGGACGCAGGGCCCTGCTGGTTTTCGGCATGGGTACGATTCTGAAAAACGGCGTTTATGATCAGGTAACAAACGCTCTTGAGAAAGCCGGCGTCGAAATCGTTGATTTTCCTGGCGTCAAATCCAACCCGGTGCTTTCGCATGTGCAAAAGGGCATTGCACTGGCGCGCGGGGAAAACGTCGATGTTATTCTGGCGGTCGGCGGCGGCAGTGTGATCGATGCTGCGAAAGCTATTGCCGCAGGGGTTGTGGCACATCACGATGTGTGGGATTTTTTTACGTTCAGCAAGCCCGTCACCGGCGCCCTTCCCGTTCTGACGGTGGCAACCGTCTCGGCCAGTGCATCCGAAATGAATGCCG
>Ga0209203_1002294_pt1 | contig 12854 bp, 13 predicted proteins | sample AD_UKC109_MetaG_FD_184423 | JGI IMG/M metagenome (GOLD analysis project Ga0209203, IMG submission 184423) | Active sludge microbial communities of municipal wastewater-treating anaerobic digesters from Hong Kong - AD_UKC109_MetaG (SPAdes)... | ecosystem: Engineered > Bioreactor > Anaerobic >...
GCAGAGTACTTTCTGAATGTAAGAGCAGCAACCCGGCTATCTTGGAGAGGCTGCCACTCAATTACGATGAGACTACCCTGAAAACTATAGAGCAGATAGATGTTCTATGGTTGAAAGGAAGATCGATCAAGAGGGCTTTCGAGGTAGAGCATACCACTTCAATATACTCCGGCATTCTAAGGATGGCCGATTTACTGGCACTCCAGCCCAATATGGATATACGACTTCACATAGTAGCGCCTGCTGGAAGGAAAGAGAAGGTCTTTCAAGAGCTACGGAGACCGGTCTTCTCCTTATTGGAACGCGGCCCTCTGTATGAAGCCTGCACGTATCTTTCATACGAAAGCGTAAGAGAGATAGCGTCTCTCCCGCATCTGCCACACTTATCCGATGAGGTTTTAGAAGAATACAGTGAGAATGTGGAGGACTGATTTGGAACAGTGATTGTCATAGATGGTTTACTTGATAGACTCTCTGAACTTACTGTGACCAGAAAGCCCTTTGCGGCAATAGACTTCTACTTCCAGTTCCACAGGATCTTTTATATCATCTTCGTAATATGAGACAACGACTTCCCAGACAAACATCTATTTTCGCCTATCTCCCTTACCCAATAAGCAACACCGACCTTTTATGATGAAGAACTGCAAATCTCAACGGCAAGCACACTCAAGAATGTTGTATTGTTGCCAGGAACAAATACTCATTTGTGGAGGTGCTGTAATGTTGGTAACAGACGCAGGAGATGGTTATGTCTACATTGAATTTCCAGCTTCAGAGCTAGTGGGAAGACAGAAGTCAGGGGAGTTCATAACGTACAGCGACAGGAACGGCCTGAAGAATCTCAGAAGACTGCTACACTCTGATGAGGTCGAAGGCTTCGTCAAAAGGAGATGTCCGGCGCTTTTGGAAGCCGTTACCAGAGATAAGACATTCAGAAAGGTCAAAAGCTCTTTAGCAGAGAAACATAACTCATAGTGAAACCGGCAGCAGTTTGCTGCCGGGCTTTCTCTCGTTGAATGAGATTATCAGATCAGGCCTTTCCGGCCCAGCTGTCAGCGATCGCCGCTTCTGCCACAAGAGGAAGGTCAATGAACCCGTCCCCTGCGCTCTCCATAACAGTTACAAGTATTCTCTGCGTCTCTTCCGCCCTCTGTTCAGGGACCTCCAATATAATCTCATCGTGGATAATTGCCACCAACTTCGCGCCGGTGTCTTTCAGAGCACCGGGAAGCCTGCCCAGTGCGATCTTCATTATGTCGGCCGCTGTGCCTTGAACGGGCATATTGAGTCTTCCGTTGAGCGTGGAGTTATTTTCCCAAAGCCTTCTCCGTCCCTTCAGTGTACGCGCCTCATATCTATCTCCGTTATTGGTGCATTTGTGCCAATCTCGCAGGCCGGTATAATGATCGAAAAACTTCCCCTTAAACTCTTCGGCCTCCTTCACGCTCATATTCACGCCATAGCTGCTCTCGGCATACTCGGAAAGTCCCCGGGCTCCCATAGCGAACAGCAACCCGAAGTTGACTGCTTTAGCCAGCTGTCGTTCCTTCTTGCCTATATCGGAGGGATTCTTTCCGGTAAGAATCGCCGCAGTCTGTCTATGAAGGTCCTCACCATTTCTGTAGGCTTTCTGCATTACAGGATCCCGACTTATTGCCGTCGCTACCCTCAATTCGATCTGGGAGTAATCGGCAATCACGAACTTGTTTCCCGGAGCCGGTATGAAGCATTCCCGGAACCTGGTTTCGTTGGGAACCTGTTGAAGATTCGGGTTGGAACAGGAAAAGCGCCCGGTGGCGGCCCCGAGCTGCCTGTAAGACGAATGGATTCTCCCGGTTAGAGGGTGGATGAAGCCAGGCAGTTTGCTGCTAAAGGTAGAAACGGCTTTGGATGCCTTCCGATACTGCAGTATAACAGCCACTTCGGGGTGTTTCTTTTCTAAAGACTTGAGGGTTTCCACGCTGGTGCTTTCGGCCTTAATCCCGCGCTTGCGGAAGGCCTCTAAAAGCTGCTTATGGCTGTTTAGGTTTATCCCGTCACCAAACAGTTTTCGACACTCGGCCTCGGCCTCCTCCAGTTCCATACGCAGTTTTTCGGTGAGGTTCTCGAGTTTCTGTCTGTCCAGAAGGATACCATTCAGCTCTAATTCCACCACCGCGGGCAGTGTCTCGAACTCAATCTGTGCAACCTCTGAAAGTTTTGCTTTCTTAATGGCTTCAAACAAAGGCTTGTACAGCTCCAGCAGTACTGCAACATCCCTGGCCGCGTACTCCAGCTGCTCCTTTGAGAGCTCCCCGGACCAGTCACTCTTCTGCTGTTGTTTGGGGAGAGGCTTCTGCAGATATTTTTTTGACAGAGCAGCAAGGTTTACGGGACTGTTTCCCAAACCTGAAAGGATGAGTTGCTCAGCTAACATCGTGTCGAATACCGGGCCCTCAACGTCTATCCCGGCAATTTTGAGGAAAGATAAGTCAAACTTTGCATTCTGGAAGAGTTTAGTGGTACCGGTGTCTCTAAAGAGCCCTAGCAATGTGGTGATTATCTGCCCCTTCTCCAGGGCAAACATATCCAGCAGTAGTGGTGTTTCAACGGGCGCTCCGACCTGTATAAGCCTTATCCTGTCCTTCAATGGATCAAGACCGGTGGTCTCGGTATCAATCGCCAGCAAAGACTTCCCCTTAAGCTTATCTATCTCTGTGCAAGCCTCTTCGGGCGTTCTGGGCAGTATGAATGACCCCGTTGCTACCCTTGCAGGTTTGGGCGATTCTGTAACAGATGCTTCGTGGGGGTTATCTGACAGGGAATTAGTCGCGTCAGTCCCAGTCAAATTCAGGTGCGCTAAAAACCCTTCTACCGTGAATTTCTTTTCCATAGTTATTCCTCCTCATCAAACGTGACTTCTAGGTTCACCGGTACAAACCTATGAATTGCTTTCTCGTATACAAATAGCACATCCCCGCTCATACCGCTTCTATTCTTAAGAACAGATAGCCGTGCATAGCAGGCCTTCTTACTACCATCCAAAGGATAGGAGCCTCTCACATTTGAAAGCGCGACCTGCCTGTCTAGGTTGTCGGCGTAGGACCTCTGCAGGAGTTCCAGCTGATCTATTCTCTCCACGTTCTCACCTTTCTTACTTGTTGAGGTCTTTTCGACCTTACCGGTCTGCAGCAGCATAACTACATCTGCCGCGTGGGCTATCTTAAAGCTCTCTCGCAGGGCTGACATATTCAAGTTTCCTGATTTAATTGCATCACTGTATGCAGCTTTAGTAATGTCAGATATCGCAACAACCGCCACATTGGTGTCCCGGGCGAGCTGTTTGAGCTGAACTGCGATCTTATTCATCCTGAATGTCTCGTTCACGCCATTATCCAGTTTCTCATCGCCGCTCGGGACGAGCTGCATATAATCGATTACGACCAGCACCGGGGAGTCTTCAGGAAGGTTCTTACTGAAACGGAAGCTCCGGACGAGACCGCTTATAACGGCTGCGGTAGTATCTGGTCCGGCTTCTACTATGGAGAGATTCTCTCCCACGGAGTTACCGTAATTTGCAGCAGCTTTTAGTAGCCTGCTCTTTATGAACTCATCCTTACCGGTATCGTCGTACTTGTTCCAAACCCGTTTTTCGATAAGGGCTGAATTTATTCCACCGGCCCTGGAGATTCCGGAGGTGATGAGCTGCTCTTTTGACATCTCATAGGAGATAAAAAGGACAGGGAATTTGTGTTCTGCCGCATAATCGCCGAGATTCGCGCAGAAAGTAGTCTTTCCAGCTCCTGGAGGCGCCCCCAGAACGTAAAGCTTCCCACTGTGGAGGCCTCCGGTGAGTATGTTATTCAACCAGAGCGAATGTGTTGGGATCGATTTTGCCTGAACTGTGAGTAAAGCCTCCAAATAAGGTTCTAGCTGCACCTCAACAACCTCGGCATCCCTTGCGGCCTTTCTTAGCAGGAAGTTTCCAGTATGGGTCAAACCTACCAGTGTATCCTCTAAAGGAGTCGAAAGGTTAAGTATATCTTTCCGGGCACCTGAGAGAGTCCGAAGTGCCTGTCTCCGCAGCGCAACCTCACGGATCCTCGTCTGGTGGGCCTTGAAAGTTTCCTCTGAGCAGGCGGTTTGTTGTAAGAGAGTATCTATGTATTTGCTGTATTTCTCTATCTGGGAATGGCGGTCTTTATCCGGGAGCAGTTTCTCAATCCGGTTGAGCACGGCACCTTTGGTAGGGTGCTGTTGCTCATCTATACACTGTTTCACGGCTTTCCATAATGTAATATGATCCATAACTACTTCTCCCTCCATTGAAAACCAGATACGGGAATTGTCGTATCCAGCACCTGGCTTGCTTTATCCGGGTAACGGAGCAGGAAAGAGAAGAACTCCCTCTCCGCCACGAAATCAAGTGTGGAAGGTTTCCAACCCGCGCCCTTAACGCTGGGCCACGGCCAGAAAGGACAACCTCTTCCAAGGCAACCATTATCGCTCACCAGCTCTTTGCTAGCCCTCACGAAGCTACATCCCCAGTGATACTTTGAATCGTTTCCTCGCACACTGCGAAGAACACCTGTGAAATTCGAGACCTTCTCTTGTACTGTCTTCTTTGAGGTAGGATGACCGGGCGAGGTCTTCCCGGCCACGATCCGGGCGATCTCTGTACCCTGTTCGTCCGACAGGAAGCCGTCTACTGTGTAGTTGGCGAGAATCATATTGGCCTTGTTGTATTCCAGGTCCAGAGGGACGCCCTTTTCCAGGAGATAACTAATGCAATGAGGATGCTCACCAGGTGCCAGGAGTGAAAAATCGACCTCGTGAGTCCCTTCGTCCTTAGGCTCGCTGTCTTCTGAAGGCCGTATCTCCATAGCTAGTCTGTATAGCTCCTGTGGAGAGTTCTGTTCAATTGAATCAACAAGGGCCACCTGATCTTGGGGCACTATTGGGTATCCTTCCTCGTCCCACTGGACTTCATCGGTCAGGAATCCGCAAAGTCTTCCGGTCTTCTGGTGGATCCCTCCGGGCAGTTTTACAGGCTGACTTCCTCTACCCTTCCCGTCGTTCTCGACCTCCCCGGGCAGCGGATATACTTCTTTTGGCTTATAGCCTGCCTTAAGACAGACAGCCTCAATGGCCGAGTGCATAGTCTCCGAGGGTATGGGCAGGTTAGAAAAGAACCAAACGTGGAAACCCTTATTTCCACTGAACTCAATGTAAGCCTTCAGTCCCTCTTCGGCGGCGGTGTCCCTTATCCTGGCAGCCAGATCGTAATTGTCCCGCAGCTCCTCCCGGGTACCGTCGATATCCACGCAGCCGGCTTTTGTCAGGGATGTCAGCGGCTGTGAAAGCCTTACCGCTATTGTTTTACGCCCCTCCAGGTGAGCTTTCAGGACATCGTCTGTAAGTTCCTTTTCGCCGGCCGACGTGTATTCCTGACCTCCATCGTTTTGAACGGCGTAAAGCTGGTCGGAGTCGTGCAGGAACAGTTCTCTGTATTGGTCTAGCATAGTTGTGCCCCTCCTTATGTTTTCTGATCTAGCTTACAATGAGCGTTTCAGGGTGTAACCCTGAGACGCGTGCATTATATTTATTATATTGATTAGTGTGTCCCTTTCCTTCAAAAGGGGCTTCAATAGCCGCTTGTGGCGGTCAGCTGTGTAGGGGGTCTCCCTGATTTATGTGGGGGGTCTCCCTGATTTGTGTAGGGGGTATGCCTTCTATGATTTCCGCGATGGGTGTTTATTTATGGGGTTCTTAGAGGTTTTTGAAGGGACACAAAGTTTGTGTCCCTTTCTCCCTACGTTTACTTTTTGCTCTTCATAATCCGCTTCATTTTTCTTATCAAAGAGTCGGTAGGTTCCCTTTCTCCATTTTCCATTTTTTTGTAGTAGCTGAGACTTATGCCGAGCCTACTTGCCGTGTCTCTTTGAGTCAGGCCCATCTCTTTACGGAATGCTTTGAAATAGTTAATAACCGACGCCGTTTTCTCCTTCTTTATCCTTGGTTCGGTATCGAAGTAGAACAGCAATTTGCTTTTCAGAAGGTCAGTCAGATCGTCACCGGTCAGCCTTCTTTGAGTCGTTGCGTTTGCCAGCAGCAGCAGTAGCCCTTCAGATTCATTGGAGATGTTATATTCCTCGGATACTTTGTCTTCTGTGCTATAAAAGTCGTTTGTAATGTTCCACCGCCAGCCAAGACTTTCCGAGAGGGTCTCCAGAGCGCTGTACAGGTTCGTTATGAACCTCCTCCGCTGTCGGCTGTCACCCGACAGTAGCTTATCAACCTGTTCCGGCTCACAGATAACCTCAATGAGTCTCTCCACTCGGATTGTGAGAGCCCCATCATTCTTATTCTCGTTGATTCTCTTAAGGTACATTACCGAGCACATAAGTTTAACGATATCCGGTCTTTTTTGCCAAAACTCAGTTATGACATTAAATGACTCTTCCGCGATAGTAGTGTACTGAAGATAGCTTTCTCCGTGGCTAAGGAATTTTTTCGCCCAGAGACCTGGGGTGACTTTGATCTCGTAGTCAACTATCCCGCCGTCTTCCGCTACCTCTATTATCTCCGTCTTCCAAAGCAGATCCGGTTGTATATTAAACCCATCTATCTTCCCTTTACCCGGCCAATTTAGGGTATAGGAGAGACGAGAGATAAGTCTCACTCCTTCGATTATCTTCTTTAATCTCTCTTCTCTCCTTTTGATGCTTTTCAAACCACACAGGCCGCTTATTTCCGAGAGCGTAAGTGAAAAGCTTCTATCGCTATTTGTTGAAGCTACAGCGTAGGCACTGAATATGAGGTTTAGCGATACCATCCATACTCTCTTCTCAGATTCCCATTTCTGTAAAGTTTCCCAGGAGGGGCTACTAACACTATTCCCGCGTTCGGAAAGCCATAGGGTAATTTTGTCGTCCGAGAAGATTATCTTTTCCGGCTGATTTTTTGTATTTGCCGGGTGTACTATATTGAGCAGGTTCTCTGTAACTTTTCTCAAGATGTAGTTTGAAGCAAATAAGGTTGTTTTCGTTCTTCGACCGAAGATAGATGTTGAGACCTTTTTGGCGTGGGTGGTTTCGGGTAGTTTGGCTTTTCGTCCTGAGTTTTCCGCAAGCCACTGACTAGCATCTTTGTTAATCATCGTGTTGTAGTTTGAAAGACCCCAGTATATATCTTCTTTTATGGCCGGCTGTCCGTAAGCCAATGCGAACTGTGCTATAATTGATTTGATGAAGATATTATCTATGGCCGTCTGCGCGAAGACGGCTTTCTTTTTTCCCATCGGTACTTCCTCCTAAATTAGACTTTTCTCTTTACTTCCTCCAAAACAACTTGCTTGAAGTTTGCAAGCTTCCGGAAGATCAATTCAAGATCGTTAACATAAAACAGACTCACTTTCTGTGGCGAGACCGCTACAGGCGCCACTTCCAGGTACTGCAGAAGCTTCCTGACTAGACCCGCATCCAGTCCCATAATTCTTGCGAATTCTGTTGGGCTTATTAGCATACGCACACCGCCTTTATCTGTGTTCAGCTGCCTTACTCCGACTATACTCGGAATCCAAAAGGCGTGCCGTTGAGACTGTTTTGGTGTGTGGTGTACTATGAGGTAAGAAAAAAGGCGGGTCGACTGCATTCAAGCAATCAACTCGCCTTATAGTTATTTTATTAGCTGCCAGGGTTACTCTTGTCGCCATCGGGCGCCTCCAAAATCTTCGAAGCAAAACACTTATCCAAGGTCTACTCCGATTTAGATTTTGAAGGGGTAACCCCTCCGGGTGTTACTAAAGTAACTCGGGGCCGCTTAGATAGTCATTGCGGCTTACAAGGGAACTATTCCCTTTACCTTCCCCCTGGCTTTAAGCGGCCAGGAACGCTGCGATGTTCTGCACTTCTATTTTGCACTATTTGGCTTTTCAATATCTTTACAGGTATTGCCCCCTTATAAAATTCAGTTTACTGATTGGTACTAATAATATGAGTCCGGTTTTCCCGGGCATCATAGAGGAGGTGGTCAAGAGAAAAATCACAACATTTTTCATCGCTAAGCAGGAGGCAGAGGAGGTTGTGGAGTCTAACGTAGCTGTCAAGAGTTTAATCCAAAAAGTTCTTGCACTTCTGGCTATCCCGAAGGTCAGGATGGATATCAGAAGAGTCATTGAGAAGATTAACGTCCTTGTGGAGATGGTCAGTGCTTATATCAATGGCAAGTACAAGAAGATCCCGAAGAAGACTCTGATTTTGCTTGTGGCTGCACTGATCTATCTAGTTAATCCTTTCGACTTGATTCCTGATTTCATCCCTGGCATCGGCTATATCGACGACGCAGGCATCATTACCTTCGTCTTCCAATCAATTTATGAAGACATCCAGAAGTTTGAAAAATGGAAGGAATCGAAAGCATCTGACCCTGACTCCGTGCCAACCTGATCTTCGAAGGTAGCACAAAAAGGGGCCACACCGGCCCCTTTTTTCTTACCACAGCCGAAATTACTCTGGCAACAAATACCACCCAGACGCACTCCAAATAGCTAAGATTCAAACATACGACCAGTGTTTTACTCTTTCTTCCCTCTAGCTTTCGGGAAGCCTGTTTCAGCATATGGTTAGGTATGCTTATTGTCGCATCGGTTTGCGCTTCTTCGATTCGGGTTAACTCCATTTTGCGGAGTATTCTTATCCTATTATACATTTCGCGAGCTGTGCCTCTACTGTATTGATATAGCTCGCTTAATGTTTTGTTCATATTCTTTCGTCGGAGCGATTGTATACCTTCTTCGTCTACCTGACCCGTTATTATTGCTTCTTAGCCTTGTTTTGAAAGACTCCAGATCAGTTAACAGAGACCCGACAGAGAAAAGGTCGAATGACTTATAGAAAACCAGGCTTCAAAGGGTAAGATTAGGCTCGAAGTATCGTATCTAAGAAACCAAAGACACCCTTATCCTTACTCTGAATGTCTTCCCAGCAAAGGAACTCAATAGATTTGACTTTGCCTCCGCCAATCGTGTATAATTTCTGTAATAAAAGCTGTTGCGTGAGAACCATAGTGGTATGGAAACGTTAAGCTAGCAAAGCTATTGTACATTCAATCACCTGTTGCGTGAGAACCATAGTGGTATGGAAACTTGGAAATCGTTTTACCAAAATCGCTGGTAGGCTTGTGTTGCGTGAGAACCATAGTGGTATGGAAACATATACCAATCTGTTTGTGTATATCTCCATACGTTGCGTGAGAACCATAGTGGTATGGAAACAAGGACCGCTCAAAGTTTATCGCAACGGGCGGTCTCAGTTGCGTGAGAACCATAGTGGTATGGAAACCACTTGTAGTCTGGATCGACCACATAGAAGCAAACGGTTGCGTGAGAACCATAGTGGTATGGAAACGAATCCTCGTGAGAATAAGGCATTCTCGATCGTTGCGTGAGAACCATAGTGGTATGGAAACCTATTAGGAATACTTATAGTCAAATTATTCGCTAGGTTGCGTGAGAACCATAGTGGTATGTAACACAACAGAGAAACCGGTATGATGGGTTTCTCTTTCTCTTTTTATGCACAGCTATCTTCCTCCATAGACCCCAATCCTTTTATCTCCAGGTAAAAAAAAGAGAGGCTAGTTAGGCCTCTCTTTTTTACGCTTCAAATGTCCCTTATCGGCATTATGATGTACTTCTCTACTTCTCCTTCCTCTGGAGTCAGCTGCAGTGGTGAGTTTGGCTCAACAAATTCCAGTGTGACCAGCTCACTATCCATAGCTACTAGAGCGTCTTTTAGAAACTTCGGGTTGTACGTGGCGCGCATCTCGCCTTCGCCGGCCACAAACACCTTATGGATGAAATTGCCTTCACCGATTTTGCCTACGATGCTGATAACCTCACCATCTCGGGTCAATCTTACTTTTTCAGTTCCTAGGGAGCGATTTACGGCCTCTAACAATTCTTCTCTGTTAACTTCGAGCTCTGCTCTGAATCCGTTTGGTAGGATTCTTCTGTAATCCGGGAACTCGAAATCAGGCCTTGGGAACACTAGCTCAAAGTATTCGCCCTGGACCTTCACATTGCTTTTGTCTGCTCTGATACTCACTTCTGAATCCGGAACAAGCTTCAGAATTCCCTGCAGAAGCTTGGCAAACTGTAGCGGGATCATAACAGCTTCACTCTTAGTTATAACACCCGTAGTATCCACATAGCCGAGTCTGAAGCCATCTGAAGCTACTAGACGTAGGCCTGAGCCCTGGGCTTCCGCAAGCACGCCAAAGAGGTTCCGCTTATTCTCGGAAGTTGCCGAGAAGGGCAGCAGCTTTGTCAGTGACTTCAGCAACTCTCTAGACCCCAAAGAAACTACCTCAGACTTCACACTTGGTAGTGAGAGTTTGCCCGGCACGAAGGGCAGCACGATCTCGCCACTGTCGGTGTTGATAATCACCGAGCCGTTTGTGGCTATTTCTATAATCCCCTTGACTCCACTCAGGATGTCCTTCAGACTCCCCAGGTTGAGCTCACAATCATCGTGACCTATAGCATCAGACGGTAATGTTACCCTGAGGCCTTTTTCACCGAACATCGCAGTCATACTGAGATTTCCCGGTCGAACAGATAATACAACTTCGGGAGTATTGAGTCTAAGCTTTGAGAAGAGCATAACCGCCTTCTTTAGCTGCGTTCCCTGCACTCGGGCGATACTGTTTGCGATATTTGTGGTCATACCACACCTCCAGCTGCTTTGTAGTTTTCGAGTGAGTAAATGGGGAGAGAGTCACTCTCAACTGCGTTATCCAATTCTTCGAGGATCAGGTCCAGGAAGTTGGCGTCGCTGTCGTTTCTATCCATTCTGAATACACAACCCTCCAAAACCTTCCTCTGAAGTCCGTTCTTTTCCAAACTCTTGCCAATGTAGCTAATATCCACACATTCGATAGTTGATTCGGAGATGAATGCCTGATGGCTAAGATCATCTATATGCCAGGTATAAAACGCATCTGGATTGTCGGCAATCACTCTGAGGAGCCGGATCTCTGACTGGCTTACAATAAGCGACTGGACGAGCTTTTCATCTAGGAAGAACGACAAGCCGACATTTGGCTCTTTCCTTTCCTCAACCAGTTCGGGGCGGTACTTCTGGGCCACAATGATGAGCTCCTGGCCTTTTCTATCGCGAGTTTCAACCGTTGCTTTCTGCATATTCTTCACTCCTTTCATAAGTTTTCAGTAACTCGTTGCTGATCTTGTCTATCACTTTACTTACCTTCCTCAAATCCTCGGTATTGTGCAAGTACCCTGCGATGTAGCCGGCAGAGGGTGCAGTGGCGTCTATGCCGAATTCTGATGCTGCGATGAAGGCTGAACACTCGATTATCACTTCTTCGAGTTCTTGGGGAATTTCCAGTTTGTTCTTCCAAACAAGATAATGTCCGGTTTCGTGGAGCAGGGTCAGAGCTCTGTCAGCCTCTGATTGGCTGCCGGAGATGGTTATCGTGAGCTCCTTAGAGTCGAAATATCCACTCAAACCCTTCCGAAGTGGGCGTTCAACAACAGGAACCGGGGCAAGTTGCAGTAGGTTCTGATAACCCGGAAATTCAATATCCAGTTGCGAAACAAGGAAGTCGGGCGGCGCATCGGTTTGAGAGATGTCGAATACGTGACCCGTGGCGAATCCCACCAGTTCGTCATCTTTACTGCCATCAGGCTTGTCAACCTTGCGGAATCTTGGTACTATGATGGCTAATCCTTTCTCTCCCTTAAGAACTGAGATACCCAGGGCGTTCCATTTCTTAAATGGCAGCACGTACGTGACGTTCTCTCTCTGGCTCTGAATAAGGATGCAGTTCAGATGTGAGTACGTATGTTGAAGCGCCTTGAACTTCAAAGCTCTAGCGAATACTTCACAGGTAACTATGGAATCGAGTTTTGAATCCAATTCCTTCTTCGTAAGTTTCATTTTTCACCTCCAAAGATAAGGGCCCCCGAAGGGACCCTCAAATCAGTAGTTCCTCTGCCAACCTCAATAACTCATCCTCAGGCGACGCGTTCTCTCTGCGTTCTCTAAGTTGATCAATAGCTTCGTGTATGGATTCAATTGAGTTCAGATCGCAGGTCTTTTTTACCTGTGCTGTCAGTGTGGTCATATCCAGACCCAGGAGCTCGGCTGTGTCTTCTATCTCTGCTTTCAGCCTATACCGGGCAATCAGAAGATCCGTGTGAGCGATGAGAGCCTGTATATCCTTGTCAAAAGCGGTAGCGAGGTTGATGTTTTTCATATTGCAGACTTTCCTAAGAACACTATCTCTGTCACTGTTTGAGACTTCTGCCAACTCGGAGGTTTTTACCAGTAGCTCATCCTTCAGCTCCAACGACGCTGTTGCCGACCGGTCACCGGAGACGACTTCCACCTCGTTTTCACTGACTTCCTCCGGAAGGTAGAGACCCGAGATGTCAAATGCACGCCTCAAGGTTGAGGCCTCCGCGACTTTCTGGATCATCACGCGCCTCTTCGTGGGCCACAATCCCTGACCGGTAGAGTATTCCGACTCCCAGACTTCACAAACGAAGGGCTCGGTCATATCCTTCCGGTACACCGTGCAGACTGCCACAAACTGGGAGGGGCGCTTAAGGACCTCCACCTTCTTCTCCTTACGGTTGTAGTAGCGGATCTCGAAGGGCACGGGTTCCTCCCGGAGCTGTGTCTGCATTCCGTTGAAGGCCCCGGAACGATGTGCGATGTGCAGGAAGCCGTCTCTACCCGTAAAGATGTGGGCGTCGTCACCATACTTTATAAACCAGATTTGCCTTGTGAATGGATCAAGATCGTATCGGGCCGCCAGATGCAGAAACAGTTTCAGCTCGTCGTCCG
>Ga0209203_1002297_pt1 | contig 12846 bp, 16 predicted proteins | sample AD_UKC109_MetaG_FD_184423 | JGI IMG/M metagenome (GOLD analysis project Ga0209203, IMG submission 184423) | Active sludge microbial communities of municipal wastewater-treating anaerobic digesters from Hong Kong - AD_UKC109_MetaG (SPAdes)... | ecosystem: Engineered > Bioreactor > Anaerobic >...
AAAGTTGCCGCGCTGTGCTCTGCCCTTCATGCGGCCGCGGAATACACGGCGGCGTTTGACTCTCTTTGGCATCAACATAGCTTAAATGCCTCCTTTGGGCGCGCCCTGGGTACGTTTGGCCTGGGGCAGGCGCTGGCCTTTGTAAATCCACACCTTCACGCCCAGGCGGCCGTAGGTGGTTTTTGCTTCTGCGAAACCGTAATCAATATCGGCGCGCAGGGTCTGCAGCGGGATGGAGCCTTCGTGGTAGTGCTCGGAGCGGGCGATGTCCGCGCCGTTGAGGCGACCGGCCACTGCGGTTTTGATGCCCTTGGCGCCGGCTTTCATGGCACGCTGCATGGACTGCTTCATCGCGCGGCGGAACGAGATACGCTTTTCCAGCTGCTGGGCGATGGACTCGGCCACCAGCTGCGCGTTGGTCTCGGGCACCTTGATCTCCATGATATTGATATTGGCAGGCTTGCCCAGGAACGTGTCGATATCACGCTTGAGGGCTTCGATGCCCGCGCCGCCGCGGCCGATAATCATACCGGGCTTGGCGGTGAAGATGTTGATGGTGATGCGGTTGGCGCTGCGTTCGACATCAATGTGGCTGATGCCGGTCTGGTAATACTTATCCTTGAGCATTTTGCGAATCCGGAAATCCTCAATGAGGTTGTTCGCAAAATCCTTCTTGCCCGCGTACCAACGCGTGCTCCAGTTAAAGATTACGCCAACGCGAGCGCCATGGGGGTTGACTTTCTGTCCCATTCTGCTGCCTCCTTAAGCTTTCTGGTCGAGCACCACGCTGATGTGGCTGGTGCGCTTCAAAATGGGCGAAGCACTTCCGCGCGAGCGGGCGATCCAGCGTTTCAGCGTGGGACCGGGGTTGGCGTAAACTTCCGCAACGTACAGCGCGGAACGATCCATCTCGTTGTTGTTGACGGCATTGGCGATGGCGCTGTTCAAAAGCTTCTCCACGACCGGCGAGGCCGCTTTGGGTGTGAACTTCAAAATCGCCAGGGCGTCGTCCACGTTCTTACCGCGGATCAGGTCGACGACGATCTGTACCTTGCGGGAGGAAATGCGGACATATTTGGCGTGCGCTGAGGGACGGGTATCCCGATCCGCCATATGCTTTTCCGCTTTTTTCTGCACTCTGGTTGCCATGTTTCTTCCTCCTCCCGCTTATTTGCCGCCGGACGATTTCTCGCCCGAGTGGCCGCGGTACATTCTGGTGGGTGCGAATTCACCCAGCTTGTGACCGACCATGTCCTCAGTGATGTAAACGGGCACATGCTTCTTGCCATCGTGCACTGCAATGGTGTGTCCGACAAAATCAGGGAAGATGGTGGAGGCGCGTGACCACGTCTTCAATACCACTTTCTTGCCTGAAACGTTCAATTCCTCAACGCGCTTCATCAGCGCCGCTTGTACGAAAGGTCCCTTCTTAATAGAACGGCTCATGAATAGGCTTCCTCCTTCCTCTGCCGGGCGTTATTTGCCCGCACGCTTGACAATCAATTTATTGGAGTATTTCTTGTGCTTTCTGGTCTTGAGACCCAGCGCAACCTTGCCCCACGGGGTTACGGGAGCAGGCATACCCACGGGGCTCTTGCCCTCGCCGCCGCCGTGCGGGTGATCCACCGGGTTCATGACGACGCCGCGAACTGTGGGACGGATGCCCATGTGGCGGGTACGTCCGGCTTTGCCGACGCGAATATTTTCGTGATCGGAATTGCCTACAACGCCGATGGTGGCCTTGGCGTTGAGCGGCACCTTGCGCAGCTCGCCCGAGGGCAGGCGCACCAGGGCGTAGCCGTTCTCCTTGGCCATCAGCTGGGCGGAAAGCCCGGCGGAGCGGACCATCTGGCCGCCGCGGCCGGCTTTGATCTCCACATTGTGGATCAGCGTACCCACGGGGATGTTCTCAATGGGCAGCGCGTTGCCGGGCATGATGTCGGCAGTCGTGGAAGACAGCACCTTGCTGCCAACCTTCAGGCCTTCCGGCGCCAGGATGTAGCGCTTTTCGCCGTCAACGTAGTTGAGCAGCGCGATGAACGCCGAGCGGTTGGGATCGTACTCAATCGCCGCGACGGTCGCGGGGATGTCCAGCTTGTCGCGCTTGAAGTCGATCTTGCGGTAGTACACACGCGTGCCGCCGCCTTTGTGGCGCACGGTGATTTTGCCCTGCTTGTTGCGGCCCGAGTTCTTCTTCTTGATCTCGATCAGAGATTTCTCAGGCTTTTTCTTGGTAATTTCCTCGAACGTCAGCACCGACATAAAGCGGCGGGCGGGCGAGGTTGGCTTGTATACGCGGATTGCCATGATACTTTCCTCCCTGCTTTATTCGGCCATGCCTTCGAAGAACTCGATAGGCTTGGAACTCGCTTTGAGCGTGACATAGGCCTTTTTAATCTCGGGCGTGCGGCCCTGGGTGCGGCCCTGCCGCTTGATCTTGCCAAGCGTACGGACGATGTTCACCTTCTCGACCTCGATGCCCTTGAAGATCTTCTCAAGCGCCAGCTTGATCTCGGTCTTGTTGGAGTTCACATCCACGACAAACGCGTAACGCTTCTGGGGGATGCCTTCATACGATGCCTCGGTTAGGACCGGGCGGATGATAACGTCATGCGGATGTTTCATGCGTAAACCTCCTCTACCCCTTTGAGGGCTTCCTGCGTGAGGATGATCTTGCCGGCCTTGAGGATGTCATACACGTTGAGGGTGTTGACATAGAGGGTCTGGAGCTTGGGGATGTTGCCCGCAGCGCGCAGAACGGTCTCGTCACGGCCGGGAAGCACCAAAAGCGTCGTGTTGTTGAGCTCGAAGCCCTTGAGGAACGCGACCATCTGCTTGGTCTTGGCCTCTTTGAGCGTGAGCGCATCCACCACGATGATTTCTTCGGCTTGCAGCTTGGAGGTCAGCGCCGACTTGAACGCAAGACGGCGAACCTTCTTGGGTACTTTGATAACATAGTCGCGGGGCTTGGGTGCGAACACCACGCCGCCGTGGGCAAACTGCGGTGCGCGGTTGCCGTGGTGGCGCGCGCGGCCGGTGCCCTTCTGACGATAGATTTTACGGCCGCCGCCGCGCACTTCGTTGCGCGTAAGGGCGGACTGGGTGCCCTGGCGCTGATTGGCCAGAATGGAACGGACCACAAGGTGCATGGCCGCAGTGTGAATGGGCGCGGCGAAAATCGCATCGCTCAGCTCTACATCGCCGACCTGTTTTCCTTCCATATTATAAAGAGCAGTCTTTGGCATGGATGATTTCCTCCTTCAATCGAGCTTGATCAGGCGCCCTTGACAGCGCTGCGGACGATGAGCAGACTGCCGTTGGGACCGGGCACCGCGCCCTTGATGAGGAGCAGGTTGCGCTCTGCGTCGATCTTGACCAGTTCAAGATTCTGCACCGTCACGCGCTCCACGCCGTAGTGGCCGGGCATGTGCTTATTTTTGAAAACACGGGAAGGATCGGAGTTAGCGCCCATGGAGCCAACGCCGCGGTGATACTTGGAGCCGTGCGCCATCGGGCCGGTGTGCTGGTTCCAGCGGTAAATGGTGCCGGAAAAGCCGTGGCCCTTGGTGATACCGCACACGTCCAGCTTTTCGCCGGCTTCAAACTGCGCAACAGTCAGCTCGCTGCCGACTTCCAGTTCGGAAGCGTTGTCGAGCTTAAGCTCCTGCAGGTGGCGGGCGGGTGCCACGCCTGCTTTTTTGAAATGCCCAATCTGGGGCTTGGCAACGAGTTTCTTCACGCGGTTCTCCGCGATCACGTCAAAGCCGACCTGCACGGCTTCATAGCCGTCGGTCTCGACGTTCTTCTTCTGCACTACTTTGCAGGGACCGGCCTCTACCACGGTTACGGGAACGAGGCGGCCGTCATCGGTAAAGACCTGCGTCATGCCGATCTTTTTTCCTACGATCGCTTTTTTCATGATAACTGCCTCCTGCTTAATCATTGAGCTTGATTTCGATCTCGACGCCGGCGGGAAGGTCCAGCTTCATCATTGCGTCGACCGTACGGGGATTGGGATTCAAAATGTCGATCAGGCGCTTGTGCGTGCGCATTTCAAACTGCTCACGGCTGTCCTTATACTTGTGGGGAGCGCGGAGAATGGTAACGATCTCCTTCTCGGTGGGCAGGGGAATGGGCCCCGATACGCGCGCGCCGGTCCGCTTGGCGGTGTCTACGATTCTCTCCGCGGACTGATCGATGAGGGTGTGCTCATACGCCTTGAGCTTGATGCGGATTTTCTGCTTGGCCATTATTTTACCTCCCTTAGATTTTCATCTCGAGTACACTGCTTCGTGTGTGCCCACCCTGGCCTTGTGGCAAGGCGGCCATGCCGCCTCATCCCCAGCAGGGGGAGAACACCGTTTCGTACCCAATCTGTCGCCCGATCGCCGGGCTGGTCCGCGATAATTACCCGCCATGGCCCTGGCGGCAACTTACCGTTTCATCCCTATGAAAGCCTTGTCAAATACCCATTTGGGCATAGTTCGCCTTCAAAACAGACAGCTTTGTTATTATAGTAGAAAGCGGAAAGGATTGCAAGGAGTTTTTCGGAAAATGACAATAAATCTCTTGTGAGATTCGTATAGTGCCTATTATATAAGGATTATAATAGTAAATATTGTACACGCTTCCAAGAGTGCCCATATCGAAAATAATCCAAACTGACACCTAATAACAACAAGTAGATGGTCATTTATGCTATAATCAAGTAAAGAATAGTGGAAATGAAATCTCTTGTTGATATGTTGCCTTTCGGTGTTGTATTTCAATAATTTGCACATGGAGATGGATAAGAATGCCCTGCTTAATCTGTGGTGACTCGAGTGGAACTAATGAACCCTCTCAAAACTCATATATTTGTTGCAGATGTAAAAATGGCCATAATTTCAATGTGGCAGAAGAAATCTACTCGGCTGATTCTAAGAAACAAAATCGTTTCTTTAACATGATAGCTGAAATCATTCAACATAAACCTCAGCATGAAAATAAATATTGGCATTTCTATTATAATCCCGATTATCAGTCTAGAAATACTAATGAGCCCCAATACATCAATCTTGCTGAACGAGAGAACGATTATCCGGATAGGTTTATGGAGAAAGCACACAAATCACTCATTAATCTATCTCGATTATGTCCTAATTTCGATGATGATATTTATGATGTGCCGATAGTCAGAAGAGCAACATTGTGTAATGATATCAAGTCGGATTATGAAACAGAAGAGTTTTTAGCTCGCCTAGCAGAACTAGATTATCTAAGCACCAATAATGGTACTACATATCATATCTCGTCTAGAGGTTGGATTAAAATAGATGAACTGACTGAACAAGATTTAAAGAAAAAACAAGGTTTTCTAGCATTAAGATTTAGTTCTGAGACAAGTGGAATTCGTGAAGCAGTACGAACAGCAATCAAAAATGCTGGCTATGATATGATGGTTATTGATGAGAAAGAGCACAACAATCAAATCGTTCCAGAGATTCTTTATGAGATTAAGAATAGTTCATTCTTAGTTGTTGATATCACCCATCCAAGCTATGGTGCATACTACGAAGCAGGCTACGCATCAGGCTGTGGTATTGAAGTGATTGTTTGTTGTAGAAAAGAAGTTCTAGACAATCCAGAGAAATACCCTGATCGCCCTCATTTTGATATTTCTCAAAAAAACATGGTGCCTTGGGAAGATATTAATGATCTTCAAGAACGTTTAACGAGACGAATAAATGCGACTGTAAATTTAAAAATGTTATAACATTTACCCATATAATAAATTCCAGCCGGTTCAGAAGGTATAAGCTGCCAGGCGGTAAGGAGGGGTTGCGCTGCGCTTACTCGTTTGTAAGTGCTGCGCGACCCCGACGCAGCCAACAGCCCAGCTTGCGCCGTATGAATCGGGTGGTTAGTCGTCGATAATCTCCGCCGCGTGCCGCTCCACTTCAATCACAGCGGAATGATCGGGTTGATTCGGCGGATCTTTGGGAATTTTCCAGGCGACGAACAGGTTCCCAAGTGAGAAAAACGCAGCGATGAAGAATACCCACTGCGGACCCCAGAGCGTCCACACCAGGCCGCTGAGCTGGGCGGCGAGGATGGCCACAACGTGGTCCAGGCTCGTGCCCGCCGAAAGGGTGGATGTGATTTCTTCCTTATTCACGGCAATGGAGCGCAGGTACACCGATTTGACCATCCCCATATTGAAGGAGAGCCTATCCATCACAAACAGCGCATAGATCGCAAGCACAGGCCAGGTGCCCGTAATGACCTTGCCCGTAATCCCCCACACCACAAAGCCATACACGACATAGATGCCGATAAAGGTCAGCGCGTCCAGATACATCATTTTCTTCACGCCGAAACGGTCAATCCAGCGGCCGAGCATGTTCATAAAGAAGATGGAGATAAAGCTGACCGTGATCATCAATAGCGACATCGTATCCGCTTTTTTGCCGAGTATCTCAATAATGACCCAAGAGCCGAACACCAGGGCAATCTGCTTTTGCACGCCGCTGATCATGGTGACCAGGTAATAGTAGCGGTATTCCTTGCGGAAAACGAACTTCCGGCGCTTTTTATGCGGTACCGACAACGCGGGTACCTTCGCCTTGACCAGGAGTATCGAGGCGAGAATTGCAATCAGATACGCGCCCGAGCCGATGAGAAACAGAATGTTGATCGGCATGGAGAATGAAAATACGTTGAACCGGAAGCCGAAAAACACCAGCAGCCCGGCCGCAAACCCCATCATGGTCTTCACGCTGGCATACTGCCCCACCCGGCGGCCGACCTTGTCCGGCTCGGCAATGCTCATGCCGATGGAATCGTTAAGCGGCATGGACAGGTGCATGCCCATGGAGTTGATGAACAGGAAAAACAGCATCACGCCGTAGGCCGGCGCCAGCACTGCCAGCGCGAACAATCCCAAGAAGGAGCACAGCTGCGCCACAACGTTGGAACGCGCGTCACCCCAGGCGGATAGCCAGGCGATCACCAGTGCGCACAGAAGCCCGGGCATCTCTCTGGGAATTTCGATAAAGGCACGCTGTGTGGTTGTGACCTGAAAAGCTTCCTTGAAGTAGTTGCCGTAAACCGAATCGCTCAAGCCGGCACCGAATGCCGCTGCTGCGATCATGATGAAGAACAACACCAGCTCCCGGCGCGGCAGTGGTTTTTTGAACATCAGTCGTGCCTCCCCAAATGATACCCGAACATCATATCACCAGAGAAGCGCAAAAACAACGAAATTCTGTTCTTATCGTGCACTGGAGCGCCTGGTACGGCTACATTTCCTTATCAAAGCGGATTCTGTAATACAGCGCGCTCACAAGCACAAACACATAGGCGAACACACTCAGCAAAACGACGCGGAAATCGACGCCCATCAGCGCCAGCGAAAGGTTCAGCGCACCAAACACAAAGATCATCAGATCCAGCGCCTTGGCCTTGGCGCGGTTGGAAACCGTTATGTTGCGTTCATCATTCTTCTCAATCTGCATGGTGCGCGCAGCCTCCGGGTTGCGTTTCTCGATTGAACGGGTGATGATCTCACCCGCGCCCTGGCCAAACAACCCGCTGCCAAGGCCGATACATAGATAAGGAAGCGCGAGCATCATCCCCTGCGCATCCTGTATTGTTTTCAGCAATACAATCCCCGTTGCGATCAGTGCGGCTCCCGCGATGATCAGGATGCGGGACAGTCGCTTTTTGTTCATGATTCCATGTCCTCCTCGTCGATAAAGATGTCTTCAATGCGCATATGAAAATACCGCGCCAGTTTGAATGCCAGCGTGATGGATGGATTATATCGCCCGTTCTCCAGCGAGCTGATGGTTTGCCTCGATACCTCCAGGGCAAGGGCCAGTTCCTCCTGCCGGATTCCCCTCTCCTTGCGGATTATCTCCAGCTTGTTTTTCATCCAATCCCTCCTATCTTTTCATATCTTGTCTCATGAAGGAAAGCTAGCTTTACATATCGAGTATATCATGATGCTCGTGTTTGTCAAGCTAACTTTCCATTGTTATTTCATCTTGTAAAGGCTTATCTGTGGCGCGATTGCTGAACGTGCTTCGAAAATACCCCGCGGTACCAGCGCAGAGCTGCGCACAAAAAAAAAGAACTGCCGTAAACGGCAGTTCTTTTGGGGTTTGGTTGTTAACCGACAGGAATTATTCGATAACCTTGGCTACAACGCCCGAACCAACGGTGCGGCCGCCTTCGCGGATAGCGAAGCGGAGGCCCTGCTCGATGGCGATGGGAGTGATGAGCTTGATTTCCATGTCGATGTGATCACCAGGCATAACCATTTCCACTTCGCCGGGAAGCTTGATGTTGCCGGTCACGTCGGTGGTACGGAAGTAGAACTGCGGACGATAGCCGTTGAAGAACGGGGTGTGACGGCCGCCTTCTTCCTTGGTCAGGACGTACACCTGGCCCTCGAAGTGGGTGTGGGGCTTGATGGAGCCGGGCTTGGCCAGAACCTGACCGCGCTCGATTTCATCGCGCTGCACGCCGCGCAGCAGTGCGCCGACGTTATCGCCAGCCTGTGCGGTGTCAAGGGTTTTACGGAACATTTCCAGGCCGGTCAGAACGGTGGAGCGGGCCTTGTCCATCAGGCCGACGATTTCAACCGTTTCACCAACTTTGGCAACGCCGCGTTCCACACGACCGGTGGCAACGGTGCCGCGGCCGGTGATGGTCATGGTGTCTTCAACAGGCATCAGGAAGGGCTGGTCCACCGAACGCTCGGGATCGGGGATGTAGCTGTCAACAGCGTCCATCAGCTCGAAGATGCATTTGCACTCCGGCGCGTTTTTCACGTCGGTGCCGCCGCCGATCAGGTATTCCATCGCCTTGAGGGCAGAGCCCTTTACGAAGGGAATGTCATCGGCCGGGAATTCGTACTGCGCGAGCAGCTCACGGATTTCCATTTCGACGAGCTCGAGGAGCTCTTCGTCGTCCATCATATCGGTCTTGTTCATGAAGACTACGATGTAGGGAACGCCAACCTGACGGGCAAGCACGATGTGCTCACGGGTCTGGGGCATGGGGCCGTCGGGAGCCGAAACAACCAGAATTGCACCGTCCATCTGCGCGGCGCCGGTGATCATGTTTTTCACATAGTCAGCGTGTCCGGGGCAGTCAACGTGCGCGTAGTGGCGCTTTTCGGTTTCGTACTCAACGTGCGCGGTGTTAATTGTGATACCACGCGCTTTTTCTTCGGGGGCCTTGTCGATGTCCTCATATTTCATCGCTTTGGCTTCGCCCAGTTGCGCCAGCGTCATGGTGATAGCGGCGGTCAAGGTGGTCTTGCCGTGGTCAACGTGTCCGATGGTGCCGATGTTTACGTGAGGCTTAGTGCGCTCAAAATGTGCCTTGGCCATAGTGGATGTCCTCCTTCTATACGGGTCCTAATCTTTATTTTCGCCGGTACGGCTGCATGCGGTTGGAGCGGGTGATGGGAATCGAACCCACGTGACCAGCTTGGGAAGCTGGAGCTCTACCATTGAGCTACGCCCGCACGTCCGCACACCACGCCCAGACAGAGCCTATTTTAACTCCTTTCCCTGCCCTTGTCAACCCATAATTCCCGCCGATTCCCGCGTTTCACGGTCCTCTTGATCCGATATGCTGATTCATGGAATGAAGCGCATGAGCACGCGCTGTTTGAGCCCTGCGCTATTTAATAGGAAGGTTTCCCCTATAACACGATGCCGCAGCCTTGACAATCCACATGCGCGGAGCATACAATGTATTCACTATCAGGGATGAAAACCGAACATTTGCTTTGCCTCTGCCTGATCCTCGAAATTTATAGAAAAGAGGAGATCATACAATGGGTATGAAGTTTCATAAGATCTATGTTGCCATTCTGATTCCGCTGGGAATCCTGCTCATCGCCATTGCTGCCGTTTTGATGCTGTTTGTGGCGCTCAATGTCAGCTTCGTCGCCGATAACGCCGCCCTTCCCTACCTGTCCAACCTGGAGGCGGGCGCGGTGCTGTGGACCCTGTTCGGCCTGACAGTCGCCATGTTTCTGCTGTTGCTCATGACCGAGTTTTTGCTGGTCGCACGGAAGCGGACCGGCATACTGCTTTTGTCCCTGTCGCTGATGCTCGGCGTGGCGACCAACGTATTCAGCCTCATGCGGTATGGCACGCAGACGCCCTGGTATTCGATCGTCCTGTCGGTGCTCCTCAGCACGCTGATCCTGACCTATTACTGGCGGCGTTACAGCGTGTTTGAATAAAGTCCATATCAAGCCAAAAGCGCGCTCCGGGTCTTGGACCTGAGCGCGCTTTTGGCTTGATGCTGATCGTACCGTCACACCTTAATCGGCGCAACCGTTTCTCCCTTAATCAGCGAACAGGGAACCAGAACGATCTCCGGAATCGCGGTCTTGGGGTTTTCAATCAGCCCGACCAGCCTGCGGGCAGCTTCGGCGCCAAGGCTTGCGGTATCCTGCCGTATCGTTGTGAGCTTGGGCTTCATATACTGCATTACCGGTATGCCGTCATAGCCGGCGATAGAGATATCCCGCGGCACCTGCATCCCCCGGCCGACAATCGCATCATACGCGCCGAAGGTAGCAAAGTCGTCGGCGATCAAAATGCACGTGGGTCTGTTGGGCAGATCGAGCAGCTTTTCCACCGCCTGACGGGCGGATGTCGGATCGCTGTACTGGCACTGGATTACGTATTCATCCGGCGTGGAGATGCCCAGCTCCCCAAGGGTGCGATAGAACGAGCCAAGCCGCGTATCCGTGACCGCGCTGCGCTGTCCGTGTATGTTGGCGATCCGGCGGTGGCCCTGTTCGTAGAGATACTGCACCAGATGCCGGATGCCGTTGATATTGTCGGATTGGATGCAGGTGCGGTTGGAAAACATGTGGTCAATCGTCACAACGTGCATATCGCTGTTGACAAGCTGGGCAATTTCCGGTTGCAAAAAGTCGATACAGGCAATGCAGATGCCGTCCACCTCGCGGTACTGGCAATGCTCCAGATAGGTCATCTGGTTTTCCCCGATGTTGTGGCTGATGAAGGTCACATCATACCCGTGCCGCTCGGCTTCCTTCTTAAAGCTCTCCAGCACATAGGAGAAATACGGATGCGTAAGGCCCGATTGCGTATCATCGGAAAACAGAACGCCCAGGTTGTAGGTGCGCTTGGTCTTCAGCGCCCGGGCATGGATGTTTGGGTAATAGCCGGTTTTCTTCGCTTCCTTGATAACCCGCTCCCGCGTAGCCTCGCTGATATCGGTATAGCCGTTGAGCGCCTTGGAAACAGTGGAGATGGATAAGCCGCAACGTTTGGAAAGTTCTTTAATCGTTATCGCCATGCCCGTATTCCTGCCTATCATATGGTTAATGTATTGCGTTTTCGCTACATCGTTTTCGGTATCAGCGTATCGCGGATCGGCGATTTAGTCAAGCGCTTTCTTTCCAATGATATGCGCATACAGGCTTGCACACATGATAAGCACTTGTTGCAGATATGGTTTACTTAAGTAACGAATACGTTTTCGTTTACCTGTTTCTATCAGCACTTATTTTGACAGATCCAATCCACAGATATCGTTCGCATCCAGATCGTTACCTTGGATGATGACACGACGCTGCACATCGCCAAACAGCCAGACATTTCCCTAATGCGACGTAATGGTTTCTTTTGTGCCATATATTACATATGTCATTGCCTTATTGATGCTTCGATCTTACTCGCCGTTCTATACGTGCTCAATTCACCAGAAATAATACCGCTGTGAGGCCATGCGAAACGTGAATTATTCGAAAACGTTTGATTCGCTGAAAAAATACGAGATTTATACAGAATTGTCCGAATTCTTCCGTTGTTTTATCCCGTACCGGTTCCCTGACGGAAGATCTGAGAGATTTTGAATCCCATATCCTGTAAGGGTTTAGACTATTTCTCAGTCTTGCGCCAATACCAGCAGGCACACCAATCTGTGCTCGCACACATTATGCGCAATGCACATAATTAGTATGCCTCATTAGGTCAGATAACACAGTTTATTGAAAATTGAACCCATTGTTTGTGTTGACAAAAAGCAACAAAAATTATATAGTATGTTTAGCTAATTAGTCGGATGTTCGGCTAGGGAGAGCCTGAATGCCCGCAAATGTATGGAGACCGATACCATTAAGCCTGGTACCGTGACAAATTGTACCGGATACAGGCCGAAATCTCTTCATACCGCGAGCGAAAAGCTTTTCATAAAACACAACCGGCTAAACTAGAAAATATTGGAGGGATATTTATGAAAAAGGCACTCGCGATTCTCTTGGGAGTCACTCTGCTGATCGGCCTGGTCGGTACCGCCGCGGCAGAAAAAACCGTCATCAACCTGTGGACATTCACCGAAGAAGTCCCTGGAATGATCGACAAGTACATGGAACTCAATCCCGACTTTGCTGCACAGTACGAGGTCGTTGCTACGGTCATCAATGACCAGAACAACCAGTATGCAAACGCTCTTGATGCGGCATTGCTTGCCGGCGGCGCTGACGCCCCCGACATGTACACCGCCGAATCCGCCTTCGTTCTCAAGTATACCCAGGGCGACGCGGCCAGCTTTGCCGCGCCTTACGCTGATCTGGGCATGGGCGATGTGGACCAGATGGTTCTGGATGCCGAAATCGCAAAATACGCCGTGGAAATCGGTACCCGTGACGGCGTTCTGGTCGGCCTTCCCTATCAGGCGACCGGCGCTGGCATGATCTACCGTCGCTCCATCGCCATGGATGTTTGGGGCACTGACGATCCCGCTGCCGTCGCCGAAAAAGTCGGCCCCGGCTGGGATAAGTTCCTCGAAGCGGCCGCTGAGCTG
>Ga0209203_1002303_pt1 | contig 12828 bp, 12 predicted proteins | sample AD_UKC109_MetaG_FD_184423 | JGI IMG/M metagenome (GOLD analysis project Ga0209203, IMG submission 184423) | Active sludge microbial communities of municipal wastewater-treating anaerobic digesters from Hong Kong - AD_UKC109_MetaG (SPAdes)... | ecosystem: Engineered > Bioreactor > Anaerobic >...
AGGCGATCACCCGCGCGATCGCCGATCAGGCGCGCACGATCCGCATTCCGGTGCACATGATCGAAACGATCAACAAGCTCATCCGCACCAGCCGCTACCTCGTGCAGGAAATCGGCCGCGAGCCCACGCCCGAGGAGATCGCCGAGAAAATGGACATGCCGCTGGAAAAGGTGCGCAAGGTCCTCAAGATCGCCAAGGAGCCCATCAGCCTCGAAACGCCGATCGGCGAGGAGGAAGACAGCCACCTGGGCGATTTCATCGAGGACAAAAAAGTGCCCAGCCCCTCGGAGGCGGTGATCAGCCTGAACCTGGCCGACCAAACGCGCAAGGTGCTGTCCACCCTGACTCCGCGCGAGGAAAAGGTGCTGCGCATGCGTTTCGGCATCGGCGAGGAAAGCGACCACACGCTCGAAGAGGTCGGGCAGGACTTCGACGTCACCCGCGAACGCATCCGCCAGATCGAAGCCAAGGCGCTGCGTAAATTAAGGCATCCGAGCCGAAGTCGAAAATTGAAGAGCTTTATCGAGTAAGCAAAGCCGCCCCATCCGGGGCGGTTTTTTTTCGCCCGTATGCAAGTGGCAGTGCATTTATTCCGCAAGGAAAAAAGTGGTCCGCGCAGTTGACATCCGCCGGGCCAAAAACTAATCTTGCGGACCTGAAAATAGCGGGATCGAGCCGATTTCCCGGGCCCATAGCTCAGCGGCTAGAGCTACCGGCTCATAACCGGTTGGTCGCAGGTTCGAATCCTGCTGGGCCCAGTTGGTCTCATCCCTTTGAGGAGACGATGGCAGCAGGTCAGCCAACACGACGCGCGGCGGCGCCGTGTGTGCGTGAGGTCCTTGACGTCATAGACACCGCTTTTCCTCCGGCGCTGGCGGAGGAATGGGACAACAGCGGTCTCCAGTTAGGCGATCCGACCGCATCCGTGCGGCGCATCGGCCTGGCGTTGGACCCCACACTCGACGCCGTGCGACAAGTCAAAGCAAAAGACGACAGTCTGCTGATCTGCCATCATCCGCTTTTCTTCCGCCCCCCCAAACAACTGGATTTCTCGACGCCCTCGGGGAAGATCGTGCGCGAGGCCGTCGCCGGCCGCGTGGCGATCGCCGCGGCGCACACCAACGCCGACTGGGGCGTCGGCGGCACCAACGACATGCTCGCCGAGTTGCTGGGGCTGCGCGACGTTCAGCCTTTCGAGCCGCTGTATCCGCACGAGTTTCGCAAGCTGACCGTCTTCGTGCCGGCATCGCACGTCGAGGCGGTGAGCGAGGCGATCTTCGCGGCGGGCGGCGGGCTGATCGGCGATTACGCCAAGTGCTCGTACCGACTGGAGGGGCACGGCACGTATTTGCCGTTGGCCGGCGCGGACCCGTATGCCGGCAAGGTGGGCGCCTTGTCGATCGAGCCGGAAGTCCGTATGGAAGTGCGTGTGCCGGTCGCGCGGATCGACGGCGTGCTGCGGGCGATGAAGGCCGCGCATCCGTACGAGGAAGTCGCCTTCGATCTGTACCCCACGCTCCGGCAGCAACCGGAAGGGGGGCGGGGGCGCATCGGCCGGTTGCCGCGTCCGTCGGCCTTGGGCGCGTTCGCCAAAAAGGCGGCGCGGATCGTCAAGGCGGGCGCCCCGCGGCGGATCGGCGAAGCGGGTCAAACGATTGAAAACGTCGTGGTGGTCACCGGGGGAGGCGCGAGTTTCATCGACCGGATGATCGGCCGGAAAAACGCGGTGCTGGTCACCGGGGACGTCGGCTACCACGATGCTTGTCGCGCGCGAGATCACGGTGTGGCCGTGGTCGATTTGGGACACTATGCCACTGAGTTGCCGTTTGTTAATGCCATGAAGACGTTGTTGGACCGCGAGTTGTCCGCGCTGGGCAAGGCCGTGCCGGTCACGGTGTGCCGCCCGGCGGGCGATCCGCTCCAAACGGCGTAAGGAGGATTCCTTGTCTGCTGCCGAGCAATTGAAAAAGCTTCACGAGTTGCAATTGGTCGATTTGAAAATCATGGAGCTGGAGAAGTTCTTCGATCTGGCGCCGGGGAAAATCGGCGAGTTGGAAGCGGACATCCAGTCGCACCGGACGATGGTCAGCGAGCGCGAAGCCGTTTTGACCGAACTGAAGACCAGGCGTCGGGATAAAGAGCGCGTTCTCGAAGAACACGAGGGCCGCATCGAAAAGAACAAGCAGCGTATGATGGCGGTGAAGACCAATGAGGAATACCACGCCATTCAGAAAGAGAACGATTCGCTGCGGCGGATGATCGAGGAGTCCGAGGACGAAGCCCTGCGCGTGATGGACGACATCGACGAAGCCGAGTTGGCGTTGCGCAAGGCCAAGGATCGTTTCGCCGAAATCGAATCGACCATGCGCAAGGACGTCGAGCGCATCCAGAAAGAGCTGGAAGGCATCAAGGGCCGGCTGGACGTGCTTAACAAGGAGCGCGACGAACTGCTGCCGGGCATCGACAAGGACTTCCTGCATCGCTACACGGCTCTGCGCAAAACGACCGGCGGCATCGCGGTCGTCCGCGTGATGAAGCGCACCTGCCAGGGCTGCCTGATGAACGTGCCGCCGCAAACGTACAACCTGGTGATCCGCAACGAGGAGATCATCACCTGCCCGAACTGCTATCGCATCCTCTACTACAGCGAAGAGGATCAGCAGAACAACAACAAGCAGGAGCAGGCGAGTGGTTGACCTCAAGCGCACGGCGGTTTTGCTGGCGGCGTTGGCCGAAGGAAAATCGCTGGCGCAAGCCGCCGAAAAAGCCGACCTGGATCTTACGCAAGCCCGCACCATTTTGACCGACCTCGCCGAGCGCCTGGCGCAGCAGGCGAAGGAGTGGCAGGCGGTCGTCGAGCAGGAAATGGTGCAGACCGAAAACGCGCGCAAGCAGATCGACGATCCCAACGCCATCTTGTTCGCCTTCGACGGCGGCAGCCGCGGCAACCCGGGGCCGTCCGCCGGCGCGGCCGTGGCGCTGGACAAAAACGGCAAGGTGCTCGCCGAGCGGTATCGCTTCACGCCCGAAACCACCAACAACGTCGCCGAATACCACGGCCTGCTCGAGGCGATCCGCCTGGCGGCCGATCTGGGCGTGCGGCGGTTCGTCGTGCAGGGCGACAGCGAATTGATCGTCAAGCAGATCAACGGCGAGTACAAGGTGAAGAACCGGGGACTGATGCCGCTGTTCATCGAAGCCAACAAGAAGCTGCGCCAGTTCGACAAGGTCACCGTGCGCTACGTGCGCCGCGAGGAGAACGCGCAGGCCGACGCGCTGGTCAACCGGATCCTCGACGAGAAGGCGCCGAAGAAGAAAAAAACGAAAGCAAGTTGACCCGCCGCCCGAATCTCAGTATGAAGGCAATTGCCGAAGTGGCCGGGATGGCCGCCGGTGGTTATTTCGGTAACCGCGGGAGGAAAGTCCGGGCTCCGCAGGGCAGGGTGCCTGCTAACGGCAGGCGGGGGTGACCCTAGGGAAAGTGCCACAGAAAATATACGGCCGATGGCTCGCAAGAGCACAGGCAAAGGTGAAATGGTGCGGTAAGAGCGCACCCACGACAGCCGGGGAACCGGCGGTGCGGTAAACCCCACCCGGAGCAAGGCAAAGAACGCTGTTAAGGGCGGCCCGTCCGATGCGTTCGACAAGCCGCTGGAGGCGACGGGCAACCGTCGTCCTAGAGGAATGGTCATCGTCTGGCGCGTCCGGCGCGGGACCGGCGCGGCAGCGCACAGAACCCGGCTTACAAGGCCACTTCGGCTCCCGTTTTTCACCCGCGGAAACCTTTCCTTCATCGTTCGTGTCTTACTCTTCGCTTGCCCGGTCCGTGGGCAGGTGATAGGGTTTGACGATCCGTTGGATGAACCAGGCAGGAACATCATGCACAAACGAAATTTTCTCGGCTTACTGTTGTTACTTTCCCTTCTCGTCGCCTGCGCCGGCATGCAAAAACAGGCTCCCGCGCCCTACGATCCGTATGCCGGTCTGAGCGAAAACGAACAAATGGAACTGCAGGCGCGCGTGGCCTATCACGTGTCGCAGGGCTACCTCGCGCTGGAGGAAGGCAACGCGGCGACGGCCGTCGCGCACTTCGACATGCTCGAGGAACTGGGCGTGATCATTCCCGAGGTGCAGATCGTCAAGGCGATGATTTACATTCAGGGCAGCGCGATCGACCGGGCGATGCTCGCGCTGGATCGCTCGCTGGAAGCGTATCCGGATCACGTGGACACGCTGTTTCTCAAGGCGGGCATTTTGGCCGCGCAATTCAAATACGACGAGGCCGCCGAGTTGTATCAACGCATTCTGGAACTGCGGCCCGACCACGAGCAGGCCGCGATTTTCCTGGCCGCGTTGTACGAGGAAAAAGGCGAAATGCGCAAGATGCGCCGGCTGCTGGAGGACTTCACCAAGGAGAACCCCCAGGCCGCGCGCGCCTGGTACGAACTGGGGCGCGTGTACCTGCGCGAGGAAAACTGGAGCGCGGCCAAGAAGGCGTTTCTGGCGGCGACGCAGGGCGAAGCTGAGAACGTGAAAGCGTGGATCGGCCTGGCCTTCGCCTGCGAGGAACTGGACCGGCGCGATGAGGCGATCAACGCCTACCAGACCGCGTTGAAACTGGCGCCGAACGACCGGGTGATCCGCCAGCAGTTGATCCGGCTGCATCTGCGTTCGAACGATCCGGACGCGGCGATGGAGCAGGTCGACAAGCTGGAGATTCTCGGCGGCGGGGTGGACGAAACGCTGATCGCGCGCGGCGCGGTGTTGTTCTATCAGGGCAAGCCGGTCGACGCGCTGGCGCAATTCAACCTTGTGCTGGAGAAGGATCCGGAAAATCATCAGGCGCGTTATTTCGCCGCGGTGTGCCTGGCGCGGCTCAACCGCATCGACGAGGCGATGAACGCTTACCGGCGGATTCCCGCCGACAATCCGTATTACCTGGACGCGCGCATCGGGCTGGCGTATCTGCTGATCCGCGTCAATCGCGCCGGCGACGCGCTGGCCGAGTTGGATCTGCTCGCCGAGAAGTTCCCGGGCGAGGTCGACGTGCTGCGCGCCCGCGCCACGGTGATGACCGAGATGGGCCGCTTCGAGCAGGCGGAACAGGCGCTGGAGGAAGCGCGCAAAATTGCGCCGCAGGACAAGCAGGTGATCTACTCGCTGGCCGTGCTCTACGAGCGCAGCGGTCGTTGGAAAAAAGCCGTGCAACTGATGGAGCAGCAACTCGAGACCGATCCCAACGACGCCGACGCGCTGAATTTCGTCGGCTACACGCTGGCCGATCACGACGCCGAATTGGAGCACGCGGAGGAATTGTTGCGTCGCGTGATGACGCTCAAGCCCAACAGCGGGCACGTCGTGGACAGCTACGGGTGGGTGCTCTACAAGCTCAAGCGCTACGACGAGGCGCTGCAACAGCTCAAGCGGGCGCTGGAGCTCGAGCCGTCCGAAGCGGTGATCGCCGAGCACATCGGCGACGTGTACGCCGCCCAGGGCGATAAGGAGAACGCCGTCGAATATTGGCGCATGGCGCTTACGCTCAATCCCGATCAACCGACCAAAAAACGCATCAAGGAAAAGCTGGGTGAATAAATTTTTCGCGCCCGCGCTGTTGTGCCTGTTGCTGCTGATCGGCTGCGTGCCGCCGACGTTGGCGCCCTATCCGCCGCCGGGCATTGCACCCGGCGAAGTGGCCGCGTTGATGGCCCGGCCGCTGCAATCAATTAAAACGCTGGCCGGCGAAGGATCGTTGCGCTTCGAGGATCGCGGCGCGCGGCTGGTGGGCGAACTCAACCTGCGGCTGATTGCCGACAAGGGCGTGCGGCGCGACGGCGACGGACCGATCCCTCGATCGTTTTTTACAGTTGCCGCTCGAACCGCGCCTGCTGACGCAGGCCCTGGCGGGCGGGGTTTCGCTTCCGGCCGACGGGTGGCGCGCGGTGCGGCCCAACGGCGAGGCGGAAGAGGGTTTGTGGATGTTCGCCCGCGACGATTGGCGCGCCGGAATCGATCCCGAATCGCAACGGCCGGCGTTGCTGGCCACGACGGGCGAAGAGCCGGTCATCGTCACCTGGTCTGATTGGCAACGGATCGCCGGCGTCGACGTCGCCACGACGATCGCGGCGCAACGACCGGCGCAGAAACAGGCGATGCGCATCAAGCTGACGCGGTTGGACGTCAATCGCGCGCTCGATGAATCGATATTAACACCGGAGATCCCCACCGGTTGGCCCCGGCGCCGCCTGGGTGGAAGCGGTGAATGACGGGAGGAGTTGCATGCGTTCCCACGAATCCATCGGCGAAATTCTGATCCAGGCGGGTTTGATCAGCGAAACGCAATTGAAGGCGGCACTGAGCGCCCAGAAAACCTGGGGTGGACGCGTCGGCACTCACCTGGTCAAAGCCGGAGCGTTGAGCGAGGAAAAACTCCTCGACGCGCTCAGCCACCAGTTGGGCATCGCGAAAATCAATTTCCGCCGCAGCCGCATTTACATCGAAGCGTTGCAGATGGTGCCCAAGCACATCTGCGAGAAATACGGCGTGGTGCCGGTGGCGGTCAAGGAAGGCAAGGGGCGGCGCAAGATACTGCTGGCCATGGCCGACCCGACGAATTTCGAAGCTATTCAGGAAGTGGAATTCGCCTCCAACTACAACGTCGTCACCGTCATCGCGCTGGAGTCGGACATCGAGCGGGCGATTCGCTATTGCTATCACCCCGACGGTCTGCGGGCCAGCGAGGGGCTGAGCGAATTGGCCGACGTGATAGAAATCGACGCCGATAAGGCCGAGGAAGCGCCGCAAACCGAACCGATCATCATCACGCCCGAAGGCGAGATTCAGGGTCTGGACAACCGCAACAGCCAGATCGGCCTGCGGGCGCTGATCGACATCCTGATCGCCAAGGGCTTCATGACCCTCGATGAATTCCATCAGCGGCTGCAGTATCTGAAGAACAAAGAATGACCGACCTGCTGGCCGTCAACGACCTGCACGTTCATTTCCGCACACCGCAAGGAACGGCGCGTGCCGTCGACGGCGTGGATCTGTCGGTGCGGCCCGGCGAGACGGTCGGGCTGGTCGGCGAATCGGGTTGCGGCAAATCGGTGACCGCGCTGGCGATCATGCGCCTGCTGCCACCGCGCAACGTGCACCTGGGCGGGCGGATCGAATTTTCCGGGCGCGACCTGCTGACCTGCGACGACGACGAATTGCGCCGCGTGCGCGGGCGGGAAATCTCGATGATTTTCCAGGAGCCGATGACCAGCCTCAATCCGGTGTTCACCGTCGGCGACCAACTGCGCGAGGTGTACCGCCTGCACCTGGGCCTGAACCGTCGCGAGGCGAACACCGAGGCCGAGCGCATGCTGGCGCGCGTGGGCTTTCGTCAGCCGGCGGAAAGCTTGCGCGCCTATCCGGGGCAGATGTCCGGCGGCATGCGCCAGCGGGTGATGATCGCCATGGCGATGGCCGCGCGGCCCAAGCTGCTGATCGCCGACGAGCCGACCACGGCGCTGGACGTGACCATTCAGGCGCAGGTGCTGGAGCTGCTCGACGAACTACGCCGCGAGACGGGCACGGCGATTTTGTTCATCACCCACGACATGGGCGTGGTGGCCGAGCTGTGCGACCGGGTGGTCGTGCTGTATGCGGGGCAGGTGGCGGAAACGGCGCCGGTGCGTACGCTGTTTGACGAGGCGTTTCATCCGTACACGCGCGGGCTGCTCAACGCCGTGCGGCGGTTGGATGCGGGGGATGTCGAGCAGAGCATTCCCGGGCGGGTCGATCCGGCGACGAACTATCCGCCCGGCTGCCGGTTCGCGTCGCGTTGTCCGCACGCCATGGAGCGTTGCCGCCGCGAAATTCCGCCGCTGGAGTCGCGCAACCAAAGCCGGGTCGCCTGCTGGTTGTACGCGGCGAACTAACTTTTCTTCGTCTTTTTCGGCGCGGCTTTCTTCACGGTCTTCTTTTTCGCCGTCGCTCTTTTCTTTTTGGCGTGCTCGGCGTGCGCGCCTTCGACGCGTCCTTCCTGCACCGCCTGCTCGAACACTTCGCGCGCGGTGGCCTTGTCGAAATCGAGCCCTTCGTTTTTGCGCGTGAAGTATTCCTCGGCCACGCGGCCCACGCCGTAGGTCATGGCGAACACGGCCGGCGCCCGCAGGTACGCGCCGACGAAGGGCAGGCCCACCTTCAGCGCGACGTTCGCGGCCATGCGGCCGGCCAGCGACAGGCCGAGCGCCCCGCCGATTTCCTTGAGCACCATCCAGGCGTTTTCGGTGGACAGCTCATAGCCCATACGATGCCCGACGTGCAGGACCATCGCCGTGTGCAACGGCGTGAGCATGACGAAGCCGGACATGGGCACCGGGTTGAGATTGACCGCGGCGGCCGCACCGCTGTAGGCGGCGATGATGCGCCGGATCGATGCGTGCGGGTTGCGCGCATCGTCGATTTCGTTGCGCACGACGCCTTCCATGGACTCGTACACTTCCTTCACTTTGTCTTTGATCGTATCCAATTTCAGATTCATCGCTTGCTCCTTTGCCTTACTCGGCATCGAGGTAGGCGCCGCCGATTTCCACGCCGCAGGTTTGCGACCAGCGATCTTCGCGCAGCGTCCATTGCCAACCGACCTTCTCGTAGCGCTGCACGCGCAGCCGGCCGTCGAGCGCCATGTGCGAGTAACTGGTGAAACCGTCGAGGGTCGGCGCGGGCATGGCGACCACCGTCGCGCCGGCCTGCTCGCCGGTGAGTACGTAGCGTTCCTCTTCGCGCGTGACGGTCACGGTCACCCGCTGCGCCGCCGCGTCGACGTCGATCTCCATCCAGGAATTGAAATCCTGCGTGCGCACCTGGACCGTCTCGTCGGCCTTGCGCCAGATGAGCATGCCGCCGTCCATCGTGCCCAGGTCGCCGCCGGAAAAGGCCAGCGCTTCGTCGTCGTCGTCGAAATCCATTGCCTGCAACCAGATGTAGGCATCGGGGAACGTGCCGGCCCAGTTGTGATCCTGAAACAACGGCGCGTCGTTCACCTGGTATTTTTTGCCGTTCCAGACGATCGTCCCGCCGGCACGGGCCTGCAACGCGCCGACGTACCAGTTGACCGGCAGGAAGGGGATGTTGGTGAGAATGCCCATGGTATCGGTCCACGGATCGGCCGCGCTGACCGTCAGGTCCCAGGAAACGCTGTGGTCGTCGTCGGCGAGCGAACCGGAAAGGGTGTTCGCCGTGGCGCGATGGTCGCCGACTTTGACGTCGAGCATTTGCAGACTGCCGGTGAATTCATCGACCGGCATGAGCGATTGAATCAACGTGCCGTCGCTGCCCAGGGCGACGACGAACGCGTCGCCGTCTTCCGGCCGGTCGGCGCCGGGATTGCGCACGCCGTACAAAAACGCGAAGGAGACATCCTCATCCGGCAGGGTCAGGCGGAAGAACCAACCCTCGAAAAACGGATCGGAAAAACCGTCCCAGTGATAGCGGTTCGGATCGGCCGAGGGCCAATCGATCTGCGGGGTGGCGTCATCGTCGTACGGATCGTCCTGGTCGGTCACGCAGGCGTTGAGAAACAGGACGATCGCCACGGCCACCATGAGGCAACGAATGCGCACAGCCATACTCCGCAAGAGGTTTTAATCAAGCATAGCCGTCCGGGCGATTCGCTTCAACGGGGAGGGGATTATTGCCCGCCGGACGCTTCGCGCTCCTGGCGGCGGCCTTCGCTACGGGAGATCAACTCGGTGGTGTCGGTCGGATATTGCCGCGTGATGCAAGCGGTGCAGAGCTGGTCGGCGCCCACGCCGATGCCGGTGTACAGGCCCGCGTGGCTGATGTAGCGCACCGAATCGCAACCCATTTCATCGCGGATCTGTTCGTTGGTTTTGCCGAAGGCGATAAGCTTGGTTTCGTCCGGCGTGTCGATGCCATAGAAACACGGACCGATGATCGGCGGCGAGAAGTAGAGCATGTGCACTTCTTTGGCGCCCAGTTCGCGCAAGCGGGCGATGATTTTTTTCGCGGTGGTGCCGCGCACGTTCGAATCGTCGATCACCGCGATGCGTTGTCCGTCGATGTAGTCGCGCACGAAGATGAATTTTTCGTCGATCGCCTTTTTGCGTTTGGCGTCGGAGGTTTCCTGGAAGCTGCGGCGGTTGTCGACCTTGATGATCGCGCGGCGGAACAGCTTGCCCAGGTACTCGGCGAACATGTGCCCCGACGAGATGCTCGTGCCCGGCAGGCCGCACACGACGTCGATGCGGTCTTTCAGATCTTCGCATTCCTCGGCCAGCATGCGGCCCAGGTCGCCGCGCACGACTTCGACGCGGCGGTTTTTGAATACCGAATCGGGGCGCGCGAAGTAAACGTATTCGAAAAAGCAAAAGGCTTCGCGACGGGGGATGATCTGCCGCCGCAAGGGCCGCAGGTCGTTGGCGCCGATCCACACCGCTTCGCCGGGACGAACTTCGTTGACGTTGTGATAATCGCCGAAGTAGTTGAACACGCTGGATTCGCTGGCGAAGCCGGCTTCGCAAATGTTGCCTTCCTCGTCCAACCGGGTGGCCATCGACAAGGGGCGAATGCCGTTGGGATCGCGGAAGGCGAGCAGGCCGTTTTCCAGCAGGCACAGCACGCTGTAAGCGCCGACCAGTTGTTTTTGCGTTTCCTCGACGGCCTGCCAGAGCAATTCAACGAACTGTTCGTCGGATTCGGCGCGGTAGGTTTTCAGGTTCATCATCGAGTCGATGAGCGTGTTCTGAATCACCTTGGCGTCGACTTCGGTCTGGAAGGAAAAGCCCTTCTCCTTGAGTTTTTGCGTCTGGCTGTAAACGTTGATCAGGTCGCCGTTGTTGCACGTGGCCATGCCCGGGCGCTCGGTGAACACGGGCTGAATGTTGCGCTTGAGGTCTTCTTCGGTGGTTTTGCCCGCGGTCACGTAACGCGTGTGCACGATGCCGCTGGTGCCCTTCAACCGGCGCGGATCGAAGTCGGCGAACAGGATCGTGGCCGGCTGCAGGCCGCCGTGGCTATGGAAGATTTTGCCGTCGAAGGTGACGACTTTCGTGGAGCGGTGTCCGCGATTTTGCAGACGTCCGGCGCCGGCGATCAAACGCTTGGAAACGGATTCACTACCGATCAGACCAAATATGCCGCACATTTTTTTAATGGTCCTTTCCCGATGCCAGTGAGGGGCAAATGCTACTGAGAATTGCACGGGCTGTAAAGAGATTATATTGCTGTATATTGGGCTTGGGGAGTGCATGAATTGACTTTCCCGGGGAGGCTTGTTAAAACTTTTTCACCGGTAGATTAAAAGAACGGAGAAAGCAACATGCGTACAAATCGGTATTTTCTCATTCTGCTGCTGAGCCTGGCCCTGCTTAGCTCGGCCGCAGCCAAGGACGTTTTCGATCACAACCACAGCCTGTTGGATCAAGTGCTGAAAACCTTTGTGCGCGATGGGAAGATCAAGTACGCGGACCTGAAAAAATCGGAACAACTGATCGACGAGTATGTCGACCGTCTACAGGATGTGTCCGAACGCGAATTGGAACTGTACACGCCCGACCAACGCCTGGCGTATTGGTTGAATTTTTACAACGCCCTGACGCTGAAAAGCATTCTGGACAACTACCCGATCCAGGGGCAACAGACCGCGTTTCCCGCCGACAGCCCGCGGCAGGTCGAAGGCTTTTGGGCCGCCAATAAATGGAAAACGCCGATGGGGCGCTTGACGCTCAACCAGATCGAATTCGATATCCTGCGCAAGATGGGTACGCGCGAGTGGGTTTTCGGCGTGTGCAAAGGCGCCAACGGCAGTGGGGTGCTGCTGGGCGAGGCCTTCAATGGCACGCGGATCCAGGAGCAATTGCGGCGAGCGGCGACCTTGTGGATCAACAACAAAAACAACATGCGCATCGATGTGGAGAACCGGACCATCCACGTCGCCAATTACATCACCGGCTATCTTCCCGATTTGAAGCGCGACTATTACAGGCGCAACGAGTTCCTGAAACACTCGTATCAGGACAACGTGCTGGCCAACCTATATTTGACTTACGGCGCCGATGAGGAAGCCAAAACGATGTTGCGCGCCGGCGTGTTTTTCGTCACCTACGAGCAGACCGACTGGGGGCTGAACGAGGCGCGTTGAGGCGCTCGGCTCGTCACGTTGGCGGAACCGATCCTTCGATCTTCGAACTGAAAATTCAATCGAGTCGACATTCTCTGCATATATTTCTTATAACCATTGAATTATAAGGTGGTTTTTGGCTAGTTGTTTTCGGGTGGATGGCGATATTTGAACTCAATTTAATGCAATGATTTATCGGCGATTTTCCGCGGCGATGCTTGACCGATCCCAACAAAATCTTCTACAATCAAACAGCGGCGCGTGTATGCCTGTTGGAGGATAACCATGAAGCGTTACCGGTGGTTGTTATTGATTTTGGTGGCCATGCTTTTTTTGGTCGCTGCGGAATGTAATTCTTCGAACGACGATGAAAGCGTCGCGCGAATAGACGATGATAATGGTGATGACGATTTTATCCCTCCCGATGACGACGACACCGGTGATGACGATACCGGTGACGACGACACGACGGATGACGATACCGGAGATGATGACACCGGCGATGATGACACCGGCGATGACGACACCGGCGACGACGACACCGGCGACGACGACACCGGCGACGACGACACCGGCGACGACGACACCGGCGACGACGACACCGGCGACGACGACACCGGCGATGACGACACCGGCGACGACGACACCGGCGATGACGACACCGGCGACGACGACACCGGCGATGACGACACCGGCGACGA
>Ga0209203_1002305_pt1 | contig 12817 bp, 8 predicted proteins | sample AD_UKC109_MetaG_FD_184423 | JGI IMG/M metagenome (GOLD analysis project Ga0209203, IMG submission 184423) | Active sludge microbial communities of municipal wastewater-treating anaerobic digesters from Hong Kong - AD_UKC109_MetaG (SPAdes)... | ecosystem: Engineered > Bioreactor > Anaerobic >...
TCTTGGCAGTCATCTCTTTCCTCCTTTGGTCTCTTGGTGTTTCTTGGTAAAAACATCCTAACCAAAGAGAAAGCTGACTGCCACTACTTTCATCCCTCAACTGTAGGGAAGGTGGTTAACTTTTACACATCATCCCAAACCATCCGAAAAAGTGCATCGGTCTTTTGAGATATTTCGTAATAAATAATACCGTGATAAAATCAAAGAATCCATGGAAAAACCTTTCAAGTCCATATTTTGATTTGCCAAAAGTTCGCTCATGATGCTCAATAGGAATCTCCGAAACCTTCCATCCCGTGGAGTGCGCAATAGCAGGTATGTATCTATGAAGATCACCATACAACGAAATCCCTTTTGCCACGCTTTTCCGGTATGCCTTAAATCCACAATTATGGTCATGTAATTTAAGGCCTGAAAACTGTCCAATCATAAGATTAAACAGTCTTGATGGTAGGTTTTTACTCAGCACCGGATCTTTTCTCTTTTGCTTCCAACCTGAAATCAAATCATAGCCTTCCTCAAGTTTTTCGAGAAAACGGTGAATTTCTTTGGGATCATCTTGAAGATCCGCGTCCATTGTAAAAATGATATCTCCTTGAGCCAATCGGAATCCTTCGTTCAAGGCTATAGATTTTCCAAAATTTCTCCGAAGTTTTATTATCTTAACTTTAGAGTCCTTTAATGCCAATTCGTGCATTATCTCAAAAGATCTGTCAGAGCTTCCATCATCGACAAACACTACCTCAAAATCGTTCGTGATGGTTTCCATTTGAACGCAAATTGCCTCATAAAGTCCCTTCAAGCTCCTAGCTTCATTGAATGCAGGAATAACAAAAGAAATATCCATTTCATCTCCTTTATAAGGTTTGACCGGTGTTTGTTTTTAGCTATTGCATTGCTTACGGGAGTGACCAAATTCTAGTTGCTGGTACTTTTTGTTGTTTCTATAGGCTAAGTAAAAAGACAATTCTCTAGTGTCTCTGCTCTTTGTTATTATCGAAGGGATTCCAGATCTATCTGCCTCAAAATGTACTAGTATCCATTTGTTTTTGTATCCCGAAGTATTTATAATCAGTGAAAAAGGTGTACATGCTGCCTGCTCATTGTCTCCAATATTGACCTTCACTAATGTACTTGGCATGAAGCTGTTCACAGAAAAGATTTCTATATTATTGCTATTCTCTAACAAAATTGAAGATTCTTTCCTAGACCATACATGTGTATGCTCACTTTGATAAAAGCCTGTGTTAAGTAATATAAACTTGTTATTTAAAGTGGTTTCTCTAAAAACGTCAGACAACCCATTGATATCGTACCACTTGTTTTGATTGGTAAAATTTGGAGTCTGAACGACAATGTCTTTGTCCTCTAAACCAATTATGTAATCATATCTCACCCATCGAGGAGGTGATGGATAAAGTTTCATGTTCACAATTTGATCCCCCATTACATATGGTTGGAGGAGACCCTGATTTACTTCAAAAGGCATCATCTTTTGTATATATCCAGCTTTAACAATATCTACATGAGCATGCTGCGGCTCAAGGTGATGTCTGTACAAAAATATGGCACTCAGTCCCAATGATAGAATGAATATTGCGAAAACTTGTTTTTTTCTAAATTTTAAACCCAAAATAAGCAAGATTAGAATAGGGGATATTTGCAAGAAATAACGATTTCCCAGGGAATGCCCACCACCGTAGTAATTTGCATGAAAGAGGATCACGTAAAAAAGAATATATGAAAAAAGTCCTGAAAACGTCGCTATGAACTGAAAATCGGGTTTATTTATTATACGAAAGATTGAGAGTGTAAGTATGATAAAAGCAAGAGGAAAAAAAACAAGCATTCCGGTATATGCGCCAAAGAAATAATAATAAAAGGATTTGAGTTTATCTCTCGTTTTCGATGTGCTGAATGTTCTCTTTATAGCTTTCGATAAGTTGAAATGACGACCAGAGTCAGTTGATTGGTAAGAAGATGGCGAAAGGTTTCTATTAAAAGTAAATGGTTCTGCGGTGGTAGCATAAAAACGGTTCCCATTATAGGGATTCCAGCTCTTATAGTCTGAATAGTAGAGATACGGGAAAACGAACAGTAGAAATCCGGCTGAAAATATTAGGCAAAAGCTGACAACTGTTCGAATGCTTCTAGTCTTATAAAAATAAACCAACAGTATTGGTAGTACTACCAGCACTGCCGGGGGTTTCTCTGCAACGATAAAAGCTGCAACCAGACAAAGGGCCGTAAAATTCAGATTACTCGCTCGAGTCAATAATTTTGTAAACAGAAAAACAAAAAAGGCGCAGAGGAGGGCAAGAAAGAGATCAGAATGTATGTAAAAGACATACATGTATACATATGAGAAGAATGTGAACGAGACGGTCAGGAGAATAGATTCGATCTTTCCATAAAAGACCCGCAATGTTAAAAATACGAAAACGTTGATCAGTCCAAAGATCAATACGTTCCCGATAGCGAATCCAGCCATTCCGAAGGGAATAATAAACAATGCCAAAAAAAGTGAATAAGCATATGGTTTTGCAAAGGCATATCCTCCGCTGTAGCTTTGGAAAAACAAGCCATCAGGGTTATCACTCCAGTTCAGTTCTTGCCAATATTGACCATCACACGCATCATATTTCAGATCTAAATCGCGAGCAATACTCAACGCTTGCAATGTATGGGATGCCGAATCACCGACCAACGGATATTTTGTTATGCTAAAATCCAATCCCATTACTATCAATATCAGCGATAATGTGACAAGTAATGTGACGTTAATAAACAGATTCTTACTCATCAGATTTGTTAGGAAAGTATTTAAATCCACAATTTCTTCATCCTATAACTTGTTCGCTTGCCGCATCAAGAATTGATCTGGAACAACTTTCCCACGTTATCGGGCTATATTCGTTTTTAATTCTATTTTCCCGTAATATAAGATCCTCTTTGTGATCTAAATACCATTTGATTCGTTCAGCCCATCTGGCCATATCATGAGGATCTATATATTCAATGAGCGTGCCCCCGACTTCCGGAATAGACGCCGCAGTTGACGCCAAGCAGAATTTTCCGCACGCAAGGCTTTCAGCTACGGGAAGTCCCCAACCTTCATATAGTGATGGGAAGACTGTAAACATCGCATTCATATAGAGGTTTGTTAAATCAGCGTCTGACACATTATTGAGGATTCTGATATATGGTTTAATTTTCGCATCCGATTGTAATGTCGATAGTAGCTTTTCCACTCCCCAACCCTGCATTCCAACAAATACCAGTAAAGGTAAATCTTTGGTTCCCGTTTCAATCAAGCTTTTATAGGCACGATATAAGATTTCGTGATTTTTTCGACTTTCAATAGTGGATACAAAAAGAATGAAACGATGCTTTTTAATGTCCTCGACAGTATGAGAAGAAGGCATATCTGTTTTAGCTAAAATATTGCTGCCAAGGTGCACAACATAAAGGACGGGTATCGGTGCACCGACATCTTCCAAATACTTTGTCAAATCTCTACGCGAACACTCTGAGATGCAGAGGATCTTGTCGGCACACCAAGCCGCATTGACAAAGTATTCAGGAAATTTTTCTGGAACACCAGAAACACAATGTTCGGGCATGATGATCGGAATGATGTCATAACAAAAAAGTACTACCTGCAATTGTAGATGCTTTTTTAACGCATAGAGAAAAACCAAGTTTTTCTGGTCCCAATCAAGTCCTAAAGATATATAAATGTCTCCGGTATTGAAAGGCTGTATAAATCCCCTGGGCAATGTACACTGTAATTGTGACGATCCCTCAACCTTCAAGCCAGGATGGTGAGGCAGGGGTGAACTTAAATATTCCCCTGTATCAAGCCGCATCAAGGCTGCGCTTATTTCTTCACGTTTTACTTCAAAGTAACTTCCAACGCTATAATCGAAACAGCAGAATTTCACACTGTAAGGCAGGGTGTTCAAATAATACCTCGCTGCTTCGGCCTCAACACGAACAACGCCCAATGCAGGGCGTTTCCAACTGAGTGTTGTCGTTACATCAAACCAAATGTTCATTATACGTTCCTACGAGATGATAATATTTTTAATACCTCCTGCGGAAGTTCACGCAATGATACTTCCCATGTAAGTCGTTCACGTAAGTTTCGGTGAATATCAGCTTGATGTTCCGTTTTTCTTGTGCTCTCAAGAACCTTATGTACTGCTAACTTAAAATCCTTCGGTGTGTCTGCGACCAATACTTCGGGAAGAGATCGATAAGCTTCAAATCCTCGGAGGGCCGTGCTTGTACATACTACTGGTTTACCCGAATAAAGCGCCTCGGCTGTTTTGATGTTTGATCCCCCGCCGGCGCCAATTGGAAGAATAAAAGCGTGTGCAAGGCTTTTCACTGCAGCAATGTCATCGTCATCAAGCACACCCAGCACTTGAATTCTTGAAAGGTTTATATCACACCATCGTGATTTTGAGAGTTCTCGCATAAGATGAGGACCAACACCACCTACCACGACTAATTTCGATCCAGGGGGAATAAATCCGAGGGTATCTCCTACTGAATTGATGAATCCCTGATAATTTGGGGGATGTGCGCTTGCAATAAAAATTGGCCACGGTTGCAACGGTAGTTTGGTTTGCCAGTAGTCAATTCTTTCGTGACTTGTATACCAAGGGTTGATTCCATTTGAGGCTATCAGTAGATTTGGAGCCCCATAACTTCTCAGAATTTCAGCATCCTGTGTCGTAACTGCTACTGTGAGGTCAGATTCCCGTGCTGCTGTTCTTTCAATCATTGTAATTGCAGGAATTACAATATCGACAATACTACGATCAAGCGATTCACCAAGAATCGTCCGCTTCATTGATGCCTCAATATTTTGCGAACTAAATACTATAATTGAATTTTGACATTGTGGTATTTCGCGTTTAAGGCGCTTTGCAAGTGGATGAAACCAGGGTTGTTCTGTTACTATTACATCGATATCAAAACTAATGTTTTTTGCTACCTGTTCAAAAACATGATCATCCGATACGGAAAACGATGACATAAGAAAATCTGATAACATTGGTAACAATTTCCCCGTATAGAGTCGGTATGGGCTATCGGAAGGGAACGCAACATCGAATTTGCCAAGTTCATCATTGCTGTAAGCTTCTTCCTGATAAAACCCAATTGATCGTACTAAAAAACCAGCTGTTTCGAATGCCATCCTTATGGCGGCCGTTCGTAACTGTCCGCCGTGATGTGGCCGACGAATCGGGTATGGAGACAGAAGCAGTACACTTGGCTGTCTAGCATTAGGTAGACTCGAAATTGCATGCTCAGCATTACTTTGAAGTTTTGTTTGCGATTCACTACAAGCTCGTTTATTATCCTTTCCCTCCAATATTGTCTCGATAAACTGATTGGCACTCTCGAACCAAGTCAGAAATTTAATACCCGATGATGATGGGGCTTGACCGTTTTCATGCATAGAAAGCCACTCATTTAGAGCGGACTCAAGCATATTTGGCGATTTGCCAGAAAAAAAGAAAGCATTTTCTCCCGCTACCTCTCTGAAAACAGGAAGATCCCTCGCAATTATCGGTAATTTGTGTCGCGCCGCTTCAATGAGTGGCAACCCAAAACCTTCACCTTCTGAAGGCGCAAGTAAGCATGTTGAAGCCTTATAGATTTTCCGAAGATACTCATCGCTTATTCCATCAAGCCAAAACAAACGGCTACCAAGCTCTTTATGATTCATTATCATTTCGACCAACTGATCGACTTGCCAACCCTTTTTTCCAACAATAATCAATCCTACATCTATACCCTGACCCCATAATGACTCAAAAGCTGACAGGGCCTGTCCATAACCCTTCCGGGGTTCGATAGTCCCGACCATCAGAAAAGTCGGCCTTGATTTAATGAGTGACAATATTTCCTCTGCATCGTCCGGGACTCCTATAGAAGGAGCAGAATTTTCTATATCGGCACCGAGATGAAACCATCGCAGGGCAAAGGAATCAAAAGATACTTTTTGCCTGGTTTCCATCCACGTACGCAATTCATCGGCAACGGCTTTTGAAATACAAATTGCTCCGTCGTTTTCCAAAACAATTTCAAGCCATTTTGAGTGAATTTCGCTTTGATCCGATGGAAATGCCTTTGGCAGTGTGATGGGCAACAGATCATAAACGACAAAGAAAACCTTAACACCCTGCTGGCGCAGGAATTGATAATAATCACGACATTCAGGTATAATTTGTGGCTGCAGGTCTAAACCAACGAATATATCTCCACACTGTGGCTCAATAATCACATCTTCCGTATTGTACGTTTCTTCACCCAAAAGTCTATGCATTAACATGCTTGCCCGCCGGTAATCTCGGCTTCCTGCAGAAGAATAAACTGCTTCTACGATATACCCAACCGGTTGATTTGACAGAAGTTCTTTTGTGATAGCACGCGTAACACGTTGGATCCCCGATCCGGCATCGCGCTGTACAAGTTCGGATACATCCAGATAAATTCTTTTAGATCGTCCCGGTTTTGGGTGATTTCTGGCAATCGAAGACGATATGTTTACTAAGTCAGCTTCGCTGATTGTCCCCGTTCTTGTAACATTTGCAATTGCATTAACTAATCGTTGGACAATTCCATTTCTATCAAATTTTGGGGAAAACCTGTTTCGTTCTTTGTCATGTAATCGCTCGAAGGCAGCAATCGCATTTTTTGCCGATTCGTCCCATGAAAATTTTTTTGCACGCTCCTTACCGTATGTCCCCAGTTTTGTCCTGAATGTCTTATCTTCAAGAACATGCATTAATTTGTTTTTGATAGCTCCTACATCAAATGGATCGAATAACGCATCATCAAGACCGACCACCTCGGAAACACTAGTTGTGTTCGAAGCAACAACTGCTGCACCACAGGCCATAGCCTCAAGAGCCGGTAGGCCGAAGCCCTCATGCCAAGAGGGGAAAACAAAGAGCTTACAGAGATTATAGAGCTTTATGAGTTCTTGGTCGCTGACATGACCTGTAAAACAAAGTTCGTCCGGCTTCAGACCTGCGGATTTTGCCTCGTGCTTGAATCGTGAGACACTGTATTCGGGCATTTTTCCCGATAACACCAGTTGATGACATTCTCGCAGATGAGGAGGCAAAGCGCTATAAGCCTGAATTAAGCGTGACAGGTTTTTCCGTTCATCGGAACCACCAGAATAAAAAACAAACGACCTGCTGATGCCATAGCCGCTCAGCAGTTTATCTTTATCTTCTCTTGAGATTTCTAAGGGGCTGAATATACCGTCACATGCGGTAGAAATATTAAAAATGCGATCAAGTTCAAATCCTAGTGAGTCATGTCCTTCCTTGGCCGCTGAAGCCGAAATTGTTAACCAAAAATCTGCTTTCTTTAAACCTTCTATTTTATTCAAGTAGTTGGCTTTATATAACGGATTGGGTATCAGGTATATCTCAGGATTGAGTAGAGGGATCAAATCAAATAAAATTACCACACTAATAAGTTGCTGCGCAAATTTACCGATACTGGTGACAGCATCATCCACATATCCCTCAAATAAGCTTGCAACCAGGATCACATCCGGTTTCAAACTAGATAGAAAAGCCTCACGAATTAATTCAGCCACTTCACGCCGTAAGTCATTTCCCGGTTCACATGCCTTTACGGGACCGGGTGCATGCCAAACAAGAATGTTTTCGTGAGGTAAAAGTTCGTCGAAGGCCGCACGAATGGGTTGAATCGTATCAGGGAAAAGTCCACTTAATACGATGATAACTTCGTGCTCCCCTTTGTTGCGCACAATAGCTTGAGCCAGAGACATGGTGTAGCGACCGATACCTCGAAAACGACTTTCTGTTTGAGCACCCTGAAGATCAATGACAATGCGCATCAGATACGTTCCTTATTGCTTTTCTCAATAGCGTTTTTGAGGTCATGATATATATTTTTGGCCTGTGGTGACAAATGATCGATATTGGCGTTAATTTCAACATGCTGTTGTAATTCTTGTTCAATCACATTCACAGATTGATTAAAAAGTCCTTTTTGATGCCCGATCATAAAGAGCCTTGCTTTTAAGCGTGGATATTTATTTACTTGGTTAAGAAGTTTTATTCTCAAAGAGTCTCTATTAATTGCGTAAACCATGGCCTTTAGAACAAACCAAGACACAAATCGAACAGGCAAGCGAACTATCAACCGTATAACTAATAACAGCCATTTGCATATCCAGTTAAGGACATCGAAGAGTTTTCTCAACGGCCAGGTCACCCGCCAAGACCAGCTTGCATAAATAACTTTTATGGTATCGGATTTTTGTTCGGCAATTGACCACCATTTGTTGGTACTTTCTTGCAATTGAACTATCTGGTTTTGGAATTCCGCCAATTTGGACTGAAGCTCTTTCTGGGTTCTCCGTTCATATGTCAATTCAGATTCCAATACACCGGTATGATGGTTAAGTAGGTCAATCTTTTCCCGTGCCGACGCTAATTCGGATTCAATGCGATTCGCGTTTGCTTCAACCTGAGCGGTTCGAGTTTTGGCCTTAATGATGTTCGATTCGGCCTTACTCAACTGTTTACGCGTTTCAGATAATGTAGTCTGAAACTGCTCCTTTGCACTCCTTTCGTTAGCCAATTCAGATTCCAGTGTTCCTGCATGGTGGCTGAGCAGCTCAATTTTTTCTTGTGTCACCACCAATTCGTTTTCCAGATGCTTGTTCGCTATATCGGTCTGTTGAACCTTATTTTCTAAATATAATTGTTTAGATGTGATGAGATTGTCAAAAAAATTTGGAGGGGTATTGAAAGCCGTTTTCAGGTATGATTGTTCCCGAGCGATATAGAATCTGTTCAAACCATCGAAATAAACAAATTCATAGTCTGAGATAGTGAGAAGCTCTTCCCAATTGGAATGATTTTCTACCTGTGTATTCGGTAGAGTAGATTCTATTACAATAATCCAAGGGCGTAAATTGGTAAGATCCAACCCTTGCAGCACATCTTTTTCTGCGCCTTCCACATCGATGTTAATAAAGTGAATTGGCCCCGTATGGTACGTTTGACATATTTGTGTCAGTGTCATTACTGCAACATGATTCTCAAATATTTCATAGCCACCATCTATTCTATGACGCTCTGCAATTTTTTTTTGGGAAGTTGATAACCCTGTACCTGGAATTTCATAAAAAACGATATCTCCCTCTTGAGCCCCGGCAGCAATATTGAGATTAATGTCACGGGTACGTTTTTCATTGATGTTATGAAGCCATTGGCTCATGGGGTCGATATTTATACCTCTCCATCCTTGTTCATAAAAGGCCTTGGTTACTGAATCTATATCAGGGTCATTAGCACCAACATCAACATAAAACCCCCTTTCAATATGTTTTAGAGCACGCCAAAGCATTACATCTTCATAATTTTGGGCATATGAAATAAAATTCATAGTTTCTTTACCTGTATAATTGGTTCTATCCAACTGGATCCGACAAAGAATGTTTTTTCAACATTGATCACATTAAATACAAGTGCTAGGTCAAGCCACTCGTAATTAGCTGTCAAGTGCGTGTCACGATCAACTAATGCGGTTTGCACCGAATAACTACCCGCACCGAGGTTGGCTGGAAATGATACGGTAAACATATATTCATCTCCAGCATGTGTATGATAAATCGCCTGTTTAGTGTGCCAGGTATTGGTACCATACATGATTTGGCCAAGGCGATCTTTGATGCCGTACCCAAACACTAGAGTTTCCAGTGGTTTTTTTACTTTCACTTTTATACGAAGCTCAACTTCTTCGCCCACAGTTACAAATTCAACCGGTTCGCCTTTAGTATTGAAGAGAGCGATTTCTTCCACAATTGCCTCCCCGGTGCCTGAGCGCGTTCGGACTTTTCCCCTCCCAATTTTATTAACTTCAACCGTACTGTTTTCTTTTTCGGCAATAATGGCATTGTAAAAGTCCATCACTTCTTCAGGGTTACCATCCTTGATAATAACCCCATTTTCCAGAAGGATTGCCCGATCACAGAGAGTTTGAATCGCGCCTCGATCGTGGGAGACGAACAGGAGTGATGTCCCTTCATCTTTAAAAGTTCGAATTCGTGAAAAGCTCTTGTGTTGAAAATAGACGTCACCAACAGATAGAGCCTCATCCACAATCAGAATCTCCGGACGAACACAAGTAGCCACTGCAAAAGCGACCCGGATCTGCATCCCCGTAGAATAGGTGCGAATAGGTTGGTCGAAATAATCACCCACCTCGGCAAAAGCCTCAATTTCATCTATTCTATTGTTTATTTCAGACAGGTTCAACCCGGCTAACTGAGCACTCATATATGCGTTCTGGCGTCCTGTAAATTCCGGATGAAACCCCATGCCTAATTCCAGTAAAGCGGAGACGCGACCATCGATATCAACAGATCCGGTTGTAGGCTTGGTAGTACCAGTAATGATTTTAAGTAGGGTGCTTTTCCCGGCACCGTTGACACCCACAATGCCCACGGATTCACCCTGTTGTACGTCAAAAGAGATGTTTTGCAACACCCAGCGGTCTTGATGGTAGACGCCAAAATTCAACCACTCTGCCATCCGACCGTATTTATGGGGATAGCGTTTGTAGGCTTTCCCGATATTCTGAATGCGAAGATAGCTCATACGATTCTATAATTCATCAACAATTTCACCCTGGAGTTTGTAAAAGGAAAAGATTCCCCAAAAAACAAAGAACAGCGCCAGCAGAAGCGGGTAGATAAGATCGATCCAATCAGGCAGACGATGTTCAAGGAATATTCCCTGATAAGCATGAATCAAAGGCCACAGCGGGTTCACGCGAAGTATGGTTTGTGCCGTATCCGGCAAGGTGGAGGACACATAGACTATGGGAGTCAGCCAAAACCAGAACTGCAAAACAACTTGGACCAATTGCTGAATATCCCTATAAAAAACATTGACGGTGGCGAGTAACATTCCCAGTCCGATTGTAAAGAGTAACTGAATCACGAGTACCGGCAGCGTCGATAGAATTATCAATCCGGGAAAGGATGATACCATAAGGAGAAACAGCAAAAAGAGAAACATGATTATGGCAAAGTTCAGTAAGCAGGAAACAAGGACAATAATGGGGAGACAAAGTTTCGGGAAACTGATCTTTTTGAGTAGATTCGCATTTTCTACAAAGATGTTAACGCTACGACTCAACATTTCTGAAAACAAACCGTATGTCAACACGCCGGAACAGAGATAGATGGAATAGGCGAACTTTGAATCATGGGCGGGTATGCCGGGCCGCATGATATTGGAAAAAATAACCGTAAAGATAAGAATGGTGGCCAAAGGTTGAGCTACAAGCCAGAATGGCCCGAACTGTGTACCAGTCCAACGGGATTGAAATTCTCGTTTAACCGAACTCCATACCATACCCCTGAAAGACCATACATCTCTGAGCATGCGGATACTAATCATAACAAGGTAACTCCCGGCTGGAAAGCTTATATCAAAAATAACGCAATATATAAATTCTTACCATGTTATTCCATGTTTGTCACCGACAACCTGATGGAAAATATCCATGGTCTTTACGGCTGTTTCTCTCCAGGAAAATTGCTGCGTCCTCTTAATCCCCTGTTGTATCATTGATTGTTGGAGTTGAGAGTCAGTCAGTACGCAATCCAAGGCATAAGCTAGGGCACCCTCGTCAGTCGGATTAATCAGCAATGCTGCTTCTCCTGCAACTTCTGGCATGCTAGCCGCATTTGAACAGATGACCGGACAACCACAAGCCATTGCCTCAAGTATGGGAAGCCCGAAGCCTTCATAAAGACTGGGGAAGACAAATGCAGAAGCTCCTGAATAGAGACATGCCAATGTCTCTTCATCAACATGGCCTGTAAAGAATATTCTATGTTGCAATTCCCTTTCTGAGATAAGTTGCATCCACTTTTTATCACCCCATCCTTGCCAACCGGTAAGTATAAGGGGGATTTTTGTTTTTGTCATGGTTAGCGCTTTTATAAGCAATGAAAGGTTTTTCCTCGGTTCCAAAGTCCCAACAAACAAAATATATTCATCAGGCCATCCATGATTCGCTAAGACCTCTTTTACTTCCGTTATTTTTCGGGGGAAAAATACAGAGGCCGGTGCCAAATGAACAGCTGTGACACAACGCGGAGGCAATCCTATATCGTCAATGATTTCATTTCTTACATAATCGGAAATTGTCAATATATGTGAAGCATATGGTAACCTTCGTTTAAAAAAATGATCGAAGAACCAGAGGCGTTCTCTTGGATGTTCATTCCTGTACTTTATAAGAGAAAGGTCATATATCGTATAGATAATTGGAATGTCTTTGATCGCTGCCGGGACAAATGCAGTCTCATGATATACATCAAATCGCTTACTCCTACAGTGTCTTCGCAGACGCTTTTCGAAATAATGCCAGTGAAGAATCCGTAAACCTGCCAACAAAGGGTCAGGCAATCTCCAAAGTCTTTCTCTTCTCTTACACCAAACATTTGATTCGGCCTGAGAGGGCATTGCTGGAGAGGCCGAAAGACCCGTAAAGTATGTAAGCGAGGTATCTGAGATTTTCTGCATCTCTGTATAAAGACATCGCACATACCGTGATATCCCTGTAAGCAACCCCTTAAGCGGTGTACCGTTTACTAAAATTTTCATGTACGTTGATTCCGTTTACGGCTTCAATATCCTGCGTCGTTGAGGATTTTTTCTTTTTCGGCCAGTTCCAAATCCGTCTCGATCATCATGTCTATGAGCCGGTCAAATGTGGTTTTGGGTTCCCA
>Ga0209203_1002307_pt1 | contig 12812 bp, 9 predicted proteins | sample AD_UKC109_MetaG_FD_184423 | JGI IMG/M metagenome (GOLD analysis project Ga0209203, IMG submission 184423) | Active sludge microbial communities of municipal wastewater-treating anaerobic digesters from Hong Kong - AD_UKC109_MetaG (SPAdes)... | ecosystem: Engineered > Bioreactor > Anaerobic >...
CTTCACTATTCCATCAAATATTCTTTTAGGCAAAAACTCGATAAGCTGACTGAATACGTATTTTCCTGTGTTCATGCTTGCCTGGGTTATAATCAGGCTGTAATGATACGAAATCAATTCAAATCGACACCGAATACTTTTGCTTATAATTAATTATATATTAACAATTTATAACGACCAATCAAAAATTTATTTGGCCACTAGTGAAGAAATATAGCAAAACAAACGTGATAGATATGGAAACGGTTGAGAAAATTACAGGTTGTATTTTAAAAGGATTAAAACATATCGAAATCACAAAGGATAAACTGGATGATTTAGAAGCAAAACGAATTAAACAGCAACAGGAGGAAGATACGTTGCGATCAACTGCTAAACTCAATAGCAAAGGTATGTTTTTTGAAAAATCTGGAGAAATTGAAAAAGCAATAGAAGTATATGAGCAAAATATAAAATCAGAATATCCAGCAACGCATTCCTATGAACGACTTATGATACTTTATCGAAAGAGAAAGGAATATGAAAATGAAAACAGAGTTATCGAATTAGCGATCAAAGTATTTTCTATAGAAAATCAGAAACGGTTTGACAAAGCGATGACCGAAGCAGCAGATGAAAAAACTAAACAAGATATTAAAGACGGATTTCATACTGGACAAACGGTAAGACGGAATGATGGTTGGGTAATATATAATCCTTACCCAGTTCATAAATACAAAAGCAGACTTGATAAAGTACATTCTTTAATCAATAAAAAATGAAACAAACGATTCTTTATTTATTTGCATTGGTGTTCATCTATTCCTGTACACCACAAGATCAAGGCTTGGTATTTGGGAGTTTTAACGATTCACGCGATGATAAGCAATATAAAACAATAACCATTGGAGAGCAAGTATGGATGGCAGAAAATCTGGCGTATCTGCCAAGCGTTGTTGGGCCGGCAACAGGATCAGAAAACGATGGTCATGAAACAGATCCCTATTATTACGTTTATGGTTATGACGGTACAAACGTAGATGAAGCTAAAGCCACAGCCAATTATACGATCTACGGTGTCCTCTATAATTGGAAGGCGGCACTGACTGTCTGCCCCGAAGGATGGCATCTACCCAGTGATGCAGAATGGACAATTCTTATTTCTTTTCTAGGTGGACAAGGCATTGCCAGTGTAAAAATGCAAGAAGCTGGAACAACCCATTGGAGGCCCCCCTTTCCCTACGACGACTATAACTCAAGTGGTTTTACAGCCCTACCGAGTGGTTATCGCTATACCGATGGACTCTTCAAAGATATTCGTAACATAGCCTGCTGGTGGAGTTCTACTGAGTCAGAAAAAGATGATTATATAGATTGCGCCTGGATTAGGTACCTGTTGGGTAGCTTGCAAAACACAGTATTCAAGGGTAGCAGTGATAAGGGCGGAGGGATGTCTGTCCGTTGTTTACATGATTAGTCTACTGGATAAACGATACATGAAAACTTTTATTAAAATCTTCCTCCTACTTACCCTACTACCCTTTGGTTTATATGGCCAGACATTTCAGGTGAAGGTTATCGGGATTTCTGATGGGGATACCTTTACGGGATTGAACAGCGACAACCTCCAACTGAAATTCAGGATACACTACTAAATACAGTGCATTAAAAAAAAGGGGATAAGACTGTTGCTAGTAAAATAAGATATGTGTCAAATAAATACTTACTGATTATTAATAATATAAGGAAAGAACTCGCCATGAATGATGCTGAAAAATTAACTTCTTTTAACAAACTTATTGAACCCTACGAAAAGCGTAGAGAAAAGAAATTTTTTATTGACCAATACCTTAGAGGTGCGGGTAATGAGTTGAAAGAACATTTTTGGTCAGAAAAGTCTTCATCCCGTATGGCCTTTGACTTATACTCGTGGATGAAAGATGAAAAGAACGTTGTTGATATTGAATATGAATTTCTTTTACCTGGACTTGGTAGTGGAGGTATGAGGCCAAATATGGATATTTTTATTGAGACTGAAGATGAGCTTATTTTTATAGAAAGCAAGTTCACAGAAAAAGCCAATCTTCATTACATCGATAATGGACATTTAAGCCCAGCATATTATGCACCAACTCACGGCAAGAAGAACATGATCCTCGCAACGAGATTTCATGGTTATGAGTTTGCTGACAAGTTTTCTAAGTTTTGTTATGAATTTGAAGAAATTATGAAGGAAAAAGGGTGGCATAAAGGGAGTGATTGGTTTGAACCAAAACAAGAGACCTGTCATCTTCTTGGTGTGTTATTCTACATCTTTGATAAGCGGAATCAGAACAGGTTAAAAGGGAAAAAGATCCGATTGTTTAACATTTTTTGGGAGATGTATGGAGATATTGTCCAATCAGATCTCGCAAAAGAATTTAAGACAAGGGCTAACACACTTATATCTGAAATACTGGATAATGGAAAACCGAATGGAATTGTGGACTTCAAATTTGGGACTTTCACTATACAAGAAATGTTTCAAGATAAAACTCGGCTGTCAAAACATATTGTTTTTCCAGAAGATATTAAGGAAACGATTTATCAAAGGAACGATAGCATGGTTAAGGGAAAGAAAAGATAAAATAACCCAGCAATGGCAAAGAAGCCATATTGTCCGCACCGAGTACATACTATTAAGATACAATGTACTAATCCCATCACTTGGAATCGCATAGAATTGTATAAAGATGACTGGAAATGGGCGCGCACCTGGGGAAAGATCCAGGGAAGGAAGGTGTGGAGTTTTCATTCTTTTGTTGATGGATGCAGTGCCAGTCCCGGGCGGGGGTTCATTTGCGACGGCGAGTGAGCGAAGCGAACACCGCTGTTTCCAGGGTGGGAGGCGAACGAAGTTCGCTGGGTGGGGTTAAGGATCATGAGCGGAGCGAATACCGATGAATCCTGGAGCGACGAGAGTTTGTGGTCCGGAATGGAGCTGGAGCTTTATGCGGAAGCGGAATGGAGGATGACAATCTCTGAGCGGAAGTAAGGATAAGATCAGTGATTCGAATGGAGCGGAGCTTGCTGAGCGAAAAGAGAATGACTGATGCCTCGGCTCGGCTTACATCTCGGCTTTAAGTAAGATCTTTTTTGGAAGAAATTTTTGTCTACTACGTCATGTTTTGACGTTCTGAGTGTCTATTTTAACCCCGGCTGGAAATTTCATAAATACAGATTTGTGTCAATGGTAATTACTGTGTGTTATGTTTGACACTTTGTCAAATATATTGACATTATTTTCAATGTGTTTATTTTCTGATCTTTAAATAAATGATTAACTTTCTGACTGCATAAAATGTCAGCCCTGGTAAGACTACTTCTTTTAGCTGAAGTAATCAAAGATTAACATAGCAAATATAAACTAGCACCCATGGCCTTCTTTTAGTGTTATATAGTGTTATGCATTATTAATAATAAACTAATATACTAAGCATAATGAACACTTCTGAAAAAGAAAGATTCGAAAGGCATTTTCACCTATTGCTTGAGCATTATGATCTGGATCAATTACCTTATGTCGCAGAAATAAACGACATCAGTAAAAATGATTATATCACTAAATGTTACGAGCATGGTATTAAATTAGGGAATTTCTCAGATAGCGATTTTGAAATATTTAAATCAATATCAATTTTTTTCGATCAAAGGGATAACATGAGTTTCAAAGAATTCAATAAAGCCCTTATTGATGAATATGGTGATATATTAAGTATTGAAAGAGAAATCACGGAAATAGAGAAGTTTAACCTTCTTAGTAACATAGACCGTAACATAAAAACTATAAGAGGAATAATGGTCTTTTTCCTTGTGATGTGGATCATTGGTATAGTAGCTACAATAATATACGCTCTTGCAGCATTAACATAGCATGTATAATCATATCAACTATATACCATGAGGTTTATTCGACTTTTTTTATGTACTGTATTATTGGCGTTTTGCTTACCTGCAGATTCATTGTATTCCCAATCTTCTGATAAAGAAATGAGGGAATTACTTAAATCTCTGCAGAATGAAAATGAGATTGATGTCACATTGAGTATGTCAAAGGTCATCATTCACGGGTATAGTGAATCAGATTTTGTTTATAGAGAAAACCTTCTTTCTGAGGAAGATTGGCCAACCTTATGGGAAAAGGAATATAAACCTGAGCTCAACAAAAAATTCATAAATGCATTAAACCTTCAGATATTCGATTATGGTCATTCTGTAAGATTCGGGAATTTCGGTAAGGCAAAATATCAAATAAGGTTGATTGTAAGCAGCATCTCCGAAAAAGGTGATATAATCTTGAACGGTTATATCATAGATCGTGAACAACAATTTGTGTTGTGCAAACTTTTTATTTCCGGGACCGGTGGGACCTTTGGTTCAAAAGTGAACTTAATGGGTGATGGATTTAAGAGAGCCGGGAAAGAGCTGGCCAGGCAAATGAATATCTTGTTTAAACGAGGGAGAATATGAGGAATTGTTTAAAAATCTTTCTCCTACTTACCCTTCTACCCTTTGGGTTATATAGCCAGACCTTCCAGGTGAAGGTCGTCGGGATTTCCGATGGGGATACCTTTACGGGATTGAACAGCGACAACCTCCAACTGAAATTCAGAATACACGGCATCGATGCACCGGAAAAGAAGCAAGCCTTTGGAACGAAAGCCAGGGAACATCTCGGCGCGTTGATATTTAAGCAAAAGGTAACCGTCGACGTAAACGATCGGGATAGATGGGGCCGGTATATCGCCAGGGTTGCAACAGAGGACGGGAGGGATGTCGGAAAGGAGATGATTCAGGCCGGGCTGGCCTGGCATTACAAGCATTTCGACAAGTCGGAAGCGTATGCGCAAGCGGAGCAGACAGCACGGGATAATAAAAGGGGTTTATGGAGTGATCCGGGGGCGGTCGCGCCGTGGGAATTCAGGAAAAGGAGGCCTTGAGGGGTTTGGTGGAATGGGTTCGAGACAACCGTACATAAAGTCATTTTTTTGACATTGGTAAATTCAATGATTTACTTTTATATGTGCCTTGGTTGAGGGTAAAAGGGGGTATTTTGGCGCAATGCATGAGAAGAGTATAATACACGTTATTTATGGAACGAAACACCTGAATTTGAAGGTAAAGATACAAATTTATTGAATCTACAAACGTTAGGTGCAAGGTAAAAAAAGGAAACGACAGTGCAAATTTGAAGGAAAATTGTAAATTGCATGATTTTAAATTTAATAAGGAAATACAAATATGATAGATATAATTGATAAGGATTCCATCTTTTATGAGAACATCTCAAAAGGAGTTAAAAATGGATTAATTAGTTTCTCAGAAGATAGAGAAAGAATAATCTATAATTGTTCAAGAAAATATTCAACAAGCTTTAAAAATCCCGAAGAAAAAGTAAGAGCATCCTATTTTGTTGAGTTAGTGGAAGATTATCAATATCCAAATAACAAGATTGATATTGAAGTAAAAGTAGAAAGACGAATTCCAGATGATAGAGCAGATATTGTTATTTATGAAGATGAAGAGCTTAAAGCTCCATTTTTAATCGTAGAAACAAAAAAGGATGGAATTTCAGACTCCGAATTTACACAAGCAATAGAACAAGCTTTTGGTAATGCAAACAGTAAGAGAGCAAAATATGCAATTGTTGTAGCAGGGAATACTAAAACAGCATTTAATGTAGCAGGATTTGATTCTAGTGAAAGAGAAAAGAATGTAATTGCTGATATTCCAATCAAATACGGAAAGGCACCTAAATACAAATTCAAAAAAGGAGATTCAAGTAAGGACTTAAAAATTGCTTATAGGGAAGATTTAATTAGTGCCTTAAATAAGTCACATGCCAGTGTATGGCAGGGTGGAAAATTAGCACCAACGACTGCATTTGATGAAGTTTCGAAACTACTTTTCTGTAAACTAAAAGACGAAAAAGGAACGAAGAAAAATGAAAACTACAATTTTCAAATAGGTTCTCATGAAACGCCTAAAGAAGTCTATGACAGGATTCAAAAAATTTATGAGCAAGCTAAGAAAGATGATCCACAAGTATTTAAGGAAATAATTAATCTAAGCCCTGAGATTATTTATAATGTTGTTGAACACTTACAAGGCTTATCATTAAGCAAAACAGATTTAGACACAAAAGGTGTTGCCTTCGAAATTTTCATGAAAGATTTCTTCATTGGTAAAATGGGGCAATTCTTTACTCCAAGACCTGTTGTTCAATTCTGTGTAAAAATGTTAGCTCCTGAACAATCTCAAAGAGTTTTAGACCCATCATGCGGTAGTGGTGGATTCCTTTTATACGCAATGGATGAAGTTCGTCAGTTTGCGGAAGCAAACTATGACGAATATGAAGCATTTACACATTGGCACTCTTTTGCAGAAAAGAAATTATTTGGTGTAGAAATCAATGACCAAATTGCAAGAGTTTGCAAGATGAATATGATAATTCATGATGATGGACATACCAATGTTATTGGTCATGATGCACTTGAGGATTTAAGTAAAATGCAAAAGTTAAATAGTGAGTTTAAAGAAAACTCTTTTGACTTAATCCTTTCAAATCCACCATTTGGAGCTACAATAAAAGCAAAAGAAGTAAAATACATTAAAAACTTTGATTTGGGTAAAAACGGAGATAAGGAACGTAAAACCCAAAAAAGTGAAATTTTATTTATTGAGAGATGTATCCAATTTGCTAAAAAAGGTACAGGAAGAATTGCAATTGTTGTTCCTGAGGGTATAATGACAAATAGCTCATTGCAATATGTTCGTGATTACATTCTGGAAAATTGTGAGTTAGAAGCTTCAATTTCATTACCAGAATCTGCATTTAGTCATTTTGGAGCAGGTGTTAAATCGTCGCTATTGTTCTTAAGGCGAAAAAAAGACAAGGAAAAATTAAGTGATTATTCTGTATTTATGGCTGTTGCGAAACAAGTTGGCATAGACTCTACAGGTCGTGAAGAAGAAAATGATTTATTCTCAGATAGTGATGATTGCATATATAAACAATGGCAATCATATTCTAAAAATCCTGCAACCTATAAAAGAACCGTAAATTGTTTCTCCATAAAATTATATGAAATTAATTCAGAAGGTCCGTTAAATGCCAATAGGTATGTTTGGAAACCAAAATTCAACAATAAAACCGAGCAGATTACTGAAATTGCGGATATGGTAAGTGATAAAATCACACCATCAACGGAAGATAATCAGTTTTCTAATTTTGCTCTTATTAGAATGGATGAAATTCAAAATAATCCTGTTAAGATTGATAATATTATCTATTGCATGGGTAGTGAAATTGAGGGAAGTTTAAAGCTTGTTCAAGAAGGGGATATTTTACTAGCGAGACTTGGTCCAAGTATGCTAAACAGAAAAATTATTGTTGTCCCGAAGATTGATAAGAAAGTAGATTATGTTGTTGCATCACCTGAATTTCTAGTTATAAGACCGAAAAACAAAAAAGATTCATTTTACATAACAGGAGTTTTGCGTACTGACTTGATGTTAAGATATATGTATTCAAAAACTAGAGGTAGTACACCAAGCAGATACAGACTAAATGAAGATGATTTTAAAGTCTTGGATTTTCCAGTTTGTGATGAAACAGCAAGAGAGAAAAAGGCAAAGTTATTTGAAGAGTCATTGGACAATTATTTTAAAACAATTCAACAAGCAGAAAGGGATTTAATTAAGTCACATGAAAATATAGAATCGGATTTGTAGCCTTCGCTACGTAGTCAAGCACTATAATACTCCCCAAAAAACCAGACCACTGGGTACGTTTAACAAAACAATAAACAGTAAATCCCAGATGCGAGGAGCGAGTGAAATGTAAACACAGCAAAATTCTCACCCCAAAAAAGAGAAAGTAAAAAATTAGCTCTTTTCATAGCCCGAATAAAAAAAAGATACGGGTGGAAATGGGCGCACGACCGGGGTGGAGGTAAAAGTACGGGTAAGGGATTTGATCGGTATGGGTTCATTTTTTGATGGAGGTTGTGCCGAACCGGGCGGCGTTCATTTATGCCGGCGAGTGAGCGTAGCGAACACCGCTGTTTCCAGGGTGGGAGGCGAACGAAGTTCGCTGGGTGGGGTTAAGGATCATGAGCGGAGCGAATACCGATTAATCCTGGAGCGACCAGAGTTTGTGGTCCGGAATGGAGCGAGGCGGAATGGAGGATGACAATCTCTGAGCGGAAGTGAGGATAAGATCAGTGATTCGATTGGAGCGGAGTTTGCGGAGCGGAAAGAGAATGACTGATGCCTTGGCTCGGCTTACATCTCGGCTTTAAGTAAGATTTTTTTTGAAAGCAATTTTTGTCCACTACGTCATGTTTTGACGTTCAGGGTATCTATTTTGGGCCATATTGGAAATTAAATAAATACAGAGAGGCAACGTACAGAAATTTGTGAAATGACAATTGAGTTTTCATCATTGTCTATATGCGCGATAAAGTAATATCCAGAATCTTTTTAAGTAGATTTTGGATAAAACTTTTCTTGATTAAGTGTCAATTTAACAGACAAAACGTCTATATAACTGACATTCAATAAAATGTAATTCCACTTTCATTATATTTGGTCAAACCTGTCATGTAAAAACCAACTTTCAAAATATTAACCACAGTTAAAATAAAACCAACAAGCAGGTTGAGCAGAGGATTTCAAATAGAATCGTTTTTCTAAAAATTGATACTGGGAAATTTTTATTGATAAAGAAAAATCTAAATACAGCATATGATGAAAAAACTATCGAGTCTATTATTTTTAGTTATAGCAACAGTTATTATTACTGGTAGTTGTGATAAAGAGGATCCTCAAGGGGGAAATAATGAGGATCAAATCAATACCCCAACGGTTACTACAGGTGAGGTTACAAACATCGAGAGCACAACAGCGACATGTTCCGGAAATGTAAAAGCTGATGGCGGAGCGACTGTTACGGCAAGGGGTGTCTGCTGGAGCACTGCAGAGAACCCAACAACATCTGACTCGAAAACAACAGATGGTACGGGAAAGGGAACTTATACGAGTAATCTTACAGAACTTTCCCCAAATACACAGTATTATGCCAGGGCTTATGCCACCAACTCCAAAGGTACGGCTTATGGTGAGCAAAGAGCATTTAAAACACAGGAGCTCGATATCTGTACAAAAGTGACAGACGTTGTTTTCAGGCGATACCTTATAGAAAATTATGATTATAACGGAGATGGGAAAGTAACTACAGATGAGGCTAAAATGATCACAAAAATTGAAATTGCAGGTGAAGGCATTACATCATTTGAAGGAATAGAGTACATTCCTAACCTAAGGGAATTTGTATGTAATTTCAACAAAGTGAAAACTTTGAACCTTTCAAAGAACATAGAACTGACTACTCTTGAATGTAATTTTTGTGAACTGACCGCTCTTGACCTTTCCGAAAATACACACTTAAAAAACCTCGAGTGTTATAGCAATAACTTAACATCACTTGATTTAAGTAATAATGTAGACCTTACCGATGTGTCATGTCATGGCAATAAAATCAAGATTTTAGACTTTACAAAGAACACCAAATTAACTTCTATCTTATGTAGCGGAAGTAATGTGGAAAGTGTAACTATCAAAGGATTAAGTAAGCTGGAAAGGTTTACCTGTACTGAAGGTTCCCTGGCAACCCTGGACCTTACTGGGTGTACAGCGTTAACTTCACTTACTCTTTACGATAATAAGTTAACTTCATTGGATATAACACCATGTATTAAATTGAATCACCTTGTTTGTCAAAATAATAGAATTGTCAGTTTGGACCTCACCAACGGAGACTTTCCGAACTGCCCGTCATATTTGGTCCCATTGAAGTGTAATAATATGGCAACACTAAAAACTGTTTATGTAAAGACGGGATGGAGACTCAAATATATTACTTATGACAGAAGCACGTCATATATTCCATCAACAACAGAAGTTATTTATAAATAATACTACAAACTATGAAAAATTTTATCCCTATAGCTTTTGCTATCATTTTACAATTTTTTGTTATTTCGTGTACTAAAGAAGACCAAGTTCAGGATACAGTACAATTATCTTCAAAGACCCTAACGTTTTCTACAGATGGTGGTTATCAATCAATACTTGTTACTACTAGCGGTGCGTGGAAAATGTCAGGAGATTCTGATTGGTGTAAACCTTCACTTATGGCTGGCGACGGAAGTTCGCTGGTGTTTTTCGCCATAAGTCCTAATTCTGGCTATTCCGAAAGATCCACTAAGTACACCTTTTCCTGTGGATCTGCATCTGCAATTTTAACTGTGACTCAAAAGCAAAAAGATGCCCTTTCTGTATCAAACAATTTGTATAAAATTGACAATATGGGGGGCCAAATTGATATTGTAATTTTATCAAATGTTCCTTGTTCATATGAAATTGACTCATCATGTAAAGATTGGATTTCTTATGTACAGACAAAATCTTTGAGTGAAACTGTTTTTTCTTTTGTCATTAATAGAAACGAAAGTACTGACGATAGAAGTGGAAAAATCAATTTTAGTGGCAATAATCTACGTCAAACCGTATCAATTATTCAACAGCATGATATCATCAATGTAAATAATCCTCGTCTTGTAATTAATGGAAAAGCATCACAATTTGAAGTGGCTGTAAATACAAATATAAATGAGTACGAAGTAATAATACCGACTGGATCTTGGATAAATTATGTGGAGACCAAAGCATTGCGTACCGAACGGATAATACTTTCTGCTAGTGCTAACCTAGGTAGAAATGAAAGAATAGAAACAATTGAAATCAAAGATAAAAACTCATCATTATCACAGACGGTTGAAATCATCCAATGCTCTCAGATACATGGTATTTACGACGTCCAAGATTATCAAAACTTCACAAGTGAAGTTAACAAGATTACAAGCGAGCGTGATTCCGTAATTCTACTGAGATATGGTCAATTTAACACTAATACTTCTCAATGGAATTTTTGGCTTGAAAACGACCTTGACTTTGCGAATGCTGAAGTAACGCCGATTGGCGCATCAACAAACCCTACTGATTTTGTATTTGATGCTAAAGGCCATAGTATCACAAATTTCTGTATTAACAATTCTTTAAATGATATGGGTATGTTTTCAGTGATTGGCTCTACCTCAATGGTTGCCAATCTCACCCTTAATGGTTCTATCACAAATCTAAAAGAAAGCGCTAATACTGGTGGAATATGCGGACAAAATTTTGGTGCAGTTAAAAATTGTACGAACAATGCATCTGTAACTGCCAGCCTTACAGATTGCGTCGCAAATATAGCTGGCGTCGCTGGCCTGAATAGAGGAACTATCACTAGTTCGTCAAATAGCGGATCTATCTATGTAAGTTCAACAAATGTTCCGTATGGCAATTATGATTGTTATATAGGTGGCATTGTAGGACTTAATTACGGAACAATTATCAATACATTAAATAGTGGTTCAGTAAAAATTGAAGGAAATGTTGCTGGATACGTTGGTGGTATTGTCGGGAAACACAACATTGGTAGAATCTATAATTCGAAGAATACCGGGAAACTCTTAGCTTTACTCACAAATAATACAGGTAAGAAAGTATGGGCTGGCGGAATTGCTGCTAGATCTGACAATAATAGTATAATTGAATTCTGTTCAAACACAGCTGATATCAATTTAGCTGAAAACGATAATAATCCAGCTGCTGCTGGTGGAATCGTTGGATGGAATATTCTAGGTTATATTTTTGGATGTTATAATACTGGTGACATATCAACATCCTACCCATCCCATTATTTAAATTATAAATGTATGTCAGGCGGAATTGTCGGAGATGGAGGCAATGTTGTCGGATGTTACAATTTAGGTGATGTCTATGCTAATCTAGGATCTGCCGGTGGAATATGTGGCGAATGCCTTACAGATGTTATTGCATATGGCTCATATAATGCCGGTACAATTCTCCCTGGCTGTTCTATTGGTGGATTGATTTTTGGGAGAAAGTACAATATCGCTAGGTATTATGGTTGCTACGCCATTAATGACGAGCAAGCAGGTGTGGAAGGGATAGTTTCAAAAGCAGACGCTAAAACAATAATTAGTGAATTAAACGAATTCATTGGTAATTGGAACAACGCATACCCTACTGCTATATGTACCTCCCGATTTTTTGATAATTCTACTGATTGGTATCCAGTTATAAAGGAGACAGTTTCTATCCCATAATTGACGCCAACAGAAGGTGGGGATTAAATCATAAGCGAAGTGAATACCTATTGTGGAACTGGAGCGTAAAGAGCTTGTTGTCTGGAATGGAGCGGAAGCGGAATGGAGGATAACAATCTCTGAGCGGAAGTGAGGATAAAGATCAGTGATTCGATTGGAGCGGAGTTGGCGGAGCGGAAAGAGAATGACTGATACCTTGTCTTAAACCACGGCTTTACTTTAGGGATAATTCATTTTGAGAGAGTTGTTTACTTTTTGTTTCCCTTAATTAGTATTCTACAAGTCTCCGATTTTCACTTATACTTTTTTTAACAATTTTTATTGACTACGTCATGTTTTGACGTTCTGGGTATCTATTTTGGGCCATAATGGAAATTAAATAAATACAGAGAGGCAACGTACTAAAATTTGTGAAATGAAAATTGAGTTTCCATCATTGTCTATATGCTCAATAAAGTAATATACAGAATCGTTTTGAGTAGATTTTGGATAAGACGTTTCTTGATTAAGTGTCAATTTAACAAACAAAACGTCTATATAACAGACATTCAATTAAAT
>Ga0209203_1002309_pt1 | contig 12801 bp, 6 predicted proteins | sample AD_UKC109_MetaG_FD_184423 | JGI IMG/M metagenome (GOLD analysis project Ga0209203, IMG submission 184423) | Active sludge microbial communities of municipal wastewater-treating anaerobic digesters from Hong Kong - AD_UKC109_MetaG (SPAdes)... | ecosystem: Engineered > Bioreactor > Anaerobic >...
ATGCCGGGCTGGCAATGGTGCCAACAACCAACATCATCCACGCCTGGGATTCCAGCAACAGTTTCACTGTTGTTGGCGACTTCCAGGGGTGGGATGATGCCGACCCCAACACCGCTTTAGGTATGGAAGGTCGCGGCTTATACGCTTTGAATTATCCGGTTGCCACAGCCGGCGCACAGAATTTCAAAATCGTTTCAACTGGCACCTGGGATGCAATCGGTCTGGACAACCGTTCTGTCAATGCTACCAACATTCCATTTATGACTTACACAGATGAGGATGTGGTCTGGTTCTACCTGGATTACCGCACCGGTCGGGTGGGAGCATTCCCGCCGCCTGATAGCGGACCCACTGAACCCGGGCATGACAATGAAGTCTGGTGGGAATTTCTCGGTCACAACAGCCGGGACACCCTCTACCGCACTCCCGGCGGTCCGGTGACCACTGGCACCGAGGTGATCCTGCGCCTGCGCGCGGCCCAGGGCGACCTGACCGAAGCCAAACTGCGCCTCTATAACGATCGCACAGACGTGCAATCTATCCTGCCCATGAGCATCGCTCACAGCGATGGCACCTACGACTGGTGGGAAGTTGCTGTACCGATCAGCGATTACCCGACCGTCTATTGGTATCGCTTCATCGCCATCGACGGCACAGATACCGACTATTACGAAGATGATGCGGCCCGTACGATGGGTTGGGGCGAGGCATTTGATGAAACCAATGATTATTCCTATCAATTGACCGTCTATGCCCCTGATTTTGAAACTCCCGAGTGGATCAAGAACGCGATTGTCTACCAGGTCTTCCCCGATCGCTTCCGCGACGGCGACCCTGATAACAACAAACCCGCCGGCACTTTCTTCTACGGCGAAGAGGGCGGCACAGTGTATCGCTCACTCACAGATGATTGGAACACTTACATCTGTGATCCAAGAGGGACGGATGAATGTGCTGGCACTTACAGTAAGAACTTCTATGGTGGCGACCTGGCTGGCTTGACCGCAAAGCTGGATTATCTGGAAAGCTTGGGGGTCAACACCATCTATCTGAACCCTATTTTCGCTTCGCCCTCAAATCACGGTTACGACACCACCGATTACCTGAGCATCAACGAGATGTTTGGCACCCAGGCGGAATACGATGCCTTAATTTCAGAACTGGACCTTCGTAGTATGCACCTGATCGTGGACGGCGTGTTCAACCACGTCTCGTCCGACTCGAAATACCTCGACCGCTATGAGCGCTACCCTGAAGTTGTTGGCGCATGTGAAAGCCAGAATTCAAATTACCGCGAATGGTTCTACTTCACCGATGTGCCCGCCGGCACGGGTCCCTGTGTGGGCTCCGACGGTACTCCCGGCGGCGCAAATTACGAATCCTGGTGGGGTTACGACTCCCTGCCCAAGCTCAATTCCAGCAATCCGGAAGTGAGAGCCTGGATTTGGGACAACCAGGACAATCCCGAAACAACCGTAGCCGGTCACTGGATGCTCACCGCAGACGGCTGGCGCCTGGATGTCGCCGGCGACGTTGACCCTGGCACCATCAATGATCCCACCAATGACTACTGGGAAGGCTTCCGCAATACCGTGCACGCGGTCAACTCCGAAGAAGGCTACATCACCGGCGAGGAATGGGGCATCGCCAACAGCTGGCTGTTGGGCGGCGAGTGGGACGCGGTCATGAACTACCAGTTCAGCTCGGCTGTGCTCTCCCTCTGGCGCGATACTACCTTCACTGATAATGACCACAACGCCGGATCTTCAGCTGGCGCTCTGGCACCCCTGAGCATGGAGCAATTCGACGAACGCATCCTCAACCTGCAGGAACGCTACGCACCCGAAGCTTTCTATGCCATGCTGAACCTGTTCGGCAGCCACGACACCAACCGTGCTGTGTTTATGCTGGACGAAAACACCAACGATCTTGAGCCTGCCGATTACCTGGATCCGGATTATGACTGGAGCCCAGCAATCGAAAAACTCAAGGGAGCGGCTTTGGTGCAGATGACCATGCCCGGCGCGCCAACCATTTACTACGGCGACGAAGTCGGCCTGGTGGGTCCTGTTGCCAAGGACGGAAGCGGCGTCTGGCAGGACGACCCTTACAACCGCCAGCCTTACCCCTGGTTGGATGAAACTGGCACGCCCCACTACACACACTTACAGAGCCAAACAGCACAGGATGAACTTTACGACTACTACGCCACCCTGACCGCTGCCCGAAACGATCACGTGGCTCTAAGAACAGGCGACTACCGCACCCTTTTGGTGGATGACGAGAATGCGCTCTACGCTTATGGTCGACATGTACCTGAGGATGGACTTGCCATTGTAGTAATAAATCGCGGCAGCAGCCAACAACTGGTTTCGCTGGATGTGGATGGTTACTTACCCTACGGTACAAATTTAACAGATGTGCTCAGCGCCAACACTTACACGATTGACGCAACAGGTTTGGTGGAAAATATAGTAGTACCAGCTAACAGTGGCGCTGTGCTTGTTTCAAGCGGATTTATCGCCGCGCCGCCTGAGCCGGTCATCGATTTAGAGGTTACCGATACTGGCGCGGATACAGTCTCCCTAGCCTGGAGCGCCGCCACAAGCGCCAATGCATATGAGGTCTATCGCAGTTACTTGTCCGGTGGTGGTTATGAGCTCGTGGGCGAGACAAGCAATACAACTTTTACCGACACCGGTCTGACTCCAGGGCAGCGCGTTTATTACATCGTGTTTGCAAAGAGCACTATCGTCGGACTGCTGAGCGGACCTTCCAACGAGGTCAGCGCGCTGCCGGCTTACACCATCGGCTGGGCTAACCTGCAGTCGCCATCTAGCATCACCCACACTATCGGTTTGTTACCAACTCCCGAAATTTACGGATGGGTATGGATTGCAGGTGTTACACTTCTACCCGGCCCTACCCCCACACTCATCGCGCAGGTTGGCTATGGTCCCGACGGCAGTCTGCCATTGGACAACCCGGAATGGGTATGGTATGACACGGAATTCAATGGTCAAACAGAAGATAACGATGAAGAATTCAAAGGCACATTACTGCCGGAAGCAGTCGGAGATTACGATTATGCTTACCGCTACTCCACCACTGCTGGTGAAAGTTGGGTTTACGCAGATTTGGATGGAACGGAAAATGGTTATTCTATTGAACAGGCGGGCAGTCTTACTGTGACCCCTTCCACAGACACAACTCCCCCATCAGCCCCAGTTTTGTCTGTTGAGGACTGGAGCGCATCTTCCATCTCGCTGAGTTGGACTGAATCCACGGATGACGTCGCGGTCTACGCTTACGACATCTATAGAGATACCGGTGGTTTTCATTTTGAAAAAATTGGTCGAACCCTCGCACCTGTAACCACGTACACCGATATGAGCGTTGAAAATCTGGAAATGTATTACTACTTCGTTGTCGCCCTGGACACCAGCTTCAATCGCAGCGAAAATTCAAATATCGTCGAGCATATGGCCGAGCCTAAGATTGTACAGGTGACTTTTGAGGTGACCGTGCCTGAATGGACGCCCGGGACGGTTTATATCGTGGGTGGACACCCCACCGTTGGCGACTGGAACCCTGGCGCGGTGCCAATGACCATGATCAGCGACACCCTGTGGGGTTACACAGCCAATATTCTCGACGGAACGTCTTTCGAGTTCAAGATCACACGTGGCAACTGGGAAACGGTCATGAAAGGCGCGGACGGCAATGAAGAACTTGCCAACCTGCCAATCACTGTTGAGTATGGCGCTGATGGCACTCAAACTTACGCCTACACCGTCCTCAACTGGCGCGACCCGATCGTGCTTGACACTTCCCCGGTTAACGGCGCAACAGAGGTTGCGCTTGACGCCTCAATCGTGGTCACCTGGAGCCAGGCGATGGCAGCTGCTTCCTGCCCGACCGTTTGGATTGAACCGAATCCCGCCGATCTGATCCCGGTAACCTGCAGTTTCAACGCGGCAACCAACGAAATGACCATCACCCCGACAGATGTTTTGCCATCATCGGCAACCATTGGGGTGGGTCTAAGTGGTTTAGGCGATGCTGGAGGGGATACCCAACAGGTGAGCTACCCGCTCTTCTTCACTACCGTGTTTGTGGATCCATTGCCTATCAAGAGCTATTTGCCGTTGATTTTCCGCTAATCCACAAATAAAACTCAAACTAATAGAGGCTGACTTGATCAGGTCAGCCTCTATTAATTCGCTTATGCGCTTACAGAAGGTAGTGGAAGCGCTTGGAAATTGATTTAGTGCTCGAAAGAAGTTACCTCAAAGTACTTTTGTGCGTGTTTGCAAGCTGGGCAGACCTTGGGGGCTTCTTCGCCCTCGTGGACATAGCCGCAGTTGCGGCACTTCCAATAAACCTTGTGGTCGCGTTTGAAGAAATTGCCGTCCTTGACCAGCTCAGCCAGGGCTTTGTAGCGCAGGTAGTGCTGCTCTTCGACTTCTGCGATCTCAGTGAAGGATTCAGCAATTTTGTCGTAACCTTCTTCTTTGGCAACTTTGGCAGCATTGTTGTAGAGCAGGGTAAATTCCTCGTGCTCTCCGGCGGCTGCGGCTTCGAGGTTTTCCCAGGTGGAACCAACCGAGGCAGGGTAGTCCGCATCGACATGAATGGTTACAGCCCCGAGGTGGCGGATGATGTGATCATAAAAAACTTTGGCATGTTCACTTTCGTTGTCTGCTGTTTCAGTAAAAATCGCTGCAACGTGCAGCAAACCTTCTTTTTCGGCGACCTCTGTGTAGAACGAATAACGATTGCGCGCTTGTGACTCGCCCGCAAATGAATTCACAAGATTTTGATAGGTTCTTGAGTCTTTGAATTCCATTTTTTCCTCTTCCTTTTTTGATTGTTGACTTAAATTCTACCTTATTTAGCCGAATAGACTGCCTGACTTTTTATCGGGTCAAAAAATCTCAGTACATAGCTGCCTGAACATCGGGATTGAGAAGAACCTCCCCGAGGAATTTTGTTTTTCGGCTTTTTTTCTTTAGAATATGAGTGAGGCAACTATGTTTGAAGTCAAAGGAATCTACGGCACAGCAAAAGTCTTCTCTGAGATTCGCGATGAGAAGGCGGTCGAGCAAATCCAGGTTTTGATGGATCAGCCTTTTGTCGAAGGGTCCAAAGTGAGAATTATGCCGGATTATCACTGGGGCGCTGGCTGTACGATCGGCTTTACAGCTCTTTTGCGGGACTGCGTCGTGCCGAACCTGGTTGGCGTGGATATTGGCTGCGGCATGTATGTGGAAAGCCTTGGCAAGCAGGATCTTGACCTCAGATCTTTTGATCGATTAGTGCACGAAATTCCCGCGGGCTTCAACTCCTGGAGGCAACCCTTGGAATACGCTGATTTCATGAACAAGCTGCTGTGTTTCAACGAGATCAAGAACTCAGTCATCGACAGGCAAGTGGGCACGCTCGGTGGGGGAAATCACTTCATCGAACTGGACATGGATGAACAAACCGGTGAAATTTTCCTTGTAATCCACTCCGGCAGCCGCAATGTAGGCAAGCAGGTTGCGGATCACTTTCAAAAATTAGCTGAAAGAACCTGCAAAGCCGATGTTCCAAGGCAATTGAAGTACCTGAAAGGCGAGTTGGCGCAGAGATACCTGCACGATATGCGTTTGTGCCAGGAATACGCCAGTCTGAACCGCCAAACCATGGGCAAATATATAAACAGACGCTTCGGCGTCGGAGGATCGACCTTTCAGACCATCCACAACTACATCAACGCGTCGGATAACATCATCCGCAAAGGCGCGGTTTCGGCAAGAAAAGGGGAAAAGCTCATCATCCCCTTGAACATGCGCGACGGCTCGCTGGTTTGCGTGGGTAAAGGGAACAGTGATTGGAACAATTCCGCGCCCCATGGAGCAGGTCGTTTATATGGCAGAAAAGAGGCTATGCGAAGCTTAAATCTGCAAGACTTCAAAGCATCCATGAAAAACGTATTTTCAACAACTATCGGTAGTGAAACCCTCGACGAAGCCCCGATGGCTTACAAACCGACTGAAGAAATCATCAACGCGATCCAGGAGACGGTTACAATCGAAACACACCTCAAACCAATTTACAACTTCAAAGCCGGGCGAGAATAGCTAAGCGATCCCTCCACCAGGATTCAACCGCGGCTAACCTCCCGCTCTGGTCAGTTGTTACGTTTTTACATAGCCGCCCCCCGCGCGACTTGGACCAGATGGAGACAGAAACCAATGTTAGCGCTTCTTCTCGTGGACTGGCAAATCGCCCAGCAACAGCGTGGGTGTGATGCCCTTATCTGTCAAGATCACCTTGGCATTATCTTTCAACGAGGTTTCCACCATTTCGATCTGCTTCAACGCCTGGGCATTGCCGACAAAGTATTTCTCTGCCGATTCATTGACCAGTCTGATGGCCTCGGCGCGTCCTTCAGCAACTTTGATAGCTGCTTCGCGTTCGCCTTCAGCCCGCTGGATTGCGGCCAGTTTTTGCTGCTCAGCCGCCTCGAACTCACCGGTTGCCAGCAACCGCATTGAGCGCCGTTCCTGCTCGGCAGTTTTCTGTTTGTGCATCGCCTTTTTGATATCTTCAGGCGGGTCAATCAGGCGGATTTCCACCTTGCTTACCGTCAGGCCCCATTCCACTGCGAAGTTACCCAAAACAGATTTGAGGTTCGTAGCGATTTTCTCCCTGGCAACCAGACTCTCATCAAGGGTGAGATCGCCGAACTCCTGGCGCAGGTTGGTCATCGCCAGCTGGATGACAGCCCGCTTCCAATCATCGATATTGTAAAATGTGCGCTTGATGGCTTCTTCATCGGCAGAAGGGCGCACCCACATGACGCCGTCAACCGAGATCTCCACATTGTCCTTGGTGATGACGTTTTGGGGCATGATGTCCATGGTGTGCTCGCGGATATCGCGGACCCGCACTAATTGCAGGAAAGGCAACTGCAAGCCCAAGCCCGGAAGCACAAAGCCGGTGTACTTACCCAGCGTTTCCTGGATACCGCGTTCGTAGGGTCTTAATGTAAAAATAGGGGTTACTATCGTTCTCATAATTGCTCCTTGTTCTCAAATTTTGAAGTGTTCATTTGTTTGCAGCTGTTCAGACTTTAGGCTTGCATGCAATCTGTGTGTTTAGCATAGCAAAGCTAACCGTTGATGTCAAACCCTGTATGTCCACGCACAACATGATTATTGATAGGCTAAACTTTCATTTTTACTAATTCATAAAAACCAACATCGATGTAAAAACCCAGTAAAAGCCATTATAAAGCCCAATTATTTGAATATGGGCCATTTTTTCCTTCACTCCCCTTTCGTCTCTGAGCGAAGGTTAGATCTTTGCCACTAAAACAAACAATTATGGATTGAATCTAAAATAATTCTATTCTTACTCGCCATACTGAAGAACCAATTTCTACTTAACAATAGCCGGCAGGTAGGTATCAAAAACAAGTCCTGGAATGGCTGCCAAGGTTCTTCCAAATTGATCATCAGCCTCTGCCAAATCACGGATTCCGCCAGAATCTTGGTGCCAGACTTGAACGCTCACATGGGTTAGTACTACAAAAGCTCCAAAAAAGACCTGCACGGCACCAGCATCTGAGATCGTGCCAATGTCCTCATAAGGAACTCCCACTGCCAGGTCGTCATAACGATCACCATTAAAATTACCGGCAGCTAAAGCATATCCAAATCGATCATCCACTTCTTGCGCGCCGCCATTGTCACCGCCTTGGTTCAAGACCTGACCATCATTCCAGTAGAGCCGATTAACTTTATTACCATAAAAAACGTCAACTTCACCTGCGCTGAAAACAGTTGTGGGTGTCTCTCCTGGGGCACCCACAGCCAGGTCATCACAGCTGTGGCCATTGAAGTCACCGACTGCCAGCGAAAATCCAAAAAAATCGTTGTCTTCTGATTCGCCAATATAAAACTGGGTGATCAATTCGTTAGTCTCATAATCAATGCCTGTGTCGTCACCATAGAAAACCTGCACTGCACCTGCAAATGAGATCGTCCCAATAGCTTCAGCAGGCAATCCCAAAACCAGGTCATCATGATAATCGCAATTAAAATCACCGACGGCCAGAATTGCACCAAAGGAGTCCAGAAGTTCAGGCTTTTCATCACCTGTGCCTTCAAAGTCCTGGTGGATCAGTTCCGAACCGGCAACCCCCAGACCACTCGCATGTCCGTATACAATATGAGCTGCTCCTGCATTTGTAACAACAGGTGGCCCAGATAGGCCTTCACCTTGAACGCCTATCACCAGGTCATCTTTGCCATCATTGTTAAAATCACCCGCTGTCAACGCGCGTCCAAAATAATCATATGCTTCCGCAACCTCGCCCCCAGCCAGGAAATCCTGGTAAAAGCTCTGAGTGAAATCAAAATTCAGGCCTTCCCAACTACCGTAGATGACATGCACAATACCCGCTGATTCGATATCGACCGTGCTGATTGTCAAATCTTCATTAGGTACTGAAATGGCCAGGTCATCATACCCATCCCCGTTAAAGTCCCCACTGGCAAGATAGCTGCCAAACGCATCATTGCTTTCAGCAGGAGATCCTATGGACGTGAAATCATCCTGGGTAAGGAAGTCGACCTGACTGACATCCAATCCCACATTCGTTTTGCCGTAAATAACCTGGACTACTCCCGCGATCGTGAGACCACTCCAACCTTCATTGGGCACACCCACGGCTGCATCATAAATACCATCATTGTTAAAATCACCCACAGCCAGAACAGACCCAAATGCATCCCCTAATTCGTTGATCTCCTGTGCGTCACCCTGGAAGATTAATTGGTCAGCACCGGTCAAGCCTAGATCTTTTGCTCCCCGGAGCGTAGCAACTGCACCTGCATTGACGATCCCATCTTCGGAAGCTTCATGTGGTACGCCGATGATCAGATCCGACACACCATCCCCCGTAATATCCGCTGCCCGGATCGGATTGTAAACTGCGCTGAATAGTAGTATTACACAAAGCCAGCCAAATAACCTGACGCGTAATAAATGTTGTTTTTTCATGAGACCCCTTTCTTAGTTAGTACTAAGTCAGTAAATATGACCAAAAAGTTGGATCACTCTCTGGGGCTACGTTGAATTTTTTCAACAGTAATATTTTTTGTCTTTTGGTTTGATGATTAATTCAATTAAACAACAAAATCTTGTAAAGTCAAGCAATTTAAGGACAATTGGTTAGTCTGATGTAGTTGTGACCTTCGCCTTCATCGTAATATCTGTGTTTAGCATAGCAAAGCTAACCGTTGATTTTATACAAATAAATGTATAAGTTGCACCAAAATTCAGTTACAGGCTGTAAAATCAAGCCCATGACTTTTGATGGACAACCTGAACCAAAAAGACCTCTGCTTTCACCTGTAATGCGTTTGTTCCTGGTGACGATGATCCTGGCTAACGTTGCGGGGGCGATGTACGGTGGTTTTCTGCCGCTTTATTTGAAGTCTTTGGGCGCGGATATTGCTCAAATTGGGGTCTTCTTCACGATTACGCAAATTATTCCCCTGGCGCTGCAGATCCTGGGCGGGTGGATTTCCGACAGCCTCGGACGGCTGAAAAGCATAGCGGCTGGCAGCATTTCTGGGGTCATTTCTTACATCGCCCTGATTTTAGCTCCAACCTGGGCATGGGTCTTCCTGGGAGAAGGCTTGAACGCCATCACCCGCTCGCTGGTTGGACCCAGTTTCGGCGCGTTTATTGCTGAGGAATCGAAAGAGGATAGCAGGGCAAAGGTGTATGGACTGGTCGACACATTTTACACGATCGTCGCAATCGTTGGTCCGCCCTTCGGAGGGTTCCTGGTTGATCGCTATGGGTTTAAAGTCATGTTGATGGTGGCAGCTTCGATTTACACTGCAGCAACGATTATGAGAGTCCGCATGGCGAGCATGGCGCGCCATCACGGACAGGAAGACGGCAAAAAAACCCGTCTCGAGTTGGGAGCTCTGAAAGTCAACCTGTCCGCGATTTTTGGCTTGTTAGTTGCCGGCGGCGTCATGACCTGGATCATTATCACAGACGGAGTGCGCGATATTTCCTTCTCTCTTTCAGGCAATTTGATCCCGGTGTACCTGGAAGATATAGCTAAATTGAACGCGCAAAAAATCGGCTGGTTGAGCTCCATCATGGGGATAGCGATGATGATCACTTCCTTCCCTGCCGGTCACCTGGCTGACAAGCGCGGCGAGCGCCTGGCGATCGCCCTGGGTTTTGCCCTGCAATCGGTGGCCTTTTTTATCTTCATTAAAGCTGAAACCTTCATTACTTATGCTGTCAGTTACTTCTTGATTGGAGTCGGTTCAAGCCTGATGAGTCCGGCTTACCAATCCCTGCTCAGTAAAGTTTTGCCACAAAAACTGCGTGGGACGGGTTTTGGGTTGGTTCACTCAGGCCTGGGGCTCTTCTCTCTGCCAGCACCGGCAATTGGGGCGAAACTTTACGAAAATATCTCGCCGACCACTCCGCTTTGGATCACAGCCATAGCATCCGTACTGTCAATTATCCCGGCGATCTTCAAATTTAAATTGACAGACAAGGATCGTCAGCAAATCGATAAAGCAGAAGCAAAGATCCTCGATGCGGAAGAAAAAAATAAGCCAGGGCAATGACCCTGGCTTATTGTGAACTCTTTGCGTAAAGCCCTATCCCTTGATGAGGGTGAATGGGTTCAATACATATGAGACCTTGCTGTTGGCTGAGACGATCTTCTCGAGGTATTGCTCCGAAACGTCAACCGTAGTGCGGTGGTTTTGGATGTAGATCCTTCCCAGGGCTGTGCCCGGGATCCCGGCGGTGCCGGCGATCGACGCGACCACATCCGACGGGCGTAAGCCATCAACCTTGCCAAGTCCCATTTCGAGGCGGATCATGCCTTCTTCGTCGCTCTGATTTCCGCGCACGCTGGCACGCGGCTTGGTGCGGCCGCTTGCTTCCCGGGGTCTGCGCGAGCTTGTTTCATCGCGACCGCCTCGTTCAGAGCGTTCAGAACGATCTCCGCGAGGGCGCCGCTCTGGGCGCACAGCCTTTTCGGGCAGGGGGCTGATCTCAGGGATGGGACGCTGCTTTTCTTCAGCCCGGGCAACCTTGAGTGCCGCGGCAGCCATGTCGATCGGGTCCACGCCGCTGGCAACCAGAGTCTCAACCAGGGCACGTTCTTCTTTGGCACGACCGCGTTTGAGCCAGGTTTCGATCTTCGAAAGCAGGCTGTCCATCCGTTTCGCCTGGATATCTTCAATAGTTGGAACTGTCCCCTCCAGCATGACCTGGTGGGTAAACTGCTCAATTTGGCGCACCTGGCGCCTTTCAGATGGTCTGGCAAGCGAAATGGCCACGCCAGTCCTGCCAGCCCGCCCTGTGCGGCCAATCCGGTGCACAAAAGTTTCAGATTCTTCAGGCAGATCGTAATTGAAGACGTGCGTGATGCCTTCCACGTCCAATCCGCGGGCGGCTACGTCGGTTGCCACCAACACCTTCACCTGTCCCGCTCTGAAACGACCCATGGTATGCTCGCGGGCTTCCTGGCTGAGATCGCCTGAAAGCGCCTCGGAGGCATAGCCGCGCAAGTTGAGTTCGTTGACCAGTTCGCCGGTTCGCACGCGCGTGCGGGTGAAAATTAGCGCAGTGGTGATGTCTTCCATCTCAAAAAGCCGTGTCAGCACAGCCAGCTTGTCGTGTTCGTTGACGTAATAAACCCGCTGCTCCGTTGCGGCTACGGTAACCTGCTCAGATTGGATCGCGATTGTTTTGGGGTTGCGCAGGTATTTGCGCGCCAGTTCGCGAATCCGTGGGGGCAGGGTTGCAGAGAAAAGCGTCGTCTGGCGTTCGTCGGGTGTGGCAGCCAGGATCGCTTCCATGTCCTCCACAAATCCCATCGAGAGCATCTCATCGGCTTCATCCAGCACGACGGTATGCACTTCCGTCAGGTCCAGGCGACCGCGTTTCACGAGGTCCAGGATGCGACCAGGTGTGCCAACCACCACCTGCACCCCGCGGCGCAGTTGGTTAAGCTGCTGGGTGTAGGATGTGCCGCCGTAGACGGTCAGCACGCTAACACCCATGAACTGACCCAATGATTGGATCATTTCGGTCACCTGCAGAGCCAACTCGCGGGTGGGAGCGACCACCAAAGCCTGGGGCAGGTATTGCTCAGGGTCGATGCGGTTGAGAATGGGCAGGGCAAAGGCAGCCGTTTTGCCGGTGCCGGTTTGAGCCTGGCCGGTTACGTCGCGACCTTCCTGCATCAGGGGGATAATCCCAGCCTGGATCGGGGTGGGCTGGGTGTAACCCAGCGCAGTGATTGCCTGCACCAGTTCGGGGCGCAGGTTAAAATCTTCAAAATTTACGGTCATCAAAACTCCAATTTCCTTGTAAGAGCAGGCGCAGGCAAGCACATGCTATTAGCATGCTCAGCACCACTCATTATTCATTTTTACTCAGGGGGAAGTCTTGATTATTCCGTACTGTTATCTGCAACGCGCTCTGCCTTGCGGCTCGGCACTCCCAAACACAACCAGTCAAACATCTGTTTTGGAACGTCCAAAACGTACACCCAAAATAAAAGTTCTCACGCGAGAACTGCAGAAGTATAACACTGATTGCCCTCGCTGGGGGAAGGTGTAACTGATTTGTGTAAGAGCAACATGATAATGTCCTAAAGTAGCAAAATAGAAATGTCCTAATTAATAATAGGAGCTATGACATGGACAATCGAAATGAATGCTAAGGAATTAGCCTGCAAGGCTGAAATAGAACGGG
>Ga0209203_1002312_pt1 | contig 12785 bp, 10 predicted proteins | sample AD_UKC109_MetaG_FD_184423 | JGI IMG/M metagenome (GOLD analysis project Ga0209203, IMG submission 184423) | Active sludge microbial communities of municipal wastewater-treating anaerobic digesters from Hong Kong - AD_UKC109_MetaG (SPAdes)... | ecosystem: Engineered > Bioreactor > Anaerobic >...
CCGAAGTTATCAGTTGCCGTTCCAACCTTTCTGGCGGGGTCAACCACGTTTGCACCGATTAGCACCTCGTTGCTGGTTGAATCCTTCACAAAACCGGAGAAGACTTGGGTGGGTTGTGATTGTGCTGTTAGAAAAAGCAGAGAAAAACCGATTTGGAAAATTATATTTTTCACTTTAATACTATATTAAATCTAATTTTCAATAATTTGCAATGCAAACGTAGTTAAAACCCCCAATATGATATATTTATTTTTTATAATAAAGGTTAAATCTTTTGAAATGAATTTGTTATAAGGCTACATTTTAATAGTGATACCTTACGTAAAACTGCAGCACATTATTCAGCTGCCCGCGGTCCCTTAGCCTTGTAAAACTCCCTTGCTCGGCGAAGTCTCCTGACTTCGTCGAATTTAAATGTGATCTCCTGATCACTGTTACGAACTATCGGTAAGTTTTCCATGGTAAATCAAGCAAAACTAAATCCAACAATCCTTCCATTTCAGGACAACCATATAGTAACGACATAGTTTGGAAACTACGTCGAGCTGAGGTGGGTTGTGATTGAGACTGAAATGAGAAACCAATTAAGAAGATACCAATTTGGAAAATTAACTTTTTCACTTTTTTATGCTTGAATGAGAATGTGTTTAATAATCTTCTTAAAACCTAAAAACCAACCCATACCTTAGCCTTGTAAAACTCCCATACCCATATTCAGAATACAAACCCCAATTACGACCAATGTAGTATGATGCTCCAATGTAAATGCCCCAATCTGAGAAATATTTATCTGGGGTATTTTTTAAATTCTTATTCCACCCTTGCTCGGCGAAGTCTCCTGACTTCGTCGAATTTAAATGTGATCTCCTGATCACTGTTACGAACTATCGGTAAGTTTTCCATGGTAAATCAAGCAAAACTAAATCCAACAATCCTTCCATTTCAGGACAACCATATAGTAACGACATAGTTTGGAAACTACGTCGAGCTGAGGTGGGTTGTGATTGAGACTGAAATGAGAAACCAATTAAGAAGATACCAATTTGGAAAATTAACTTTTTCACTTTTTTATGCTTGAATGAGAATGTGTTTAATAATCTTCTTAAAACCTAAAAACCAACCCATACCTTAGCCTTGTAAAACTCCCATACCCATATTCAGAATACAAACCCCAATTACGACCAATGTAGTATGATGCTCCAATGTAAATGCCCCAATCTGAGAAATATTTATCTGGGGTATTTTTTAAATTCTTATTCCACACATTGATTCCACCAAGTTTTCCTGAAAGGTAACAGTTAACTCGCAGGGTACTATCTTTTACAAAAATTGGTAAAACTTGAATTGCTGTTTGAAATCCATATGTATTAGAACTATGATAACTTACAGCAACCGAGTTGCTGGTTTGCTCAATAATATTCATATAACCACCAAACCCTAAATAAAAACCAACTTCAAAATAGGTAAGAAAGCAAACATTTGCTTCGCCCTTAATGCTAATAGTACTCTTATTTGCTATGGCTGTTCTATTGTTTGAATATCCTAACTTGATATTTACTCGCTCACCAGCCTTTGCCCCCAAGTAACATGTGAAGAGAAGTAAGAGGACAATATATCGTAAATAACACTTCATGAAAAATAATTAATAGTAAAGCAAGCGTCGAATAAAACTTCTTTTTTCCTTATTCTCATTTTTCTCCTTTCTTTCTCCATCGAAAATTACTTTGTAAGAAACGGTTGGGATAATGGGGAAGTAACTTACCTGATATAACGATAGTGGCTGGTACTCCCAGAAAGGTGAAGGGACGTAGATTTCGCTGCTTTCGTTATGATTAAAGTAGTAATAGTATGGATTTCTTCGGTTATATGCATTGTAAATAGCGAAACTCCATTGCGCTTTATGCCCATTCCTTTTTGTGCGGGTTGTGTAGTGAACTGCTATGTCGAGCCTATGGTAATGCCTCATACGAGCGCTGTTTCTTTCTCCGTAAATAAATGCTTCATAGTAATATGGGTTTCCATTCTCATCGAACTCCAGACTGGGCGTAATTTGTCGCCCAATAACCGGGGTATAGGGTAACCCGGTTTGAAACACCCATGCTGCGTTCACTGAAACCTTATCTGATAGTTTTTTTGAAATGCACAAAGAGGCACAATGTGGACGATCGTAATCGAAAAGAAACTCCTTACCTGAGTTTATATTGTTGAACTTTCGCGTTGCCTTACTGAATGAGTAGCTGAGAAACCCTGACCAGTCACCGTAATTTTTTCGAAGGAAAAACTCTACTCCGTAGGCTTCCCCAAAACCTCCTGTTTCAATTTTTGTGCGCCAGTTTCCATCACCCATAAGGTTTGTGTAGCCTTCCTTATAAGTCGACAGGTTTGATAGGGTTTTATGGTAAATATTAACTTCAACATCGAACATTCCTTTGTGGAATAGTCCACGCCACCCGGCCGAATACTGCTCAGAGTGAGCAGGTTGAATATTCTTTTCGGCAGGAACCCAAACCTCGTTACTCATTATGTTTCCGGCGGTGAATAGTAGATGGGAGTATTGGTTTATTCCCATATAGGAAATGTTTATTGAGTGATTTTTGCTAAGGCTTATGTCAATATTTAAGCGTGGTTCAATATCAAAAACTTTATAATTATGTGTAATGTAACCAACTCCCCTAGCACCTAGTTTAATGTTGATTCGGTTAAATAAACTTACCTTATTTTCAACAAACAATGCTGTTTCATTCGAGTTTACAATAGTTTCGGCTTTAGCTTCCGATTGGGTTGACAGGAAAACACTATTGGGACGATGTTGAAGGAACGAGGATTGAACGCCAAAATCCAGCGACCAGCTGCCCAACATTTCATACCTATACCCGAGTTTATACGAAACATCCTGAACCGATGAATGAAACTTTTTATTGTAACCGTAGTTCTCCTCCGCTCCTTGGTAGGAATATTTTTGCTTGTCGTTTAGCCTATACCTAACGTATGACAAGCTCTGGGTTGAGTAAAGTTTTGGTGAATGAACATGGTTCCAGCGGGCTGAGAGAAGCCAGTTCCCCCAGAAGTTTGACATTCTTGAATTTTCGGTTGAAAAGTTTGACTTTTGGTTCATCCAGAAGTTAAGGTAATCGTCACCCTGATAGAGGTTAATGCTGAGCGTATTACGCTCATTTGGTTTCCACGAGAACTTGCCATTAATATCGTGAAAGCCATACGAAACGATGTAGTCACCATCGGCAATTTTGCTTGCCAAAGCCATTAACGGATCGACCAAAGTTTTACGCCCCGTTACTAAAAAGGTAGAATTTTTTATAAACCCCGGGCCCTCCATTGAGAATGAAGCATCGGTAACCCCAATGCTAAAAGTTCCCTTCATCTTATTTGGATTTCCCTCACGTTGAGCAATATCCATTATAGATGAGAGTTTCCCGCCGTACTTTGCAGGAAAGCCTCCCTTGTAAACATCAATGTTATTAATCATTTCGGGATTAAAAACCGACATGAAACCACCCAGATGATTTACGTAAATTAGAGCTACATTATCGAAAAGATAAAGGTTTTCCCCGGGATTCCCCCCACGCACCATAATTAAGCTTGAACCCTCATTCTGCGATTGTATTCCGGGAAGCAGCTGTATCGCCTTCATAACATCGGGCTTTGCCCCCAGCGAAGGAATATTCTGTAGCTCGACGCTACTTAACTTGGCTAGGTTAAAATTCTGCTTACGCTGGTGCGTAAAGACAACCTCATCAATCTCATTTCCTGGCGAGAGACGAATTTCAACAAAACCGCTATTATCCGAAGTTGCTTTGATATTTTTTGGCGAATAGCCAATAAACGAAATGGTTATATTTTCGTCCTTGTTAAGCGAAATGCTAAAAAAACCATTGTTATCGGTGGCTACCGCTTTTTTGAAATCCTCGGTAACAATATGAGCCCCAATAAGCACCTCTTGGGTAAGGCTATCCCTTACAAAACCTGAAAGTCGAATTTGAGCAGAAAGATGAATTACAGGCAGTAAAATAAATAATGCAACCAATGTAAATACAAGAAACAAATTCCTTTGAGAGTAATAACTACTCGTGATATGAAGAGTAAACATAAAACTACGGGTAAATTGTATCGGTTTGAACACTAGAGTATCCGGCAAAAATGCCATATCCACCATTCACGTTTGAGTATAGCGGGAAGGGAGTAACCACTCCTCCAATAATGCTGGGGTACCTGCCCGTTTCGTATAGGTAAAGCTGCTTAACGTACATATAGTAATCGTAGCTAACTGAACGTAATTCAACAGTTAACGGGTATAGTTCGCTGTGCCATCCAGTTTCGCTTGAGTACGTAGCACTCCCTGTTGTGTAGCTAATAGTCATACTGTAACTATCTCCGTTGATTATCTCGTTACTAAACAAGGTAATTGGTAATCCTTCATTAAGTAGCACGGGGTCGGTGATGCTAATCAGTTCAGGGCGAGTATCCCAATCGAATTTTTGTAAATGAATTACAACCTCAAAGTACAAGTTTTCGTTGGGATTATTTGAGAACTCAACTTTTACAGCAGGATACGAAACACCCTCCTCATCAACCCCTGCAAAATTTATATGCTCAATGTTTAGTATGCTGTTTGGTTGGGGAATTGTATTTTCTGCGGTTACAGTTTGAAAATCAGGAATTGCAACCTCACAATGGTATTCAACACCCGGTTGGGCATTGAATGAAGTTGTGTAAACTCCCTGCTGATTATTGGTTATGTTCTCAATGAAATTTCCATCGGCGAATACTGCTACATTCGCATCATCAACTACTCCCAACGGGATGCTATCGAACTTCCCTGCAAGGGAAACATGAATTTTAATGGGTTCCCCAGCAACAAAAAAGCTGTTAATGGTTGGAACGGCTTCAAATTCCGGAAAATCCCAATTAACCTTCTCGCGGCAAGAAAAGAATAGGGAAGAAATGAATAAACTAAATCCTAAGACAACTATTGAGTGCCACCTCATATGTAATTTGTTTAAAACTTAAATGCAATTCCAAAACGTAATTTCATTTTTTCACTAATTGATTCGTTGGGTATAATTATATGGTTAGTATAATTCCCAAGGCTATAATCAACATAAGCTCCAATATGCCTAGAAAAGTAGTATGCAGTCCCTATTCCCAAACCATACTCATTGTAATGATTTTTTTTTGAAAAGTCTCTAGGTGTACGTCCATACAATCCGCCATACTTTCCTGTTAAATATACGTTCAGTCGAGTTGGCGGATTAGTGAAAAATACTGGCAATACATTGAAATTTGCATTTACTCCATAGGAAGGGTAGTGATAAGTTGTAACATAGTCTCCCTTTGAGTAACCTATGTACATACCAATTTCAATGTATTTGTTGATAGCATAGCTTACTTCCCCACGAAAATTTGGAGTAGTTTCCTTATTGTTATTAGCATCAAATACTCCATTTAAGTATTTTGCGTAACCTAATTTGATATTCCAAATATTTTTTGGAGAATGCTCTTGGGCGTTAATGTTTTCTATACCCCCCCCAAGTAAGATACTTAAAAAAATATAAGAACAAAGAATTGTTTGTTTTGAAACCATAATGTTGTAATAATTTAAAATCATACATTTTAACAAAACAACGTAACTTATATGAAAAAAATAGTCAAATGAAAATTACGTTGTTTTGCTTGTTTAACTTAAAACAAATGAGGATTACATTCTATTTCAACAATTGTCCCTCCGCCAGACGGTGTTCTCCCCCAACAATCATATCCCCCAAAATGCATGATAGGGTATATATGGCCAGGAAGAGTAACTCCTTGCATCACATATTCAAGTGCCCAATCGTTAATTCCTGATTCTTGCTGAAAAAAATTACTTCTGAGCCAACCAAAATTTGTATAAAAATCAACTGCAACTTTCAAATCACAACTAATTGTTCTTTTACAACGCCACCAAATTCCAAGACGTCTAAAATAGGGTCGTACTTCAGCGTGATTATTTATGTAAGTAACATCAACTATGTAGGGTTTTCCTGATGCACTATAATGAGTTTCTTGTCCCCATATAGCCCCCAATTCAATTGTAATTCTAACCCTATCAGAGCCATTATCGCCAGGTAATGATTTATAAGAGCCACAATTGTTTTCGTTATCTTTAGTATCAATGAAATCATTTTTATGATATTCATATGGAATAAAACTTATTTCACTTTTTGAGTTTATTTCACATGAAGATTCAATTTTTTTTAAAACACTATAACTTTCAAGGCTTGCAATAGCAAATCCATCCTCTAACGCCTTATACAAAAGATTATGAATTCTAAAGATTCTTTCAGAATTTAGAAAATACCTACATGAGACATTTGAAAAAACGGTTTCAAGTGTCATTCCTTCTACATCGTCATTGATTAAAACTAAAAATTTTTCATTCTTTTTAACAAAATCCTTAACCTCTTCAAGTGAATTAAAGTTTTCAGGAATAATAGTTTGATAAAGTTCATCGCATATCATGCCAAGAGACTTAAATCCATTGTTATATTCCCACTTTTTCCTTTCATCATAACTCATTGATAATACACTGGATAGTGTTTCGTGGTATTCCTGATAATTTTTAAATTTCATCATTTTTGAAGGTACATCTAACTCTAAGATTTCTTCTTCTTTATTGCATCCATAGTTTAAAATAATCAAGGAAGCACAGAGTAACAATAAAATTGATGTTACAAACAAACTTTTTCTCTTTATTTTCGTCTAATTTTGTAGCGTTAAACTTCGGTTTAGCCGCCTCACCCCAACGTTGATTTTCCGGTCATACAACGGGGTGGGGCTTTTTTATACCGTTTTGATTGGGGGAGATGTACGGTACAACAAAAACTCCCGGCAATTTTTCAAAATCACAATTGAAAAATTCACCTCAAAATTTTGAGATTTACATAGGCATTCGGGTTATGTTGTTATGAAATTCTTTCCTAAACTAGTTACTGAGTGAACCTATTCAATAAAATATTTAAATATCTATATATGTTTATAAATACATTTTATATCAAACGTTTGCGGGTACAAACGTAAATAAATATTTTAAAAATCCCCCCCCTCCTGTTTTTATGTTAAGCAACATGTTTTTATGTAAAAATAAGGGCTCCTTGGTATTTGTGGCCCTTTTAAGATTAGGATTTTTTTTCGAATAAAAACTAAAACCTAAAAACCAACCCATACCGAGCATTAAACCCCTGATTGTATTTATAGTTTTTGTAGCCAGCCTCGACAAACAGGCCAAATTTTTTAGTTAAATAGAATGCTCCGCCTCCCATTAACGAGTAGTCAAGATAGTTTCCTTTTGCCGGGGTAATATTTTCTCCCTCAGAGGAGTTAATGGTTATTAAACCAACGTTCCCTGCAATGTAAATATCGAATCGTGGTACTCCTTCCTTCAGAACGAAAGGGAGAATATGAAATTTCCCGTTTAATCCATAGTGGAATGATGAGGAATACTTTTCAAAAGTAGAAGAAACCAAATTGTTTTCCTTTTCGTGCGACCACTCCTCAAAAACGCCCACACCCATATAACCACCTATCCCAAAATATTTTGTCAAATTTCTGTTATACTCAACTCCTAAATTCAGTAAATTTTTTTCAAACCAGTAGCTCTCTTTAACCTTTAGGTTTGAAAAGGATAGGTTGAACGCGTTTTTTTGTGCAAAAGTTTGGTTTGAAAAAAGGCAAGAACAAACAAAAGGTATTGCTAATACGAATAAATATTTTTTTACCCTCATAGTAATTAATCGATAGAGTTAGTATGTTATTTTATTGAATTCCTGCAAGATGGCCGTAAGCATATCTTTCACGTTCTGCATTAATCGCATAAAAGTAGCCGGTTCCTCCTTCGCTAACATTTGTTTTAACATTACCTGCAATAGTTGAAAACATGCCAGCCTTCCAATGGGTTTCATTAAAAACGGATAGTAAATATTCGTAGTAAGAGTTTGATATGCTCATCTTTACTATTTCCAGTGAATCATTCGCCAAACCACTTGCAAAAGTTGACCATGTACCTGCAGGAAAAACTCCTTGAGGTAAACTACCAATATGACTATAGATTCGCATATTGTACAAGTCTTTTAAATCTTTGTGAGGTAAATGAAAAGTATTTAATGAATCGTAAGTGCCCTCGATACAATTCCAAATATTGGGCACTTGGTAACCAAAATTATGCTCAGAAATCATTATTTGAACAAAATCTTCATTTGGGAAATATTGTACATTATGTATTGGGAAAGCATTTTCATTGCTCACCTCAGGGAGTACATCTGAAGCAGTATACAACTTACTATTATAAGTTACCATTAAAGTGTACTCATGGCCAACAATTCCTTCAATACTATCGAGCGAGAAGTAATCTCCTTTGTCATTTACAAGTTCAAAAGCGAAGGTATCAATTCCATCATTCAAAAATACAATAGCTTCATTTAATGGGACAAAATCAATATCACCACTTATTAAAATTGGCCTTGATAAAGTAATTTTACACTTTGATTTTTCATTTGAAACAAATCCGCTTACCACAATTTCTAAGTTAAGATCGGAATCTGTAAAGGGCAAATCATTTATATCGATCAATTCTTTTTGGCAAGAAAGAAAAGTTATCGCAACCAGAAACAAAATAAAAATCCTATTCATCGTTATTTAAAAGTTAAATTTTACTGAAAAATTTGGCATGATACTGAAAAGCGTATACTGGTAAACATCTATTTCACACGATGTTCCTGGTCTTCTTACAAATTCATAGCCTAAAGGATTCTTTCTGGCATAGGCATTAAATACTCCAATGCTAACAGTTTGAAACGATTTTTTATTAGTCTTTTTTGTAGTGTAGGTTGCAGCAATATCAAGCCGGTGGTAATTGGGGAAACGACTTGAGTTTCTATCAGAATAAATTGGGATAGGTTCCTTCCCTTCAAAGTAAAACCCAATGGGTAATGTGACTGGGCGACCCGACATGTATATCCAGATAGAACTTATGTTCCATTTCGGAGAGATTTGATAATTTCCAGTCATTCGAAAATCATGAGGAATATCATACGGTGAACTATATTCCATCCCTTCGTTAATTTCTTCAATAGTTCGAAATGCTTTTGAATATGAGTAACTAACATTACCAGTAAATTTTCCATCTTCTTTTTTAACAACAATTTCTAACCCACAAGCTTTTGACGTTCCAGTTCGAACTTCTCCTTCTATGTAAGGATTACAGATTAGTTTTGCGTGATCAACATAATCAATTTGGTTTTGATACATTTTCCCGTATGTTTCAACTTCGAAGGAGTACGTGTCGTTAAATTTATGGAACCAACCCATAGAAAAAATATCCACAATAATTGGTTTAATGTTTGGATTGGCCGGAAACCAAGTTTCGAGAGATGTATATGAAAGGCTGCTATTTTGCAGTATTTGCAAATACTGAGCGTTACGTGCATAGGCAAATTTAAGGGAGGAATTGTTGTTTATACCGGCATTAAGGCTAACCCGTGGTTCAATGCACCAATAATAATTATAAATTCCTTTTGAATTGTTTTTTGTTTCTACAGGAACATGAAACTCGTTATACTCGAACCATGTTGCTTTACCAATGTTTTGGAAACCTGAAATTCGAATGCCATAATCAATTCCCAACCATTTTATTGGTTGAGTATTATGTGAGATATAAAATGAATGTTCTAAAGCATTTATACGAGGAATGCTCTGGTCTTTATCGACTGATTCTCCCGGTATAAATTTATGGTAAATACTTCCAACACCAATTCTTAATGAATTTTGCGGTTTAATGTAATAAGTTACATCAAGTTTAATATTAATATCCTTTAATCCGGTTTGCCACTTATAATCCCTTGTTTCATCCTTAAACTCGAGGTAGTTATCATAATCGCTAGATATTAAGGAAAGGTTAGCGAATAGTTTCTCGCCAATATTTCTGTTCCACCTGAAAGTTGCCGTTGAGTTTCCCCACTTATTGAAATAACCATCGATTGATTCCAATCGGTCCTTGCCATTATAGATAGAAAAAAACAGCCTGTTTTTGATTCCTATCTTTGAGTTTACCTTAACATTTATGTCATAAAAAGCTGGGACCAAAGGTATATAATTGCCAGGACTCATAAGTAAATCTACCAAACTTTTTCTGGCCGATATAAAGTATGATGAAATTTCATTTTTAACAGGACCATTTGCTGATATTGAGACAGAAAAGGGACTTATTCCGGTAGAGAAGTTATGCTCCTTCATGCTTCCCTCCTTCATCTTACAATCAATAACCGACGAAGCTCTTCCTCCGTATTGTGCTGGCATGTTGCTTTTATACAAGCTAACATGGTTGATGGCATCGGGATTAAAAACCGAAATCAAACCAAACAAATGTGAAGGATTATAAACAGGTGCTTCATCGATAATGATTAGGTTTTGATCACTACCGCCTCCACGAATAAACATACCCGATGAACCATCACCAACTGTTTTTACTCCTGTTTGCAGCTGGATTGCCTTTATTATATCAGCCTCTCCAAAAACGCTGGGTAAACGACTTATTTCTTTTAATGATAAACGCTCCATGCTGAATTCGTTCATATGCACAGGGTTTGTCTTATAATCCGATTTTACTGTGACTTCCTCTAATTCTTCTGTTAAAGTTTCGATTTCAAAATCAATCCTAATGTTTTTTTTTAAATTAATATTAATTACTTCACTGGTATAGCCTAGGTATGAAACCAAAATAGTATGCTCACCAGGGCTCAATAACAATGAAAAAAAACCATAACTGTTGGTTGTTGTTCCCTTCAATACATTTTGCTCAACCACTGTTGCTCCAATTAAAACTTCTCCTGTTATTTTATCAGTTACATATCCACATAAGACGTAATTTTTTTGTGAAACAGCAATTGCTGAACAATTTAGTAAACAAAGAAAAATCAATAAAAATTTGAATCTCTTTTTCATAAAGTGCAAAATTGATTTATTAATTTTTAGAAAAGAGGAAGAAGGGAGAAATTAATTCTCCCTTCGTTATTATTGATTAATATTCAAATGTTACTGTATATGCGCTGCTTCTCCTACACCTCACATGCATTTGATATTGGTAAATAATATCTTTTGTTTTCGTTGTGCAATCCTTATTTGGAACTTTTGTCCATTCCGAAACAACAGTTGACCAGCTGCTTGTTGAATATGCTTTGTATTTTAATCCAAAATGAACATCCCACCACCAATGAGTATCGCATATTGACGCTGTCCTTTCTAAATTTTGTATAGCTTGGCTATAGTGCCAAAAATATTGTTCTCCTTTGTCATCCCCAAAATCAGGATGCATGTATGTTATAGCTATGCCTTTTACATTTTCTGCTAGTTTCTGTGAAATTATTTCAAAGGAAATTGGATTTACTGACACCTTTGAATTTTCTTCATTTGACTCTTGTTCAGTGTATTCTGTCGAATAATTATCCGTGTAAATACTGTTAATAGTTTCACATGATGACTTACCTTCATAAATTGGAATTAATTTGAAATTCTTTTCAGAGTAAAGCAGAGGTAATGATTCATCATTTGATGATACCCTTATTGTAATAGTATTTTCTCTTGTCTCATCTGCAACCTGAACATCTTTTTGAAATTTAAGGGTTGAAGTGTTCATGATACTGAACTTATCTTCCTCTTTTTGGCAAGAATAAAATAATAATAAAAAACAGGTAATCGCACCAAAAAAAATAGTGATATAATTCAAACTTTTTCTCTTCATTTTCGTCTAATTTTGTAGCGTTAAACTTCGGTTTAGCCGCCTCACCCCTATGTTGATTTCGTCGTCATGCAAGGGGGTGGGGCTTTTTTTTGTGCCGTTTTGATTGGGGGAGATGTACGGTACAACAAAAAACTCCCGGCAATTTTTCAAAATCACAATTGAAAAATTAACCCCAAAATTTTGAGGTTTACATAGGCATTCGGGTTATGTCGTTATGAAATTCTTTCCTAAACTAGTTACTAAGTGAACCTATTCAATAAAATATTTAAATATCTATATATGTTAATGAATATCTTTTATTTCAATCGTTTGCGGAAACAAACGTAAATAAAAATTTACAAATTACCCCACCTCTGTTTTTATGTTAAGCAACATGTTTTTGTGTAAAAATAAGGGCTCCTTGGTAATTGTTGCCCTTTCACAATTCTGTGTTCTTTTTGAATAAAAATATTAGGTTATGCCTATTAAAGTTCAACAAAAATTACTCTGTAAGCAAAAAAAAGGTAAACACTAGTAGTGATACCTTACGTAAAACTGCAGCACATTATTCAGCTGCCCGCGATCCCAGCGGTAGGTAACATTGTCCTTGTACCTGCGTATTGGAAAAATTGAATACGAGAAAGTTGCGCAGAAGCTGAACTTCTCTGTAAGCTTATACTCAACACCGGCATTCGCAGCAAACTCCAACTTCTCGAAAAGCGCCTGCTCATCCTCGGGGAAGGGACCGTCGGCATTCTTCTCAACGGCTTTCCATAGGTAGCCAAACGAAAGTCCAGCGTATGGAATTATATTCTCGCGGTACTTGTACTCAACCAGAAAGGGCATTTCGGCGTAGTTAAGCCTTATGCTGTAGAAACCTGTAGTTCCTCCGGCGCCATCGGTAAATCGGCGGTAGCTGCCTTTCTGTATGAACCGCAGCTCGCTGCGAATTGTAACCAACGGAGTGTAGCTGCGGCTAACCCAAACCCCGGCAATTAACCCAACGCGGTTGTACCCAGCA
>Ga0209203_1002313_pt1 | contig 12784 bp, 9 predicted proteins | sample AD_UKC109_MetaG_FD_184423 | JGI IMG/M metagenome (GOLD analysis project Ga0209203, IMG submission 184423) | Active sludge microbial communities of municipal wastewater-treating anaerobic digesters from Hong Kong - AD_UKC109_MetaG (SPAdes)... | ecosystem: Engineered > Bioreactor > Anaerobic >...
TCGAAAACCGCCGGAGCGTCTTCTGGATTTGTTTTCTCTGGCTAGAAAATCCTTGAACCCGAAAAATCGATGAAAGTCCTGGAAGTCCTTCAGTTCGACTCTCAAATGCGCATTTATCGACAGTCTCTTACGCACCGGGCTACCCTCTATCGCCCCTGACGGGGCTGTTTGTCGCCTGTCGGCGCATTTATCGACAGTCTCGTAAGCGCCGGGCAAAAAAGCCCATTTTTCCCCCAAGCCCCGGAGGGGCGGCAGACGCATTCTTTCTCAAAACGAGAAAATCGACAGTCTCCTAGATGCGGGATCTGGTAGCAAACAGCACGATCTCCCATGCGCGTCAGCGCCGGCCGAGGCTCCACACAATGAAGGTTGTATACAGGTCCAGGAATTATTCCCGGTAGGTTCAGGATTTATTCCCGGACTACCTCACGCACCGGGCGCAGTACAGATACGTCGTGTCGTTGTAGCTGACCAGGCCGTTGTAGAAGTGGATGCGCCAGGCGGTGTCGGAGTTTTCGGTGACCTGCTGGGTCGTCCAGTGGATCCACCCGTCGCCGGCCAGTTCCGCCGGGCAGTAGCGTCCCGCCGGCCCGGGCCCGCTGAAAAACGGACAGCCGTTGCACGGCGGATTCCAACACATCATATAAGCCAGACACTCGTCGGTGACGCCGCAATCGCCGCCGGTCGCCGTGTTGTCGCAACCACGGATGAGGCTGCGCAGCTCCGACACCGTCGGCAGTCGCCAGTCGTCGAAGCCGCCCCAGGACAGTTGTTCGCAATGGCTTTTCGCGCCGGCCCAATTCAGGTCGCACGCGTCGCCGTTCTGCCACATCAAGCCGGATGCCGGATCACTGCACACGTCGCCGTTGCAGGAAAATTCCCCCGGCGTGACGTCGTCGTCGTCCGCGCTGTCGTCGTCCGTGTCCGGGGTGGTGTCGTCGTCGTCGGGAGTGGCGTCGTCATCGTCGACGGGCGAGGCGTCGTCGTCGCTCGCGTCATCGTTGTCGTCATCGTCGTCGCCGTTGCACGCCGCGATGATCGCCCCCGCGCCGAAAAGCAGCAGCACGATAGCCGTCAGCCAATAGTTTTTCACCCGCATCGCCTTTTTTTAAGATTGAAAGATAAAGCCTGCGACCGGTCGTCTCACGTCACGCTCAACACCCGGCGGATGACTTCGCCCACGAACGCTTTCCACGATTCGAAATCGTTAACGCTCTCGTATTTGTCCGAATCCCTGGGCACCAGAATTTCAAACTGCGGCGATACCGCCGTAAAGGAAATCAGGTGTACCGCCAAGAAGAGAATCGCCTTTTCCGGGTCGATTTTTTTGATCGTTCCCGCTTCCATCATCTGGTTCAGCAGCATGATCAGCACATTGAACGTGGTGAACAGCTCGGGTCGTTTCTCCTTCAGCTTGCGGAGATGCTCGCCGCCCGACACCAGATCGTGCAGCAGCATCCGCGCGGTCTCGTGATTTTGCGCAAACATGTCCATGGCCAACGCCGTCAGCATCGTAAAATGCTCGATCGTGATCGGCCCGGTCAGAAGCGGCTCATCGACCAGGATCGTCTTGGTTTCCCACAACGACTCCAGGCACGCCAGGTACAGCCCCTCTTTGTTGCCGAAAATGTAATAGATCATGTACTTGTTGGCTTTGGCCTTGAGCGCAATACGATCCACCCGCGCACCCTGCAACCCGTGTTCGGAAAACTCCCGTCTTCCGGCCGTTAAGATGCGTTCCCGCGTGGCTTCCAGATCCCGCTTGCGCACTTTCTCCTTCGGCTGTTTCATCGCACTCACCTTCAATTGACTGATCGGTCAATAAATATAGAGGATAATCCGAGCGGAGTCAATTCATGCTCGTAAAACCGCTTTTCTTGGCCTAATGAAGATTAACTACACATTTATACTAAAATTTCCATGGAAGCAAATTGGAAATTACAACATTCGAAAATCCAATGATAGTGCCGTTTCATTTTGTAACAGGCTGAAAAATAAAGTTTTCCGCCCGAACCGGAATGGTGTTTCGACCCTCGTTGTTACCGAATCGCAACAGAAACGATACAAAGTCCGCGCGGATTTTTTACGATAATCCCTTATGAAGAGGTGAAAAATGAGCATCGCCATCAGTTCCGCGAGTATCCTGTCGGCCTATTACGGTACGTCGACGACCTCCACGACCTCGACGACCTCGACGACCTTCTCGTCGATCGACGCCGACGGCGACGAGGCTATCAACAAGGATGAACTGAGTTCCTATCTGGCCCAGGCGACATCCTCCTCCGGTTACGCCAACAGCATCTTCAGCGCGATGGACACCGACGGCGACGATTCGGTCAGCCAGGACGAATACGACAGCTATTCCGAAACGCGCGGCCAGCAACTGTCCCTGGTGCTGTCTACGCAGCAGATGATGGCCGACCTGCAGTTGACGCTGCTCACCTCGATCAACGGCGATTCGTCATCGAGCACGAGCGGCATGTCGATCCTCGCGAACAACACCACCACCTCGATCCTCAGCGCCTACGCCGAGAACATGAGCCTGTCGGTTTCCGACACCATCAGCAACGTGGACGTGGAAGCCTGACGCTTTTCCCTATTCAACCACCTCGTCAGGGCGCGACCCATTCGTCCGCGCCGATGTCCCACCACAAGCCTTGCGGACGATCGTCGCCCTCGAAATCCTTGATCAGCAGCGCGTAGTGCGGGAACCAGTCGGTCGCGTCGAAGCCCGCGTCGATGCATTCGCTGGCCGCGCTCAGGTGATAATCGCCCGCGCCCGGATCCGCCAGCCCCGGCTCCGCGCCGATGTTGCCCGTCGCTTCGATGCAGCCGTCCCAGCCGCAGCTGTTGACATCCTCGATGGTGGTCACATAGGTCGAGTTCACCCGCAGGTAGTTGCTGCCGGTGCCCGGATACAGGTCGTTGAAGATCAACATCGTTTCTTCGTCGGTGTCGGTGTTGTACAGGGCGATCCGGTTGCCCGTGCCGGTGCCGGCGGTGATGATGTTGTTGACCAGCAAGGCGGTTTGGCCGTAGGTGATGTTCGCCACGCCGAACGACGTGTTGTTGCCGCTGCCGCCCAGGATCGTGTTGTTGAACATCCGCAGCAACGGCATGCTGCGCACTTCCACCCCGTAGCTCATGTTGGTGCCGGTGCCCGCGACGATCACGTTGTTGATCAGCACCGAGCTGTAATCCTGCAACTCCACCGCGTACAGCGTTTCCGAGCCGGTGTCGCCGCTCATGATCAGATTGTCGATCAGCAGCACTTCGGCCGTGGCGTTCACGCCGTAATGCCGCGCGGCGTCCGTGCCGCCGAGAATGGTGTTGTCGTAGAGGATCGAACCGTTGGCGGTCCAAGTGAGTTGCACACCGGTCGAGGTGCCTGTCGGATGACCGCCGTCGATGTCGTTGTGCACGATCATCGTGCGCGTGTAGGCGTACAGGCCGTAGGTGGCGTTGGCCCCCGCGCCGCCCCCCAGCGACAGGCCTTCCACCGCGACCAGCCCGGTTCCCGTCGTTTTCAGCGCCCACTCCGCCGTGGCCAGAATTTCCGAAACGTTCGCGTCGATGTCGCGCGACCAACCTTCGGTCGCATCGTACCCGCCGAAGACCGACACTTCGGACGTGACGCTTTCAGGGTACACGCCCAGATCGACGTACACGACCTTCCCGGCGGCCAGCGCGGCCGTGACGGCGGCCTGCACCGTCAGCTTCGGTAGGGCCATCGTGCCCGGATTGTCGTCGTTGCCCAAGCCGGAGACGAAGATGCCGTTGTCGTCCGCGTGCACCAGGTCCGCGTCGTCGCAGTTCTGGTCGATGCCGTCGTCGGGCAGCTCCGGCGCGCCGGTGAAGGTCAACGGATCGGTGTCGTCGCAATCCTGATCGTCGGTGGTGTAGCCGGCGGGGCATTCGTCCTCGTCCAGCGACTGCATGACGTCCGGGTTGCCCTGCTGATCGAAGTCCGCGTCCTCGTAGCAGGCCAACAGGCATTCGTCCTCGTCTTCGTTGCAATATCGCGGTTCCGAGCATGGATCGCCCGTGTGGTCGCATTCGTCGTTGGCTTCGTCGCACGACTCGGTGCCGTTGCAATACTCACCGTCGTCGGGGCAGGGGTCGCCGGCGTGCTGATCGCACACGCCGCTCAGGCACGTATCGTCACCGTTGCAGTACGTGCCGTCTTCGCAACTGGCCCCGTCGTTGTCGGTCCAGTCCGTGGTCGATTGGCTGACGTCGCAGATTTCGCAGACGTTGGCCGGATTCGTGTCGCCGTCGTCGTAGCATTCCTCGCCGATGAGACAGCCGGTGCACACGTCGGTGTCGTCGTCGCCGGTATCGTCATCGCCCGTGTCGTCATCGCCGGTGTCGTCGTCGCCCGTGTCGTCATCGCCGGTGTCGTCGTCGCCGGTGTCGTCATCATCATCAGGCGTGGTGTCGTCGTCGTCGGTCGTGTCGTCGTCGCCGCTCGCGTCGTCGTTGTCGTCGTCATCGTCGTCGCACGAGCAATAGAATATCGAACCTACACACAAAATAAGTGCCAGCAATACGGTCCACAGATTGTATTTCATCAAAAAACCTCCCGCAAATATCCGTGGGAGTATCCAAACATTTAACGGAAATAAAAACAAGTATTTTCCGGATTTATGGAAGATAGGTATATTTTTCGCCTTTCGGCATTTAGACCAGCAGGTTCTTCATCCGCTCCAGGTAGTCCTTTATCTGCGCCGGTTGCAGATCCTGATCCTTGTAGTGAGGCTTGGAGATCAAAATCGTCTGCTTGTTGCCGGTGAGCGTATTAAAACCCTGCTGGAAAAACCAGTCGACCGTCTCGTAGCGGCCGCGATCCATCAGGTAGTTCATCGCCGCCGTCTCGTCGCCGGCACGGATGAAAAAGCGGTCGTCGACCGGCAAGCCCAGGCGGATCTCCTTGAGCGCGCCGAGTTTGCTCAGTCCCTTGGTGACGAAATTTTCCTTGCACACGTACAGGTTGAAGCCCAGCGGCGACAGCCATTGCAGATGCAGGCGCGGCGGCGCGTTGCGCCCGCCCAGCGTCAGGTTGATGCGCACCTCCAGCCCGTCGCGCAGCACCTTGAGGTAGGTGCCGGTGAAAAAGTTCTGGACGATCTCCCCGCCCATGTCCGCGTGCAGCGGCGTCAACTCTTTGCGCAGCGTCCGCTCCATCAATTTGAGGATCCCGAACACGAACAAAAACAACAACGGCACCGACAAAATCGCCAACGAAATGGCGACGATCCCCCCGACATTGGAATTCATTTCTGATCCTCTCCCGCGTGCGTGAATTTAAAAAAAGTATCCTCGGCCGCACGCCGGAATGCAATCGCCGGTAACGGTCTTAGGGAATATTCTTCATCGGGTTGATATCGATCCGGAAAAAGCCGGGGAAAAAAGGTCGGGAAAAGTATCGGCCGCTCCCGGATGCCCGCCTGCCCGGGCATGGTATAAAGCTATCTTCGTGCGTTGCGCATGTCAGCACACCTTTGGCTTCGCCAAAAATGCGGCACACGAGTAAGTCATCCTGAACGTTGATCCTCCGAAGCCTTGGCGAAGGAGGAAGCGAAGGATCTCTCGTTGGTGAACGTAGATTCTTCGTCGCGCTAAGGCGCTCCTCAGAATCACGTGGCTTGTGTGCCACAGTTTACGCCGTCCGGCGTAAGCTGTGCTTGCCTTGAACATCCCGCAAAAAAAAGGGACACGATGAAATCGTGTCCCCGCTTTTACAATGTCGATCGTGTTCGGCTTACAGACCGCGCTTGGCCAGGATCTTCTCGACCTCGTCCATGTAGCGGTTGGCCCGCTCCATGAGGCCCTGGTAGGCGGCGGGTTTGGTCATGTCCGCGCCCGCATCCTGCAGAATCTCCACCGGGTTCTTCGAGCCGCCGGCCTTGAGCATGCCGGTGTAGCGCTCCAGCGCGCCCTTCTTTTTGGCCAGCACGTCCTCGCTCAGCAGGCTCGCGGCGGCCACGCTGGTCGAGTACTGGAAGACGTAGAAGTTGTAATAGAAGTGCGGCACGATGGCCCATTCGGCGGCCAGGTAGTCGGGCACCTCGGTCACGCCCTCGTCCACGCCGTAGTACTTCTTGACCAGGTCCATGAAGATGCCGTTGAGCATTTCGCCGGTCAGCGGCTCGCCCTTTTCCACCTTCTCATGGATGATCAGCTCGAACTCGGCGAACTGGATCTGCCGGAAGAACGTGCCTTTGATCGTGCCGTCCAGGAAGTTGCCGAGCAGGAACAAACGCTCGTCGTCGTCCTTGACCTTCTTGAGCATGGTGTCGTTGAGCAGGTTCTCGTTGAAGGTCGAGGCGACCTCGGCCACGAAGGTCGAGTAATAGGAAATGGGGAAGGGCTGCGTTTTGTTCGAGTTGTACGAGTGCATCGCGTGGCCCAACTCGTGCGCCAGCGTCAGCGCCTCGTTGTAGGTGTCGGTGTAGTTCATCAGCACGTACGGATGCACGTCGTAGGCCCAGCCGCTGGCATAGGCGCCGCTGTCCTTGCCCTCGTTGGGGTACACGTCGATCCACCGGCTGTTGAACGCCTCGCCGACCGTGTTCACGTAGTCCTTGCCCAACGGCGCGAAGGCCGTCAGCAGCGTCTTTTGCGCCTGCGCGTAATCCATCTCGATGTTCACGTCGCGGGTGAAGGGCATGTACAGATCGGTGTAGGCCAGCTTGTCTTTGCCCAGCGCGCGGGCCTTGAGTTTCAGGTAGCGATGGAAGATCGGCAGGTTGTCGTGCGCCGCCTGGATCAGGCTGCGGTAGATCTGCGGATCGATGCCGTCGATGTCCAGCGCCGCTTCCAGCGTGTTCTCGTAGCCGCGCTGCTTGGCGTAGAAGGCGTGGATCTTCATCTGGCCGTAGAGCATCTCGCCGATGGTCCGCTTGTATTTGTCGTGCAGGCCCATGAACGAGGCGAACACCGCGCGGCGGTCGCTTTCGACCAGCCCGCGGCGGATCTTGTCGAAGTTCGTGTAGTCGACCTTCACCTGCGAACCGTCTTCGAGGGTGATCGTCTCGAAGGGCATGTCGGCGTTGGTGAACAGCATGTAGGCGTTGTACGGCGTGCCGTGGGTATCGCCGGCGGCGGCCAGAATCGCCTCCTGCTCCGGCGGCAAAATGTGCTTTTGTTTGCGTAGCGTCTCACTGAGCGGATAGCGGTAATCCTTGAGGCTCGCGTCGGTCAGCAGCGCGTTCACCTTGTCCTGGCCCAGCGCGATGATCTCCGGATCGACCCAGGCGATCATCTCCGACCAGCGCGCCCGCAGGGTTTCGGTTTCCTGCTGCCGGGCCTTGTTGTCGGCGATGCGGGTGTCCTGATCCAGCATCTTGTGCGCGTAGGCCTCCAGGCGGCGGATTTCCTTCTCCAGGCCGTAGAGCATGTCCAGCGCCGCTTTGAGCGTCGCGGGCGATTCGCCGAGGCGACCCTTGTAGGCGTTGAGCTTTTCCGCTTCGGGCAGGAAGGCGTTTTTGGCCTCGTTGAACGTGACCGGGCTCGCGTACAGCGCGGTCAGATCCCAGGTGAACTGCGGTTCGATTTCGCCGCGTTCGCGCGCCAGCAGCGCGCCGGAGAGCGTCAGCGAAAACAGAACCAAGGCGAGAACGGTAATCAGGCGAATGTGCGATTTCATCTTCGGCTTTCCTTGTCTGTCAAAAATGTTCCGGCAATATAATCACGATTTTTAAACATGCCTTTATAACCCGAATTGTCAGGCGTGCAAATCCGCGATGAGAAGCCTGCGGCAAAACGCCGATCCTTTCTTGTCATTCCGCTTTTAAAAAGGTCAAGAAAGGTATTTGTTGGTCCTAAAAAAATCGGGGACACCCATAACCGCGCAAGTCAAGAGCATCCCCTTCTTGCTTCTTTGTTGCTTGGCGAGGGGCGGGCCTTCCGGGCAGCCCGGCCGAGCCAAGCGATTCAATTGTTTGCTCGCGTGCTTTTACAGACACCCATTCGCACCGATTCCCACCAGGTGGAACCATGCAGAAAACGCTTCGTCGGGCGGAGCGCCCACTCATGATGACGGCGCAATCGCTGTCGTTCGCCAGTCCCCAGGACCGGGCCGCTTCCGCCCGCAAACGCACGCGAGTTTTCAAATATCGTTATGCCGCTTGTGCATAATGCCAACGCATCAATCGCAGCCAGCAGATCGACGCCAGTTTGCGCGCCACCGCCACCCGGGCGATGTGCGCACTCGATCGTTTGCGGATGCGCGTGTACATCGCCCGCAGCTTGGCGTCGCCCGGCGTGACCTTCATCGCCACCTGCACCAATCCCCAACGCAGCCAGCCCGAGCCTTGCCGGGTGATGTGCCCGTGGTAACAATGACCGCCCGACTGATTGACCCGCGCGGTCAAGCCGGCGTACGCGCCGACCTGCTTGCCGTTGGCAAAACGCCACGGCTCGCCGATCTCGGCCACAATCAGCAACGCCGTAAAGCGGCCGATGCCGCGAATATCCAGTAACGCCTCGATCTGTGGAAACAGCGGCGCGACGGCCTCCAGCGCCTCATCCAGCCGCTCGATCTCCTGCTGAAAATGGGCAATCCGGCGCAGCATCTCGTCGCGCAAAATCGCCCCCGCCATTCCCAGATCGAGTTGGGTTACCCAGGCCTTCCACCGTTTGCCGAATGACGTTTTGAACGGCGGATGCACGTTGTAGCGCGCCAGCAGAGCGTGCAGCTCGTTTTTCGTTTGCGTCTGATGACGCACGATGCGTGCGCGCGCCCGCGTCAGATCGCGCAACCGATCGTAGGGGGCCGGCGGCACATAAGCGCGCGGAATCAGCTCGGCGCGCAACAGCTTGGCCAGCAGCGCCGCGTCGAGTTTGTCGGTTTTGGCCCGCCCGGCGGCGATCGCCCGCAGTCGTTTCGGATGCGCCAGCACGACCTCGCCCAGCGGCGCGAGCAGATCATACAGCCAACGATAGTTGCATGTTGCCTCGATCACCGCGCGAAAAGGCCGACGCTTGGCAAAAAATTCCCGAATGAGCTCCGGCGCCGCACAAAGAAACGTTCTTGGCTGGCTCACAGCGCCAAATTGGTCTTCCAAAGAAACGACAAGATTGTTACGATGCAAATCGATACCCGCGTAGTACATGGTGTGCTCCTTTCGACTGATGATTGTTTGGTTGGTTTCATCAATCTTATCAGTCTTGCAGGACGCTGCCAGCTACGCGGTTATCGTTTCATGATCCCTTCGTGTCCCCGTTTTTTTCCTTATCCGTGGGACAAACGGGACACTTTGTCCCACCCTTTTTGCTTGCGATTCGCTTGCGATATCATAATGTTATAAAATTTTGACGTGGGACACTCGGGAAAAAGTGTCCCACGCCAATAGTACAGTCGTTCGAGTGCATTGCCCGCCGTAGGGGTAGGTCCCCGTGCCTACCCGGGCCAGGGCAACCCGGGCCAGGGCAACCCGGGCCAGGGCAACCCAGACCAGGGCAACCACGGGGAGTTGCCCCTACAAATAACCATTGGATAGCGCTGATTCGCCGAACGAAGCGAGGTGTATCAGTGTTGTTGTTATCCACTGTTATGCTCACTCATTTCATTCGTTCGCAAAACAGTGCCACCCGGCGTCTCCCGTCGTCCTCGGGCGCGACCCGAGGATCCGGTTGCGATCACCACACCTTTGGCTATCGCCAAAAGTGTGGCACACGGAAAAGTCTTCCTGAACGTTGATCCTCCGAAGCCTTGGCGAAGGAGGAAGTGAAGGATCTCTCGTTCACGCAAGTAGATTCTTCGTCGTACTGGTTGTGCTCCTCAGAATGACGGTCTTTCCGGGTGACCCAGCTTTTGCCGTCAGGCGCAAGCTGTGCCTGATTGTACTCGAATCCTGAAATGACATCTTCCTTTGTCACCCCGCCCGTCGCCAAGCCACAAAGAAGCAAGAAAGGGGATGCTTTTGACTTGCGCAGTTATGGGGGGGCCCGGAAATCCAGGTTCAATCATAGAAAGCAAAATATCTATCGATTGATCCTCTCTATTATAAGATGAAATCTTCTGTGCTAGTTTTGATCCATCTTTTAATATTTCGATCATTGACTAGTCATATACGCAACTTGTTTTTCCAAATCTACTCTTAGCGATTCAATAATCTCACCAACAAGAGCTTCCCATTCATCATCATCTAACCCAAGTGTGTTCTCTTCGACAAATTTTCTCCACGGACTAGACGGTAATAAATTTCCAAGCATCCTATAAAGGATACCTTTATCCACGGTCTCAATTTTCATTCCCTGATCGAGTAAAGAAGTCACGGTAGAGAGAGCAAGTTTACTGAAATGCGGCGCTGTTGACACAACAATTCCATGTAGTTTCCCATGAATGGTAAGTGCTCCTGCAAGTGATTGAATAGTTGAAAAAGGTTCAGATTTTCGTTGCTTTCCCCGTCTTTTTACTTGAACCAGCCATTCATTTTCTTCATCATCTACGTATAATACATCAACTCCTTGGTCGTTTGGGCCTCCAACGTGAATTACTTCTGCCGCTTTTCTATTTGCACGAAACACGTCTCGAACAAGTATCTCGAATTTTTTAGGATCAATACTATGTAAAAAATCTGGATGGACTCGAATATATTGAGCGAGTTCATTCGCACATTCTTCTGGAATTTCATGGGCAAACCGACGCATAGTAGAGAATCCCCACCCCCAACCCCAAGTCTTACTATATGCAGCATATCTGCAGCCGCTCGCCCAAAAGGCACAAGTAGGGCAAAACAAGACCTCAAAATCCCCATAACGCATGTGGTCTTTTTTAAATTGCCAATTTGATTTTAATAGTGGCGCTTTGCAAAACTTACACTTTTTTAACTGCAAATATCTTTCTCGGGCGGAGTCCCAAGTGTTGTGAAACAATTCTTCGGGCTCATTTTGAATCCATTTACGTAATTGTTTGTCGTTGGCGAACTCACGATATATGTCCACCATTTCATCGTCTACTTCCTCATAGTTTTTCTCATTGCCAACAAAATATGCTGCAGATCCATGTAACTCAGTTACAAGCATCCAATTGTATGCAGTAAATGCGTCGGGCTTATTTTTCATATTAAACAACTCCAACAATTAAGTATTAATTTATTATCATCACCCCATAAATAGTTCAAACCAATAGTTATTAATTAGGTCTATTAGATACCCACAGGTGCTGGCAGCAACGGACAAAATAAATCTTGGTAGCCTGACTTATGGGATCATGATCATAAGCAGAAAAACAAATCTTTATATGAATTAGTTACCCTCTTCCCAGACAGTCAGTCGGCAGCGTTTCCGTCACAGGTTAAAAAGGGAGCACCGTCCCTGGGCGAGGCCAGGGGCGGCGCACGAAAATCGGTGCCAGTCGCAACCAGATCCCGCGTCGGGGCGCGGGATAACCAGGAATAATTCCTGGACCTATGTTTTACCTTCATTGTGTGAGGCCTCGGCCGGCGGCAGGGCCGCGCGAAAGCCGGTACAGGTCGCCACCAGATCCCCGGGTCGAGCCCGAGGATGACGGAAAGGATTGTCATGCCCGCGTAGGCGGGCATCCAGGACCAGCAAATACCCTTCCCGACCTTTTTGCCGCCTTGACTTTCCGCCGCGCGGCGGGCACTATCCGGCCGCGCGGGTGGCAAGGGACGCCCGGACCCACGAAAGAGGAACTCACCCTTTTTCGTTACGACGCATCAACTCTTTTGCTTGCCGGATCGTGGGTTATCGGCAGCAGCGGCAAAGGAGTAGCTTATGTCCGCACCGAATGAATCCCCGCAATTGAACGAGTACAAGATCCGCGCGTCGCGACTGCTCAAGGCTTTGCGCGGCGACGATCAACCGCAGGCCCTCGCCGCGGCCGAGCGGCTGCGCATCATCCCGCGTTACCGGGCGATGAGCGCGGCGCAGATCCTCGCCGGGCGCGAGGGTTTGCAGCTCAAGCACGCGCTACAGGTCATCGCGCTGGAGGCCGGGCAGCCCGATTGGCTGACGCTCAAACGCAGCCTGGACGACAATCCGTGGGAGGCCGACGCGGATCTGTTCTATCCGCAACACTACGGCGCCTTCCTCAACCACTGGTGCAAAACCTACGAGGAAGCGCGGGCGCTGCTCGATCGTCAGGGCGGCTACCTGCTGCCCTACCGGCGGCAGTTTTTCATCTGCCAGGCCGACTTCATCAAGGCGATCGGCCTGGACCCCGCCGATCCCGATTGGGAGCGCATCGGGTATGACTGGATCCGTCCCGACGATCAGCACGCGCGCGACCGCCTCTGGGCGAAGTTGCGGGCGAACCGTTAGTTAAAAAGCGGGCGGCGAATCGGGTTTGCCGATTCGCCGCCAGTCAGTGAGGTTCGGGACAGTTACGACCCAGGGAGGATCGATTAGGGGCCGGGAAAAGGATTTTGGGCCCGGTTGGTCGGCATCGGAGTCCCGCGACGAATTTCAATACCGAACCTGCTGCGAATACCGAGCCCAAAATCGTTGTTGTATCTCGCGTTGAAACAGACGGAACCGTGGGGGCAGATCCGGCGGGTTCAACGCTGGAGCCGACTTGATTGTCGGGTTCTCCCAATAGTCAGGCGTTCCGAAAAGGTACGGGCCGTAGAGCGTGCCCTCGAAATCCGGCGGCAGCGTCTGGTCGATGCAGGACATGTCCAGCTCGCCTTGCGGATCGTGAATGAAATCGAAGAACAGGATATCGGCGCAGAAAAGCCCGCTGTCGTCGGTGGTCAACGGCGTCGAGCCGCCGACGCCGTGCGCGGCGTATTCGAAGCCGGCGAAATACTGGTGC
>Ga0209203_1002322_pt1 | contig 12747 bp, 15 predicted proteins | sample AD_UKC109_MetaG_FD_184423 | JGI IMG/M metagenome (GOLD analysis project Ga0209203, IMG submission 184423) | Active sludge microbial communities of municipal wastewater-treating anaerobic digesters from Hong Kong - AD_UKC109_MetaG (SPAdes)... | ecosystem: Engineered > Bioreactor > Anaerobic >...
TCTTCGTGCATGGTCCCAAGGTGCTGAACAACTGCCTGACCATGCCTACCGTGCGTATCTCCGACACGATGTTCCGCGAGCACAGCTACCGCGAGATGCTACAAGGCGTGAAATAGGCTGCAGCCTGCGGCCGGCCCATGGCGGCGGGCCGCTTTCAGGGGATGTGCGACTCCAGCGAGAAACGCGCCCCGGCATCCACCGCCAAGCGGTCACGCAGTGTCGGCAGGATGCTTTCGAGTTGCTGTGGCAGTGTCCACGGCGGATTGATCACATAGACACCGCTGCCGTACATGCCGCTGCCGGTCGGTTGCCGCACCTGCAACTCGACCTGCAGCCACGCCGGCGCCCCGAGACGTCGAAACCGCTCGCGCATCACCTGCACTTCATTACGGCGCAGCAGGGGATACCAGAGCACGTACGTGCCCTGCGGGAATCGCTTGAGCGCTGCGCTCAGGACCTCTTCGACACGACGGTAGTCGGCCTTCACCTCGTAGGGCGGGTCGATCAGTATCACCGCCCGCCTGGTCGGCGGCGGAAGGATGCCGACCAGGCCGGCGAAGCCATCCTCGCCACGCACCCTCACCTGCCTGCCGGAGGCCTTGAACCTGGCCTGCAGTGCCCGCAGATCGGCCGGGTGCATCTCGTACAGCAGCATCCGGTCTTCGTCACGGACCAGCGATCCGGCCAGCAAAGGCGATCCGGGATAGATCCGCAGGTCTGGCCCGCTGTTGAACGCACGCAATGCGCCCAGGAACGCCACCAGCGCGGGCGGCAACTGTGACTGTTCCCACAAACGCCCGACCCCTTCCAGGTACTCGGCGTTCTGCGCCGCCTGCGGCCCTTTAAGATCGTATTGCCCCGCCCCGGCGTGCGTGTCGATATACCAGTACGGTTTGTCCTTTTGACCGTAGTACGAAAGTATCTCGAACAGGACATAGTGCTTCAGGACATCGGCATGGTTGCCGGCATGAAAGGCGTGGCGATAGCTCAGCATGTTGGGGACCGGTCAGATGAAGGCCGGCATCCTAGCATCTCGCGGCCGTAGCGCCTGTGCACGGAACACCGCGCATAACATCAAAACAGATCCACGCCTCCGCTTTCACCCGTGCTCTGGTCATCGATGTCGGCAAAATCGACACTGCGGTTGCGCCCGTTCTCCTTGGCGAAGTACAACGCCCGGTCAGCCTGGTCTACCAGGCTGGTCGGTAACACATTCTCACCGCAACCCACATACCCGATGCTCACGGTGACGCGACCGATACCGGGGAAGTCATACTTCTCGACGATGTTGCGGAAACGCTCGAGGGCTATCCTTGCCCGATCCGGGCGGGCCGCACACAGCAACACCACGAACTCTTCGCCCCCGAACCTGAACAGGTCGTCGGTGTAGCGAAACGAACGCTCCATCAGGCGGGCGAAATGAATCAGCACCTCATCACCGTAAAGGTGCCCCAGTGTGTCGTTGACGCGCTTGAAATGGTCGATGTCCAGCACGGCGAGGGTCAACGCATGATTCGGTTGCTCGCGTGCACGCTGGCTTGCCAGCTCAAACAGCACGGCAAAGGTCTGGCGATTGAGCAGACCGGTCAGCGCGTCGCGTTCGCGGCTGTCCATCAGCCTGACGAGGTTGCCGTAGATCTCGATAACCTGCAGCAACTTGGCGCGCAACCACGGATCCACCGGTACCTGTTCCAACACGACCAGGCGCAGCGGCCCGATCTCGCCCGACAGCGGAATGATCAACTGCCCGGACTCGCCGCCTTCTGACTCGATGGCTGCCGGCTGCAGGGTTCGAATGACATCCATCAGGTCGAGCACGCGGTCGCGCTTCTCCAGGCGCTGCCCTGTGTCGTCGAAGCGGCGAATGCTGATATCGTCAGGCCCGATGTCGGACTGTGCCTTGCCCGTCACGCGGCGGCCAAATACGTCGAGTACCGAAACCTCGGTTCCAGGGGACATCTCGCGCAGGCTGCCGATAAGTCGCCGCGTCAGCGCGATGCCGTTGCTCTGCCGACTCAATCCGACGACAGTACTGAGTTGTTCGAAACCGTCGTTGGTCATAGGTCTCCCTCGACTTGCTAACGGCGCATCGACGTTGCGCTTTAATCCCGGGCGCGCAGTCCAGCCGGGCATCCGGCGGCCAGCACCGGTGCCACCGGTGCGCGAGTCCTTCGTGGCCGGCCGTTCGCCCAAACGACCACGTCGATCGACGATCGTCGATGAATCTGATCGAAACTATCACTTTTCATCGTCACCCTGTTGCGGCTTATAACAACGGCAACCTGGAATTAGTGGGTGGCATTTTATGCCTATTCTCAACGAGATTCGCTTCGACAACCTGCGCGGCGACCTGTTCGGCGGCGTGACAGCGGCCATCATCGCGTTGCCGATGGCCCTGGCCTTCGGCGTGGCCTCCGGCGCAGGTCCCGCCGCCGGGCTGTATGGTGCCGTGCTGGTCGGCCTGTTTGCCGCGCTGTTCGGCGGCACCCCCACGCTGATCTCGGAACCCACCGGCCCGATGACCGTGGTCATGACGGCGATCATTGCCAACCTGATCGCTGCCAATCCCGAACAGGGCATGGCGATGGCCTTCACCGTAGTGATGCTGGCCGGGATCTTCCAGATGATCTTCGGCGCACTCAAACTTGGACACTACGTGACGATGATGCCGTACACGGTCATCTCCGGCTTCATGACCGGGATCGGCGTGATCCTGATCATCCTGCAGCTCGGTCCATTCCTCGGGCATGCGACACCGCCCGGCGGCGTGATCGGCACAATCGAGGCATTGCCCGCACTGATTGCGGACATCCAGCCTGCCGAAACCGCGCTCGCCGTGTTCACCTTCGGCCTGATCGTGCTGTTTCCCAAAAGTCTGCGCCGACTGCTGCCGCCACAGCTGCTGGCACTGGTCCTGGGCACACTGGTTTCGGTCATCCTGCTCGCCAACGCGGACATCCGGCAGATCGGCGAGATACCCACCGGTCTGCCCGCGCTGCAGATGCCGGTGTTCACCGCCTTACAGTGGCAGTTGATGGTGATCGACGCCGCGGTGCTCGCGGTGCTCGGCAGCATCGACGCCTTGCTGACCTCGGTGATCGCCGAGAGCATGACACGGAAGGAACACAGCTCGAACAAGGAGCTGTTCGGTCAGGGTATGGGCAACCTCGCCTCCGGGCTGTTCGGCGGCATCCCGGGCGCCGGGGCGACCATGGGCACCGTGGTCAATATCCAGACCGGTGGCCGCAGCGCGCTATCCGGGCTAACCCGCGCATTGCTGTTGCTGGTCGTCGTGCTCTGGGCGGCACCGCTGACCTCGCATATCCCTCTCGCGGTGCTTGCCGGCATTGCGCTGAAGGTCGGTTTTGACATCATCGACTGGTCGTTCCTGCGGCGCGCACACCGGGTGTCGTCGAAAGCGGCGATGATCATGTATGGAGTGATCGCGCTGACGGTGTTCGTCGACCTGATCACCGCGGTGGCGCTGGGGGTGTTTGTCGCCAATGTGCTGACGATCGAGCGCATGGTCAGGCTGCAGAGCCGCTCGGTGAAGACGATCAGACACCCGGATGCGTCAGACGACCTCACCCGCGACGAGCAGACCCTGCTGGAGCAGGCGAAGGGCCGGATCCTGGTCTTCGCACTGGGCGGGCCACTGATTTTCGGTGTTGCCAAAGCGATCTCCCGGCAGCATGCCGTGCTCCCCGATCACGAGGTATTGATCATGGATTTCACAGAGGTGCCGACACTAGGTGTCTCGTCATCCCTCGCACTGGAGAAGATGATCCTGGAGGATCTCGAGGAGCGGATCCCGGTATTCGTCGTAGGTGCTGACGGGGAGGTGATGCAACGGCTGCAAACGCTGGGCCTGATCGACACCCTGCCCGCCGATCACGTCGTCTCCACGCGTCAGGCGGCCCTGGAGGCAGCGACACGGCTCCTCGAGAGCGGCCCCCAGGCCAACGGCGCCGGCAACCTGCCTGTGGGCCGGGTGGCAGCGGCATGAACATGACCCGGGTCACGCTGTCGATGAATCACGCTCGACCCATAGGTCATAGACCCGCATCTATCGCGGTGTCGACCATTTCCGATTTCCGCTGGATGGGTTTGCCGACTAGCCTGAACGCTCGAGGTGAAAGTCAGGCACCGGCGGCAACCTCATACACCGGGCATTGGGTACAACGGGTTGGGAGAAATGAACATGCTGGCATTGGAGCAAAAGGACATCACAGGCTGCGACTCAGCGGCAGAGCGCGCCCTGGGACAGATCGGAAGGTGCCTGAGACGCGGGTGCGTGATCTGTATCGAACACACCCCACTGATGGCGCCGCGCTTCACGCCCTGGCAGCCCTGGGGAAAGCGCTGCTGCTACAACGGAGATACCCGGGAGATCTACACCGAGATCAACCGCTGTCGCGACGCACACGCCGACCATCACATAAGACTGAACATCGAGGACTACGATTTCCGCAGCCGGTTCTCGCTCGTGGTGCACAGCCCAAGCGTCGAGGCCTGATCCGGGCGCTTCCGCTTTACCGGCAGGAACTATCCGCTACTACCCGCCGCAGTGACTGCACCCCGCAGCAGGGTAGTCCCTCACCGGCACGCCAAGGGGGCAACCACGGACACGGTGCGCTATGCTCTTGCGCCTTTGTGCAGGACAACGCACAGGCATGATCAACCTCCGCACCTACGTCTACATCGACTCACTGCAGCCGCAGTTGGCCACGTACATGGCGACCGTGTCACAAGGCTTCCTGCCGGTGCCGGGCGACGCATGCCTATGGGTCGAGGTGTCGCCCGGCATGGCGATCCACCGTCTCACTGACATCGCATTGAAGACCACCCGCGTGCACCTGGCCCAACAGGTCGTGGAGCGCGCTTACGGGTCGATGGTCGTCCATCATCGTGACCAGAGCGACGTGCGGGAGGCCGGACGCGTGCTGCTCGCCAACATTGGTGCCAGGCAGGAGCAGAGGGAGAAGTGCCGTATCGCCTGGCACGAGATTATCCGGGGCATGACGCCCGACCACACAGTGCTGATCAACCGGCAAGACCGGCGAGGCTCGATGATCCTGCCGGGACAAAGCATGTTCATCCTTGAGACAGAGCCCGCGGGCTATGTCGTATACGCGGCCAACCAGGCCGAAAAAGCGGCGAACATAACGCTGATAGACGTGCGCGCCGTCGGTGCTTTCGGGCGCCTCATTCTCTCGGGCCGTGAAGGCGACGTAGACGAGGCCGCTGCGGCTGCAATCGCGGCGGTCCAAAACCCCTCAGGTACCTGATAATCCGCCCTACCCCATGCATCGCCGCGAACTGCTACAACTGCTCGATCGACATCGCACCCGCGCCATGGATGAGGCCGCGCATGTCGCACGAACCCGTGAATTTGTCTCGAATCATCTGGACTGTTTTCACTGTGACCTCTGGCCAGGGCACGTGACCGGCTCGGCCTGGGTGGTCAACCCCGGCAGAGACAGGGTGCTGCTGCTGCACCATCGCAAACACGATCAATGGTTTCAGCCCGGAGGCCACGCCGACGGTGACGCCGACATCCTCCGGGTGGCGCTGCGCGAGACCTCGGAGGAGACGGGCCTTGATCCGTCACACATCCGCCTGATCAGTGACGGGATCTTTGACGTGGACATCCACCAGATACCGGCGAGCACACGCGGCCCGCAGCATGACCACTATGACATCCGCTTTCTGGTGGAAATGGACGACGACCTGGAGATACCAGGCAATGACGAGTCACATCAGATCCTGTGGGTCCGCCTGGGCGACGTGGCCCGCTTCAACAACAACCTGTCGACCTACCGCATGGTTGAGAAGACACGCCGCATGCGCAGTGCATGAGCAACGAGGCACGGTCGCGATTGCGCCGGCCGGCCGCGCGCATCACCTCTGACTCAGTCCTTCTTCCTGGTCGTTTTCGTCCGAGGCTTTTTCGTCTTCTGCACAAACCTGTGCAGGTCTGGCCACATGACTTCCATACGCTCACGCATGCGCGGCTCCAGCTCCAGCGCAAATTCGAGAAAGGCCTTGGCGACCAGCGACAGCTCCTTGCCCTTCGGGTGGACCAGGTACCACTGCCGCATGATCGGCATGCCCTCGACGTCGAGGATCGCCACGGGGCCGTCGGTGCCTTCCAGGGCCAAGGTGTGCAGCGACAGCACCGACAAGCCAAGACCGCCGACGATCGCGTGCTTGATCGCCTCGTTGCTGCCCAGTTCCATACGGACGTGCGGACGCCTGCCGAACTCGTCAAACATCCGTAGTGTCGCATCGCGTATCCCTGAGCCCGGTTCCCGAAGGATGAACGGCTCATCGACGATCTGTGACAACTTGATGTTCTTCTTCCCAACCAGGGGATGGTTGCGTGGCGCCATAAGCACCAGCGGATTCGGCGCGAACGGAAAGGCCTCAACCTCCGACTGATCAGCCGGCGCCTGACCCATTATGTAGAGATCGTCTTCGTTGGCGTTGATGCGCTCTATGATGCGGTCACGGTTGGAGACCTTGAGTGCGACCTCAATACCCGGATACTGCTGGCAGAACTCGCCGAGAATCTCTGGGGCGAAATATTTTGCCGTCGTTATGACACCAAGGCGCAGCCGACCACGCTTGATACCCTTCAGGTCCGCCAGCTTCATCTCCAGGTTCGCCAGCGTCTCGAAGATGCGGCGGCAGGATTCGTATAGCTCCAGGCCCGCCTCGGTTGGGCTGACGTTTCTGCCGACATGCTCGAACAGCGGCAAGCCCATCGAGTCGGCCAACTTTTTGATCTGCATCGACACGGTGGGCTGGGTAAGAAACAGCTCTTCCGCAGCGCGCGTGAAACTGCCGAGTCGCACGATCGCCTCAAACAACTGCAACTGGCGCAACGTTGCGTGCCGGATCAGATAATCGGGCATCGCAGCAGGTGGCGTGTATGACTGATCTCTGGAAGGTGGCATGTTCAATCCTCACGTCGGGGTACGGCGTACGCTACGCCGTCGCCCGGTTACGTCTGTGTGGCCCAACACTGAGTGGGGATCATCGTTGCTCGCTCTGGCACGCCTAATGTTGCCTCTGATGGCAGATTGACAAACGCGCAATCGACGCGGTATTCCGCTCGGACAATACTGGAACCAGTCCCCGCTGTGGCTAATCGGGCCACACGCGCCGACCGGCCTGGTAATGCCCGGCAGAGACGTCTGTGGCCGCCTTTCCCGCTTTCGCACCCCTGCCCGGCCTGGCCGCACTGCGCGCCCGCGTTGCGGCTTTGGCCGGCGCTGCGGTGGCATTGGTCTTGGTGGCCGCTGCCTTGGTTCGTCGGATCGACGCAACCAGTTGATCTCCGGTCTTGTCCTTGCTCGTCATGTCCTGACTACCTCCTCGATAAGTGCTCGGATTTCGTTGGCGGCCACGGCGCCGCGACTGCCAAGATCCATCACAGTCCGCCCCTCCAGGACGCTGCTACGATAGGCAACCCGGCGTCGTATGGCGGTCCGCGCCGCGGGCAGATCAAGTTCGGCAAGCGCCTGACGCATCAGCTGAGACAAGCGGGTCCGTGGTTCCAACTGGTTGATCACAAGTACTGCACGAAGCCTCGGATTTGCCTGCTTCGCGGCCTCCACCCTGTCTTCAATATGCACCGTGGCCCAGAGATCCAGCGGCGACGGCTGCACCGGGATCAACGCCAGGTCGCACAGATCGAGCGCCTGAGCCGTCTGTATGGCGTTTACCGAGGGTGGACAATCGAGAACAAGATTCACGAAGCTTTTTCGCGACTTGTCGACCTTGGCGGCCAGTCCGTCCACGGCGTCGATAACGGCTACCGCATCATCACGCACCGCAAGTTCACGCCACTGCAGTGACGAGCGCTGTGGATCTGCGTCCAGTATCGCCGTTGGTGCCTTCTCGGCGAGCGCGCTCGCCAGGTTCACGCACAGCGTCGTCTTGCCGGCGCCGCCCTTGTTTCCGACCAGCGCGATGATCGGCATTTCGTTCGATCAGACTGTCGCAGCAGTAGGGCACAGTTCGTCGAGTAATTCGGCGAAGCGGTGCTTCTTACTGTCGAGCGAAGCGCTACCTTCATCAGCGTGGATCGTGATATTGACGTAGTTCCGGCCGAAACCCATGTCAGGGTAAAGATCTTCACGTTCTGACAGCTCGGCGGCACAATCAAGAAAGTCACGGAGCGCAAGATAGTTTTCGAACTCGTAACGTCGCTCAAGACGTGCCGGGCGTGGTCGCTCGTGCCATTGCTGATTCATGGCTACACTCTCCTATTGACTGGTCTGTTCTGGTTCATGCAATTCTTTGCTCAGGTCGCTGGCCACTGATCGGCCTATCCAGCTGCCGCATCCACATCGTCAATTCCTGCGCATGCGCCTGCTCTTCCTCCAACAGACTCTGGAAGAACACGCGGTCGTCGCGACTGCCTATCCGTGCACCGTGGCTTGCCGCATCGAAATACAGCTGTACAAGTTCCATCTCAAATAAGTAGTCCGCCTGCAACAGTGACAGCAGGTCGACACCCAACTGCGCCGGCCTCAGCTGCGAGGCATTCGGTGCTGCGCCAAGCGCAAGCATGCGGGCAATGATTCTCTCCACATGCTGCATCTCTTCATGCGCCTCGTCCCGTAACCGCCGTGCCGCTTCGTCCAACCCCCAGGTCGCGACAAGTCGCGCCTGGGTGCTGTACGTCTGCACCGCAGAGAGCTCCAGGCTGAGCGCCCTGCCCAGATAACCAAGAATCCGCTGATCGGTACGGGCTGCTGACATCAACGATTACCGTATCGCCTCCAGGACAACCGCCTGATCAGGCCGCGACGTCTGCGGCGGCACCGCCAGTCGGCAGTACCGGCTCAACCTCACGGTGCGGACGTGCGATGATGTGCGCGGCAACCAAGCCGTCACCAACACGTTCACAGGCATCAGCGCCGGCACGCACGGCAGCGTTTACCGCACCCGTCTCGCCACGAACCAATACTGTGACGTAACCGCCACCAACGAATTCTCGACCTATCAGCCGGACTTCTGCCGCTTTCGTCATGGCGTCTGCCGCTTCAATGGCGGGCACCAGGCCGCGCGTTTCGATCATTCCCAAAGCAATTCCGTAACTTTCGCTTGCCATCGTCTACTCTCCGTTCTCGAAGTAAGGATTCATCGGTCGTATGCTGCGGCCTGCCGCAACACACGCTCTCATTTCTTGCCGAGCACAGGCTCGACCTCGCGATGCGGACGCGCAATGATGTGCGCCGCAACCAGACCGTCACCGACTCGCTCGCATGCATCGGCTCCCGCCCTGACAGCGGCATTGACTGCGCCAGTCTCTCCGCGAACCAGGACTGTGACGTAACCACCACCGACGAACTCACGACCTATCAGGCGGACCTCTGCTGCCTTGGTCATGGCGTCTGCGGCCTCGATGGCGGGTACCAGCCCGCGCGTCTCGATCATGCCCAGTGCGATCCCGTAGTTTTCACTTGCCATCGTCGTGTCTCCTGCTGACTCGATTGTTTGAATGTGTCTAGTCGCGAACGGTTGCCGGCTTCTGATCAATGACCATTCCAGCCCCATCCGATTCATCTCTCCAGCGATCGATGATGCCGCCGATCGTGAGATCGGTGAGTACATCGAAGTCTCCCGCTGCATAACGCGCCGCCGAACCACTGACCGTGAACACATGGTTCCCGCGCCTGGCACCAATCGGGTCGACCGCCACCTGGCGCTTGCCATTGACGTCACGCAGCACTCGCAGACTCACCTGCTTCAAACCGTCTATTCGTCGCGTGCAAACCAGCGGTGATTCCACCTGAAAGATCTCCATCAGCTGCCACCTTCCGGCGGCCAGCGGTCGATGATGCCGACGATCGTCAGATCACTCGGATACTCCTTGCTGCCCGCCGCCTCGCGAGCGGCCGAGCTGCCGACACAGATGACCCAGTCACCCGGGATGCAGCCCACTGCATCTACCGCGACCGCGGTCGTCGACCCGTCGCGAACTACCTGGAGGTGCTTGTGTTCAAGCCCGGCAATTCGGTTGGTTGCAACCAAGGGACGTTCAACCTGGCAGATTTTCATCAGTGCCCCCCGGCCTTGGCATCGGCATTGACTGAGCAGGCCAGGACCTCGATCGGTGCATCGGCTTTGCAGTCACGCACGACCTGCAATACATGCAGCAACCCGCGCGCAGCCAGGTCTGCATAGCGTGTTTGCAGGGCGTCGCTTACCCGGCGGCAGTGCTCGGCCGCACGCTCGCGCGCACCTGGCACCTGGCCGTGATAATCGAAGCGCACCACCACCGGTACCGGCAACCCATGGCGGACGTTCAGTCCGCTGAAGATCCTGATACCGACGTCCAGGTCCTGCGTCGCTTCCTCGACAGTGTCGAGGTAGGCGAAATACATCAGATTGCGCAGCTGTATCTCCTCGAATCCGACGCCGGCGCCGATAAAGCGTTCGGCATGGCCGATGTCGTTGTAGTGTTCGCCGTGATAGCGGCGGACGTAAGCAATCTGCGAAAAATTGTTCTCGATCAGGTGCTCGATCAGGCGCGCCATGCCCGGCGCGATGTCCGGAGACAGCGCAAGCAGCGCTTCGCCGATGGCACGAAAAGCCTGTGCCGCAGGCATGTGCGCACTGGACTCGAACAGCGACAGCGCATCAATATGACGCTCGAGATCGATCACCCCTTCACCATCCGGAACATGTACCCGAATGGCGTCGGTATCGGTGTCAAGTCCGATCAGCAGCAGATCGATCGATGCCCCACAGCAGAAGCTGTTTTCGATCGCCTGCTGGAAACCAAGCAGGCGCTCAAGGCCGGCCGCAGCCGCTCTCGCGGTATCCGAGCCATGCGCCGCACAGCCTTCATGTTCGGGATCGACGGAGCTGTAGTGGTAGACCACCGCCTTCAGGTACCGGGTCGGTTCGTCTGCGGTGTTCGGGCGTCCCTCGCGGAAGCGAAGCATCTCGACCTCGACCCACTTCTGCAGGCTGTCCTCGATGTCGAACAACGCCCCGGCGTAGGACTTGCGGCGCACCGCGCGGTGCGGCAGGCGCAGGACGTAACGGCTCACATGTGCCAGGCGTCCGTCGGCGCAGGGTGAGATATCCAGCGTGTGGAATCCGCACGATTGCAGAAATGCGTCAAACTCTCCCGCGTTGTCGGCGGCCAGCGGATCGGCACCGAAGAACTCGTCGCAGTAGCGGCGGTAGGTCGCGAACACGCACCAGGCGAACAGGCGGCGCATGTCCAATTGTTCGACCCAGGCATCGGCCAGGATATCGTGTGGCAGCTCAAAACCGAGTTCTGCACGTGCGATATTCTGGGCATTCGCCTCGAAACCCTGTTCGTGCTGTAGCGCAGCGACACGTTTTAGGGTCGGCACGATGGCGTCGAAAGCCGCCTTTGCGCGACGCTCATATTCGTACAGCCGTGCATTCTCCTGCTCGCGGCACAGCACGTGTGCCACTTTCCCACTCGCACCGGACACACCAGCCGCAGCACCCACTGCACCCGGACGCCGCAGCGGCGCGGTACCGGCTGTACGTGCCCTCGTGCTCATCGGTCGATTGAATGCGCGTTGCATTTCCGTCTAGTCCTCTGCCGCAGCTCAGCCGCGGGCCCCGCCCGAGTAGGTGATCAAAGCGCCCTTGTCGGTGTTACCGCTACCGCCGGTGACCTTGCTGACGGGCTCCGGCACGTCATCGTCACGCGCGCCGGCCAGGCGGGCGGCCATTGCCTGCACGGGGCCACCGCGACGGGTCTGGTTGCGCACGGTCGCGGACATCCCCTCAGTGCCGGTAACCCGGTCACCACGGTCCCAGTCGTCGCCGGTGATCTTCAGACCCGCGCTGATACCCTCACCGGTGACGCGCGACTTCACGCGGCCGTCTACCATCGGCGCCTCGGCCGGTGGCTCGCTGGCCTTGTTGTCGGCGCGGCCGAAGCGCGCATCTTCGGTACCGGTAACCTTGCCGGTAGCCATGCCGAACGGCCCGGTGATCTGGCCCGATTCGAAGCGCGAGCCGGTCACTCCCGCCACTGCCTGCGGCGCCTCGGACGCGTGCATCGGCGACATGACACTGAACTGCCCCCAGGGCGTGTCACCCATGGGCTGCGGAAAATCCGGGCTGCCGGGCTCGGCGGCTGTCGCCGGGCACGCGGTGGCGACCTGGTCGGCACCGACGTAGGGCGTGCCACTGACAGTCTCACACGCGCCCTTGCTGTCGCCGGTCGTCTTGCCGCCGACTGACGGCTGCAGACCGCTCATGACCGCGCCAGACCTGCGCTTGCTGGGACGCATGCGCGCATCGGCGCCGTAGTAATTGTCGGGCTCGCAGTGGTTCCGGTACTGCTCGGCGCCGGCATAGGGCGTGCCGGTGATCGACTTGCAGGTGCCCGGCTCATCACCGGTCACGCGCTGCGAGCGTCCGGTCATGGTGCCGCTGACCGGCTTGCCGCCGAAGGTCTGCGACACGCCGACCTTCTGGTCTTTCGGCGCCGGTGTCGCGGGGCAAAAGCCACGGAACTGCTCCTGGCCGACATAGTCGTCGCCGGTGACATTTCGGCAGCTGCCCGCCTCGTCGCCGGTCATGCGTTCGCGCCGTCCAACCGTCGTTCCGGTCACACTGCCGCCACGCAGCGTGGTGCTGTGCCCGACCTTGGCCGGCGCCTTACCGTCCCCAAGCTGCATGTACTGGGTACCGGTGAGCTGGCGCTGCGCACCGGCCTCGTCACCGGTCACCCTG
>Ga0209203_1002334_pt1 | contig 12705 bp, 10 predicted proteins | sample AD_UKC109_MetaG_FD_184423 | JGI IMG/M metagenome (GOLD analysis project Ga0209203, IMG submission 184423) | Active sludge microbial communities of municipal wastewater-treating anaerobic digesters from Hong Kong - AD_UKC109_MetaG (SPAdes)... | ecosystem: Engineered > Bioreactor > Anaerobic >...
GCAAACGTGCTGTCGTAAAGCCTCAGGAGGCCGACGAGGTGAAGCAGCAGGAACTGCTGCGTCAGGCGGAGGAAGCGAAGCTGGCGCTGGCCGAACAGGCAGAACAGCGACGCCGCGTCGAAGAGGAATCCGAGGCGCGGCGACGTGCCGAAGAGGCGCGCCGCAATGCCGAGGAAGAGGAAAAGCGCAAGTCCGAGGAATCCCGTTTGGCAGCAGAAGATGCGCTGCGTCGTCAGGCGGAAGAAGCGGCGCGTCAGGATGCGCCGCCGGCCGCACCCGAACAGGAAGCCCGCAAGCCAGCGGACAAGCCCGCGAAAAAAGCCAAGCGTCATCGCAGTGGTGGTGACGACGATGCGGCCGAGCGTGGTCGCCACGGTCGCCGTGAACTACACGTGGCGGCGCCGAGCAAGCGTGGCCAGCGCAACGCGAAAGGCGGTCGCAAAGGCAGCCGCGATGCTTCCGGAGCTGATTCTCAGCATGCGTTCCAGCGTCCGACTGCTCCGGTGTTAAAGGAAGTCGCAGTCCCGGAGACGATCTCTGTCGGCGAACTGGCGCAGCGCATGTCGGTCAAGGCAGGCGAGGTCATCAAGGCGCTGATGCGCATGGGCATGATGGTCACCATCAACCAGGTGCTCGACCAGGAAACCGCGATACTTCTGGTCGAGGAAATGGGCCACAGCGCGGTGCAGCAGAAGCAGGACGACGTCGAGGTCGAGATCCTCACCGCGGCGGACGAAGAGCAGCAGCAGGGCGAGATGCTACCGCGTGCGCCGGTCGTCACCATCATGGGCCATGTCGACCACGGCAAGACGTCGTTGCTCGACTATATCCGCCGCACCCGGGTGGCCGCGGGCGAGGCCGGCGGTATCACGCAGCACATCGGTGCGTATCACGTGCAGACCGACCACGGCATGATTTCGTTCCTCGACACCCCGGGTCACGCCGCCTTCTCGGCGATGCGTGCCCGAGGCGCACAGGCCACCGACATCGTCATCCTTGTCGTTGCCGCTGATGACGGCGTGATGCCGCAGACCAAGGAGGCGATCCAGCACGCACGTGCGGCGAAGGTGCCGATCGTGGTCGCGATCAACAAGATGGACAAGCCGGATGCAAACCCTGACCGGGTCATGCAGGAGCTGGTGGCCGAGGAGGTCGTGCCGGAAGAGTGGGGCGGTGACGTCCAGTTCACCCAGGTCTCGGCCAAGACGGGCGATGGCATCGACCGCCTTCTGGAGTCTGTGCTGCTGCAGTCCGAGGTACTCGAGCTGAAGGCGGTTCACGACGGCCTGGCGCGCGGGATCATCGTCGAGTCCAGTCTCGACAAGGGGCGTGGCCCGGTGGCGACGGTTCTGGTCCAGTCGGGCACGCTCAAGCGCGGCGACGCCGTGGTTGCCGGGGCCGAGTTCGGTCGCGTGCGCGCCATGTTTGACGAGGCCGGTCGTTCAGTGAAAGAAGCAGGGCCATCGATACCGGTGCAGGTGCTGGGGCTCTCCGCGGCGCCGTCCGCCGGTGACGATCTTGTGGCACTGGCCGATGAACGCAAGGCACGCGAGGTCGCTGAACTGCGCCGCGTGCGGCATCGTGATTCGCGTCTGGCAGAGCAGAAGGCAACCAAGCTCGATCAGCTGTTTTCGCAGATGTCCGAGGGCGAAGTCGCCTATGTCAACCTCATCGTCAAGGCCGACGTTCAGGGTTCGGTCGAGGCGCTGCGCGAATCGCTGTTGAAGATCGAGACTGACGAGGCCAAGGTGCGCGTTGTAGCGTCCGGGGTCGGTGGCATCACCGAATCGGATGCAAACCTGGCGGTGACCTCGAACGCGATCCTGATCGGCTTCAACGTCCGTGCCGACGCCAGCGCGCGTCGTGTGGTTGAGGAACATGGCCTGGATCTGCGTTACTACAGCATCATCTACGAGGTCATCGACGACGTGAAGAAGGCGATCTCGGGGCTGCTGTCGCCGGTCATCAAGGAAGAGATCATCGGCCTGGCGGAGGTGCGCGATGTGTTCCGTTCCTCCAAGCTCGGTGCGATCGCCGGTTGCATGGTTGTCGAGGGTTCCGTGAAGCGGCACAGCCCAATCAGGGTGCTGCGCAACAACGTGGTGATCTACGAGGGCGAACTGGAATCGCTGCGCCGATTCAAGGACGACGTCAACGAGGTCAAGGCTGGCACCGAATGCGGTATCGGCGTGAAGAACTACAATGACGTCAAGCCGGGTGATCACATCGAAGTGTTCGAGCGCGTGGAAATCGCGCGCGAGCTCTGATTGCCCACGACCGGAGGCGCCGCGATCATGCAGGAGTTTGGACGCGAAGAGCGTGTCGGCGCGGAAATCCGGCGTGAACTTGCACTGTTGCTGCGCGACGAGGCGCGGGATCCACGCTTGACCCAGGTGACCATCCAGGAGGTGAGGGTGGTGCGAGACCTGTCGCATGCCAAGGTGTTTTTCACCGTAATGGATGCGACGCAGGCAAAAGACACGGAGCGCGCGCTGAACAAGGCGGCGGCTTTCCTGCGTCGGCGCCTGTCGGACACCATGAACCTGCGCACAGTACCCCGTCTGGCCTTCGTCTATGACAAGTCTATCGAGGCTGGTCTGCGTCTTTCGTCGTTGATCGATCAGGCGGTCGCCAAAGACGAAGGTCGCGGGGACTGAGCATGGGACGACGAGGACGTGCGCGGGGCAGGCCGGTCAGCGGCATCTTGCTGTTGGACAAGCCGCTGGGCCTGAGTTCGAACCATGCGCTGCAGCGGGTCAAGCGCCTGTTCGATGCGCGCAAGGCCGGGCATACCGGCAGCCTGGATCCACTGGCGGACGGGATGCTGCCGATCTGTCTCGGCGATGCGACCAAGTTATCGGCATTTCTGCTTGATGCCGACAAGTATTACCATTTTCGTGTCAAGTTGGGCCAGACCACTGCCACCGGTGACACCGAAGGGGAGATCCTGCAGACACGGCCGACCGACGGCATCGATGCGCAGCAGATCGAATCGGTGCTGACGCGGTTTCGCGGCGAGATCGAGCAGATGCCGCCGATGTACTCGGCATTGAAACATCAGGGCAAACGCCTCTACGAGCTGGCTCGCGAAGGCGTCGAGGTGGTGCGCGAGCCGCGCACCGTGCATATCCGCGAACTCACGCTTCAGACCGTGGAGTTGCCCGAGTTCGACCTGCAGGTGCATTGCTCCAAGGGGACCTACGTGCGCGCCCTGGCGACGGATATCGGTGAGGCTCTGGGCTGTGGTGCACATGTCACCGCTTTGCGACGCACCGGTGTCGGACCCTATACCGGATACCCGATGTACACCATGGACGTCCTTGAACAGACCGCGCAACAGGGGATTTCGGCGCTGGACGACCTGCTGCTGCCGATCGATACGGCGCTGGCGGGTTGGCCCGAGGTGCGGGTGAGTGCCGATACCGCGTTCTATCTCAAACAGGGCCAGGCGGTCCTGGTGCCCAAGGCGCCGACCGAGGGTCTGGTGCGCATCTATCAGGGGGATGATTTCCTGGCGGTCGGACAGATCCAGGACGATGGGCGGGTGGCGCCCAAACGCCTGATGACCGGAAGCTGACATGCCGGCCGAATTGAGAGAGAATACGCGACCTTAAATTATCGCGCGGTCGACAATGGCCGCGTTTTTCAACCGCCGAAGCTTGCCTGGACTCATTGTTGGGGGCTTCATCAAGGCACAGTGACAGGAGAAATGTCATGACAATGAGCGCAGAGCAGAAACAATCCATCGTCAGTGAATACGGCAAGGACCCGAAAGACACGGGTTCGACCGAAGTGCAGGTGGCCTTGCTGACCGCCCGTATCACCGAGCTGACGCCCCATTTCCAGACCCACAAGAAAGACCATCACTCCCGTCAGGGTCTGGTGCGCCTGGTCAACCAGCGCCGCAAGCTCCTCGACTACCTCAAGTCGAAGAACGTGGAACGCTATCGCGAACTGATCAGCCGTCTCGGCCTGCGTCGATAAGCGGACACCCATCAAGAGATTTGAGGATTTCCAAGTGAACCCAATCAAGAAAACGTTTCAGTTCGGTGAACACACAGTCACGCTGGAGACCGGCGAGATCGCGCGTCAGGCGGACGCAGCCGTCATGGTCAACATGGCCGACACCGTCGTCCTTGTCACCGTGGTCTACGACAAGAACCTCGACAGCGGCCGTGATTTCTTCCCGCTGACCGTTGACTACCAGGAAAAAACCTATGCCGCGGGCAAGATTCCCGGTGGGTTCTTCCGCCGCGAAGGGCGCCCGTCGGAAAAGGAAATCCTCACTTCACGCCTGATTGATCGTCCGATCCGGCCGCTGTTTCCGAAGAACTTCATCGCCGAGACCCAGGTGATCTGTACGGTCAAGTCGCTCAACCCGCGTGTCGATCCGGAGATCCCCGCGTTGATCGGCACTTCGGCCGCGCTGGCGATTTCCGGTGCTCCTTTCCAGGGGCCTATCGGTGCGGCTCGCGTTGGTTACAAGAACGGCAGCTACATCCTGAACGGTCCGACCGGGCTGGGTGACAACTCGGAACTCGACCTGGTGGTCGCGGGCACCGAGAACGCCGTGCTGATGGTCGAGTCGGAGGCCAACCAGCTCTCCGAGGAAATCATGCTCGGTGCAGTGCTGTTCGGCCACGAGCAGATGCAGGTGGTGATCGACGCGATCAAGGAACTGGCTGCCGAGGTCAACAAGCCGATCATCGCCATGCCGGAAGTGGTCACCAACGACGCATTGAAGGCAGCGGTTGAGTCGGCCTGTGGCGACGCACTGCGCAGCGCTTACACCATCGCGGACAAGATGGATCGTTATGCGGCCATCGACGCGGCCATCGCCGCCGCCAAGGCACAACTGTGCGGTGGTGAGAACCCGGCGTTCGACGAGGCCGAGGTGATGGGTGCGATCGAAAAACTGAAGAAGTCCACGGTGCGTGGGCGGATCCTGGCTGGTGAGCCGCGCATCGACGGCCGCGACACCAAGACCGTGCGTCCGATTACCATCCGTACCGGCGTGCTGCCGCGTACCCATGGATCGGCGTTGTTCACCCGTGGTGAAACGCAGGCACTGGTCGTGACCACGCTCGGCACCGAGCGCGATTCACAGATCATCGATGCACTCGAAGGTGAGCGCAAAGAAGCCTTCATGCTTCACTACAACTTCCCGCCGTTCTGCGTCGGCGAGCTTGGCCGCGTCGGCAGCCCGAAGCGCCGCGAGATCGGACACGGTCGCCTGGCCAAGCGCGGTGTGCTGGCCTGCATGCCCAATCTGACCGATTTCCCGTACTCGATCCGCGTGGTTTCGGAGATCACCGAGTCCAACGGTTCTTCGTCGATGGCTTCGGTCTGTGGCACCAGCCTGTCGCTGATGGACGCCGGCGTGCCGCTGAAATCGCCGGTCGCCGGCGTGGCAATGGGCCTGATCAAGGAAGGCGGTGAGTTTGCTGTACTGACCGATATCCTGGGCGACGAGGATCATCTCGGCGACATGGATTTCAAGGTTGCCGGCACGGTGAACGGTGTCAACGCGCTGCAGATGGATATCAAGATCGACGGCATCACCCGCGAGATCATGGAGATCGCGCTGGAGCAGGCCAAACACGGCCGGCTGCATATCCTCGAAGAGATGAACAAGGCCATCAACGCGCCGCGTGCGCAGATGTCTGAGCATGCGCCGCGCATCGTTTCGTTCAAGATCAATCCGGACAAGATCCGCGACGTCATCGGCAAAGGTGGTGTCACCATCCGCTCGATCACTGAGGAAACCGGCGCGACCGTGGACATCAGCGACGACGGTACGGTCAAGATCTTCTCGGTCGACAAGAGCGCCGGCGACGAGGCGCGCAAGCGCGTCGAGCTGATCACCGCAGACGTCGAGGTCGGCATGATCTACGAAGGTCGTGTCGCCCGCCTGATGGATTTCGGTGCCTTCGTCACCATCCTGCCGGGCAAGGACGGGTTGGTGCACATCAGCCAGATCTCCGACGAGCGTGTCGAAAAGGTCAGTGACAAGCTGAACGAAGGTGACGTCATCAGGGTCAAGGTTCTCGAGGTCGACAAGCAGGGACGTATCCGTCTCAGCATGAAGGCGGTCGACGAAGAGGCAGAGGCCTGATTAGCTGACAGGGGTCCGCCGGGACGCAGAAAAAAGGGCCTTCGGGCCCTTTTTTCGTGGCTGCCTGATCGTGCGGACAAGACGGCGTCCGCAAGCAGCGGTGTCGCCTCAGGACAGCGTGTGCGTACCGAGCGGGTAGCCGTGTTCGCGGTAGAAGCGGAAACGCTGTCTGCTGGAAGACTTGACTGTTTCGTCGTGGTCGACACATTCGACCAGCCGGTCGAACCGACTGAAGAACACCGGCACGTCCGCCGCCAGGTTGATCAGTACCTGGTGCTCATCGTTGTCTGCACTGCCGTCGCCGATCAGGATGGGGTTGATCACCGGGTCGACCTTGCCGAGCAGCCCGTGCGGCACGAAGCTCTGTTCCCAAAGCGTCCACAGCATGTTGTCGACCTGACTGGCGAGTGCCGGTTCGGGTGCGTGGATAAGGACACGCAGACCGGCCCGGCGTGCCTTCTCGGCAATCCGGCAGGCCAACTGGCAGCGGTCACCGGGTGCGTCGTCAGCCAATACGTAGAAATCGACCTGGGTCATGCTACATGCTGGCGTTGCAGCGTCGCAGCAGGAACTCGGTCAACAGCGGCACCGGCCGGCCGGTGGCCCCTTTGTTGTTGCCCGACACCCAGGCGGTGCCGGCGATGTCCAGGTGTGCCCACTTGAACGACTTGGTATAACGCGACAGGAAGCAGGCGGCGGTAATCGCACCGGCACCGCGTCCGCCGACGTTGGCCATGTCGGCGAAATTGCTGTCGAGCTGACGTTGGTATTCCTCGAACAGTGGCAGGCGCCAGGTGCGGTCACCACAGTCGGTGCCGGCCTCAAGCAATTCATCGGCCAGCTTGTCGTCGTTGGCCATCAGGCCGCTTGCCTGATCGCCGAGGGCGACGACGCAGGCGCCGGTAAGGGTTGCTATATCGATCACCGCGGCCGGCTTGAAGCGCTCGGTATAGGTCAGCGCGTCGCATAGAATCAGGCGGCCTTCCGCATCGGTATTCAGGATCTCGATGGTTTGGCCAGACATCGAGGTGACGATGTCACCCGGTTTGTTGGCGTCACCATCAGGCAGGTTCTCGGAGCTCGGGACAATACCGACCACGTTGATCGGCAGATCGAGCTCGACGCAGGCGGCGAGGGTGCCGAGGACGCTGGCCCCCCCGCACATGTCGTATTTCATTTCGTCCATATTGGCCGCAGATTTGATCGAGATGCCACCGGCGTCGAAGGTAAGGCCCTTGCCGACAAGCGCTACGGGCTTGCTTTCGGGCTTGCCGCCTTTGTACTCCAGGATGATCAGCTTTGCCGGCTGGCGGCTGCCACGTGACACCGACAGCAGGGCGCCCATGCCGAGCTTGTCCATCTGTGCTTCCGACAGCACACGGACCTTGAGTTTGCGCTTGCCGCGGGCGAGTGCCTGCGCCTGTTCAGCGAGGTAGGTCGGCGTGCAGATGTTGCCGGGGAGGTTGGCGAGTTCCTTGGCCAGTGCGCTGCCGACTCCGATGGCACGGCCGTGCGTGGCCGCGCGGTTGCCGGCATTCTGTTGGGCTCGCGACTGGGCGAGGAAATGCACCCGCTTGAGCGGATGCTTTTCCGGTGTCTTTTCACTCTTGCATTGCTGGAAGCGATAGACGGCAGACTCCGCGGCACTCACGGCCTCGCGCACCAGGCGATAGGTGTCTTCGTCCTCCTGCCTGTTCGGCAGCAATACCAGGCAGTCTGCCGCAGCGGACTTGTCGAGCAGCTGAAATGCCGGCAGCAGTGCGAGCCCAAACTGGCGCGGTGTGAAGCCTTTCTCTTCGCCCAGGCCGACCAGAAGGATGCGTACCGCGGCGCAGTCACGCGGCTCGTACAGCATCAGGGTCTGCCCAAGATCGGCGGCAAAATCCTGGCGTTTGAGGATGCCCTGGATCTGACCCGCCGTAGCTTCGTCCAGACTGCTGCCGAGTGGCGAAAGCCGGTTGTTCTTGAATACGCCCACGACCAGGCATGCTGTTTTCAGCTTGTTTGCAGCACCGAGTTTGCAGCTGTAGTCCATGGATCCTCTCGATTGGTTGCTGCGCCGTGCGTCGCGCTTTCGCTCGTACGCCGTTGGCGCTATGGTTCGACGTTGTTGCTCGCCAGAGTGTAACGAATCAGGGACATAAAGAAAGTTTGATGGGCGTCATCGACCGGCTGCTTTTACGGGAGATCCTCAAGACCCTGGTCGTGGTGCTGTTGGTGCTCGCCCTGGTCATGCTGTCGAGCACGCTCGTACGCTATCTGGGCAAGGTGGCGAGCGGCCTGCTCAGCAGCGAAATCATCATGGTGGTGGTGGGTCTGGAGTTACTCAAGGCGCTCGGCCTGATGGTGCCGCCGGCGTTCTTCTTCTCGGTGCTCTGGGTGCTCGGCAGGATGTACCGCGACAGCGAGATGATTGCGTTGGCCGCATCGGGTTTCGGTCACGCGCGCATTTTCAAATCGGTGTTGCTGACCGGCATCCCGCTGGCATTCGTGGTTGGCCTGCTCGTCATGGAGCTGTTGCCATGGTCGCGGGGCTATGTCGACGAATTGAAGGCCCTGCAAGCCAACAGTGCCGATATATCCGGCGTGCGCGCCGGGCGCTTCAACGAGTTCAGCCGCGGTGGCCTGGTGGTTTATACCGAGTCCCTGGAGAAGGACGGGTTCAAGCTGCAGGGTTTGTTCGTTCAGGACCGTCAGCAGGGACGCCTCGGACTGGTGACGGCGCGCGATGCCTACCAGACTACCGATCCGAAGACCGGCGAACGTTATGTGATCCTCACCGACGGACGCCGTTACGAAGGCACCCCGGGACAGCTCGACTATTCGATCGGGCATTTCGAGGAGTACGCGGTGCGTATCCCGACGTTCAGCAGCGAGGAGCGGGCGCTGCCCGAGAGCGCCAAATCGATGCAGGTTTTGCTGGATTCGGACAGCCCGGGTGATTGGGCCGAGTTCCAGTTCCGCCTGTCTGCGCCATTCGCCGTGGTTGCTTTCGGGGTGTTGGCAGTGCCGCTTGCACGGTCACCGCCGCGCGCCGGTATCTATGGCCGGCTGAGCTTTGCAATCCTGCTGTACTTTATCTTCATGAACCTGCAGAGGGTGGCTCAGCGATGGCTGGCGACCGAGGCGGTGCCGGCATGGGTCGGAATGTGGTGGCTTCCGCTGCTGATGCTGCTGGTCGCCGGCTTCATCATCATGCTCGACTCGAACTGGTTCTGGATGCAGCGCAGACGCTGGAAGGCGCGCCGGACATGACGCTGAGCCTGATGGAACGTTACATCGCCGGCACCATGCTCAAGGCCACCGCCATGACGCTGTTGGTGCTGGTCATATTGATGGTGTTCTTCGGTCTCATCGAAGAGATGGACGATGTCGGGCGTGGTGCCTACCGCACCATCGATGCGTTCTTTGTCGCGGTGTTATCGACGCCGCGTTTCGTGTTTGAGGCGTTCCCGGTGGCGGCATTGATCGGCACCCTGATCGGCCTCGGGGCGATGGGCGCGCATGGCGAGTTGATCGCGATGCGCGGCGCGGGTTTCTCACTGCGTCAGATCGTGCTCGCCGTGATGAAGACCGGCCTGCTGATGATGGCACTGGTATTCGCGTTTGGTGAGATGGTGGCGCCGGCCGCTGAACAGTGGGGTGAAGAGTACCGCGCCGAAAAGATGCAGCAGAAGGTCACGCTGAAGACGCGCTATGGCTTCTGGGCACGTGATGGTGGCGCGTTCGTCAACATCCGCACCATCCTGCCGGGCGCCCGCCTCGAGGATATCTACATCTATGAATTCGACGCCGAGCAACGCCTGACGCTGGCCACCCATGCCGAGCGAGCCGAGCACCAGGGTGACCATTGGAAGATGTTCCGGATCCGCCAGACCCAGGTCGGTGAATCAGGTGTGACGGAGCGGCAGCTGGAGCAGGCGCGTTGGGACTCGATGCTTGATCCGGGGCTGCTGAGCACGCTGGTTATCCAGCCGACCATGCTGCCGATCACCGAGCTCTATCACTATATCGGGGTGATGCGCGAGAACGGGCAGTCGGCGACCGACTACGAGGTGGCCTTCTGGGTCAAACTGGCGACTCCGCTCGCCACCCTGGTCATGCTGTTTATTGCCGTACCCTTCGTACTGGCGCATCAGCGATTCGTCAGTATGGGACACCGCGTGTTCCTCGGGATCATTATCGGCATGGCGTTCTATATGCTCAGTCGCGGCATGTCGTTCGTCGCGGTGGTATACGAAATCAACCCGCTGGTCAGCGCGTTGTTGCCGGCTGCCGCATTTCTGGCGATCGGCGTGTACCTGCTCAGGCGGGTGCACTGAGAGGTCCTCTGACAAATTCCAGGATCCGGAGAACCGTTCGGCGGGCTGAGTTTCAGGTCTTGTTCACCAGGACGAGTCGGGTACGGCTGAGACGGTCGTGCCAGGTGAGGCCGGCCTTGTCGACCAGCATCCACAGGTAACCCAGCCCGAGCGGCAGTGCCGCCAGCCATGCGGCGGCGACACGGATCAGCGCCTGTCGCCAGCCGACAGGTTGACCGTGGCAGTCGAGGACCTTGAGTCGCCAGGAACGCATGCCGAGCGTCTGGCCACCATGGGTCCAGAACCAACCGAAGAACAGAAAAGGGCAGGCGACCAGGTAAAGCTGCAGCGGCAGATGCACCGGTGCGTCGCCCAGGCCGATTGCAGCCTGGATGAAGTAGTCTGCCGTTGCGCCGAGCAGCCACAACGCGAGGACCAGCCAGCTGTCATAAAAGATCGCTGCGAGGCGGCGCCACAGGCCAGGAGTTACGGCGTTTTCCAGATCTGTCGGCATGCGCAATGGCCTCAACGGTGGGCTGGTGGGTATTCGGGACACCAGGAATCTTGTTAATAATTAATCGAAGAAAAATCGTTAACGCTATGAAAAATAATATCTAAATTACGTTTTTTAGGGAAAGTACCCGATGCGCCGGGGTTGCTCCTAATTGTCGCTGTTCTCGCGCCCGCCATAATGGTGCGGCAGTCGTCCAACGCAAAAACGGCGCCAGACCGTGGACGATCAGTGACACCCAAAGGAGGGAAGGATGGAGCAGAGAAATTGGGACCGCAAGGCGGTTTCACTCGACGCCGTCGTTGGTTGCCCGCGATTCGGATTGATTCGTGGGCGCATCGTCGACCTTACCCATGGCGGGCTGTACATCCGGGCGGAAACCAGCATTGTGCCGATCGGCGCAGAGGTTACGGTCACCTTCCAGCCTGACGAAGGGGTCTGCAGCCGTTGTCTGAGTATCAAGGGACGCGTCGCCCACCAGAGCCTGCATGGCTTTGGCATTCGTCTGGATCAACTCGAACCGCACTGCCAGGAGGCGCTTGATCGCCTGTTGTCACAAATGCCGCTGGTCCCGATGAAGGCTGTGCCGGCTGTGCGCGCGATGCGCTAGGCGTCGGTTGAATCTGTGCAGCGGTCGCGGTCAACGGCCCGGCATGCCTTGGTGATTTGACTCGGCCGGACGATAATCGTCCCAGTTTCAGTCGCTCGGGCAAGGTCAATCAACAAACGGTCGCTGTCACGCAGGTTGCTCAAAGGGATACCCATCCCCGCGTTGGCGCTCGCCTTTGGGCTGGTGACCGGTCTGATTGTGTGGCTGGTCGTCGATCGGGTACAGACCCGTGCCCTGAGCAACATCTTCGACCAGGCGCTGGAAAGTCAGCTGGATCAGCAGGCGCGAGAGTCACTGATCCGTTTCGACGAGTATCGGCGCTCTTTCACCTTTTTCGCACGTCTGCTCGCCACGCACCGGCGAATGGCGGATTACCTTGATCCGATCATCTGGGGACGTCGTGCCCCGGGGAGCATTCAGTACGATGCCGGCAACCCGCCACCGTGGCTGCCCGATGACCTGGGCTGGCAGGGAGGGGTGAGCCCGCGGCATTTCCTGCTGGTCGATTCGGCCGGTGCGGTCAGGGAACTGTACAGCCCAGGTGGCGAGGCGTTGCCACCGGCCCTGCTCGCCGATCCGAAAAACTACCTGACCAACGGCAAACGTCGCGCCTCGGTCACCCTGATGAACGAGAGACCCTGGCTGATCGTCTCCGAGGGCACCGAGGATACCGCGCGCACGCCGATGGGCAGTGTGGTGATCATGCTGCCGCTGGATCACGTGTTTCTCGCCGCATCGCAGCAGTTCGTCAAGTCGACCAACAACGTGGTCGCAATCATCGATCCGGACGCCAAGCGCATCCTGTCGAGCAGCAGCAACGAGTTGGTCAAAGTGGGCGAGTCGCTGGACCGGGTGCGGCGCAACTTTCTGGTAACGGCGCAGTCGTTCTTCGAATACGACGACGCCGATCTGAATCTGCTGTTCGCAACCCTGTTGCCGCGTGCGTCGTTCGAACGTACCGGACAGCAGGTGCTCGACCTGGAGCGGCGCCAGCGATTGATCGGCGCTGTCGTCATCATCGCCGCGTTCGTCCTGCTGTTCCTGCTGATGTCGAGTCGTATCAGTCGCCTGCTTAGCCGCGTGTCGAGCCTGTCGCGTCGAGCGCTGGACATGCCCGATTCCGGGGTGCACCGACACGGCAACCAATTGCTGATCCTGGAAGACTGGA